>OIMB01000439.1_pt1 | contig 10467 bp, 10 predicted proteins | sample 1584581 | NCBI WGS metagenome assembly OIMB01 (sample SAMN02674606, study PRJEB24791) | human gut metagenome, SKBSTL068 | isolation source: stool | host: Homo sapiens | place: USA | reverse complement strand
CTCTGGTGTCCTGCGCACTGTTCCAGTTCATGTGGAGCTGCAACGACTTCATGGGCCCCCTGCTTTACGTGCAGACCCCTGCAAAGTACCCCATGTCCCTGTTCGTCAAGCTGTCCATGGACGGTGATACCGGCTTTGCCTGGAACCGTATCCTGGCCCTGTCCCTGATCTCCATCCTGCCGCAGCTGATCGTTTTCTTCTGTGCACAGGATCAGTTCGTCGAAGGTATCTCCGCCGGTGCTGTCAAGGGCTAAGCACCCCCTCTGCGGACAGAACCATTGACTTTCGATGAATAAGCAACGCCCCCTGTGCGCAGCACAGGGGGCGTTGTTCTTATCCGCGGTGGCTCTTGCGGTATTGCAGCGGCCCCGTTCCCATCGTCTCGCGGAACACACGGCGGAAATGGGCGGCGGAGGCAAAGCCGGTCTGCTCGGCCACAGCGCTGATGTTCAGGTCGGTGCTCTCCAGCAGACGCTGGGCAGCCTCGATGCGGCGGCCATTGATGTAATCCACAATGGACTGGCCCGTGACCCGCCGGAACAGCCGGCTCAGGTAATAGGGTGACAGGTAGAACCGCGCAGCCACATCTGTCAGGGAGAATTTCTGCTGGTAGTTGGCTGCAAGGTAAGCGCAGATCTGCTCCACCGTCTCATTGCGGGGACGGATGTCCTGTTTTTCACTGCGGCACTCCTGCTCCACATAGTGCAGGATGAGGGTAAGATAGATCATGCCGGGGCTTTCCGGCTCGCTCTCGGCGCTTTGCATCATGCCCAGCAGGGTGCGCAGGCGGCCTGACCACTGCACCGGGCCGTACAGGGCCGTTTGTGCTCCCGGCTCGAACAGCGGCATGAAATCCCGCTGCATCAGGTTCTTGAGCACCAGGAGAACGCCCGCCGGAAACCGGCAGCCGAGGAGCTCGGGGGCAATGTGGCCCGCCTGCTGCAGCAGGCCCCCGCCGGGGCCCAGCAGCAGCACACAGCCCGGGTTCACCAGCAGGCTCTCGCCGCCCCGCACCAGCGTAAAGCTGCCGCCGGACACCAGAATGATCCGGCAGATCTCCTCCTCCTCAGCCAGCTCATACTGGCCGGTCTGGAACCGCAGCGCCTTTGCCGTTACCCGGCCGCTCCATTTTTCCCGTTCCGCTTTCATCCGCACACCCCATTCAACAGTTTCTTTTTCTCAGTGTACCATGCCCGCCACCTGCGGGCAACCCATAAATCTTTCAACATCCAAGGAGGCATCCTGTTTATGAAGCTTTCCCTGATCCGTTCCATGACCCGCAGTGCCGTGTTCGAGCTGGAAAACGGCCTGTGCTATCGTCCGGCGCATCCTTTCACCGTCCAGCTGAACGGCGAGACCGTTTATACTGCCTGCGAGACCAACGTGTTCTCCCTGTTCAGCCTGCTGCCCGGCACCCCCTACACGGTTGCCGTGCAGGCTGAGGGCGAGACCCTGACCCTCGATTTCACCACTGAGGCTGAGACCTTCTTTGTGGACGCATCCCGCTACGGCCTGGTGGCCGATGGCACCACCGACAACACCGGCAAGCTGCAGGCTGCCCTTTCCACCTGCCCCAAGGGCGGCACGGTGTATGTGCCCGCCGGGCGCTACCGCACCTCCAGCCTGTTTATGAAGAGCTGCACCACCCTCTACCTGGAAAAGGGCGCTGTGCTGCTGGGCGACAACGACCGCACCCACTACCCCATCCTGCCCGGTGTCATCCCCAGTGAGAACGAGGTGGATGAATATTACCTGACCGGCTGGGAGGGCAACCCGCTGGACAGCTTTGCCGGTCTGCTGAACATCACGCAGGTGCACGACGTGGTGGTGACCGGCGAGGGCACGCTGGACTGCGATGCCCAGAACGGCGACTGGTGGATCAACCAGAAGGTCAAACGGATCGCATGGCGGCCCCGCGCGGTGGCCGCGGTGGACAGTGAGAATGTCTGCCTGCACGGCATCACGGTGCAGAACAGCTACTCCTGGACCATCCACCCCATCTTCGTCAAGCATCTGGATCTGCTGAACTTCAACATCAACAACCCCTACAACGCCCCCAACACCGACGGCATCGACCCCGAAAGCTGCGAGTACATCCGCATCATCGGCGTCAACATCCACGTCGGCGACGACTGCATCGCCATGAAGGCCAGCAAGGTGTTCCTGGGCATGAAGCTGAAAAAGAGCTGTGAGCACACTGTGATCCGGAACTGCCTGCTGGACAAGGGCCATGGCGGCATCGTCATCGGCAGCGAGATGAGCGGCGGCGTAAAGGATATGGTGGTGACCCAGTGCCTGATGGACCACACCGACCGCGGCCTGCGGGTCAAGACCCGGCGCGGCCGCGGCAACACCGCCGTCATCGACGGGCTGGTGTTCCGCAACGTGGAGATGCGCGGTATCAAGGCTCCCTTTGTCATCAACATGTTCTATTTCTGTGACCCGGACGGCCACGGCCCCTATGTCCAGTGCCGCGATGCCATGCCGGTGGATGAGTACACCCCCAAGCTGGGCAGCCTGACCATGGAGGATATCGTGGCCACCGACGCACAGTTCGCGGGCTGCTACTTCGACGGCCTGCCTGAGCAGCCCATCGAGCGCATCTCCATGAAGAATGTCACCATCACCTTTGACCCCAACGCCGAAGCCGGTCAGGCTGCCATGGCGGACAACCGCCCCAACGTGAAAAAGCTGGCCATCTACGCGGAGAACGTCAAGGAGATCGACCTGCACAACGTCAAGATCACCGGCTACGAGGGCGAGCGCCTGCGCTTTGCCAATGTCGGCCATTTCGAGGAGGACTGACCCATGACCCATGAAGAAATTCTCACCCTGCTGGGCGACTATGTGGACTACCTGATTGCCAATTCCAGCGCCGAAGCCCCCATGTGGAACATTGAAAAGGTGCGCAGCGGCAAGCCCAACAAGTGGAACTACATCGACGGCTGCATGATCACGGCCTGCCTGAGCCTGTACAAGACCACCGGGGACGAGAAGTACCTGAGCTTCTCCAAGGACTTCATCGACTTCTTTGTGCAGGAGGATGGCTCCATCAAGACCTACGACCCCAAAGAGTACAACCTGGACAATGTGAATCAGGGCAAGAACCTGTTCACCCTGTACGACATCTTCGGGGATGAGAAGTACCGCCGGGCCATTGACACCATCCGCAGCCAGCTGCTCACCCAGCCCCGCACCAAGGAGGGCAACTTCTGGCACAAGGATATCTACCCCTGGCAGGTCTGGCTGGACGGCACCTACATGGCCCAGCCCTTCTACATGGAGTACGAGACCCGCTACAACAAGATGCAGGGCTGCATTGACAGCTACAAGCAGTTTATGAACATCAAAAAGCACATGCGGGACGAAAAGACCGGCCTGTACTACCACGGCTACGACGAGAGCCGCCAGATGTACTGGGCTGACCCCGTGACCGGCTGCAGCCCCAACTTCTGGCTGCGGGCCATGGGCTGGTTCATGGTGGCCATGGTGGATGTGCTGGAGCGGATGGACGAGCAGCTGTACAACGAGTACCGCGGCATCATGGCCATGCTCAAGCAGACCATTGAAGATGTGCACAAGTTCCAGGACGAGGAGACCGGCATGTTCTGGCAGGTGATGGATCACCCCGGCGTGGAGGGCAACTACCTTGAGACCAGCGGCACCGCCCTGTTCGCCTATGCGGTGCTCAAGGGCGTGCGCCTGGGCTACCTGCCCAAGCGGATGGCTGCCTGGGCTGAGAAAGCCTTCTACGGCACCTGTGACAGGTACCTCTCCAAGAACCCGGACGGCAGCCTGCAGCTGGATGGCATCTGCCTGGTGGCAGGTCTGGGCGGCAAGGACCACCGCGACGGCTCCCTGGCCTACTACTTCAGTGAGCCTGTGGTCTGCAACGATGCCAAGGGCGTAGGCCCCCTGGTGCTGGCCTACACCGAGATGATCGCCCGCAAGTAATACACGATACAGCAAAAAGCGAACCGCCATGGTGACAGATGCCATGGCGGTTCGCTTTTACACTTTTTTCTTCGAGCACCCATCGTCCGGGTGCACATTCAGTATACCCGGACAGGTGCCCCCTGTAAAAGGTATCTTTTGTATTGCTGTGATATGTTTTTTGTATGGCTCACACTTCCGTGTGGGAGGCCGCGCTGCTGTCCTCATTTTCCTCATCGAGGTCAGGGCCGGTGCCCTCGTCCAGATCAAGGCGCAGGCGTTCGCTTTCCTCATCGTCCAGCTCCCGTTCCTGCCGGGCATCGTATTCGATCCAGAACTCCCCCCGGTGCAGGGCAAAATCAAAGGCTGCCATCAGGCAGGCCCCGCCAAAGGCGCTGACCATCAGCACGATGCAGAGGAGCACCGAGAGGAAATCGTACTTCCAGCGCTGGGGCCTTGCGGCAAAATACAGCACCTCGCACCCCAGCAGGATCAGCCCTGCCGCCGGGGCGATCTTCAGCGCAAGGTCCCAGTTGAAATGCGGCACAAAGAAATAGCAGAGGAACAGCACGCCGCAGACGATCAGGCAGACTCCCAGCGTCAGGGTGCCCACCCGGCGCACCGGGGCGTTCTCCGGGGCCTTGAAGGCCGGGGTCTCTGCTGTGTTATTCTTCTTCTCGTCCATCGTCTTCATCCTCCGGGTCAAAGCTCACCTCACCGGTCGTATCCGGCTCTGCCTTGCGGGCAAAGTGATCCAGCAGGCTGGGCATCTTCTTTTCGGGCTGATACTCCTGAAAATCGGTCTCCTCCGGTGCAGCTTCCGGAGCAGCCTTCTTTGCCCTGGGCCCACGCACCAGCCAGATGCCGCACAGGATCAGTGCCACGCAGAGCACCACCTCGGGCAGTTGATCCATCACCAGATAGATGGCCCGCCACACCGGAGCTTTCTGGCCCCAGCGCCACAGGATATCGCCCAGCGTGTTCATAATGATCTGCTCGTAGGCGATCAGCGCACCGATGGCGATCAGGCACCAGCCCACCAGCTTGTGGCTGTCCATCATCATCCGGGCAAGGCGCTTGTCCTGCGGGTCGAAGTGGACCAGATAATCGTCCTCCGGGGCGGTGCCCATGCTGATCTGGGCACGCAGGTTGAAGGTGTCGAAAAAGCTGTACATGAACACCACCAGCAGCGCAAACGCGATGGGTGGGATCAGCATGGCTGCCATGCTGATGGCAGCCGCCATCAGCATCAGCGAAAGACCGCGCTTCATATATCCCTGATACATCTGGCCCGCGCCCGGGATAAAGGCGAACAGCAGGGTCAGGATGCCATTTTTCTTCATAATCGTTCCCTCATTTCTCTGTATTCTGGGTATTGCCCGCGATCTTATCGGTCACATTCGTGAGCAGCTTGTGGAGCAAAGAGGAGCCTTCGCCGGCATAGCGGCGGTCCTGTTTTGTCTCCATGGGTCTCCCCAGCTGTTCCGGCGCGGCCTGCGGCCGGTCGTCCTCAATGGGGCGGTATTGCGGGGTGTTCTCCGGGGCCGGGTCATTCCGGCCGGGTTCCCAGAGCTGGCTCTGGTCGGTCTCCAGCACGGTCTCCCGCCCGGCACCATACTGGATGATCTGCTGCAGCGCCCCGCTCCGCCACAGGGTCAGGGCCAGCACAGCGGCCACACCGGCCACGGCAGCCCTGCCATAGGTATTCTGCATCAGGCGGGCCCAAATCGTGCCCATCACCGCGCCCTGCACACTCTTTGGCGGTTTTTCCAGTGCATCGGCGGTCAAAAGGGCCGTGTAACGGTCCATGCACTGGTCACAATAAGAGAGGTGTTCGGCGGCTTCCAGCCTGCCCAGCTCATCCAGCTGGCCGTCCATCATGGCCCGGAAGCCCGCGTCGGTCATGCAGCCATCTTCACGAAACAATTCCATCTTCGCTCCTCCTTTCCTGACGGATCTGCTCCGCCAGCATTTTCTTTGCCCGGTAGATCTGCGCCTCCACCGTCTTTTGGGGCCTGCCGCAGAGGGCTGCCGCCTCGGCGGCGGTGCGGCCCTCCAGCAGCATCAGGCGGCAGGGGGTGCGGTACGGCTCCCGCATCCCCAGGATCTTCTCGGTCAGGGTCTCCTCGCTCATGGCATCCAGCACCTGCTGCTCCGGGTCGGAGCCGGGCGGCGCGCCTTCCAGTGCAAGGATATCATCTCCCGGGGTGTTCACCCGGCGCACCCACGCACTGCGCAGGTAGTCCTTGGCTTTGTTGGAAGCGATACGCGCCAGCCACTGCTTTTCGTACCCGGGCGGGCAGCGGTCAATGGCCCGCCACGCGGCCAGAAAAGTCTCCTGTGCCAGATCCTGGGCATCGCCCTCGTCCGGCACCAGCTGGTGGCAGACCGTGTAGACCAGCCCCTGATACTGCCGCACCAGCGCATTGAATTCCAGTGTTGTCAACGGTCCGCATCCCTCCTTTCCTGCCGCTCTGTAATTGAATACGAAACAGAGCGCGGTTTTCCTGCAAAAATTTTGAAAAATAAAAAAAAAAATGGATCAAACCTCTCAGGCGCTTCGCGCCAGTACGGGTTGCGGCTCCCAGCATCCACTTCGTGCTGTAAACAGCACTCGTATCTTGCTGGCCGCGGCCCCAACAGCAACGCCCTTCATCCGCCACTGGCGGCGGTTGTTGCTGTTGCTCCTAGTAGGGGAGCCCTTGGCATAATGGGCAAGTCTCTTTTGCAAAACTTCAAGTTATGCTATACTGTTATTATACTATAAGAAGGAGGCGTTTTCCATGGGGGGAAGCACCAAACAGGCCCTGCTGCAGGCGCTTTCGGCGGCAGAGGGAACCTATATCTCAGGCCAGCAGCTGGCCGAAGCGCTGGGCGTGAGCCGCGCGGCTGTCCACAAGGCGGCACAGGCGCTTTCGGCCCAGGGATACGCGCTGGATTCCGCCCCGCGCCGGGGCTACCGGCTGGCAGGCGGTGACCCCTTCTGCGCCGAAGCGGTGGGCCCCTACCCCGCCCCCATTCACATCTACGACACACTGCAAAGCTCCAACCTGACGGCCAAGCAGCTGGCACTGGGCGGTGCACCCCACGGCACGCTGGTGCTCACGGCCCACCAGCAGGCGGGGCGCGGGCGGCTGGGGCGGCGGTTTGAGAGCCCCGCCGGGAAGGGAGTCTACCTCTCCCTCATCCTGCGGCCTGCCCTTTCTGCTGCCGATGCCCAGAGCGCGACCATCAGTGCAGCGGTGGCCGTGGCCCGGGCTGTCAAGGCCCTGTGCGGACTGGAACTGGGCATCAAATGGGTGAACGACCTTTACTATCAGGGCCGCAAGGTCTGCGGCATCCTGACCGAAGCCGGGACCGACATGGAGAGCGGCCAGCTGGAATGGCTGGTGGTGGGCATCGGCCTCAACCTGACCACCTCCCCTGCCGACTGGCCCGAGGAGCTGGCCCGCACGGCAGGCAGCCTTTACCCCGGCGGCCCCGCACCCGTGAGCCGGGCGGTGCTGGCCGGGGCCATTGCCCGGGAGCTGCTCTCCCTCTGCCCGGCCTTCGACTGTCTGGACGAGTACCGGGCCCGCTGTTTTGTGCCGGGCCACTGGGTCACCGTCTGCACCGGAGCCGAGACCTATGCCGCAAAGGCCCTTTCCATTGACGATGCGGGCCGTCTGGTGGTGGAACGCGAGGGCGGCAGGCAGATTGCCCTGCAGCACGGCGAGGTCAGCATCCGGCCGACAAGGACAGGGTGAGGTGGATTTGCGAAGCAAAGACGGAGAGGGTGAGCCGCTTTTCTGGTTGTAATTCGTCGAATCTTATGATAAACTAAAAATATCGCCAGCAATGGCGGTAAAGGTGCTGTCTGCAATGCAGGTGGTCATGCTTCCACTCCCGGTCATTACATCCCCACGCAAGTGGGCTGCAGGTCTCCGGGAAACGGAACTTTTTTGAATAAGATCCTGTCCCGGAGCTTTAAGCGAAGGGAGGGATGTCGGATGTCTTTAGCAGAAGTTTGCGCACTGCTGACCGTCATCATCGGTTTGCTGACATTGATGGTCAACGTTGCCAAAGCCGCATTTGATGCTGGTTGGAAAATTTCTAACAAAGAACACGATAAAAACAAAAAAGATTGACCGCCCCAAGCCTTCCAAACTTAGCGGTCAATCTTTTTAACTGACTAGGAGTGGGAGCTGACCATTTGCAGTCAGCGCCTTTTCTATTTGTAGTATAGTCAATTTTCGGTGGATTGTCAAGGAGGAGAGGTCGTCCTCAAAAAAAAAAAAAAAATTCCCAGTCAGGTGAAAGGATTCCTCTTTTTCTGCATTATAGGAAGTAGAAGAGTATAAGCCCCCATACCACCCAGCCGGGAGACCGGCGCAAGGAAAGTGAGGAATCCCCCATGAAGAAACGACTACTCAGCCTGTTGGTGGCAATCAGTATGGTGCTGACGTTCCTGCCCGTGTCGGCCCTGACCGCAGCAGCAGCGGAGGATAGCAGCAACGGCGAACTTAAAATCGGACAAAACTGTTATCCTGTTCTGGATAATATCCCTCACCAAACAGTCAACGGGCATGATATCTACACTGGTGATGGCTGGACTTACGATGCCGATGAAAATTGTAAAATTCTGACCCTGTGCCCCAGTGCGCCAACAAACTATGATTTTTTTGCCATACACACAGGGCACTCCATCACAACCGACTGTAACCTGGTAATTGGCGAAAATGCAACCGTTACGGATGGAAATTTTATAGCCTCTGTTACGAACAATGACACTATCAAAGGCGGCATTTTTAAGGATGCTGTTACAAACCATGGCACAATAATCGGTGGCCGTTTTTTCTCTTCGGTCACCAATGAATTGGATGGCATCATTGAAAATGGTCAGTTTGGTGATTGGGCTTCTTCGTACACCGTTACAAACAATGGCGGCACGATCAACGGCGGCACTTTCAAAGAGATGTCAAGCATTCGCAGTACCGGTTCCGTAGCATCAGGTTATACCCTCGCAGCAGAAACGCCGTCCGTTTTTTCTTCTGTTTCGGTCAATGGGTATCACAATTCATGCTATATCATCCCGAATCAGGCATCCGTTTCTGTTGATATAAGCTATCGTTTTGATGATACTATGTACGATCTTCCACCCCTTGATGTAACCATTGATAATGCACCGCCTACGCTTCTTTCCGACTGGTGTGGGAGTGATCTCAAGATTGAGTTCGAGGATATCCGCGGAGTTTATGAAGTCACCTTCACCGCACCGCTTACAAATGATGCAGATACAGTAACTATCCGCCCGCTGACCTGGCTGGTGATTGACAAGGACGGTTACCCGGCCACTGCACAGGATTTGAACGGCAACCGGGCAAATTATACCGGCGAGGGCTGGAAGTTTGAAAACAACAGCCTGATTTTGGAGCCTACCGCCGAGAAAAGCTATGACTTTAACAGCACCGACCTGAACCCCCATAGGGTGGCGGTGAACTGCCCGGTTACGGTGAACAGCAACGCCACCATCACCAACGGCATTTTCCTGAAAGAAGTTACCGGCAGCGCCCTGAACGGTGTGTTCCTGAACGTTCCCAATGGCTGTGAGAACAGCACCAAGAAAATTACCGTTTCTGATAACGGAAAAATCACTGCGCTGAAAATGAGCGGTGAAGCTACTGCGCTGGACAGCGCCGCCAATGAACTTTATGTGGTCGGTCAGCCCACCGGTACCCTGTATGTGACCCTGAGCAGCGGCAAGGTACGGGAAGTACAGCTGCCTCTTACGGCTGACCTTGAGCTGCGATTGAACGACCCGGCACCCAAGCCCGAGCCGGAACCGGAGACCTACACCCTGAAAGTGGTAGGCGGCAGCTTTACGACCGGCGAAAGGGATGCGCTGACCAGCGGCACCGTGCCGGTGGATGCAGAAGCAAAGGTGACCCTTGACCCGGATGCCGTGCCGGAGGGCATGGTGTTCGACCAGTGGACCATCAGCGAGGAAAGCCTGCTGGGCAACCCCAATGTGGCCTACAACGCCGAAAGCTTTACCATCCCGGCCAATGCAGTGGAAAACGGCAAGACCGTTACCGTGGAAGCCCAGTACCGGGAAGCCAGCATCGAAGATGACGGCCCCGGCATTCTGGAAACGGCTGCCATGATCGGCGTTGCCGGTACTGGCGCTGCCGTGCTGGGCTACACCGGCTACATGATCGGCACCGAGCTGTACCTGAATACCGTTCTGCCTGCCGGTGCGGCCATCCCCAACAACGCTGGGGAGCTGGCCCTGCTGCTGTGGGAAGCCGCCGGGACCCCGGCCCCCGCTGCTCTTCTCCCTGCCGATGCTGCCCCGGTCCAGCAGGCCCTTGCATGGGCCATCGAGAACCAGCTCCTCGCCCCGGATGCGTCTGCGGAGGATTCCGTCAGCCGCTGGGAGGTTATTCGGAGCTGGAATCAGCTAAAGGGGTAAGTGGCGAACCCTCTCAGTCAAAGCTTTCGGCTTTGCCAGCTCCCCCAAAGGGGGAGCCAAGGGCAATCCCAGATTTAGCAGCA
>OIMB01000437.1_pt1 | contig 10493 bp, 8 predicted proteins | sample 1584581 | NCBI WGS metagenome assembly OIMB01 (sample SAMN02674606, study PRJEB24791) | human gut metagenome, SKBSTL068 | isolation source: stool | host: Homo sapiens | place: USA | reverse complement strand
CACTCTTTCCCTACACGACGCTCTTCCGATCTCAGCGTAATCGCCAAAGTCCTCCACGCTCTTTTTCTGGTCGCACAGGGTCACATGGGCACCCAGCTCCACAAACTCCTTGATCAGGGTCTTGTGGCTGACACCGGCACCAATGAAGGCCACTTTTTTGCCTTTGATGAGTTCAATCAGTTTCTGCTGATCCTTCTGCATAAAAACAGTTCCTCCTCCATAATATCGTATTCAGAACGCACCTCAAAATAGGTGCAGAGATGTTTCGCTGTACCATTATAGTCCATTTAGCCGCAATTGGCAACGGAAAAACGCCCTTTTTGCCCCAAAAAGCAAGGTAAATTCACAATTCTGCAATTGTATTTTGCCGCTGTTTCTGCTACACTTGTCGAAGCAGAGTGCTTTTTGTATACAAAAAGCCTTTTTTCGCAAATACCATAGAATGAGGTCATCCCCTTGAAACAGTTCTTCCGTATTACCGCAGCATTGCTTGCTGCTGCGTTCCTGCTTGCGCTCACCGGCTGCGGCAGCAGTTCCAGTGCGCCAAGCTTTACATGGTTCGTGGATACCATCCCCGCAAACCTCGACCCGCAGGTGGCTTCTGCTGCCCCGGACGTGATCGCCTGTGAGAACCTTTACAGCGGGCTTGTCCGCAAAAAAGCGGATGGCGAGATCGTGCCCGATCTGTCCGAGAGCTGGACGATCTCCTCCGATGGCAAGACCTACACCTTCCAGATCAAGGACGGCCTGACCTACAAGGCCGTCAAGGGCGCTTCCACGGATCACACCATCACTGCCGAGGACTTTGTGTTTGCATTCCGGCGCATATTCCAGCCGCAGACAAATTCCCCTTATGCCGTGGAGTTTGCCGCCCTTGAGAACAGTGCTGCCGTGCTGGCTGGCACAGCCGATGCCAGCACGCTGGGCGTTTCGGCCGCCGGCCCGCTGACGCTGGTGTTCCGCCTGAGTGAAAAGGACGACAACTTCCTTGCCAAGCTCACCCTGCCCGGTGCCATGCCCTGCGATGAAGCATTTTTTGAGAGCACCCGCGGCACCTACGGCCTGACCGCCAAGACCACCCTTTCCAGCGGCAGCTTCTATCTTTACAACTGGACGGCCAGCGGCCTGTTCCTGCACCGGGATGTCTCCTCCCCCATGATCGGCAGCCTGCGTCTGGTGCAGAACACCGGCAGCACCGGAAAGAGCGCCGCCCAGCTCATTGCAGACGAAAAATGCTCCGCCGCGCTGGACGACACCGGCGAGGATACCTCGCTGCAGTCGGTGGATTACTCTGACACCACCTGGGCACTGCTGTTCAACAGCGCCGAAGATTCTGTGTTTGCCGATCAGGAACTGCGGCAGGCGCTTGCCGGCATCGCCCGGGAGAATGTGGATGTGCCCTCTTCCGGTCTGTACACCGCTGCCGAGGGTCTTGTGCCCACCGGCCTTTCCGTGGACGGCATCGATTACCGCAAGTCTGCCGGGAACCCGCTGCCCACCATCACCGACCCCCGTACATTGTACCTGAATGCACGGCAGGGCATGGCCAGCTCGGATTTTTCCGGCGTGACCATCCTGCTGCCGAAGGAAGCCGGCCTGACCGAACTGGCCGAGCAGATCAACGGCGCATGGCAGAAGGACTGCTCCCTTTTCTTCTCAGTGGAAGAGGTTCCGCAGGAGGAGTTCGACAAACGCCTTGCAGCGGGCAGTTACACCATTGCGCTGGCTCCCATCCGCGCCGAAGGCGGCAGCGTATACCAGATGCTGCAGCAGTTCACGGCCGAGGGCGGCGGCCTGACCGGCTGGTCCGACCCCATCTACTCTCAGCGTCTGGCTGAGAGTGCCCAGCAGACCGGCAGCGCCCGCTGTGCCTTGCTGGCCGATTGTGAGCGCCAGCTGCTGGAAGGCTGCGCCGTGGTGCCGCTGCTGGGCCAGAACAGGCGTCTGCTGGTGGCGGACGGCATCACCGGCCTTGTGTTCGACCCCTTCACGCCGGTGCTGGACCTGACCGATGCCCAGAAAAACTGACATTCTCCGGCCCTTGACAATCCCGTCCCTCTTTGCTACAATAAATGAGCAACTTGCAGGGTTAGCTCATCCGGTAGAGCGGCTGCTTCCCAAGCAGCAGGCGGCGGGTTCGGGTCCCGTACCCTGCTCCAAAAACAAACGGCAAACCGTGGAATATCGGTTTGCCGTTTTTGCTTACAGCCGCTCCCTGCAAAATACGAAAGGACTCTGCCATGATCTTTGTTCCCCTGCTGCATTACTTCAAATGCAAAAATTCCTACAGCGGCAACGAATACGGCCTGCGGTACCGGATGATCCCCGGCAAGCGCACCGTGCCGGACCCGGACGGCGGCGAGGGTGCCACAAAGGAGGAAAGCATCCTCACCGTGGACTACTGGCCGGACCCCTGGACCATTGAAAAGACCGACCCTGCCCTGCGGGTGCAGAAGGTGTTTCCGCTCACCGACGAGGGCCGGGAGGCCACAGCCGCTTTTTTGCAGGACGCGTTCAATGCCGATCCTGACCGCTGGAAAAACTGCCCCAGCATGATGGACAGCGACCCGTGGGAGCCGCCTGCTGCCGAAGCCGAGCCGGACAAGCCGAAGGAATAAAACATGATCTATCGTTTAAAAGAACTTAAGGGCGATACCATTGCAGTGCCGCAGCTGGTGTTTTCCAAGCTGGGCATCGCCGAAGAATACAATGTGCGCGTGGCTCTGTATGTGCTGGCCACCGGCATCACCGACCCGGACAAGATCTGTGCCGACCTCAAGCTGCGCAGCCGCATCAGCGCCGAGAGCGCCCTCTCCTTCTGGGCAGGCGCTGGCCTGCTGGAGCGGTACGAAGAGAACGCTGCACCGGGCGAGGAACCCAGCGCCCCCGCACCCATGACCTGGGCCGAGATCGCTGCGGCCAGCCGCACCGACCCCATGATCTCCAGCCTGATCGACTGCGCACAGACCGGCTTTGCCCGTCCGCTGACCCACAGGGAGATGGAAAAGCTGGTCAACCTTTATATGCAGGAGGGCTTTGCGCCGGAGACCGTGATGCTGTGCACCGCCTACGTTGCCAGCACCGGCCGCAGCACCATGGCCGCCGTAGTGCATGAGCTGAAGGTGTGGCGCACCGAGGGCGTGGAGACCGGTGAGCAGGCCGATGCCCACCTCAAACTGCTGGCACTGCGCCAGAGCCGCGAGCAGTATGTCAGCGGCCTTCTGAACATCCCGGAAAGCGAGCTGACCCTTGGCGGGCGCAAGGCCATTGCACGCTGGTACGAGGTTTACGGCTACGACGATGCCATGGTGCAGGAAGCTGCCGTGCAGGCCGGGGCCAAGCGCGACCTGTGGTACTGGAACAGTATCCTCAAAACATGGAACGCCAAGGGCCTGCGCACCGTGCACGATGTGCGCAGCCCGGTGGCTGCTGCAGGCGCAAGCCGGAACCTCCGGGTAGACCGCGAAGCCCCCAGCGGCAACGATTTCCTCAAGAACGCTGCCCGCCGCCGTCCGTTGAAAAAGAAGCCGGAATAAGGAGGAGCCATGCGTACCAAAAACGAACTGTATCAGGAAGCCATGCGCACCGTGGCCGCCCGGCGGCAGATGGCCAGAGCCAGAGCCGAGGATGCCCGCGCCGAAGCCGAAGCCGCCATTCCCGCCCTGCGCCATGCAGAAGAAGAGGTGCGGGTGCGGGGCATCCGCTGCGCACTGGCCGGTGCTGCGGGCAAGGACCGCACCGAAGCTGCCGCCGCCCTTGCCGATGCAAAGCAGAAGCTGACCGCCCTGCTGGCACAAAGCGGACGGCCCGCTGATGCACTGGAGCCGTGCTTTGTCTGCCCCAAATGTCAGGACACCGGCAGCGTGAATGGCCGCACCTGTGAGTGCGTGCACAAGGTGATGCAGCAGCTGCGCCGCAAGGAGATCGAGGCGCTGTCCAGCCTGTCCATTGCAAGCTTTGACACCATGGAGCTGCGCTATTACCCGAACCGTGCCGATGAAAAGGTGGGCGGTGCCATCCGCCCTTACATGGCCGATATGCTGGCAGACCTGCGCAGCTACGCGGAAGAGTTTGACCACCACAGCGAGAGCCTGATGCTGTTTGGCAATGCGGGCCTTGGTAAGACCCACGCGGCCCTTGCCATTGCGGGCATCGTGCTGGAAAAGGGCTACGATGTGATCTATGTTTCCAGCCCGGACTTTTTCTCCAAGCTGGAAGGGCTGCACTTTGGTGCAGACCCAGCAGGCGAGGAGGAAACGCTGATGCAGACCGCTGCCGGGGCCGACCTGCTCATTCTGGATGATCTTGGCTCGGAGTTCAACTCTGCCTTCCTCATCAGCAGCCTGTACAGTCTGCTCAACAACCGGCTGGGTGCAAAGCTGCCCACCATCGTCACCACCAACATCACTGACGGTGCTCTGCTGGAAAAGCTGTATACCGAAAAAATTTCCAGCCGCCTTTCTGCCTTTGTCCCCTGCCTTTTTGCAGGCGATGACATCCGCACACAGAAAGCAGCTGAATAAAACAAACGGCAATGCAAATGCATTGCCGTTTGTTTTATTTAAAACTCTAATACAGGACTCATTTCGTTGCGGCGCTGTGCCTGCACGATGCAGTCCTTCTCCGGCACAACGCCCGCCGCGCCCAGCGTGTTGAACACGGTCTGCAGGGCAAGCGCAGGCGTGTTGTTCTCCTGCGAAAGATGGCACAGCGCAAACTTTTTGCACCCTTCCTGAATGAGTTCCAGCAGCTTTGCCGAGCACTCGTCGTTGGAAAGGTGGCCCCGGGTGCTTTCAATGCGTGCCCGTAAGTAATAGGGGTATGGCCCGCTGCGCAGCATGTGCAGGTCGTAGTTGCTCTCCAGTGCCACAAGGTCGCAGCCGGAAAGCGCCTCGTGCACCGGCGGCGTGAGCACGCCAAGGTCGGTTGCAATGGTCATGGTCTTGCCGTCCGGGGTGTGGATGCGGTAGCCCACACAGGGCACATCGTGGCTGGTGGGAAAGCTCTGCACGCCAAACGCGCCCACGTCCTCTTCCCTGCCTTCCAGCTCGTGCAGCTCACAGCTGGCCGGTACGATGCCGTTGCTGTCCAGAAAATCCAGCGTTGCCGCTGCACCGTACACCGGCAGCGTGTTCTTTTTGAGGAAGGTGGAAAGCCCCTTCACATGGTCGCTGTGCTCGTGGGTGACAAGGATGCCGTCGCAGTCACTGACGGCAAGGCCCAGCGCCTTGAGCGCCGCCGAGGTAGTGCGCACGCCCTTGCCCATATCCACAATGAGATACCGCTGCCCGCAGCGCACCACACTGCTGTTGCCGGAGGAACCCGAATATAACGAGATGAATTCTGCCATGAAAAACCTCTGATACACTCAAAAACAGCCCGCCGCATATGCAGCAGGCTGTTTGCTTTTTATAAGTTACAGTGCCTGATCCAGTGCAGCGGGCATACGCTCCACCTTGCTGATGTCTGCACCCAGACCGCGCAGCTTTTCCACGATATTCTCGTAGCCGCGCTCGATGTGGCCGATTTCCTCGATCTCACTGGTGCCGTCTGCCATCAGCGCAGCCACCACCATGGCAGCGCCTGCACGCAGATCCAGTGCGCGCAGCGGTGCAGGGGTGAGCTTATCCACGCCCTCAAACACAGCCACCTGACCGTCCACCTGCACGTTGGCACCCATCTTGCGCAGCTCGTCCACATAGCGGAAGCGGTTGTCCCACACGCTCTCGGTCACGGTGCTGGTGCCCTTGGCCACGCTCAGCAGTACGCCCATCAGGGGCTGCATGTCGGTGGGAAAGCCGGGATGCGGCATCGTGTTGATCTTCAGCGGCAGAATATCGCCGGTGCGGCGCACACGCACAGCATCGTCAAATTCTTCCACCTCCACGCCTGCACGGCGCAGCTTTTCGGTAATGGGTTCCAGATGCTTGGGGGTGACGTTCTTCACCAGAACATCGCCGCCGGTGGCAGCAGCAGCCACCATGTAGCTGCCAGCCTCGATCTGATCCGGGATGATGCTGTAGGTGCAGCCGTGCATCTTTTCCACGCCGCGCACCTTGATCACATCGGTGCCTGCGCCACGGATGTTCGCACCACACATATTCAGGAAGTTTGCCAGATCCACCACATGGGGTTCCTTGGCACAGTTTTCCAGAATGGTCTGGCCCTTGGCCATTACAGCGGAGAGCATACCGTTCATGGTAGCGCCCACGCTGACCTTATCAAAGAAGATGTGTGCACCGTTCATCTCCTTGGCGCGCACGGTGATCATGCCGTAGTCCACGCTGTCCTCTGCGCCCAGAGCACTGAACACCTTCAGGTGCTGGTCAATGGGGCGGGGGCCGAGGTTGCAGCCGCCGGGCATGGCCACCTGAGCCTTGCCAAAACGGGACAGCAGTGCGCCCAGAAAGTAGTAGCTGGCGCGCATCTGGCGGGACAGGTCGTCCGGGACGTTGGTGCCGGTCAGATGGGTGGTGTCGATCTCGTAGGTGTTGCGGTTGATCATTTTGATCTGTGCGCCCAGAACGCTGAGGATCTTCAGGCTCACCGCCACATCACTGATATCCGGCAGATTCTCGATCACACAGACATCCGCTGCCAGAATGGTTGCAGGCAGGACGCCCACCGCCGCATTTTTGGCACCCGAAATGGTAACTTCGCCGTGCAGGGGCTTGCCGCCCGTAATAACAAATTTCTCCAATTTTATGATCTCCTTGTCGGAGGCCCGCAGCCGCAGGCCTGTTAAGGTTCCTGAAAGCATTTTCCATAAAAGCTGCCTGATGTGCATGGGCCATAAGGCCGTACACGTACAGCTATCTTATTATACACAACTTTCACAAAAAAGCAAAGCCCCGTTTGGTGTTGTTTTATTATTTTCTGTTTTGCCCATTTTCGCGCAGGATATTCCAAAATTTTGATTTCTTTTTCAGGTATTTTACAAAAACCAGATACATTGCTGTTGCGCTTTCTTTACCAGATGTGGTCTTCGCACCGAGTCTCAGTGATCCAGCCCAGCTGGTAGGCAGCCACCAGCTGCTTGAGGTCGTGCACACGCTCCCGCAGCACCTCGCCCTCGTCGGTGTCCTCCACGAGAATGCGATGATTTTCGGTCTCCAGAATGTTTTTCTGGGAAATGATATCCAGATTATCCTTCACCGCTTTCTCGGCACTTTCAAAGGGCTGATGGGTGCGCAGGGACATGGTGCGGCTGGAATACACCAGCGTGTAGCCCGCAATGCCGGTCTTTTCGTGGTAGGCACGGCAGAAACCGCCGTCGATCACCACCAGCCGTCCGCCGCCCTTGATGGGGCTTTCGCCGTTCTTTTCCCGCACCGGCACGTGGCCGTTGACGATGTGGCTGGCACCGGGCAGGCCAAACTCGGCCAGAATGCGGCGGCAGACGGCCTCATCGTTATACCATGTATAATAGGGGTCCTTCACCTCGGTGTGGGTGGAAGCGTCCTCTACATAGAGCCGCTCGAAGGTGGTCATGGCACTGCGGCCAAACAGCGGCGAAAGCTTGCCGCACCACAGATACCACAAAAAATCCTGTCCGCTCTGGCGGGCAGCGCTGCCTTCCGGTGCATAGTAGCCCCGGCGGGCGCGGGCATCACAGTAGTCCATCAGTGCGCGGCCGGAGTAGTAGCGGCCCTCAAAGCGCTCCATGGCAAAGGTGCCGCGGCTGGTCATGGGCACAGCGCCATGGTAGAGCAGGTTGCCGTTCTCAATGTGGTACACGCTGCCCTTTGCATAGAGAAATTCAACATGTTGCTGCAGTTTTTCGCTCTGGCGGAAGGACTGCACCAGCTTGCGCAGCACCAGCTGTTCATCCGGGTGCAGTGCGGCCGGGTCGGCGGGGTCCACCGTGGGGAACGAGGTATCCCGCAGCGGATACTCCTTTTCGCCGATCTTTACCGTGTGCTTTTCCCAGTCGATGCGGCGCAGATAATCTCGCTCCTGCATCTGGAAGTCCGGGTTGCGGTCGATGACATGGCACTCCAGCTTGAACATCAGAATGCTGATGGCCTTGTGCATCACGGCACAGCGGTGCAGCATTCCCCTGGTGTAGGGGCCGCGGGCTGCATCGGTATGAGGCATCCAGATGGAAAGATCATCATTGCCGTAGAACTGCTCGGCCATGCGCTGCAGATGGCGCAGGTTGATGCCGTAGCAGTCCTCCAGCATTCCGTGGTTATGATAAGCCAGCGTGGTCTTGAGCACCGTGCAGATGCAGATGGGGCTGCCCGCAGCGGCACCCATCCATACTACATCGTGGTTGCCCCACTGGATATCCACATTGTGGTGGCGCATGAGCAGATCCAGAATGATGTCCGGGCGCGGGCCGCGGTCAAACAGGTCGCCCACGATGTGCAGCTTGTCCACTGCCAGATGCTTGATCAGCTCGCACAGCCGCACGATAAAGCGGTCGGCGCGGCCATTTTCAATGATGCTGCCCACGATCTGGCCGTAGTACAGATCCTTGTCGTGATCCTCAAAATGGGCGTGGAGCAGCTCGTCCAGAATGTAGCCGCAGCTGGCAGGCAGGCATCTGCGCACATGGTCGCGGGTATGCTTGGAGGACACCAGACGGCAGATATCAATGAGCCTCAGCAGCGTTTCGGTGTACCACTGATCCAGCGCTTCCTCGCTGGTACAGCGTGCCTTGAGCTGGGGCAGCTTTTCGTTTGGGTAATAGATCAGCGTTGCCAGCTCGGCGCGGGTATGCTTCGGCACAGTATCGCCCAGCACCTGATCCACTTTTTCGCGAATGACACCGGAAGCGGAATTCAGAATATGCACAAAAGCTTCATTCTCGCCGTGCAGGTCGCTCATGAAGTGCTCGGTACCCTTGGGCAGCTTGAGCAGTGCCTGCGTGCTGATGATCTCGCTGGCTGCCGCCGCCTGCGAAGGATAATCCCGCGAGAGCAGGGTCAGGTACTTGAGATTATCGCGGATCTCATCGGTTTCGGTGCGCATGGTCTCCTCCATCACAACGTTCTCTCCGCCGCAGTCCGCCACACGGACCTTGCAAAGATGTTGCTTTCCATATGTATTATTTTTTCCTTATCTTATAGTATAGCACGTCCGGGGCGAAAAGTGGTATACTGGGGCTGACAAACTTTCAGCAAAGGACTTTGGATATTATGCCGAAAAGCGATTTCGTCTCCGTTCCCTCTTCCTGCACCCTCTGCCCGCGCCGGTGCGGGGCCGACCGTGCTGCCGGACGCACCGGTTTCTGCGGCGCGGGCGGCACCTTAAAAGCAGCCCGCGCTGCCCTGCACTACTGGGAGGAGCCATGCATCAGCGGCACAAAGGGCAGCGGCACGGTGTTCTTTTCCGGCTGCACCCTCAAATGCTGCTTCTGCCAGAACTATCCCATCAGCGCCGAGGGCCTTGGCAAGGAGATCAGCGTGGAACATCTGGCAGAGATTTTCCTGAATCTGCAGGAGCAGGGTGCCAACAACATCAATCTGGTCACGCCCGGCCAGTGGCGGCCCTGGATCATTGCCGCGCTGGATATTGCCCGGGCTAAGGGCCTGCATCTGCCCATCGTATGCAACACCGGCGGCTACGAAACGGTGGAAAGCGTGGAAGCATGGCGCGGATACATCGACATCTGGCTGGCCGACCTGAAATACGTCTCCTCCGCCCTCTCGGCAGAGCTTTCCTCTGCACCGGACTATTTTGCGCAGGCAAAGCCCGCCATTGAAGCCATGATGGCACAGGCCGGGCACCCGGTGTTCAATGCAGAGGGCATCCTGCAAAAGGGGGTCATTCTGCGACACCTTGCCCTGCCCGGCCATGTTGACGACAGCTTTGCGGTGCTTGACCAGATGGCCGCGTGGAACGATGCAGACCCCGGATGCTTCATCCCCAGCGTCATGAGCCAGTACACACCGTTTTACAAAGCCGCAGAGCACGGCATCGGACGGCGCATTACCACCTATGAATACCGCCGGGTGGTCAACTATGCCATGGACAAGGGACTGGCGCAGGGCTACATGCAGCAGAAGAGCAGCGCAAAGGAAGAGTATACGCCTTCTTTCGATTTGACAGGGGTATGAATTCGTCAAATCTCCCAAAAAAGGCTGATTATTTTCTCTTGCATCCCCGCGGAAATGCTTGCAATCCCATCCGGGCCGGATTATAATGGATACAACGATGTGTTAGCAGAACTCTGATGAGCTGTAAATATCAGGAGGAGCGTTATGGAACATTTCAACCCGATCCTTGGCAACGATACCACCGGCCAGAAATTCATCACCTGCGGTGAGATCATGCTGCGCCTGACCCCGCCGAACTACGAGAAGATCCGTATGGCATCCGGCTTTGAGGCCAGCTACGGCGGCAGCGAGGCCAACATTGCACTGGCACTGGCTAACCTTGGTGTGGACAGCACCTTCTTCAGCGTGGTGCCCAATAACAGCCTTGGCAAGAGCGCCGTGCGCTGGCTGCGTTCCAATGATGTGCACTGCACCCCCATGATCCTTACC
>OIMB01000434.1_pt1 | contig 10519 bp, 9 predicted proteins | sample 1584581 | NCBI WGS metagenome assembly OIMB01 (sample SAMN02674606, study PRJEB24791) | human gut metagenome, SKBSTL068 | isolation source: stool | host: Homo sapiens | place: USA | reverse complement strand
CTGCTTGAGAATCATCCCTGGTTCAAGCTGACCACGCTGGCCGCATCCGGCCGCAGCGCAGGCAAGACCTATGAGGATGCCGTTGGCAGCCGCTGGGCAATGACCACCCCGATGCCCGAGAGCGTCAAGAAGATGGTCGTGCTGGATGCCGCCAAGGTGGAAGAGGTCGCTTCTCAGGTCGATTTCATCTTCTGCGCAGTCAATATGCCCAAGGCCGAGATCAAGGCACTGGAAGAGGCTTACGCAAAGGCCGAGTGCCCTGTGGTCTCCAACAACAGCGCAAACCGCTTTACCCCGGATGTTCCCATGGTCGTGCCTGAGATCAACGCGGACCACATTGAGATCATCCCTGCCCAGCGCAAGCGTCTGGGTACCAAACGCGGCTTCATTGCGGTCAAGTCCAACTGCAGCCTGCAAAGCTATGTGCCTGCCCTGCATCCTCTGATGAAGGAATTTGGTGTCAACAAGGCTTTGGTCTGCACCTATCAGGCCATTTCCGGTGCAGGCAAGACCTTTGACCGGATGCCCGAGATCGTAGATAACGTCATCCCCTACATCGGCGGTGAGGAAGAGAAGAGCGAGCGCGAGCCGCTGAAGCTGTGGGGCCACATCGAGGGCGATCAGATTGTCAACGCCGAGAAGCCCACGATCACTGCGCAGTGCTTCCGTGTCCCCGTTTCTGACGGCCACACCGCTGCCGTGTTTGTAAGCTTTGACAAAAAGCCCACCCAGGAGCAGATGCTCGAGGCCTGGGCTAACTTCCGCGGCCCTGCACAGGAGCTGAACCTGCCCAGCGCACCCAAGCAGTTCCTGCACTACTTCACTGAGCCTGATCGTCCTCAGCCCAAGCTGGACCGCAACACCGAGAACGGCATGGCTGTCTGCATCGGCCGCCTGCGCGAGGACACCCTGTTTGACTACAAGTTCGCCTGCATGAGCCACAACACCCTGCGCGGCGCTGCCGGCGGTGCCGTGCTGCTGGCTGAGCTGCTGGCAGCAAAGGGCTATTTTGACTGAACAACACGTTCCTGACGGAGCGTACAAAGGAGTTTTATACTATGAAGAATCCTGTCTTTACCGGCGCGGCGGTGGCGATCATCACCCCCATGTACGAAGATGGCAGCATCAACTTTGATGAGCTGGGTCGCATCATTGAAGATCAGATTGCACGGAGCACCGATGCTATTGTGATCTGCGGAACTACCGGCGAATGCTCTACCATGACCGATGAGGAGCAGCTTGCCGCCATCAAGTTTACGGTCGAGACGGTCAACCACCGGGTGCCTGTTATTGCGGGTGCTGGTTCCAATGATACCGATCACGGCTGTGCACTGGCAGCAAAGTCTGCTGCCTGCGGTGCCGATGCCCTGCTGCTTGTGACCCCCTATTACAACAAGACCACGCAGGCAGGTCTGGTGGCCCACTTTACCGCTATGGCCGAGGCGGGCGGCATCCCTGTTATCCTGTATAATGTGCCTTCCCGTACCGGCCTGAACATCACCCCCGAGACAGCGCTGGAGCTGAGCCGGAATCCGCTTATCAACGGCATCAAGGAGGCCTCGGGCAACATCTCTCAGGTGGCCAAGATCGCTCAGCTGTGCGGTGACGAGCTGAACATCTACTCTGGCAACGATGATCAGGTGGTCCCCCTGCTGTCTCTGGGTGGCAAGGGTGTCATCAGTGTGGTCTCCAATGTCAAGCCTGAGCTGGTGCACAACTGCTGCAAGGCATGGTTTGAGGGTGACCCCAAAACTGCCTGCAAGCTGCAGCTGGAGATCCTGCCCTTGGCGGATGCACTCTTCTGCGAAGTAAATCCCATCCCTGTCAAGTACGCCATGAATGTGCTGGGCTGGGAAGCCGGTCCCTGCCGTCTGCCGCTGGTTGAGCCCAGTGATGCCCACAAGGAGAAGATCGAGCAGGCACTGGAGACCGAAGGTCTGATTCAGGAATAAACGAAACAACGCACAATGCCCGGTGGAAATGGTTCCTCCCGGGCATTTGCCGTTACAACAGAAAACGAGGAAACAAAAATGACGGATATTATCATTCAGGGCATTGGCGGCCGGATGGGCCACGCCCTCTGCGAGATGATTGCAAACCGGAGTGACTGCCGCGTGGTCGCCGGGATCGACCAGCAGGACGGTGAGCAGAACGGCATCCCCGTATACGACAGTCTGGATAAGCTGGACGGCAAGGGCGATGTCATCATTGATTTCAGCGCTCCTGCTGCTGTGGAAAAGGCACTGACCTATTGCGAAGCACACAAGATGCCCATCGTGGTCTGCACCACTGGCCTTTCCGAAGAGCTGCAGCTGAAGGTGGTGCAGCTGTCCCGCAGCATCCCGGTGTTCAAGAGTGCCAATATGTCCATGGGCATCAACGTCCTGTCCGAGCTGTGCAAGCGCGCTTCGGCCATTCTGGGTGCGAACTATGACATCGAGATCGTCGAGCAGCACCATCACAACAAGCTGGACGCTCCCAGCGGCACGGCTCTGATGCTGGCCGACGCCATCAATGAGGAGAACAACGGCGCTTACCACTACGTCTATGACCGTTCTGCCGTCCGTCAGAAGCGCGACCCCAAGGAGATCGGCATCAGCGCCGTGCGCGGCGGCAGCATCGTGGGTGACCACGAGGTGCTGTTCTGCGGCCCGGACGAGGTCATCACCCTCCGCCACACGGCATACTCCCGCAATATTTTTGCAAATGGCGCGATAAATGCTGCCGTTTACCTTGCAAAAAAGGAGCCGGGCCTGTACAATATGAGTAACATGATCGCAGAGATGTAAGCTGTTCTGCGCATGGCATCATAAGGCACGGTATCGTGCGTCAGGAGACGAGCCTATGGCCAAGCACGCAAAGCACGCGGCCCCTCCCTGCCGTCGGCGTTCCGCCCAAAAGCACACCTCGCATAAGAGCGTCACCCTGTACACACTGGGGGTCCTGCTGGTGGCCGTATCGGCGCTGCTCTCTCTGCGCCTCTGGCCCCGCCGCATCGTGGATGCAGTTCCTCCGGCAGCGGAGGCGGAGTCCCCTGCTGTTTCGGAGGAGCTTGTTGTGCCTGAGCCTCAGCCTGTCGTCACGACACTGCGCTTCTCGGCTACAGGGGACAACCTCATCCATGCGCCCATCTATTCGCAGGCCGCCCGGCGGGCTGCAGAGGGCGAAGGATACAGCTTCGATTACTGCTACGCGAATCTGCTCGATTTCTATGCACAGCAGGACATCAACTGGATCAATCAGGAGACGCTCTGCAGCAAAGAGCTTGCGCCCTCTACCTACCCCTGCTTCTCGACTCCCGGCGAGTGCGCCGAAGCGCTTTACCGGGCAGGCTTCCGGGTGTTCAGCCTCTCGAACAATCACACCTACGACAAGGGGGCTGCGGGCATTGCCGCCACCCTCCGGTTCTGGGAGACGATGCCCGAGGATGTGATCACCACCGGCCTGTGGAAGGGTGAGGCGGACTATGGCCGCATCCCCATCCAGACCGTGGACGGCGTAAAGATCGCGTACCTCTCCTACACCGAGCACACCAACGGCATCCCCCGGAACAGCAAGATGACCGCAAACATCATCTACACCAGCCAGCAGGATGTCATGGAGCAGCAGGTGCGGGCGGCCCGGCAGGAGGCCGATTTTGTGGTGGTCGGCGTACACTGGGGCGTCGAGGACAGCCACAACATCACGCAGGCACAGCGCACCTTAGCTCAGTCTCTGGCCGACTGGGGCGCGGATGTGATCATCGGCACCCACCCGCACGTTCTGCAGGACGCCGAATGGCGCACCGCAGCCGATGGGCGGAACGTATTTGTGGCCTATTCGCTGGGAAATTTCCTGAGCACCCAGAGCAAGCCCGACCAGCTCATCGGCGCGGTCCTGACACTGGATCTAGAGCAGACCACCGAGCCGGACGGAAGCGTCCGCTGCGCGGTGCGCGGCCCGAAGCTCCATGTGACAGTGACCCACTATGACGCCGGAAAGTCCAACGTCCGCACCTATCTGTTCCGGGATTACACGCCGGAGCTTGCAAAGACCCATGGCGTCCGCGCTGCCTACCCAAACTTCGGATACGATTACATCCGCCAGACGGCACAGACCTACATCAACAGCGAATTTTTGGAGCTTGCATAAAGTTTGAATCAGAACGCCCGATGGGCAGAATGGAGTGTTTACTATGTACGGTGTTTCCAAAATCAATATCGAGCCGAGCCTGATGATGATCAGCGTGCAGGATGTCGAGTTCAAGGGCAACACGATGGCTCGTTATCTGCAGATCTTCGCCGACACCGGCGTTGTGGTGGATATGATCAGCCAGAGCGCCCCCCACGGTACCAGCATGGACTTCAGCTTCACGGCATCCAGCAGCGATCTGCCGTTGGTGATGAAGGCCATCTCTGCCGCGAATCTCGACAAGGATGCCAAGGCCTCTCCCCTCATCAGCGTGGGCTACTCCAAGCTGAACCTCTTCGGAGAAGAGATGGTCACCAGCTGCGGTGTTGCCGCGCGTGCCCTGAATGCTCTGGCAATGGCAGGCATCGAGGTGCTGCTCATCACTACCAGCGACCTTGACATTTCCCTGCTCGTCCGTTCTGAGAATGAGGATGCTGCCTATGAAGTCCTGAAGAAGGCTTACGAGCTGTGACCTGAATAAAAACGAGTCTCCCTTGTCCTGTGCGGGACAGGGGAGATTTTTGTATGAAAAAGCCCCGGCTGTCCCCTCTCCTGTCACAGAGAGAAGACAGCCGGGGCTATTGTTTTACCAAAAGCTTACAGGCTCACCTTGTGGTAGACCTTCTTGCCCTTCTTGATGACGATACCCTTGGACAGCTGCTCGGCGGTGAAGCTTGCCGTGGGGGCAGCGACCTTTTCGCCATCCACCAGAACGCCGCCCTGCACGACCAGACGGCGGGCCTCGCCGTTGGAAGCAGCCAGACCAGCCTTGACCATCAGGGTCAGGATGCCGATGGCACCATCGGTCAGGTCGGCCTCGGTCAGCTGGGTGCCGGGCATATGCTCGGTGTCTCCGGCAGCGCCGCTGAACAGTGCGCGGGCTGCGTTCTGCGCCTTGTTGGCCTCCTCCTCGCCGTGGACCATCTTGGTCAGCTCGAAGGCAAGGATCTCCTTGGCCTCGTTGAGGCGCTGATCTTTCCAGGTGCTCATCTCATCGATCTGCTCCAGCGGCAGGAAGGTCAGCATCCGGATGCACTTCATGACATCTGCATCGCCGACGTTGCGCCAGTACTGATAGAACTCGAAGGGGCTGGTCTTGTTGGGGTCGAGCCAGACGGCGTTGCCGGCGGTCTTACCCATCTTCTTACCCTGAGAATCGGTCAGCAGGGTGATGGTCATGGCGTAGGCATCCTTGCCCAGCTTGCGGCGGATCAGCTCAGTGCCGCCCAGCATATTGCTCCACTGGTCATCGCCGCCGAACTGCATATTGCAGCCGTAGTGCTGGAACATATAGTAGAAGTCGTAGCTCTGCATGATCATGTAGTTGAACTCAAGGAAGGACAGGCCCTTCTCCATGCGCTGCTCGTAGCACTTGGCACGCAGCATATTGTTGACGGAGAAGCAGGCGCCCACATCGCGCAGCAGCTCGACATAGTTCAGGTTCAGCAGCCAGTCGGCGTTGTTCAGCATCAGGGCCTTGCCCTCAGAGAAGTCGATGAACTTCTCCATCTGCTTCTTGAAGCAGGCAGCGTTGTGGGCAATGTCCTCCTTGGTCAGCATCTTGCGCATATCGGTGCGGCCGGAGGGGTCACCGATCATGGTGGTGCCGCCGCCGATGAGGGCGATGGGCTTGTTGCCTGCCATCTGCAGGCGCTTCATCAGGGTCAGGGCCATAAAGTGGCCTGCGGTCAGGCTGTCGGCAGTGCAGTCAAAGCCAATGTAAAAGGTTGCCTTGCCATTGTTGATCAGGTCGATGATCTCTTCATCGGTGATCTGGGCCACCAGGCCGCGGGCCTTGAGTTCTTCGTACAGAGTCATGATTTTTTCCTCCTGTTTGTGGGCAGAGGGAAAAATAAAACACCCCCTGCCAAAAATGAATTTGGCAGAGGGCGAGAAAATCGCGGTACCACCTCTGTTTGCCGCCCCCTCACGGAAACGGCCTCACGAGTGCGCCCCACAGAGATGGGATACACTCCTGCGTTTGTAACGCTCGCATGCGACACAGCCTACTAGCCAAAGCATTCAGCCTGCAACTCCGGGAGGTATTTCTCCTGCTGTTCTGCACACCCCTTGCACCAACCGGGGCCTCTCTGGGCAGACACTGACAAGGTACTTGTTCCCTTCAACGTCTTTCAACAAAAATCAGTTTAGCACAAATCAGCAGGGTTGTCAATCACCGGTTTCATGCTCGGCCAGCCCCAGCATCTCTCGAGCATTGGCACGGGAAAGCTCCGTGACATGGTCACCAGAAATGATATGAGCCAGTGCGTCCACTCTGCCCTCGGTATCCAGCGGGTGGATCTCGGTATAGGTTCGCTCATTCGTGATATTCTTCTGGATAAGCAGATGGCAGTCGGCCAGTGCAGCGATCTGCGCTGTGTGGGTGATGCAGAGGATCTGGTGATCTTTTGCACTCTGTTTGAGCACCTCACCGATGCGGCTGGCCGCCTTGCCGGACACACCGCTGTCGATCTCATCGTAGATGACCGTAGGCACTGCGTCCTTATCGGCCATGGCATTTTTGATTGCCAGCGTGATACGGCTCAGCTCACCACCGGAAGCGATTTTTGCCAGCGGCTTGGGATCCTCACCGGGGTTTGTGGAAATATAAAACTCCACGCTGTCCTGGCCATGGCTGGCCAGCGGGCCGCGGGTATGGCGCAGGGTCATGCGGACACCAGGCATGTTCAAAAAATCCAGTGTGCCGGAGATGCGCCTGTTCAGCTCCTCAAAGGCCTTCAGGCGGGTCTGGGTCAGTACCTCGGCCTTATCCCGGGCCAGTACATAGAGCCGATGCTTTTCAGCCTGCAGGTGCTCTGTCCGCTCCTGAGAGAACTGGATGCGGTCCAGCTCTTCCCTTGCCTGCTGTCCAAAGGCGATGATATCTTCCACAGTATCACCGTATTTTCGCTTGAGCTTGTAGATCAGATCCATCCGCTGTTCGATTTCATCCAGCTCTGCATCATTCGTCTCGTAGCCCTCCAGCCGCCCGATCAGGTCAGCAGAAAGGTCTTTTGCGGTGTAATAAAGATCCAGCAGCTGTCCGGCGGCAGCAGAAAGGCCGCTGTCCAGTTGGGCGGCACCATCGATCGCGTTGGAAGCTTCCCCCAGCAGATCAACGGCACCCGGGGCATCATCTCCGCCCGAAAGCAGCGCATAGCTCTGGGAGATGCGCTCCCGGATGGTGGAGGCATTCGCCAGCACCTTACGGCGGGCCGCCAGCGTCTCCTCTTCGCCTGCGGTCAGGCTGGCATCCTCGATCTCCTGTACCTGATAACTCAGCAGATCGATCTTTCGCTGTTTTTCACCCTCATCGGTGATGATGGCATCCAGCTCCTTTTTGACTTTGATAAGCTCCCGGTAAACAGCATAATACTCCTGATACACCGCCCCGTTCTGGGCGTAGGCATCCAGGATACCCTCATGGCGGGCCGGGTTCAACAGGCCTACGGAATCGTGCTGGCCGTTGATGTTGATGAGCCCACCGCACAGTTCCCGCAGAATGGCTGCTGTGGCAGGCATTCCGTTGATGCGGCAGGTGCTCTTGCCCTCGGCAGTGATCTCACGGCTCAGGGTCAGCGCTTCTGAACGCTCATACCCCGCCTTTTCCAGGCTGTCCAGCACTGCAGGCGGAACATCATCAAATGCCGCCCGGATGACTGCTTTTGCAGCCCCCGTGCGCACCAGATCCTTGGAGGTGCGGTTGCCCAGAATGGCATTGATGGAGTCGATCAGGATAGATTTGCCCGCACCGGTCTCGCCGGTAAGGACATTCAGGCCCTTTTCAAAATGCACGTTGGCCTTCTGGATGACTGCAACATTTTCAATTTGCAGACTGCTCAACATGTTCGTTCTCTCCCGCCTTTATTTCTGCCCGATGTAATGCCCAAGCTCGGTGCAAATGGTCTTTGCATCCCGCTCTGAGCGGGCCACGATCAGGAAGGTATCATCACCGGAAAGGGTGCCGACCACATTTTTCCACTTGAGTGCGTCAAACACCTCGCAGGCTGCATTGGCCATGCCGGAATAGCATTTGACAAGCACCACATGGCCCGCAAAGTCCACCCCCAGAACAGATTCATGGAAGATGGTCTCAAATCGGGCCTGCATCTTGGGGTTCAGTGCCTCGCTGTGGCTGGAAACATAGCGGTAGCCGGTGGTGGTGGCAGCTTTGACAAGGTTCATCTCCCGGATATCGCGGGAAATGGTCGCCTGTGTGGCATCAAAACCCTCCTTGCTCAGGTACTCCAACAGAGTCTCCTGTCGGCTGATGGGATTCTCCTGGATCAGACGCAGGATGGCCTGCTGCCGCTTCTGCTTGCTCTTGTTATCCCCTCGGCTGGTGCGTCCCATGTGATCTTCTCCCTTCGTTGTGTTTGTGTCATCGTCTGCCGCGCAGTTTCTGGTCAATGGCCTGGAACTGGTCGGCCTTGCTGAAGGTGATGAGCTGCACGACCTGGTCAGACAGCCGCACCTCCGCGGTGGCTCCGGCCTTTACGGAATAGCCCGCATCCCCATCACAGCTGATAAAAACTTCTTCATCTGCCACCTGGCCCACACAGAGGTTGATCTTGCGCTCCTGCGCAAAAACCATGGCCGGGCTGGCAAGGCTGTGGGGGCAGATGGGCGTAACAACGATGCCTTTGGTCTGAGAATCAAGGATCGGCCCGCCTGCCGCCAGAGAATAAGCGGTGGAGCCGGTGGGCGTTGCCACAATGACACCATCGCCCCGGTAATGCTCCACCAGGATATCGTCACAATAAATGCTGAAATCCACTGCCTGCTGCAGGCGGCCCTTGGTCATAACCACATCATTCAGGGCATGGCCCTCCCAGCTGTCATCCCCCAGCACACGGACATAGAGCAGCATCCGGTTATCCAGAAAATATTCACCCCGGGCTACGGCGGAGAGCTTGGCTTCCATTTCATCGACCTCACAGGTGGCCAGAAAGCCGCACCGGCCCAGATTGATGCCGAGGATGGGCTTTCGGTATTCCAGTGAGAGGTTCGCCTCGTGCAGGATGGTGCCATCTCCTCCGATGGTCAGGATGACATCCGTCCGCTCCAGGCATTCCTTCTGGGACAGATACACCACGCCCATGGTCATGCACTCGGCCTGCAGGCCGTCCTGCATCAGCACCTGTGCCCCATGGGTCAGCAGGATCTGCGCCGCACGCTGGGAAATACCGTAGGCCATAGCCTTGCCGGGGTTTGGGGAAATGTAGACTGTCATCGTCCGCGCCCTCCCTGATTTTATGGATTATGGTTCAGCGGTCCAACGTAGAATGGCTGGATGCCACCACCTGTTCAGCAACCGAATCATCCAGTGCACCAGGTTCATCGCTCTTCTGAACGAACATCAGATATTCAATGTTTCCCTCAGGGCCCTTGACGGGGCTGAAATCCAGTCCGCAGACCTTGAAGCCGTTGGCAGCAGCATAGCCCATAGCATTGTGCAGCACCTCGCGGTGGGTGGCAGGGTCACGGACAACGCCGTTTTTGCCCACCTTTTCGCGGCCGGCCTCAAACTGGGGCTTGACTAGGCAGACACCCATAGCGTCCGGAGTGGTGATGGCCTGCGCCACCGGGAAAATATGATGCAGCGAGATAAAAGAGACATCTACACTGAAAAACTCGATTGGCTCTGCCAGCTGGTCAAGGGTCACGTTGCGGATGTTTGTGCGCTCCATATTGACCACCCGCTCATCGGTGCGCAGACTCCATGCCAGCTGACCGTAGCCCACATCCACTGCGTAGACCTTGACTGCACCATTTTGCAGCATGCAGTCGGTAAAGCCGCCGGTGGATGCGCCAATGTCCATGCAGACTTTGCCCTTGGGGGTCAGCGGAAAACACTGCATCGCCTTTTCCAGTTTCAGGCCGCCGCGGCTGACATAACCGATATCATGGCCGCGCACCTCCACCTTGGCATCTTCTTTGATCATCTCACCGGCTTTGTCTACCTTCTGTTCGTTGACAAAGACCACGCCGGACATGATCAGCGCCTTGGCGCGCTCACGGCTCTGGATCAGGCCATGCTGAACCAGATATTGATCCAAACGAATCTTCAAGATTCTGCTCCTTTCCATGTACGGATGGCCTGTGCCAAATGTTCAGCATCCAGGCCGGTGCTCTGCTTGATCTGCGGAACCGTCGCATGGGGCAGACGCACATCCTCCACACCACGGTGGATATAAGCACCCTGCCAGCCTGCCTTCTGCAAAGCCATTTCCAGATGCTCACCGATGCCGCCGCAGGCTACGCATTCCTCCGCAAACAAAACAACATCATATCTTGAAATTTCAGAAATAAGCTCAGGTGTAAAGGGATATATCTTTACAAGCTTATA
>OIMB01000432.1_pt1 | contig 10550 bp, 8 predicted proteins | sample 1584581 | NCBI WGS metagenome assembly OIMB01 (sample SAMN02674606, study PRJEB24791) | human gut metagenome, SKBSTL068 | isolation source: stool | host: Homo sapiens | place: USA | reverse complement strand
ACAGTGCGGACGGGGGATGCTGCCGGATGTAGCCCTGCCGCTGCCCAACTTCGGCGCAGTCTGCCGCAGCCTCGGACAGTACGACCTCGTGCTCTTCTGCTACGAATGCGGCGGCGCACCCCTGCGCCGGCTGCTGGCCGAGGCAAAGCCCGCCGACGGCCAAAAGCTGAAGCTCGCCGTCATCACCGGCGCAGAAGGCGGCTTTGCCGCCGAGGAAGCCGAGATGGCCGCGCAGGCCGGGGCAAAGACCGTAGGCCTCGGCCCCCGCATCCTCCGCTGCGAGACGGCCCCTCTGGCCGTCGTCTCCGCCGTCATGACCCTGACGGGAAATCTCGAATGATATGCAGCAAAAAGGGCGTCCCGCCGCGGCGGGACGCCCTTTTTCTTTATCTTGTTTCTGCATCCCGCAGGGCCTTTTTGATGGCCAGAAGGTTCTGGGGACTCATGGAGAAGCTGCGCAGGCCGAGGCGGAGATACTGGGTGGCGTTGACGGCGTTGCCGACGGCAAGGCCGCAGATCGTCACAGGGATGTCGGCCTTTTTCGCGGCGTCCACCACCATGGCGATGAGCTTTTTCATGGCCGGGCTGGCGGGGCGGTAGTAGTGCTCGGCAATGGCCAGCTCCCGGCTCACGGCGTGGGTGTACTGGGTCAGGTCGTTGGTGCCGATGACAAAAAAGCGGCAGCCGTGGGCCGTAAAATCCTCTGCCGTCAGACAGGCGGCAGGGATGCTGAGCATGACGCCGAAGGGCACATCCGGGTCGAACTCCTCCCCCCGCTCCGTGAGCTTGCGGCGGCAGTGGTCCACCACCTGCATGGCGGAATCCCAGTCCTCGATGTCCGTCACCATGGGGAACATGACCCGCAGGGGGCCTTTGGCGGCAGCCCGCATGAGGGCACAGATCTGGACTGCCATCTGGGGCAGGTTGCGCAGGCTGCTGCGGATGCCCCGCAGGCCCAGCTTGGAGGACTGGACGCCCTGATAGGCGTCCGCCATCGTGCGGTCGGCACCAAAGTCGAAGGTGCGCACCGTCACCATCTTTCCCTTGGCGGCGGCGAGGCAGGAGGTATAGAACAGATACTGCTCCTGCTCGTCCATGGCGTGGCCGGGCAGCATCATGTAGCTGCTGCGCAGCAGGCCCACGCCGGACGCTCCGGAGCTCATGGCCGTGCCCACATCCTCCGGGCCGAAGCAGTTGGCCAGAAGCTCGAACTCCTCGCCGTCCCGGGTGCGGTTGGGCAGCTCCAGCTGCGCGTTCAGCTCCTCGTTCTGGCGCTGCAGCTCGCAGATGCGGGTGATGGCGCTCTGGCGGGCGGCGGCGTCCGGGTCAAGGATGCACTCGCCCTCGGTGGCGTTCAGGATGACCTCGCGGCCATCGCAGTCCTCGAGGAAATCCCGCCCCACCTGCGTGATGCCCGGGATGTTCAGCGAGCGGGCGATAATGGCCGCGTGGCTCTGGCCGCTGCCCTCGGCGGTGATAAGGCCGAGGATGCGCCCCGACGGGATGCTGAACAGGTCAGTGGGCATAAGCAGGTCCGACGCGATGATGACCGGGTGGTCGAGGGCCAGCCAGCTGCGGGGGCGGCGGCAGAGGATGTTGGTGATGCGCTGGGTCACGTCGAGGATGTCCACGCTCCGCAGCTGCATATAGGCGTTGTCTTTCATGGCCGAGAGCTGGGCCGCGTAGCGGCGGCCCACACGGTCCATCGCTTCGGCCGCACCCACACCGGCCCGGATCTGGAAGTTGACCTCATTCATGAAGCCCTCATCCTCCAGCATCATGCTCTGGAACAGAAAGATGGCCTGCTCGGTGGGGGCGGCACGGTCTGCCATATCGTTCAGCTCCTTCTGAGCCAGCTGAATGGCATCTTCCAGCGCCTGCTTTTCCTGCTCGGGATGGAACGGCCCCTCGCCAAAGACCAGCGGCGGGCGTTCAAGACGGCTCACCTGCCCCAGCACAAGGCCGGGCGAGGCGGTAAAGCCCTTGTATCTCTTCATGTTTCCATTTCCTCCGGCGGCACCCTGCCGGTCAGCGCCCGGCAGACCAGTGCCTGCAAAAAGGTGTTGGGCAGCAGCGCGGCCCGCGCGGCCTGTGCCGGGCCTGCCTCGCCCTCGAACAGCGGCCCGAAGCGCGAAAGGCGCTCAAAGTCGCATTTTGCAAGGAACGCTTCTCCCAAGCTGCGGGTGGTATAGTAGGGGGCAGGGTCCACGCCCACATCCTCGGCGACTGCTTCCAGCGGGGCCAGCTCGGCATCCGAGAGCTTCGCCAGCAGGAGGGCAATGTCCGCCGTCAGGGTGGAGGGGTGCTTCTCCCGCACCTCCTTCTGGACGGCCTCAAAGGCCGCATGGAATGCGGCGGCGTCCGCGCTGCTCCCGGCCCCGCTGTCCACAGCGTAGGCACAGCCGCGCAGCCGCCCAAAGGCCCGCAGGGTATCGTGATAGCCCAGCTCGATGTTCCGCCGGGCGGTGGCGGGGTCGAAGTGAAGGATGTCGCCCAGCTCCCAGTAGCTCCGGATGAGGGTCGTGGGCAGGCCGGTGCGGTTGGGGCGGGTGATGCCCACGCCCTCAAGGTCCACGCAGACCAGCTCTTCCGCCCCCATCTTCTGGGCCAGCGCCGTGGGCATATTGTCCCGGTAGCCGCCGTCCAGATAGGAAACGCCGTCGATGGTGTGGGCGCGCAGGGCCGGGAAACAGGCCGCCGAAGCCAGCAGGTAGTCTTTCACCTTTCCCTCCGGGATCTCTTCCAACGGAAGCTCCCGGGCCTTGAGCGTCTTCTGCTCCACCGTGACGAGACCCAGCCGGATGGGGCTGCGGCGGAGGGCGTCCTCGTCCAGCACCCGCTCCACGATCTCTTCCAGCGGGGTGACGTCCATGCCGCCCTGCGTCACGGCGTCCTTGAGAAAGGCGTGCAGCTCCGGCAGGGGCGCGTCCTCGGCAGGCAGCTCTATCACATCCTGACTGCGGATGGTGAGCCACATATCCCGGGCCGTCTCGTAGAGGTCGAGGGCGAACATCGCACCGTTGAGGCTGCCCACGCTGGTGCCCGTGATGATCTGGGGCCGCCAGCCCAGCTCGGTGAGCGCCCGCCAGACGCCCACCTGATAGCTGCCGCGTGCACCGCCGCCTGCCAGCACCAGCGCCCTTATGGGGGTGTTGTTCTGCGCCATATCTGCCGCCTCCTTTGATGCGTTCCGGTTTTTCCTAGATTATAGCATATTTCCCGGGAGATTTCTCTCTGTTTTTGTAACAAAAAATATGCTATAATAAACTCACTTTGCCAGAACGATTCAGGAGGACCACAGATGCACCGCAAACAATGGATATTCGACATGGACGGCACCCTCACCGACAGCATGACCGTGGTGTGGCAGGGCGCACCGCTGGAGCTGCTGCGCCGCTATGGCCGCGAGGCCCGGCCCGGCATCCACGACGTCCTTCTGAGCATGGGGATGGTGGAGGGGGCGGAGTATCTCATCCACACCTACGACCTGCCCCTCACCCTCCGGGACTACGAACCCGCCATGCGGCAGGTCATCCGGGACCTGTATCAAAAGGTCGAGCTGAAGCCCGGCGTCCGGGAGATGCTGGCCCGGCTGAAGGCCGAGGGGGCGCGGATGTGCATCTGCTCCAATACATGGGCTGACCAGTGCAAAGAGGTCCTCACCCGTCTGGGCGTGGCGGACTATTTCGAGTTTTTCTGCACCGCACAGGGCGCGAAGAGCAAGGCCCACCCCGCCGTGTTCCATGAGGTGCTGGGCCGTCTGGGCGGCAGCTGCCCCGCCGACGCCGTCGTCTGTGAAGACGCCGTCTACGCCTCCCGCACCGCAAAGCAGTGCGGCTTCTACCTCATCGACATCGAGGATGCGTGCAGCGCTGCCGACAAGCCGGAATTGCAGCGGCTCGCAGACCAGTACATCCCCGACTGGACGAAGCTGGACTGGGCGGAGCTTTAAGAAGCGGTTTTATCGCAAGGCAAGAATTATAGCAACATGAAAACAGCAGTGGGGAGGCTCATTCCGGGCCTCCCCACTGCTGTTTATTGAAACTGCTTTTCCAGATAATCCCGCAGCGCCGTGCGGGCCGCAGGCTCCCGCCCGCGGGGGACAGGGACCCGCGCGCCGCTCTGCATCCAGAACTCGCTCGCTGCCAGCTGGGAGACTGCCGCTAGATTGACCACATAGGAGCGGTGGAGCTGGACGAAGCGCTCATCTGCCAGCAGCGGCTGGGCCACCTGCGCGAAGGGGACCCGGACCGAGAGGGAAGGCACATCCTCGCCGCTGGCGAGGTGGAAATGCACCACATGGTGGGTGCACTCGAGGTACTCGATGTCCGCGAAGGGCAGCACCCGCAGCCCCGACGCCGTGGCCACCGGGATGGCCGGGCCGTACTCCGGCTCGGTGGCCCGGGCCAGCAGGGCCATCAGCTGCTCGGGCGGGACGGGCAGCAGCAAATACTGCATGGCGTCCACCCGGTAGGCGCTGTAGGCGTGAGCGGGCGTGTGGGCCAGAAAGGCCATCGGCGTCCTGCGTCCCCGGCTGCGGAGCGCCGCCGCCGCCCGCAGCGACGCAGCGGCCGCCGTGCTGGGCAGCTCGATGAGATACAGCTCGTACCGCTCCCCGGCGTCGTCCCGGGCCAGCAGGGCCTCCGGGCCGTCCAGCTGCTCGACGATGCAGGCATCGTCCCGCCGGGCATAATAGTCGAGGCACTGCCGCTCCACCCGGCTGCGGAGGACGCTGTCCGGGCTGCACACTGCGATATGGAAGATCAATTCAAAGCCCCCTTTCGGGCCTGCCGCCGGGTGCTTGCTTTTTCGGCCCGGTGGGAGTATCATTGCTGTAAAAAGCGCTATCGCAAAGATGCCGTTTTGATAGGCGCTATTTTTGAAAATTGCGATAAAAGGAGAAACTGCTATGGAAATGCCCCTCGTCAGCATCATCCTGCCGGTGTACAATGCCCAGAGCCATCTGAACCGCTGTCTTGGCAGCATCTGTGCCCAGCAGTATGAGGATCTCGAGATCATCGTCATCAACGACGGCTCCAAGGACCAGAGCCTGCCCGTCTGCGAGGAGTTCCGCAAAAAGGACAGCCGCATCCTGCTGGTGGACAAGGCCAACTCCGGCGTGTCCGACACCCGCAACCTCGGCCTCAAGCTGGCCAGCGGTAAGTACGTCCAGTTCGTGGACAGCGACGACTACATCGCCCCGGACTACACGGCCCGGCTGGTGGAGGCGGCGGAGCGGTCGGGCGCCGACCTCGTCATCTCGCCCTACACCATGGTCATCCCCGCCGGGGCATCCAAGCCCGAGCAGGTGCTGGAAAAGGTCCAGGACGACCTCGGCGTCATGCACGTTGCCCGCCCGCCGGAAACGAGGGAATACGGCTTCTTGCCCGCAGGCATCTACGACAAGGACACCTTCGCCCTCCGCCTGATGGACAAGCCCGCTTCGTATTTTTACGGCGTGCTCTGGAACAAGCTCTACCGCCGCGACCTTCTCGCGGCCCACGACATCCGCTTTACCAGCGAGATGCGCTGGGCCGAAGACCTCGTGTTCAATATGCAGTATATCCAGTACGCCGAGGTCTTTGCGTCCATCCCGCAGCCCGGCTACTACTACGTCCAGAACCCCCAGAGCATCTGCCACACCCAGATCAAGCCTGCCACCCTCGTGCAGAACAAAATTCAGGTGTTCCGCTACTACAAAGATCTCTACACCCGCCTCGGGATGTACGAGGAGGTGCGTCCCCAGCTCTACAAGTTCCTCATCGACATCGCCGAGAGCACCTATCCCTCCGGCCCCTTCAAAAAGGTCATCGACGAGGCCAAAGCCTACTGGAAGGAGCACAAGGCCGAGCTGGAGCAGAGGTCCTGACGAGAAACAAAAACGGGAGCGCCCCTGCGGGCCTCCCGCTTTTTTGTTCTTTATGCCCCGATGGCGGCGCACTTCTTGGCCAGCCAGTCGCGCTCATCCTCGGTCAGGTGGGGAGCCAGATTCTCGAAGACCTCGCGGTGGTAGGCGTTCAGCCAATCCAGCTCGTCGCGGCTCAGCACGCCGGGGACGATGGGGGAGGTGGCGATGGGCACGAACGTCACCGGACGGAAGGCGAGGAACTCGCCGTACTGGTTAGAGGCCTTGTGATAGCACTCCAGCTCGTTCTCGATGCGGATGCCCACGACGCCGCCCTCGTAGACGCCCGGCTCATCGGTGACGATCATGCCGGGCTTGAAGACGGTGGTGTTGCGGCCATTCAGGGCGTGGGGGCCTTCGTGGACGTTGCCCACATGGCTGACGCTGTGGCCGGTGCCGCAGCGGTAGTTGATGAGGTGGCGCCACAGCGGCTCGCGGGCGATGGTGTCCAGCATATGGCCGTCGCAGTAGTCCAGCCAGACGGCCCGGGCGATGTCGATGTGGCACTGGAGCGTCCAAGTATAGAACAGCCGCTCGTCCTCGGTCAGCTCGCCCAGCGGGTAGGTGCGGGTGATGTCGGTGGTGCCGTCCATGTAGGTCGCGCCGCTGTCCACCAGCAGGAAGCCCTTCTTCTCCAGCTTTGCGTGATCTTCCTCGGTGGCGTGGTAGTGCATCATGGCGGCGTTCGGGCCGTAGGCGGCGATGGTTCCGAAGCTCTCGGTCAGGAACTTGTCCTGTGCGCTGCGGTACTTGTGGAGGATCTCGTCGATGGTCAGCTCGGTCAGCTCCTCGCCGGCAGCCAGACGGTTCTCCAGCTCGATCTGGAAGCGCACCATGGCCACGCCGTCCCGGAGGTGGGCCTCGCGGGTGTGGGCCAGCTCGACTTCGTTCTTGACGCCCTTCATGGGCAGCAGGGGGTCGGCCTCATCCTTGACGGTGAGGGCCGGGTTGGCCTCCAGCGTCTGATAGACAGCATAGTTGACGGAGGCGGGGTCGGCCAGCACGGTCTGGGTCTCGGTCTGGGCGGCGAGGAAGGAGAGCACATCGTCGTACTCTGCCAGCTCGACGCCGTTCTCCTTCAGCTCAGCCGCTGCCTCCGCGCTGACGCGGGCGGTGTTGATGAAGAGAGTCGCCTTGTCCGGGGTGACGTAGCAGTAGGCCATGGCATAGGGGGTGCACTGGATGTCCATGGCGCGGAGGTTGAGCAGCCATGCGAGGTTGTCCAGCTTGCCCACAAGCTGTGCGGTGCAGCCCAGCTCAGAGAGCTTCGCACGCAGCTGGCCCAGCTTTTCGGCGGGGGAGAAGCCTGCATATTCCTTCGGCAGGATCCACGCCGGGGTAGCAGGCAGGGCGGGACGGCCCTCAGTCCACAGCTCGTCCTCGAGGTTCAGCAGCTTGATGGTGCCCTTCTTGGCGTCCAGCTCTTTTTGCAGGCTGCGCACCAGACCGCAGGAGGCCGTCAGGCCGCAGAGGCCCAGCTTGCCGCCCTCGGGCAGGACTTTGGCGCAGTACTGCTCGGCAGTGGGCACATCCGGCTCACCCATCCGCATCAGCTGGATCTCAGTACCTGCAATTTCCTTCTCGGCCTGCACAAAGTAGCGGCCATCCGCCCAGACGGCGCTCTCGGTCATGGTCACGACGAAGTTGGAGTTCTCGCCGTGGAAACCGGAGAAGTAGGTCAGGGCGGTGTAGTGGTCCGGCATATACTCGCTGGCGTGCGGGTCGCCCACCGGAATGAGGTAGACGTCCACGCCATTTGCCTTCATGGCCGCGCGCAGGGCGGCCAGACGCTCAGGAACGGTATTCATGCTCATATCAAAAAAGCCTTCTTTCTTTGTTCTGCCGGAAAAACGCCCGGCGGCGATGATCTGCCGGGTCTATTGTATCATTCTGCACCACAGAATGCAATTCGTGGGCATCATTTTGACTTTTTGCCGCGTTCCGTGTATCCTAGGGCCATAGACTTATTGAATGGAGGCGTTCTTATGGCATTTTCCATCATTATGCTCGCCTGTCTTATCGTCTGCGTCGGCATCGATTATCTGAGCCTGAAGCGCATCGACCAGAACGGCGCTCTGCTGGGCGTCACACTGCCGCCGGACGCCGCCGCCCTGCCCGAGGTGCAGAGCATCGTGCAACAATATCTGCGCTGGTTGCGCATCATCTGCCTGCTCTGCGCTGCCGGGGGAGTCGGGCTGTTTTTCCTGCCCGATTCGCTGCTCCGGGTCATGGTCTGGGTCTATTTCTTTTTCGGAAGTCTGGCGCTGCCGTATCTGCCCTGTCTGTGGGCAAACCGCACCCTCCAAAGGCTGCGAGACGCCCACGGCTGGCCCGCAGCCCCCGGAGATGTCCCATGGAAATACGGTCTGTTCTATTATGCTCCTGACGACACGCGCGCCTCTGTGCCTAAGCGCATCGGCAAGGGGACTACCGCCAACCTCGCCACCCTCCGGGGGAAGCTTGCTGTGGCGGTCAATGCCATTGCAATCGCTACCATCCTACTGACCGGGCCGGTGCTAGGCGTCCTCGACCACACGCCCGCAAGGCTGGAATTGCAGGTATCACCCACCGTAGAGCTGCAATCTTACCACGGCAAGACCCGGAAGTACATCATCCCTCTGGACAGCATTACCAAAGTACAGGTCTATTCCTCTCTGCCGGAGGCAGGCCGGGTCGGCGGCATCGACTTGGAACACTACTGGCAGGGCACCTTCGTCATGGTACACGACGGCACTGTCCACCTCTGCCTCGACCCCACCGCCGGAAAATTCCTGCGAGTGGAAACGGAGGACGGCATTTTCTGGCTCACCGACGAGACGGACGAACAAACTGAAAAAGTAGCGGACTGGCTCACGGAAGAGCTGAGCTGACCCGAAAACGCAAGCAAATTGCAAAAAATGTTACAAATTTCTCATCAAAAAGGCCGGTTTGCCATTGACAGCCTTGTTATAATAGGAGTGTAGGAATTTTTCCGGGTCAGCACTCAGCGCCCCGGATTGCTTGTAAGGCCCGAAGGGCCTGCTGGGCAGCGCCTTTTGCGGGCGGCTGCATAAAAGAAAGAGGCATTTCGAATATGACCAAGATCGACATTTTCTCCGGCTTCCTTGGTGCCGGTAAGACCACTCTGATCAAGAAGCTCATCAAGGAGTCCTTTGCAGGCCAGAAGGTCGTGCTCATCGAGAACGAGTTCGGCGAGATCGGCATCGACGGCGGCTTCCTGAAGGAGTCCGGCATCCAGATCAACGAGCTGAACGCCGGCTGCATCTGCTGCTCTCTGGTGGGCGATTTCCGCGCCGCACTCCAGCAGGTGGTGGAGCAGTACCATCCCGACCGCATCGTCATCGAGCCGTCCGGCGTCGGCAAGCTGTCTGACGTGACCCGCGCTGTCGAGGGCGTGGCCGAGCATCTGGACGTCCAGCTCAGCAGCTTTGTCACCGTGGCCGATGTCAACAAGGTCAAGATGTATATGAAGAACTTCGGCGAGTTCTACGACGACCAGATCAGCCATGCAAGCTGCATCATCCTCAGCCGCACCCAGACCGCCTCTGAGGAGAAGATCGCCGCCGCTGTGGCCCTGCTGCGTGAGAAGAACCCCACCGCCACCATCGTCACCACCGCATGGGACGCTCTGACCGGTGAGCAGATCCTGAAGGCCATGTCCACCAAGAACGACTTCAAGGCCGAGCTGATCGCCATGGCGGCCAAGGCCAACGAGGAGCACGCCCACGAGGACGAGGAGGAAGAGCATCATCACCACCATCATCATTACGATGAGAACGGCGTCTGCACCTGCGGCCATCATCACGATGAGGATGACGACGATGATGAGGATGAGGAGCATGAGCACCATCATCACCACGACCATGATGACGATGACCACGACGGGCACTGCTGCTGCGGCCACCATCACGACCACGACGAGGACGATGATGAGGACGAGCATGAGCATCACCACCACGACCACGATGACCACGACGGTCATTGCTGCTGCGGCCACCATCACCATCATCACGACCATGACGCCGACGAGGTCTTCACCAGCTGGGGCGTCGAGACGGCCAAGAAATTCTCCAAGGCGGACATCGAGCACGCCCTCACCGAGCTGGACTCCGGCAATTACGGCATGATCCTCCGCTCCAAGGGCATCGTGGACGGCGGCACCGACGGCTGGCTGGAGTTCGACTACGTTCCCGGCGAGTGGGAAGTCCGCGCACGCGGCGCAGATGTCGGCGGCAAGCTGGTGGTCATCGGCTCCAAGCTGGATGAGAAGGCCATCGCAGCACTGTTCGGCTGCTGATATTGGCCCTGAAAGGATAAACGATTATGGCAAATGAGATCCCGGTATACCTGTTTGTGGGCTTCCTCGAGAGCGGCAAGACCAAGTTCATTCAGGAGACCTTTGAAGACCCCAACTTCGACTCCGGCGACAAGACCCTTCTGCTGGTCTGCGAGGAGGGCGAAGAGGAATATAATCAGAAGAAGTTCGCCTTCCCCGGCGTGACCCTCTACAACCTCGAGGACAAGGCTGAGCTGAACCCCCAGAACCTCGCCAAGCTGGCCAAGGAGGCCGACGCAGGCCGCGTGGTCATCGAGTACAACGGCATGTGGCTGCTGCAGGATCTGGCCGAAGCTCTGCCCGAGAGCT
>OIMB01000409.1_pt1 | contig 10918 bp, 7 predicted proteins | sample 1584581 | NCBI WGS metagenome assembly OIMB01 (sample SAMN02674606, study PRJEB24791) | human gut metagenome, SKBSTL068 | isolation source: stool | host: Homo sapiens | place: USA | reverse complement strand
ATCTGGTTGAGCCGATGATGATCGCCGCTGTGGCCGCCGGTGCCGACGGTCTGGAAGTGGAGGTCCACTACGACCCGCAGCACGCATGGAGCGACGGCGCACAGTGCCTGACCCCGGATTCCTTCGCGCAGGCCATGGCAAAGTGCCGTCAGGTGGCATGGGCCATTGGCCGGGATATGTAACGGCCTATGCTGGTAACGATTCAGAACGCGCGTTCCGTGGGCGGCACCATCACTGCCCCACCCAGCAAGAGCATGGCCCACCGTGCTGTGCTCTGCGCGGCACTGGCCGAGGGCCGCAGCCACATCACCAATCTGGAATTCAGCAAGGACATCTCTGCCACGCTGGGCGCAGCGGCACAGCTGTGCGCCCGTGTGCGCACCGGCGCAGACGACGCTGTGGTGGAAGGGCTGGGGCATTTTGTGCCCCTTGCCGCGCCGGTGGACTGCTGCGAGAGCGGCAGCACCCTGCGCTTTCTCATCCCCATCGCCAGCCTGACCGGACAGGCAGTTTCCTTCACCGGCCGCGGGCGGCTGATGGAGCGGCCCCAGTCGGTGTATGAAGCTCTGTACCGGGAGCAGGGCCTGCGGTTTGAGCAGAGCGCTGCCGGGCTGACCGTGGAAGGGGCACTGACCCCCGGCGAATACCGCCTTGCAGGCAATGTATCCAGCCAGTTCATCAGCGGGCTGCTGTTTGCTCTGCCGTTGCTTTCCGGCAACAGCACGCTGCACCTCATTCCGCCGGTGGAGAGCCGCAGCTACATCGATATGACCCGCTCTGTGCAGGCAGCCTTCGGTGTGCAGAGCCATTGGCTGGACGAAAACACTCTTGCCATCCCGGGCGGGCAGCACTATCACCCCTGCGATTACACCGTGGAGGGCGATTACAGTCAGGCCGCGTTCCCGGCGGTGCTGGGGGCCGCGTGCGGCGGCGTGACCATCACCGGCCTTGCCCCGGAAACGCTGCAGGGCGATGCCGCCATTCTGGATATCCTGCGCCGGTGCGGCGCGGTGTTTACCCGCACGGCAGAGGGCATCTCCTTTACAAAGTCACCGCTGCACGGTGTGGACATCGACCTTGCGGACTGCCCGGACCTTGGCCCTGTGCTCATGGTGCTGGGCCTGCTGTGCGAAGGCACTACAGTCATCCGCAACGCAGAGCGTTTACGCCTGAAGGAGAGTGACCGCATCGCTGCCATGGAGGCCGAGCTGCGTGCCTGCGGCGGCGTGCTGGAAAGCGAGGGCGGCACCATTACGGTGCACGGCTGCGCGAACAGGCTACACGCTCCGGCGGGTGTTCTGCATGGGCACAATGACCACCGTGTGGTCATGAGCCTTGCGGTGCTGGCCCTGAGTACGGGCATCCCCCTGACCGTGGACGATGCCGAAGCCATTACAAAAAGCTGGCCGAATTTCTTTGAAGCCATCAAGCCCTTGGGCGCGGAGGTGGAATATGCTTGATAAAACAAAACGTTATCTCGTGGTGGGCCTTGGCCTGCTGGGCGGCAAATACGCGCTGGAACTGACGAAAGCCGGTTTCCATGTGGACGGCATCAACCGTAGCGAAGGGCATTTGCAGTACGCGCTAGAGCACGGCTATATCGCCAGCGGCAAGACCCACGATTTTGAGGACCTTGTGAGCAGCGCCGACCACATCATCTTTGGTCTGTACCCCACGGCCCTCATCGAGTGGTTCCGCACCTACGGCCATCTGCTCAAGCCCGGCTGCATCTTTACCGATGTTTCCGGCGTAAAGACCGGCCTTGTGGAGCCGGTGCAGGCCATGTGCCCGGCGGGCGTGGAGTTCATTGCCAGCCACCCGATGGCAGGCCGTGAGACTTCCAGCGTGGAGCACGCCGCCGAGGTGAACTTTGCCCCGGCCAACTTCATCATCACCCCCACGGAAAAGAACACGCCCGAAGCCATCCAGTGGCTGCGAGAGCTGGCCGAAGTGCTGGGCTTCCACCACATCTGCACCCTGACGGTGCAGGAGCACGACAAGATGATCGGCTATGTGAGCCAGCTGTGCCACGCCATCGCCGTGAGCCTGATGTGCGCCAACGATAACTCCTCGCTGTGCGAGTACACCGGCGACTCCTTCCGTGACCTGACCCGCATTGCACGCATCAACGATAAAATGTGGGCAGAGCTGTTTTTGTGGAACAAACAGAACTTGATCAGCGAGATCGACCAGTTCGATGCTGCGCTGCAGCAGATGCGCGCTGCCCTTGTGGCCGACGACCGGGATAAGTTGGAAGAGATGTTCCGTCTTTCCACCCAGCGCCGCGCGGCGTTCGACAAAAAACTGCCCGAATAAACCGGAGGTGCTCCCATGCCCAAGCAGGAAGGCCAGAAATCCAAGCTTTTGACCCTTTTGCGCATTCTGGAACAAAAGACCGACGAAGAACACCTGCTCAATGTACCGCAGCTGGTAGAGCTGCTGGAACAGCAGGACATTCTTGCCGAGCGCAAAAGCATCTACAGCGATATCGACACCCTGCGCAGTCTGGGGTATGACATCCAGCTGCGGCGCGGGCGCGGCGGCGGCTACTGGCTGGCCAGCCGCACCTTTGAGCTTTCTGAGCTGAAGCTGCTGGTGGATGCCGTACAGGCCAGCAAGGTTGTGTCGGCACGCACCAGCAGTAAACTCATCCATAAACTGGAAGCCCTCTGCTCCGACTACGAGGGCACCCAGCTGCAGCGTCAGGTGTACGTGGATGGCCGCCCCAAAAGCGACAGCCACACCCTGCTTTACAGCATCGATGCGCTGCACAGCGCCATCAATGCGGGCAGAATGGTGCGGTTCCGCTACAAGGACGGCGGCACCCGCACCGTCAGCCCGTGGCAGCTGGCATGGGAAAACGGCTGCTACTACCTTATCGCTTATCAGGACGAGAAAGAGCCTGCGGGCATCCGCAACTACCGCGTGGACCGCATGTCTTCCGTGACGGTGCTGGGCGATGCCCGCCGGGGCAAGGCCGAGTTCCTCCAGTTCGACCTGCCCGCCTATCTGCGCAAGCACTTCAACATGTTCGGCGGGCCGGAGTACCGGGTCACCCTGCGCTGCACCGCCGACCTGGAAAGCGCCATGCGCGACCGTTTTGGCAAAGCACCGGTCTTTGTTCCGGAAGAGGACGGCACCCACTTCCACTTTGATGTGCCGGTGTGCGTCAGCCCCCAGTTCTACGGCTGGGTGTGCGGCTTTGACGGCAAGGTGGAAGTGACCGCTCCCGCCGAGGTGCGCAAGGGGATACACGATATGGTGCAGGCCCTTGCGAAGCAGCACGATTAAAATGGCCTCCGCTTCGCTCTGGCCATCATCAGATGAAATGATATTTATAATCAGGTTCCGGAAAAATCTGCGGATTTTTCCGGAACCTTTTTTCACAGGGAAGGCCCGGACCGGGAGATGCAGCGTTTCCGGCAGGAAATAATTTCACGGCACCGTCCTGCCCTGTGGAGTCAGAGCGCCAGATGCTGCTTTCCGGTACGACTCCATCCGTGAAAAATGCAAACCCCGGCAGGCCGCAGCCTGCCGGGGTTTGCTGTTCCTATAAATAATTCTTCCGCTGAGCATGGCCAGAGCGAAGCGGAGGCCATTCTGAATCTCTCACTCCTCAAATTCCAGATCGCTGGGCAAAATCAGGTCCAGCTCGGCGGCAGGTTCTGCCACAAGGCGGCGGCTCTGGTGGAAGATAGCCTTTTCCAGCGTGTTGCGGGCAAGACGGCCGTTGCCGGCGGTGCGGCTGTCCAGCGCCTGACGGCGCTTGTAGTAGCCCAAAAGCGGGAAGGTGCAGCCCTCGGCAAGGCGGTAGCCCTTGCCCTTTGCCAGCACGTTGGTGATGTCCAGCAGCTCGTCTGCCGTGTAGTCCGGGAACTCGATCTTGTTGGGGAAGCGGCTGGCAAGGCCGCTGTTGGCGGTAAGGAACACTTCCATTTCCCGGGTGTAGCCCGCCAGAACGACCACCAGCTCGTCCCGGTGGTCCTCCATGCCCTTCACAAGGGTGTCGATGGCTTCGAGCCCAAAGCTGTCCTGCTCGCCGCGGTAGAGGCTGTAGGCTTCATCGATAAACAGCACGCCTCCCAGCGCACTCTCGATGACGCTGTTGGTCAGCGGGGCGGTGTGGCCGGTGTAGCGGCCCACAAGGTCGGCGCGGGTCACTTCCACCAGCTGGCCGCCCTTCAGCGCGCCGATGGCCTTGAGGTACTTTGCCACCAGCCGGGCAATGGTGGTCTTGCCGGTGCCCGGGTTGCCGGTGAAGATCATGTGCATGGAAAGGCTGGCGGTCTTGAAGCCTGCCGCCGCGCGGCGCTGCTGCACCTGCAGGTTATCCGCCAGACCGAACACATACTCCTTGACCGCCCCAAGGCCCACAAGACCGTCAAGCTCTGCGCGGATTTCATCTACAGCGCCCGTGTACTCGGCAGGCAGCAGGGCAGACAGCTCCTGCTCGGGCTGGTCGTTCAGGCAAAACCATACGCCCTCCGGCTTTGCGGTCAGGGTGACGGTGCCGGTAAGCTTTGCATCAGTCTGCAGGCAGTATTCGCTCAGGGCGCGGAACATTTTATCGCAGCATTCCGCAAGGCCCGCCGCACCCTTTTCCTTAGAGCACTGGGCGGCTACATAGTCCCGCACATCGGCCCCGGCAGAGAGGGTCAGGCCAAGGCGTGCGCTCACCTTCTGGGCCAGCGCATTCAGCTGCTGCGCCGCCAGCGCTGCAAGGTCCCCGCGGGCAAAGGCGCTGGTGGCGCACACATCGCCCACCGCCGCCACAAAGGGCGCACCGAACTTATCTGCCAGCGCGTCCCGGCCCTTGCGGGAAAAGAAGATGAGGTACTTGCCGCAGGGCGTGATACTGCTCACCGCGCCCGGTGCCAGCGCCGTGCCTGCATCCACAAGGATGCCCTCCTTGTTCACCAGATACCGGCTGGAAAGCGGTGCGCTGCCCTTCACAGCAAGGTCTGCAAGGGTCTTGAGGAAGGCCGCATGGCAGCTCTCGTAATGCTCAAAGATCACGATCTCCCCGGGGGCGTGCAGGGCCGCATACAGATCCTGCAAAAACAGCTTTTCCGCACCGGAATTGGGGTAGAGGGCAAGGTCCACCACCGCGGTTTTGTCGCTCTGCAAAAGGCCCCGCGCCGCCATGATGCGGGCGGTCTCTGCCAGCGCAAAATGCCGTCCCGTACCGGCTCCGCCGCACAGCAGGATCACATTGCGTGCTGCCGGGCGCTCGGTGCCCAGCACAAAGGGCCGGCGCATGGCGCGCACCACGCTGTCCACAAAGGCATCCTGCCCGAGAACGGTCTTTTTCACCTCGGCGGCAAGGCCCTCAAAGCTGCCAAGGTGCTCTACGGTCACATCGGCAGTGCCCTTGGCAAGCAGGCCGTCCGCTTCCATATCCCGCAGCATCTGGCGGCTGTCCTCCAGAGCAGACTGCACCGCAGTGTCCTGCGTTTTCAGCTGGGCGTTCTGTTTTTTGAGCAGGGCATCCAGCTGCTTCTGGTTTTCCAGCAGGGCAGCATTCAGGTCCGGCACTGCGGGCGCTTTGGCCTTTGGCGTTTTGCTTTCCGGCTGAGCCGTGCCGCCAAAGCGCGGCTTTCCCCCTGCGCCGAACACACCGTTCATAAGGTTTTCCCAATCGTCGGTATATGCCATGGTTTGCCCTCCGTTTTTGTCGTTTTCTTCCAGTATAGTGTACCCGGACAGGTTTTGCAATTCCCTCTTGCAAAAAAGACCGCCGGTGTTTACACTTATATCTGATAGGAAATCTGCAAGAAGGAATGAAGAAACTATGACCGTCAAAACGCCCGCCGAACTGAAAACGCTGTACGAGAGCATCTCCTTTGACCTTCAAACCACCTACACCGGCCCGCTGGGGCAGGAATATGCTGTTTCCGGCACCCATCTGCGCCTGTGGGCACCCACGGCGCAGAGGGTGGAGGTCAGCCTTTACCGCAAAGGCAGCGGCGGTGAGCCCATAGGCACTCTGCCGCTGGAGCGGGGGCAGCAGGGGGTGTGGAGCATCTATCTGCCCGGCGACCAGCACGGACGATACTACACCTATACGGTCACGGTGGATGGCATTTCGCGCCAGACCGGCGACCCCTATGCCCGGGCGGCAGGCGTGAACGGCACCCGCAGCATGATCGTGGACCTTGCCCGCACCGCCCCCTCCGGGTGGGAGCGGGATGTGCGTCCGGTCATCCCACCGGAGCAGCGCGCAGTGTGGGAGGTGAGCGTGCGCGACTTCTCGCAGGATGCTGCCAGCGGCGTGCGCCCGGCATGGCGGGGCAAGTTCATGGCCTTTACCCAGCAAGGCACCACCCTGCACGGGGACGGCATCCACCCCACCTGCCTGAATTATTTAAAGCGGCTTGGCGTGAAGTATGTGCAGCTGATGCCCATTTTCGACTTTGGCAGCGTGGACGAGGCAAAGCCGCTGCTGCGGCAGTACAACTGGGGCTATGACCCCACCAACTACAATGTGCCCGAAGGCAGCTATTCCACCGACCCCACCCGCGGCGAGGTGCGCATCCGGGAGTGCAGGGAAATGATCGCAGCCCTGCACGCGGCGGGCATCGGTGTGGTGATGGATGTGGTGTATAACCACATGTACCGCAATGAGAACCCGCTGAACGATACCGTGCCCTGCTACTTTTTCCGCCAGAACGAGGACGGCAGCTTTTCCAACGGCAGCGGCTGCGGCAACGAATTTGCCAGCGAGCGGCCCATGGCCCGGCGGTATATGATCGATTCCATCCTCTACTGGGCGCAGGAATACCACATCGACGGCTTCCGGTTCGACCTGATGGGCCTGTACGACGTGGAGGCCATCAACGCGGTGCGCGCCGCGCTGGATACGCTGCCCGGCGGGCGGGATATCCTGATGTACGGCGAGCCGTGGCAGGGCGGCGGCAGCCAGCTGCACCGATACGAGGCCAACAAGGCGAATCTGGCCATGCTGAACGAGCGCATCGGCATCTTCTGCGACGACACCCGCGACACCATCAAGGGCGGCTGCTTCAACGCCCGGGAGCCGGGCTATGTGGAGGGCAGGCCCGGCAGCTTCTGGGACATCGGCGGCGCGGTGGCGGCATGGTGCCGCAGCGACCGTCTGCCTCCCCACGCGCCCAGCCAGATCGTGAGCTATGTTTCCGCCCACGACAACTTCACCCTGTGGGACAAGCTGCTGCTGGTGCGGTACGAAAAGCCGGAGTTCACGGCGGCAGACAGCACAGCCCTTGCCCAGAACCGGCTGGCGGCGGGCATTTACCTGACCAGCTTCGGCCTGCCTTTCCTGCAGGCGGGCGAGGAGTTTGCCCGCACCAAAAAAGGGAAGGGCAACAGCTACCGCTCTTCGCCTGCGCTGAACCGGCTGGACTGGGAGCGGGCCGAAAAATATCATGCACTGGTGGACTACTACCGCGGCCTGCTGGCTCTGCGGGCAAGGTTTCCGCGGCTTTCCAGCACCGACCCCCACGCGCCGGATGCCCTGTACTTTTTCTCACTGGAGCAGCCGCTGGTGGGCTGGCAGCTGCCCGCCCAGTGGGGCGACGGCGCAGCATGGCAGGCGCTGTGCGTGTTCTATAACCCCACCGATGCCAGCAGGACCGTGCCGCTGCCGGTTGGGCGCTGGCAGATGCTGAGCGACGGCATCTCGTCCAGCCTGTGGCGCGGTCCGGCAAGAGTGTATGAGCACGAGGCCGTGCTGATGCCTTACAGTGCCACCATCTTTGGACAGATATAAAAACAGGAGCGGATGGAAAACTCTCATCCGCTCCTGTTTTCTATTTTGCTCAGCTGTTGGAAGCTGTCTTTTCGCCCAGTGTCACATTGACCGTCTGCATCTGGCCGTCGCGTGCAATGGTGATGGAAAGCGTATCACCTGCTGCGTGCTTCTGCATCAGGGTGCCAAGGTCGTCCTTGGAAGCGATCTCGGTGCCGTCCACGCTCACGATGCGGTCACCGGCCTGCAGGCCTGCCTTTTCGGCAGGGCCGCCCTTGACCACCTCCACAACGTAAACGCCGTAGGCATTCACGCCCAGTTGAGAAGCAGTCTGTGCGTCGGTCACGGCCAGATAGGTGATGCCCAAATAAGGCCGTCCGGTCACATAGCCGTTCTCCAGCAGTTCCTGTGCCACCTTGATGGCATCGTTGATGGGGATGGCAAAGCCCAGACCCTCTGCATCGCTGGAAGAGGATTTTGCGTTCACAATGCCGATCAGCTCACCGTTCATGTTGAACAGGCCGCCGCCGGAGTTGCCGGGGCTGACCGAAGCATCCATCTGGATCAGGGACATGGTGTTCACAGAGCTGCTGCCCTGAATGGTGACGCTGCGGTTCAAAGCGCTGATCATGCCGCCGGTCACGGTGCCGCCCAGCTCACCCAGCGGGTTGCCCACAGCCATCACGCTCTGGCCCACCTTCAGGCTGTCGCTGTTGCCCACGGTGGCGGGGGTCAGGCCGTCAGCATCGATCTTGATGACCGCGATATCGCTGGTGGTATCTTCGCCCACAAGGGTGGCGGTGTAGTCCTTGTCACCAATGGTAACGGTGATGGTGGAAGCGCCGTCCACCACATGTGCACAGGTGAGGATGTAGCCGTCCGAGCTGATGATCACGCCGCTGCCGGCACCGCTCTCCACCTGATTCTGGCCGTACCACGACCACTGAGAGTAGACCACCTGCTCCGTAGTGATGACCACCACGCTGGGGCTGACCAGATCAGCCACCTGTTCAGTGGTCAGGCTGCTGCCGCTGCTGGATGCTGCGGTGATGGAACTATCCGAACCGGATGCACTGTCGGCCGTAGAGGAAGGTGCCACCTGCTGAATGACCACCTTGCCGCTGCCGCCAAACTTTGCCCCCACAAAGCCGCCCGCAAAGCCCATGGCTGCGGCCAGCACCAGCGCCACAGCGCTGCGTGCAACGCGCTTGCCGTTGAACTTTTTCTTCTTTTTAGGGGGCTGCGCGTCCTGCGGCTGTACCGGATGTACCGGCGGCGTTGCACCGCCTGCGCCGTTGTCTGTCTGCGGGGCGGTGTAAGCGGTCTCCGGTTCCGGCTGCGGGTCGTTGTACTGGTTGGCGGTGTTCATGCCGCTGCTGCCCACATTGGGATAACCGGTATCTCCGCTTTCGTTTTTATCCTGAGAGGAATAATCATATTCCCATTTGTTCTCATTGCCCATGCTGATACTTCCTTTCCGTAAGGGATACGTCCACAGGAGCCCTGTTCCTTTGAACTGCTCCTATTGTAACCGTCAATTGTGAAAATCAATCGCGCGCGCCGTGAAGAAACTGTGAAATAAAGACGCACTTTCCGCCCTTGACAGCGGCCTTTGCGCTTGCTATTGTAAAAGCGTAAATTCAGGAGGAACACACCATGGAACTGCACCGCACAGACGAGGGCTTTGCCCTCTATAAGGAAAAAACACAAATCGGCTTCTGCGCGCTCACGCCCGCCGCAAAGGGGGCTGCCATCACCGCGTTTGGCATCGAACCGCAGTGGCGGCGCAAAGGCTACGGCTCCTATCTATTAAAAGAAGCCTTGCGCGCCTACGCCGGATACGACCGCGAAAAGGCTACCGTATTTACCGCCCCGCTGCCCGCCGATGCCGCAGAGCTTGCGTTCTGGGCAAAGTTCGGCTTTGCGGCAGAAGGCAGGCAGCTGGTGCGCCGCCGCACGCCGGACCTGACCGCCGTCAAGTTCGTGCAGGACTTTCTGGCCGCACGGCTGGGCCGTCCGCGCCTTTGCATCGATGCTACCTGCGGCAACGGCGGCGACACGGCCTTCCTGTGCGGCATCACCGCGCCGGAAGGAAAGGTAGTCGGCTTTGACGTGCAGGAAGCTGCCATTGCATCCACCCGGAAGCATCTGGAGCAGCTGGGCGTGCCTGCCTCCCGGTATGAGCTGTACTGCCAAAGCCACGCAGACCTTTTACAGGTTGTGCAGCCCGGCACGGCAGATGCGGTGATGTTCAACTTTGGCTGGCTGCCCGGGGCCGACCACGCAGTGTTCTCCACCGCGCAGAGCAGCATCCCCGCCCTGCAGGCGGCTTTGGAAGCCGTGCGCCCCGGCGGCGTGGTGAGCGCCATCCTCTACAGCGGGCAGGTCATTGGCACGGACGAAAAGCAGACGGTGCTGGAATATCTCCGGGCACTTCCGCTCAAAAGTTTTACCGTTCTGGTGTGTGATTTTGCCAACTGGGCCGAAACCGCTCCTCTGCCCTGCATCATCCTGAAAAAATAACGAAAACACTTGCATTATGGAGCGTTTTCGGATAAAATAGGGTACGTATGTGTAAAAATATACTCCTTCCGTCATCGCTGCGCGATGCCACCTCCCTCTGAGAGGGAGGCTTTGGCAGGGCGAGAAGCTTTTCCTTTTCGCCAGAGGCTCCCTCATTGAGGGAGCTGTCACGGCATCAGCCGTGACTGAAGGAGTTCCATCCATTTCAGGAGAAATACTAGTTTATGACAAATCGTGAAGAAATCGAGCGCCGCCGGACGTTTGCGATCATCAGCCATCCCGACGCCGGTAAGACCACTCTGACCGAAAAGCTGCTGCTGTACGGCGGAGCCATCAATCAGGCAGGCTCCGTCAAGGGCAAGCAGAGCGCAAAGCACGCCGTGTCCGACTGGATGGACATTGAGAAGCAGCGCGGTATTTCCGTCACCTCTTCTGTCCTGCAGTTCAACTACGCGGGCAAGTGCGTGAACATTCTGGACACCCCGGGCCATCAGGACTTCTCGGAGGACACCTACCGCACCCTGATGGCGGCAGACTCTGCCGTCATGGTCATTGATGCCGCAAAGGGCGTTGAGGCACAGACCATCAAGCTGTTCAAGGTGTGCACCCTGCGCCACATCCCCATCTTCACCTTCATCAACAAGATGGACCGCGAAGCCCGCGACCCCT
>OIMB01000381.1_pt1 | contig 11447 bp, 7 predicted proteins | sample 1584581 | NCBI WGS metagenome assembly OIMB01 (sample SAMN02674606, study PRJEB24791) | human gut metagenome, SKBSTL068 | isolation source: stool | host: Homo sapiens | place: USA | reverse complement strand
GTTCAATATATCTTCTTCTATCAACAGTAAGGAGTTAAAAACGAATGATGCAATAACTATTAAATTAGTGATTTCCGGAACGGGTAATCTGAAACTTATTTCCAATCCGGAAATCAAATTTCCAGATGATTTTGAAGTGTACGATCCTAAAGTTGATAATCAGGTGAGATTAACAAAAGAAGGGCTTACTGGGAATAAAGTTATTGAATATTTAGCAATCCCTAGACATGCCGGAACATATAAAATTCCGGGTGTATCTTTTAGTTATTTCGATATCCGTTCCAAATCTTATAAAACTCTGAATACAGAAGATTATGTAATAAACGTAGAGAAAGGTGCAGGAAATGCAGATCAAGTTATTGCTAACTTCACCAATAAGGAGGATTTGAAAGTCTTGGGTGAAGATATTCGCTATATTAAACAAAACGAAGTGACTTTTCAACCTAAAGGAAGCTTCTTCTATGGTTCAATGTCGTACTGGCTATTCTATATTATTCCGGCTCTTGCCTTTATTCTTTTCTTTATAATTTATCGCAAACAAGCAGCAGAGAATGCCAATGTAGCGAAGATGAGAACGAAGAAGGCTAATAAAGTAGCAATAAAACGTATGAAGCTGGCTGGTAAACTGCTTTCTGAAAATAAGAAAGATGCTTTCTATGATGAAGTTTTGAAAGCATTGTGGGGCTATATCAGTGATAAACTGAATATTCCGGTATCCCGTTTGTCTAAAGATAATATTGAGGAAAAATTGAGAAATCATGGAGTGAGTGAAGAGCTAATTAAGGAATTCCTGAATGCATTGAATGACTGTGAATTTGCCCGTTTTGCTCCGGGAGATGAAAATCAGGCAATGGATAAAGTTTATTCATCTTCAATAGAAGTGATAAGCAAAATGGAGAATTCAATAAAACATTAACCCAGAAGAGATTATGTCATGAAAAAGATATTATTTTTTATATTATTATCAATGTCGCTTACTTGTTTCGGACAAGATTCGTTAAGCATTGATACTAGACAAACGAATGGAGTTGATTCTATCCACGCTTCGCATACCACATTTTCCAGTAATACACTGGAAGATGCAACAAAAGCTGAAGGAGATTCCGCATATATAAAAGAAGATTATGCGGCTGCCATTCAAATATACGAAGCATTACTAAAGAATAGAGAAGCATCTGAAGTTTATTATAACCTCGGAAATAGTTATTATAAAATAGGTGAAATAGCAAAGGCGGTTCTTAATTACGAACGTGCCTTGTTGCTAAACCCAGGAAATAGTGATATTCGTTTCAACCTAGAACTGGCTAGAAGCAAAACTGTAGACAAGGTAATCCCTTCTAGTAAAATGTTTTTTGTTACCTGGACTCAATCACTTATTAATACAATGAGTGAAAAGGCATGGGCACATACAGGCATTATCATGTTTATTCTGATGATATTGGCACTGTCTTTATTTATTTTCGGAAAACGAGTAGTCTTGAAGAAAGTAGGATTTATTTCAGCAATCTTTTTCTTTCTAGTGACCATTTTAGCAAATATATTTGCCTCAGAACAAAAATCTGAATTAATTAATCATGATAACGCAATTATAATGGCTCCTAGCGTTACAGTCAAAAGTACTCCTAACCAAAGTGGAACAGACTTATTTATTCTTCATGAAGGTAGGAAAGTAATAATAAAAGATAATACGATGAAGGAGTGGAAAGAAATTAAACTGGAAGACGGTAATGTGGGATGGGTACCTACCAATGTTATTGAAATCATTTAAAACATAATCAATGGATATACAACAGTACATAGCAGCAGATAAAGAATTACTACTGAATTTGAACGGAAGCCAATCCTTATTTTGGGACGGATTCATGTGGGTAGCTACCAGTACAATTGTATGGGTACCTGTAGCTGCTATGCTGTTATATATCATAATTAAAAATAACAAAATTCAAGAAGCATTATTGACTATCGTTATGATTGCCTTAGTCATAACTTTAGCAGATCAAATAGCTTCTGGTTTGTGCAAACCGTTTTTCGCACGTTTCCGTCCAACACAAGACCCCAATATTATGTATATGGTTGATATTGTAAACGGATATAGAGGAGGACGATTTGGCTTCATATCCAGTCATGCTGCCAACACATTTGCTATTTCTGTCTTTTTATCTTTACTAATTAAAAGAAAATCTCTTACTTTTATGCTTCTTTTTTGGGCCGTACTCAATTCCTATTCTAGAATCTACTTAGGAGTGCATTATCCGGGAGATATTCTTTTTGGTACTATAGAAGGTTGTTTCATAGGATATTTGATTTATCTCCTTTATAAATTTATTCAAAAAAAAATCTTTTATAAACCACGTTGCATTTCTAATCAATACACTGCCAGCGGTTATTTGATTAGTGATATTAATTTATTCTACATAATTCTCATTTCTACTTTTTCTTCATTATTATAGCAGGTATGATTGTGACTCATACACTCAATCTATAATCAGCAAATTAACCATTATAAATTTACATATAGTCAAAAATAGCACAAAAAGATTTGTTTTATGCATTTTTTTGATTAAGTTTATACCATGATTTAAGTACTCACTTTTATAACTAAATTTAATACATCATGAGAACAATAACATTTAATGAACTGCGCAGAATCAAAGATTCATTACCTAGTGGGAGTATGCACAGAATCGCAGATGAACTCAATATGACCGTAGAAACTGTACGTAACTTTTTTGGTGGACACAATTTCAAGAATGGTAAAAGTGTTGGAATTCATTTGGAACCGGGACCAGATGGGGGACTAGTAATGCTAGATGATACAACAGTTCTTGAAAAAGCCCTTCAAATATTGAGAGAAACTGAAGAAAAAGTAACGCAAGAAGCGTAATATAAAATCCCGGTTGAATGCAACATTCAATTGGGATTTTTTGTTTAACCTGAAAATCACTTAAAATATAGAATTATGGAAGATAAATTGGTAACCTTAGCAATCCTCACTTATGCTAAAGCACAGATTTTAAAGAATGTACTTGAGAATGAAGGAATTGAAGCGTACATTCACAATGTGAATCTTATTCAACCTGTCATATCTTCTGGAGTAAGGCTAAGAATTAAAGAAAGCGACCTGCCTCATGCTTTGCAGATTATAGAAAGTTCTGCATGGCTTTCAGAAGATATAATCAAAGGTAAGGAGAGCAGCTCAGAAAGAAATAAAGAAAAAAGAAAAGTACTTATCCCGATAGACTTTTCAAACTATTCTCTTAAAGCCTGCCAATTTGGTTTTTCTTTTGCTAATGCTATTAATTCAGAAGTTGTGCTTCTACATGCTTATTTCAGTCCTATTTATGTGCCTACAATTCCTTATGGAACTGATAATTTCAATTTTCAGATCGAAAGAGAAGAATCTGTAAAAAGTATGATAGAAACAGTGCACAACGAGTTGAATAAACTTTCTGATACAATCAAAAAGAAAGTTGAGTCGGGAGAGTTTCCTAATATAAAATATACTTGTATTTTGCGTGATGGTATTCCCGAAGAAGAAATCTTACGATATGCTAAAGAATATAATCCTCAGATAATTATAATGGGAACAAGAGGGAGAAGCCAAAAAGATATAGACTTGATTGGTAGCGTTACAGCTGAAGTTATAGAAAGAAGCAAATCCTTTGTATATGCTATTCCAGAACATACACCACTAAAAACATTCAATGATATAAAAAAAGTAGCTTTTGTGACCAATTTTGACCAAAGGGATCTAATAGCTTTTGACTCCTTGATAAATGCTTTTAAATCGTTTCATTTTGCTGTTTCCTTCATTCATTTAAGTACAGATAACGATGCATGGAATGAAATAAAACTAGCAGGTATTAAAGATTACTTTCAAAAACAATACTCTAAATTGGAACTATATTATAATGTAGTGAAAGAAGATAACATACTGAACAATTTGGACAACTATGTAAAAGAAGAAAATATAGACGTGATTTGCATCACAAATTATAAACGAAACATATTTGCTAGATTGTTTAATCCTAGCATAGCAAGAAAAATGATATTTCATGCTAATACACCTATATTAGTAATAAAATAAAGAATCAAGAAGGGTAGCACAAGCAAATCACAATGTGTTACCCTTCAAGATATTAATGTTCACTTAGTATTTAATTAAACATAATACTGATTATATATCAAAAATGGCTCGCGTAAATAGACTTGAAAAAGGGAATTTGGTTGATTAATAAAAACGAAAATAAATTTTGCCATAACGCAAAAAACTAATATCTAAAGATACATAAACTTTAGATAATAACAAAGCCCAGACTGGAAAAGTCCGAGCTTTGTGCATAAATACATAGAAAGATCGTATTAATATCCTAATTCTTTTTCCAAAGAATCATATTCAGCTCTATTTAACTTCCAATAAATATTTAGCAAATAATTTCCCCACAAAGCTTTATTATCAGGCTTTAATTCTTTTGCCTTCTCATAATATGGTTTAGCTTTCTCATACAACTCTTTAATCTTATTTTCGTTTTCATTGTATTTGGGATCATCAATAGCTAACTTTGCATTTTCCTCAACAATAATCTGGGCTGGGAAAAAATAACAATCACCAATCTTTGAATATGCTTCAGCAACTAAATCTCCGTTGTTTGAAATAATTTTATTAAATATAGCAACTGCATCATCATACTGCTTTTTCTCATACAATAAGATACCTTTTACATAAAGATAGTACGGAGTTTCACTCGTAGCAAGCAATTTATTAATTTGAGCCAAACCCTCATCAACCATACCTTTTTGAATATAATAATCCATAATATTACCAACAAAGTATTCTTGCTTAGGAAACAATTCAGTACCTTCTTTGATTACTTCAAGCCATTTTGCAGAATCACCACCTTCTTTCTGACCATATGTTTCAGCCAAGCACATTAATGCTCTATAACCTTCTTCTTTATGATTCTTACCTATATTGCCATATTTGATGACAGCTTGATTGTCTTTCAGCATATTAGCAGCTAAAGTTGCATAACAAGCATATAATGCATTCAAAGTGTCAGCCTTCAACTCATCATCATCAGCAAACATAGGCTCGTTTACTACATCAACAAATAATCCAAAATATTTTAGAGCATCAGCATAATCTCCTTTATTGTAAGCATCACCACCACCATTAACTAGGTTTAAACGCAAAGTCTTCAAAGCATCTGCATTCTTCTTTCTGAATTTGGGTTTCTTTAACTCACCACTTTGGACTTTAGCCTGCTCTATTTCATCGCATTTCAAGTAGAAGTCATACATCTTAGCTAAGCTGTTATAAAGCTTAGTTGTATCTGCCTGACCTCCGGGTAAATAAAGTTTCATGTTTTCTTCATCATAAATTGCTTTCTGAAAATCTCCAGCTAATTTCCATGTTTCCGGATCATTAGCGGTTTCAGGATTAGTTAAAGCCGGTTCGATAGCTTTTGCAGCTTCTTCAGGTTTGCTTTTCAAGGATTTAGCCTCCTTAACAACACTTACTTGTGCAGACACAAAGCAAGCTGTTAACAATAAAGCCACTGTAAATAATACTTTTCTCATGATTTTGTGGATTTAATAATACAATTTATTTTATTCTTCACTATTTGCTTCGGCAGTTAAATCTGAATTAGTATCAGAATTAGTAGTACTACCACTCTCTCCTTCAGTTATATTTTCAAGATCTGTATTTGAATTTTCATCTGTAACCTCTTCTTCAGATGTCACCTTACATACAGAGCCTATTTGGTCATTACGTTTCTCCAAATTTATCAATCGCACACCTTGTGTTGCACGTCCCATGATGCGGACTTCAGCGACTTTTAAACGAATTGTAATACCAGATTTATTAATAATCATCAAGTCATTCTCATCTGTAACAGACTTGATAGCTACCAATTTACCCGTTTTATCTGTAATATTCAACGTTTTTACACCCTTACCGCCACGATTGGTCTTACGATAATCTTCGATATCAGAACGTTTACCGTATCCTTGTTCAGAAACTACCATAATTGATTCAGCTTCAGGATCTTTTATACAAATCATACCGATAACTTCATCGCCACCATCTTCATCCAAAGTCATACCACGCACCCCTGTAGCCGTACGTCCCATAACACGAACCGCACTTTCGTGAAAGCGAATTGCACGCCCGTTACGGTTAGCAATAATGATTTCATTATCACCGTTAGTCATACGAACTTCAATCACTTTATCATCCTCACGAATAGTTATCGCATTAACACCATTCTGGCGAGGCCGTGAGTATTGTTCCAACAAAGTCTTTTTAATGACGCCATTCTTTGTACAGAACAGCACATAATGGCTATTAATGAACTCGGTATCATTAAGGTTTTTCACACGTAGATATGCTGTAACCACGTCATCGGAATCAATATTCAGCAAATTCTGAATAGCGCGTCCTTTAGCATTTTTAGTTCCTTCGGGAATTTCGTAAACTTTCAACCAATAGCACTTACCTTTCTGAGTGAAGAACATCATAGTATTGTGCATTGTAGCCGGATAAATATGCTCTACAAAGTCTTCATCACGGGTTTCACTTCCTTTTGATCCAACTCCACCCCTATTTTGGGCACGGAATTCTGATAAAGGAGTACGTTTGATATATCCCATATGAGATATCGTGATAACCATCTGATCATCAGCATAAAAATCTTCCGGATTAAATTCTTCTGAAGAATAAACTATTTCAGACCGACGCGCGTCCCCATACTTCTCTTTTACCTCTACTAACTCATCTTTGATTACTTTTTTACAAAGTTCATCATTTGAAAGAATTTCTTCATAATAAGCAATCTGTTTCATCACCTCTTCATATTCTGCGTGAAGCTGATCTTGCATCAAACCTGTTAATTGGCGCAAACGCATTTCTACAATAGCACGTGCCTGAATTTCACTCAGATTAAAACGCTCTATTAACCCTGCTATGGCATCATTAGGGGTTTTTGCAGCACGAATAATACGGATCACTTCATCAATATTATCAGAAGCTATAATCAATCCTTCAAGAATATGAGCACGCTCCTGTGCCTTCCGTAAATCATACTGAGTACGACGAATTACCACATCATGACGATGTTCTACAAAATATCTGATTAAATCTTTCAGATTCAACATTTTGGGGCGACCATGGACCAGAGCGATATTATTTACTCCAAATGAAGTTTGCAGAGCTGTCATTTTGAACAATTTGTTCAGCACCACACTAGCATTTGCATCACGTTTAACATCAATAACAATACGCATACCTTCACGGTCGGATTCATCATTTACATACGAAATACCATCAATCTTCTTGTCATTGACTAAAGATGCGATATTTTCAATCAATTCCTTCTTATTTACATTATAAGGAATTTCATTAACTATGATCTTGTCATGTGTAGTATGAGTTTCTATCTCAGCCTTAGCACGCATCACTACTCTACCACGTCCGGTTTCGTAAGCATCGCGTACCCCGCTTATACCATATATATATCCACCTGTAGGGAAATCCGGTGCTTTTACATATTGCATAAGCCCTTCAATATCAATATCATTATTGTCAATGTAAGCAATACATGCATCGATTACTTCAGAAAGATTATGGGTAGGCATATTGGTTGCCATACCTACAGCAATACCGGATGCTCCATTTACCAACAAGTTAGGAATCCGTGTTGGCATGACAGTCGGTTCCTGCAACGTGTCATCAAAATTATTCTGAAAATCAACAGTTTCCTTATAAAGATCCTGCATCATCTCTTCACCTATTTTCTTTAATCTTGCTTCCGTATAACGCATGGCAGCAGGGCTGTCACCATCAACAGAGCCGAAGTTACCCTGACCATCTACCAACGGATATCTCATAGCCCAATCCTGAGCCATTCTGACCAAAGCTCCATACACGGAAGAGTCACCATGCGGGTGATATTTACCCAAAACTTCACCTACAATTCTTGCTGATTTCTTATAAGCTTTATCGGAGGTATTTCCCAGTTCAATCATACCATATAAGATACGTCTATGAACCGGTTTAAAGCCATCGCGAACATCCGGGAGGGCGCGCGCAACAATTACTGACATTGAGTAATCAATGTATGACGACTTCATTTCCTCTTCGATGTTAATCTTTATAATTCTGTCTTGTTCTAGCATTTAAACAAATATTAATTATACATCTTTTTGGTTTACCAAAAACCACGCTAAAGTACTACTTTTATACGACATACGAAACAAAACCCATAAAAAAGTTAAGTCCATTAAATGTTTTTACTTATATAAGTAAAAAGTATCCCTATACCTTATTTTATAGTATATAGTGATTATCACTCCCACTTCTCATTTACTTTGTGAATAGTTCGCTATAACCCTTATTTTTGTTTAATCCATTTAGCCTGTCAAAGCTTGGCATACATTTTGTTATGCTAATATAAATAAGAAAACAATGGTATGCATTGTTATTATGTGTATCTTTGCACACTGGGAAATAAATACTATACTTTAGGAGGACGATAAATTTATGAACAATCAATTTACACAAAGAGTGTCCGATATCATCATGTATAGCAAGGAAGAAGCCAACAGGCTGCGAAATAGCTATATTGGTCCCGAACACTTGTTGTTGGGACTGATACGTGAAGGTGAAGGAAAAGCTATCGAGATTTTGTTTAATTTGCAAATAAACTTACAGGACATAAAAAATCAGTTGGAGGCCATTGTGAAAAACAATGCAGAAAATGACACCACCTATGACGAGAATATTAGCTTTAATGACAAAGCATCCAAAGTGTTAAAGCTATGTATTCTAGAGGCTAAGTTATTGAGAAACATTGCGGCTGACTCTGAACATATTTTGTTAGCAATTATGAAGGTCAAGGATAATGCAGCTTTCCACGTCTTGGAAAGCAATGGCGTAACATACGAAAAAATCAAACTCACTTTACAACCAGACACCCATGCAGGTCTGGGGTTCAGTGAGGACGAGGATGAAGACGAGGATATACGTCAGAGTCCAAGTGGCAATAAATCAAATGCAGCACAACAGCAGGCACGCCCGGCACAAAAAAAGCCGGCTAATGACACTCCTGTACTCGACAATTTCGGCACAGACATGACAAAAGCTGCCGAAGAAGGAAAACTAGATCCTGTAGTTGGCCGGGTGAAGGAAATAGAGCGACTGGCACAAATATTGAGCCGTCGCAAGAAAAACAACCCTATTTTGATTGGCGAACCGGGAGTCGGCAAATCTGCCATTGTTGAGGGACTTGCATTACGGATTGTGGAAAAGAAAGTATCACGTATCTTATTTGACAAACGAGTGATAGCTCTTGATATGACTGCCGTTGTCGCAGGCACTAAATATCGTGGACAATTCGAGGAACGTATTCGTTCTATCTTAAACGAGCTGAAGAAGAATCCTAACATCATTCTTTTCATCGATGAAATCCACACTATTGTGGGAGCAGGTTCTGCAGCGGGCTCAATGGATGCAGCCAATATGTTGAAACCCGCATTGGCCAGAGGCGAGATTCAATGCGTCGGAGCGACGACGTTGGACGAATACCGCCAAAACATTGAAAAAGACGGTGCATTGGAACGTCGGTTCCAAAAGGTTATTGTAGAACCAACAACTGCAGAAGAGACACTTCAGATATTGAAAAATATCAAGGATAAATACGAGGATCATCATAATGTGAACTATACAGATGCAGCCCTTGAAGCTTGTGTGAAACTAACAGACCGATATATCACAGACCGTAACTTCCCCGATAAAGCGATAGATGCTTTAGATGAAGCCGGCTCGCGCGTACATCTTACTAATATCACTGCTCCTAAAGAAATAGAAGAACAGGAAAAACTGATTGATGAGATGAAATCTCTTAAAAATGAAGCTGTCAGGCTACAGAATTTCGAACTGGCCGCCAGTTATCGTGACAAAGAGAAAGAATATACGAATCAGCTTGATACCCTGAAGGAAGAATGGGAAAAAAGTCTGAAGGAAAACCGGGAAACGGTAGATGACGAACAAATAGCTGAAGTCGTTTCCATGATGTCAGGCGTACCTGTACAAAGAATGGCACAGGCTGAAGGAATGAAATTATTAGGAATGAAAAACGATCTGCTTTCTAAAGTTATCGGTCAGGACAAAGCAATCGCCACACTGGTAAAAGCTATTCAAAGAAGCCGTGTAGGCCTGAAAGATCCTAATAAGCCGATTGGTACATTCATGTTTCTAGGTCCGACAGGTGTCGGCAAGACTCATTTGGCCAAGGAGTTAGCGAAACTAATGTTCGGTTCAGCAGATGCACTTATCCGCATTGACATGAGTGAATATATGGAAAAATTCACCGTATCCCGTCTGGTAGGAGCACCTCCCGGATACGTAGGTTATGAAGAAGGTGGGCAGCTGACGGAGAAAGTAAGGCGTAAACCCTACTCTATCGTTTTATTGGATGAAATTGAAAAAGCGCATCCCGATGTATTCAACATATTGTTGCAAGTGATGGATGAAGGTCGGTTGACTGACAGTTATGGCAGAACTGTAGACTTTAAAAATACCATAGTCATCATGACATCTAATATTGGAACCCGCCAACTGAAAGAATTCGGAAAAGGAATCGGATTTGCCGCCCAGGTCCGTACTGATGACAAAGAATACTCGCGCAGCGTGATTACAAAAGCTTTGAATAAGTCTTTTGCGCCCGAATTCATCAATCGTTTGGACGAAATAATAACTTTCGACCAACTCGATCTGGATGCACTGACCCGGATTATTGATATTGAACTTAAGGGCCTTTACAGTCGTGTGGAAAACATTGGTTACAAGCTTGTTATTGACGAAGATGCCAAAAAGTTTGTAGCCACCAAAGGTTACGATGTACAGTTTGGAGCACGCCCATTGAAACGTGCCATCCAAAACAACTTGGAGGATGGCATCTCCGAACTGATACTTGGATCAGAAATGGCAGCTGGTGACACGATCAAGGTAAGCTATGACAAAGAAAAAGACCTCATTGTCATGACTGTGGAAAAGTAAAGAGTCCAAAGTTATTCAAAAAATAACAGACAAAATGTCAGATATCACTGTATCTGGCATTTTTTTTGCCCATCATCCAACAAAAAGACGATTCAAACGTATATATAACATAATAACTTAAAACCATAAATAGTATGCAAAAAGGAAATATTGGGGTAACCACTGAGAACATTTTCCCCATCATTAAAAAGTTCTTATACAGTGATCATGAAATATTCCTCCGTGAATTAGTTTCTAATGCAGTAGATGCCACACAGAAGCTGAAAACCCTTGCATCTAAAGGTGAATTCAAAGGAGAGATGGGAGATCTTACCATTAAAGTAAGCTTAGGAAAAGATACCATCACCATTTCCGACCGGGGTATCGGACTTACAGCCGAAGAGATCGA
>OIMB01000373.1_pt1 | contig 11513 bp, 9 predicted proteins | sample 1584581 | NCBI WGS metagenome assembly OIMB01 (sample SAMN02674606, study PRJEB24791) | human gut metagenome, SKBSTL068 | isolation source: stool | host: Homo sapiens | place: USA | reverse complement strand
GATGTGCGTGACTGGAGTTCAGACGTGTGCTCTTCCGATCTTGCCCGGCATCGCAGGTATTATTCTGGCCATCGGCATGGGCGTGGATGCCAACGTCATCACCGCCGAGCGCATCAAGGAGGAGCTGCGCAGCGGCAAGAGCCTCGACGGCGCGCTCAAGAGCGGCTTTGCCCGCGGCCTGACCCCCATTATCGACGGCAATGTGACCATCGTCATCGTCGCGGTCGTCCTGATGGGTGCCTTCGGCCCCTCGGACGGCTTCTTTGCCAAGGCCCTGCACTTCGTCTTCTTTGCTTTCGGTCCCTCGACCGCAGGCACCATCTACGCCTTCGGCTACACGCTGCTCACTGGCGTGCTGCTCAACTTCGTGTTTGGCATCTTTGCCACCCGTACCATGATCCGGGGCGCTGCTTCCATCAAGGCCCTGCGGAACCCCCGTCTCTACGGTGCGGATGCTCCCGGTAAGACTCCCACCGAGAAGAAGCAGGTCAACTTCGTTGGTCTGCGCAAGCGTTTCCTGACCATCTCTGCCTGCCTGATGGCGGCGATCGTCCTCTGTGCAGTGGTGCTGGGCGTCCATCTGGACACTGAGTTCACCGGCGGTGCGATGATCACCCTGAGCTACGAGAACAGCTTTGAGATGTCTGCCGTCCAGAAAACGGCCTCCGAGGCGCTGGACAGCAACGGCCTGACCCTGCAGACCGGCGAGAACGTCGCAACAGGGGAGCAGACCCTGAAGATCTCGATGCCCGGCACCGAGACCGTCACCACCGACGAGGTGCAGACCCTGCTGGACTCTCTGAACGAGAGCTACCCTGACAACTCCTTCGCACAGCTCTCTCTGAGCAACGTCAGCGCCGCAATGGGCATGAAGTTCCTCCAGAAGAGTCTGGTGGCCGTGGTGTTCGCGCTGGTGCTCATCCTCGCCTACATCGCATACCGCTTCAAGAGGATCGGCGGCCTGACCGGCGGCATGATGGCCGTTCTGGCCCTGCTCAACGACCTGATGGTGGTGTTCGGCACCTTCGTGCTGCTGCGTGCCCCGCTGGATGGCAACTTCATTGCGGCGATGCTGACCATCCTCGGCTACTCCATCAACGATACCGTTGTCGTCTACGACCGCATCCGTGAGAATCGCAGCCTGCTGGGCAAGAAGGCCAGTTTCGAAGAGCTGGTCAACCACTCTGTCAACCAGTCGGCTCGCCGCACCATCATCACCACCGTTACCACCGTGATGGCGCTGGGCGTGATGTGCGTCGTCTCCAAGCTGTATGGTCTGGACAGCATCTTTACCTTTGCCTTCCCCCTGATGATGGGTATGCTCAGCGGCGTGTACACCTCGCTGTGCGTCTCCACCTCCGCTTGGGTGGCATGGAGCGAACGCAAGGGCGCAAAGAAAAACTGAGCCGCTGGATCCTGATGCAAATCTGTCCCGATTTTTTATCGCAATTTTCAAAAATAGTGCCTGTCAAAACGGCATCTTTGCGACATACAGTTTGCGGATGTTGCCTGTGCATTAAAAACGCAAACTGCTATAGGAGGAACGACCATGAAATGCCCCTATTGCGGCGATGAGGAGTCCAAAGTCATTGATTCCCGCCCCACCGAAGACAGCGAGCGCATCCGCCGCCGCCGGGAGTGCCTGAACTGCCATATGCGGTTCACGACCTACGAGGTGGTGGAGACAGTGCCGCTCATCGTCATCAAGAAGGATAATTCCCGCGAGCCGTTCGACCGACAGAAGCTGCTGAACGCCATGCTTCGCGCCTGCGCCAAGCGCCCGGTGAGCTACGAAGCGCTGGAACGCGCCGTCAGCAGCATCGAGCAGACTCTGATGAGCACCTACGACCGCGAAGTGACCAGCGTGCGCATCGGTGAACTGACCATGCAGGAGCTGAAAAAGATCGACGAGGTGGCCTATGTCCGCTTTGCCTCGGTCTACCAGCAGTTCGCGGACGTCGAAAGCTTCTTCAATGAGCTGAAAAAGCTGATGGGCGACCGCAAGAAATAATCTGGCTCCAAAGCCATAAGCGCCTCATTCTCTGCCGCAGGGCAGGGGATGGGGCGCTTTTTTGTGCACGCTGTATCCGGACGGGAAGGGCCTTTGGGGAATTGCCGAAGATGCCCTATATAAAAATCTATATAGGGTACAGATGGAGGACGATGATCTCCGAGCAAGGCATTCCATACAGAAAAACAAATGATAAATCGATTAAAATTGTGGAAACCCTCTGCATAAAATCCGGTTTATGGCTCTTATTTCTCGGCGGGCTGGAGCAAATAAATTTCAGATAACGAAGATTACACGAAACAAAAACGGATCCCGGAGATTTAATTAAACGAATCTCCGGGAAAGCCATTCCAGAGTTTCCACCTGAACCTGTGCCCGGCGCAGTTCGCCGAGGGCTTCCTCGGGGGCATTCATCTCGAGGTGGCCGTCGGCGGCGCGGAGAGCGCTCTCCAGTTCCGTGAAGTCCTGCGTGCGGAGAAGATGGTTCATCCCTTCCCGCATCTCGTCGCAGAGCTTTGCTCCCTCGGCCAGAGCCTGCCGTGCGGCAGGGAGATCCTCGTCCCGGAGGGCCTCCACGGCGTCGTCGATGTCATCCGAAATATCCTCGGCAAATTTCTGTACCCGCCAGCTGCTGTAGAAGGCGATGCTCAGCAGCACCGCCACGATGCACAGACACGCATAGATCCGTTTCATTCCGTACCTCTCACCGGGAGCTGCCCTTGCGGCGGCTCTCTTTTTTCAGCAGAAAATAATCCTCCGTCTCGTTGCCGACCAGAAGCAGGATCTCTTCCGGCAGCAGGGTGTTGGCCTGCGCGGTCCGCTCGAGCCAGCTTCTGTCCTTGCCGCACCATTGGAGGTTGTCCTCGAGGACTTGGCCGTCCAGCACGAAGGGGATGGTGGCGTGGCTGTGCTCGACCTTCAGCCGCAGGTCAGCGAGAGTGGCCGTCTCCTTTTCGGGGCGGAGCGCTGCCGAGAGACTGCCGTTCGTCTCGACCACGGCGTAGGAGACGTCCCGGGGGTCGAAGATATTCTTGCCCCGCAGGGCCTCCATCAGGTCGGCTGTGGTCAGCCGGAGGGTGCGCAGAGCATTCTGGTCGATCTGTCCATCCAGAATGACCGTCTTGGGGCGGCCGGACATCAGATTGAAAAATTTCTGGCTGCGAAAGCTCAGCGCTGACCCCAGCAGCTCCAGAGCTGCAATGAGGAAGAGGGGAATGAGGCTGGCCGTCACCGGCACTTCCTCCGACTCGATGGAGATGGACGCCAGATTGGAGATGAGGATGGTGGACACCAGCTCTTCGGGCTGCAGCTCGCCCAGCTGACGCTTGCCCATCAGCCGCATGGCGAACAGGACGCAGAGGTAAATGAGCAGGGTGCGGAAAATCAGAAGCTTCACAGAAGGCCCTCCTTGTGGGTTGAATAAGCGACTCCGACGGGGGAATACTGGCAGGCAAAGGGGGATACCGTATGCTGCAGCTTTCCTCGTTGCTAGATGAGAATCTGGAGGCGCTCAACGCTAGGTTTGGCGCTTCGGCGGATTTTTATGCCAAGCGCATCGAGCTTTATCACTGCCCGGGGGCCATCGTGCTCTTCGACAACATGGCCAGCCTCGAAGCGCTCTGGGCGCTCCTGCTGGACGCTGCCACCCGTCATACGCCCGGCCTCGAGCCGGAGCGGCTGGCCCACAGCGGCGCACAGGTCTATGAACTTCTGATGCACCACTCCGGTCTGCCCGCCGAGAACAGTCCGGTCAAGGATATGGAGGACCTCGTCCGCCGCCTGACCGCCGGCATGGCGGTGCTTTTGCTGGATGGGTGCAAAAAGGGCATCGTCTTCTCGGTGCAGGGCCTCAAGTCCCGGTCGGTGGAGGAACCCTCCGGAGAAGGAAACCTGCGCGGCTCCCGGGAGGGCTTCACCGACCTTCTGCGGGTCAATCTGAGTCTGCTGCGCCGCCTTATCCGCACCGACACCCTTGTGATGGAGACGGCACAGGCCGACTGTGCCATGAAGACCGAGTACGCCATCTGTTATTGCAGGGACAGAGCCAGCAGGCAGGCGGTGGCCCGGGTGCGCCGGACCCTCCAAGAGGCAAAGCCGGAGCTTTTGCTGGATTCCAGTTACTTCGTGCCGTGGCTTTTCCCGGCCAGATGTCGGCTGTTCGCTCCGGTGAGCTACACCGAGCGCCCGGCTTCCGCCGCGGCAAAGCTCTGCGAAGGGAAGATCGTTGTTTTAGTCAACGGCAGTCCCTCTGCGCTGGTGCTGCCCTCCCTCTTCTGCGAAAATTTCGACTGCCTCGACGACTACGCGACCACGGCGCTCTTCTCGTCCTTCCTGCGCATCCTGAAATATGGTTCGTTTTACCTCAGCATCTTCCTGCCGGGGGTCTTCGTCTGTCTCACAGTCCACCTGCCCGAGCTTATCCCGCCTCAGCTGCTCTATAAAATCGAGGCGGCGGAAAAGGCCACGCCGCTTCCGCTGTTCGCGGAGATGCTGCTGGTCATCCTCCTGTTGGAGATCATCCGGGAGGCCGGGCTTCGGATGCCCCAGACGCTGGGCCATTCGGTGAGTCTTGTGGCGGCGCTTATCATCGGCGATGCCGCCGTCGGGGCCGGGCTGATGAGCACACCGGTCATCCTCGTGGCCAGCATCACGGCCATCTCCGTCTTCGTCACCCCTTCGCTGTACGAGCCTGCCACCCTGCTGCGGTTGGGTGTCACGCTGGCGGCGGGTCTGGCCGGGCCGGTGGGGCTGGTGTGCGCGGCTCTGGGGGTGCTGGCGGCGCTGACGTCCCTCTCCGCGATGGGGGTGCCCTACCTTTCGAGCGTTGTCTTTTCAGGGGATGGTATCATCCGCCGCAACTACCGGGCACTGTCCCGCCGCCCATTCGCCATCTGGAAAAGGAGGGGGTCTTAAATGCAGCAGAGAGAGGGGTTTTCAGCCCGGACGCTGGCCCTCAGCACTGCGGCAGCAGAGCTGGGCCGCGTCATCCTCAGGGCAGGGCAGAGCGGCTCCGTCCGCGCCGCCCTGCTGGGGAATGTGCTGGCGACAGCGGCGTTGGTGCTCCTTGCGGTGTTCGTTTCCTGGAACGCCGCCCGCCTGCGCCGTCCGGGATTTGTCGGTAACTGCTGCTGCGCCGCCTTCCTGTTCTGGTATCTCTGGGAGCTTGTCCGCACGGCGGCGATGATCCAGCAGGTCTGCTGGGAACAGTTTTCGTCGATGGCCTTTTTCGGCCTGCTGCCGCTGCTCCTCTGGGCTGGATGGAGCCTCGGCTGTGAGCTGTATGACCGGATGGCCGCTGTCCTCGGGGCATTCGTAGTGCTGGGGAGCTTATTCTGCCTGCTGGGGCTGACAAGTCAGCTGGAATGGCAGCATCTTGTGATGGGCGAGGCAGGCAGGTCGTTCGCATTGCCGGATGCGTTTTTTTACCCCGAATATTTCTCGTTCCCGTTTCTTTGTGCGGGTAAAAATACTTCGAAGACCAGTCAAAAATCAGCGCTGTGGCTTCCGCTCATCCCTGCAATCATTTCTTCCGGCTATACGCTGGGGCTGGCACTTTTGTTTGGTGCGCCGCAGGGCTATCCGGGCTATGAGCTTCTGCGGGCGTGGAGCTTCGGGGGCATCTCCCGCTTCGATGCCGCATTCCTGCTCCTCTGGCTGGCGGCGGCGGTCTTTCGTCTCTGTTTTCTTGTCCGCACAGCGCGGCTGCTCTGTGAGCGGCTTGCCGGGCAGCCCTCGGGCACAGCTGGCGCGGAGGCTGCACGATGAGCCGCCGTGAGGGGCTGCGGCTTCTGGCCGCAGGCGTGCTGACCGTCTGGCTCTGCCTTTTTCTCCACTGGGAGAATACCGAGAAAAGCATGATCCGCGCCCTTCTCGTCGAAACGAAGGACGACAGCTGGACGGTGGGCCTGCTGTACCAGTTCCCGGAGGCCTCCGCCGATTCCTCCGAGGCCGAAGCCGCCATCCGCCTCTGCGTGGGCCGGGGCCCACAGCTTTCCGCTGCCATCGCTGCCGCCGAAAAATCCCTGCCTCAGCGGGCGGACTGGCGGCTCTGCGAATATCTTTTTGTCGAGCAGGACTCGGTGCGGCGTGCGCTGCCTGTCTGTGAGGAGCTGTTCCTGCATCAGCCCTGCGGGAGGCTGGCGTCCCGGATGTTCGGGGCGGGCTTTTCGGTGGAGACGCTGGAAGAGCGGGCCGGGGCGTCGGATGTCCTGCCCGAAAATCTCCTGCAATGCGTCAAAAATTCCGCGCCTTCCGCGCCCCGGCTGTATGAGCAGGGCGGCGGCTTCGTCCTGCCCATCGTGGAGCTGGAAGAGGAGGGGGCACACTGCAGGCCCGAGGCTCTCGTCGTGACCCCAGAGCAGACTGCTCAGCTGACCGAAGCACAGACCGAGATGGCACTGTTATTGCAGGGCAGGAGCCGGACGACTGCCGGGGAGCACCGCTTTATGCTGAGCGCGGGAACGCTCCGCCTGCACCGGGCCTTCTGCGGCGTGGAGCGGGAAGGGGAGGGATTTCTTCTCCGGGTGAATGCTCTCGCCCGAGGTGAGCTGCCCCCGGACGCGGAGAAGGAGCTGAAAACACTCTGCGAGGATACCATCCGCCGCTGCTGGGCGCTGGGGCTGGATGTTTCCGGCCTCGGGGCCTATCAGGCCCTGCGGGACGGAGATCTTGGCCTCACAACAAAAAACGTCTGCCCGGAGATCCGGGCAGACGTAAGGCTTATGCAGTTTTAAGAATTTACAGACTCAAAGATAACGGTGATGGTCGTTCCCTCGTTCACGGCGCTATCCAGTTTGATGCGGGCGTTATGGATGCGGGCAATGTGCTTGACGATGGCCAGACCCAGACCGGTACCGCCGGTGGCTTTGCTGCGGCTCTTGTCCACCCGGTAGAAGCGCTCAAAGACGCTGGTCTGCGCCTCCTTCGGGATGCCGATGCCATTGTCCTTCACGGTCAGGGTGCAGTGACCGTCCCGGGTGCAGGCCGTGATGATCTGGACCTTGCCGCCGGGACGGTTGTAGCGGATGGCGTTGTCGCAGAGGTTCTGGCACAGCTCATCCAGCAGGCTCCGGCTGCCCGTCACGGGGGCGCTCTCGCCGAGGTAGGTCAGGGAGATGTAAGAGCGGCGGGCGTTGACCTTCTGGCGCTCCACACACTCTTGGGCCACATCCAGAAGATCGACCGTCTCCATGGTGGGGGAGGCCCCCGTCTCGCTGACGTTGTCGAGGTTCGAGAGCTGGAGAATATCGTTGACCAGCTGGATCATCCGGCTGGCCTCTACATGGATCTTGTGGGCAAAATCCGGGGTGTCCTCGGGCTTAGCGATCCCGGTCTCGATCAGCTCGGCATAGCCGGAAATGCTGGTCAGGGGCGTCTTCAGCTCGTGGCTGACGTTGGCCGTGAACTCCTGCCGCATTTTCTCGTTGTTTTCCCGCAGCATCCGGTCGGAATGGATGCTCTCCGCAAAGGGGATCAGCTCTTTGTAGGGAACATTCTCCTGAATGTGGTCAAGGTCGTCGGTCATCTTCAGCACAGGCTGAACGAGGCTCTTAGTCAGCAGCCCAGCGATGATGGCGGCGGCACCCATCATCAGAAAGCAGCTCAGAACGATGGCGGGCAGGGCAGCATCATAGATGGACCAGATGGTCTCGGAGTCCTGCGCCACACGGAGGATGTCCCCGTCGGGCAGCAGCATGGCGTAATAATAAGTCTCATAGCCCATCGTCTGGGAGTCGCGGCAGTCACGGCCGACGCCGCTCTTCATGGCCTGCTGGATCTCAGGGCGGCGCAGATGGTTCTCCATCGGCTGGTCCGTCGCAGACTCGAAGAGCACGCTGCCGTCCGACGCGATAAGGGTGATGCGCAGCGAGCCGTCCACATAAGCCTTCAACTGGCTGGGATCATCCACCTGTGTGCACCCGGCGGCCACGAGATCGGCCTCCCGCTCGAGGGCTGTCCACGCCTGCGCCCGGAAAGCCTTGTGGAACACAAAAATGCAGAGCGCGGCGGTGCACAGCAGGCCGGCAAAGCCCATCAAAAACAGCAGATAGCTTATTTTTTCTTCCATGCTGCGTGGTTTCATTGCTCAAGCTCCTCCTCGCTGTCGGTCAGCTTGTAACCGACCTTCCGCACCGTGCAGATGTACTTTCCGGCATCGCCCAGCTTCTTGCGCAGGGTGCGGATGTGCATATCCACCGTCCGGCTCTCCACCGAGATGTCGGTGCCCCACACCACCTGCAGGATGGTCTCGCGGGTGACGACGAGATTCGTATTCTCCAGCAGCAGCCGGAGCAGGCTGTACTCTTTGTAGGTCAGCTCTACCGGCGTGCCGCTGACGGTGACGCTGTGGCGGGCGTTGTCGAGAAGGATCTCCCGGAAGCTGTAGACGTTGGGCCGTGCCTCCGGCTCAGCCCGGCGGAGTGCCGCACGCACCCGGCTCAGGAACTCCATGATGCCGAAGGGCTTGGTGATGTAGTCATCTGCGCCGCAGTCAAGGCCGCGCACCGTGTCCAGCTCGCTGGACTTGGCCGTTATCATGATGATGGGCAGACGCCGCAGGGAAGGGGCGGCGCGCAGCTTTTTCAGGATGGAGAAGCCATCCTCGCCGGGCAGCATCACATCCAGAATGACCAGTTCCGGCGGCGTGGTGTGGACGGCCTGCCAGAATGGCTCCGAGGACTCAAAGCCCACGGCCTCGTAGCCGTTGGACTGCAATGCATATTGTTCCAATTCACGGATGGCTGCATCGTCTTCTACGATATAGATCATGCCTGTTTATCCTCCGTTTCATCCGGAGCAGCCTCATCGGGGAAGAGGTAGCGCTCGCGGTAGCGGTTCAGACGGCGCTGGAACTGCTCGCTCTCCTTGGTGGAAGCGTGGCCGCTGCGCAGGTCGTTGAGGTAGGCGTGGGTGTCGAAGCTGTCCTGCGCCACCTCGATCTGGGCGACGGCCACGTTGCTGCAGTGGTCGCAGACGCGCTCGTAATTGGTCAGCAGATCCTCCAGCACGAAGCCGTACTCGATGGAGCAGCTGCCGGCCTGCAGACGGGCGACATGACGCGCCTTGATGGCGCGCACCAGCTCGTCCACGACGGTCTCCATAGGCTCCACCTTGCTGGCCAGATTCAGGTCGTCCTTGCGGAAGGCGTCGGTGGTGCGGTTCAGCACATCCTGCACGGCGTCCTCAAGCACCTGCAGCTCCTCGCGGGCGTCGGCGGAGAAGTTGACCTCTTTGGTGTGCATCTCCTGTGCAGATTCCAGAAGGTTCACGGAATGGTCACTGATGCGCTCGAAATCGCTGATGGTGTGGAGCAGGGTGTTCACGCTCTGACTGTCTGCGTGGTTCAGCTCACGGCTGGAGAGCTTGACCAGATAGGTGCCGAGTGCGTCCTCGTACTGGTCCACCTTGCTCTCCTCGTCCCGGACCTTCTGGGCCAGCGTGTCGTCCCAGGTATGGGTCAGGCTCATGGCCTGCATGACGCCCACACGGGCCAGCTCGGCCATATCGGCAGTGGCAGAACGGGCGCGGGCCACCGCCACAGCGGGGGTGTTCAGCAGACGATCGTCCAGCAGGGCAAAGCTCTCTTTCTGGGCGTCGTCGGGGATGGTGAGGATGGCCAGCCTTTCCAGAACATTCGCAAAGGGGAGCAGGATGAGGGTAGCCGCGATGTTGAAGGCAGAGTGCACGACGGCGATGCCCCATGCGGCAATGGTCTCATTCACAAAGTCGAAGTGCACCACAGCGTTCAGGCCGTAGAAACCGGCCAGAAAGACCATGACGCCGATGATGTTGAAGTAGAGATGGACCATGGCGGCGCGGCGGGCGTTCTTGTTCGCGCCCACAGAGGAGAGCAGCGCCGTCACACAGGTGCCGATGTTCTGGCCCATGATGATGGGGATGGCGCTGCCGTAGGTGATGACACCGGTGGCGCTCAGGGCCTGCAGGATGCCGACGCTGGCACTGGAGCTCTGGATGATGCCAGTGACCAGTGCACCCACCAGAACGCCGAGGAGGGGGTTGGAGAAGCGGACGAAGAGGTTGGTGAACCATGCCTCGCCCTGCAGCGGCTCGACGGCATTGGACATGGTGGTCATGCCGGTCATCAGGATGGCAAAGCCGATGAGGATGGTGCCGACGCCCTTTTTCTTCTCGCTCTTGCCCATATAGAGCAGGATGCCGATGAAGGCGAGGAGCGGGCTGAAGGAGGTGGGCTTGAGCATCTGGATCCAGATGCTGTCGCCCTGCAGGCCGGAGAGGCTCAGCAGCCAGCTGGTGACGGTGGTACCCACATTGCTGCCCATGATGATGCCGATGGCCTGATGCAGCTCCATGATGCCGCTGTTGACGAAGCCGACCACCATGACGGTGGTGGCGCTGGAGCTTTGGATGATGGCGGTCACGCCGAGACCGAGGAAGAAGCCCTTGATGGGATTGTCGGTCAGCTTGCTTAAAATTTTCTGTAAGTGTCCGCCGGCCTGTTTTTCAAGGGCTTTGCCCATGATGTCCATGCCGAACAGGAACAAAGCCAGACCGCCCAGCAGAGAAAAGACATTGAATAGAGTCATGTTTTTACTCCTCACTTGTTGAAGCTTACGTTTGCACATCGGCATCGACGGCGAGGACGGTACGCGGACATGTCCTAACTTTTTACATGACCTTGCACCGCATTTCACCGGTCGTATCCCTGATTATGAGTATACGGGTTGAATGTAAAATCGGAAACCGGCGAAATGTAAAAGCCATGTAAAATGTAAAGAAAAAGTAAACTCTACCCCTGTCTCCTATTATAAAGGTTTGGCCCTCGGATGCAAGCCCTGATACAAAACCAGAAAAGATTCCTGCAAGAATTGTTGTTTTTGCCGTCCATCTTGATTATAATATAAGGAAGGATACGCTGTGCCGCCGTCTTGGGGCACACAGAGGATGCAGGAGGAAAAACGAATGGGGAATTTCGCTGTTTCGCTCAAGCGGCTGGTCGAGAAGGTCAGCCTTGAGGTCACTTATGCGCCGTGCGAGCTGGACAAGATCAGCGTCGAGATCGCTGAAGTCAACCGCCCGGGTCTGTTTCTGACCGGCTACTATGACTACTTCGACAAGCTGCGCTTGCAGATCATGGGCCTCGCGGAAATGAACTTTCTGGCCGGGCTTGCCCCCGAAAAGCGCCGCGAGCGCCTCGACCAGCTGTTCCGCCAGCAGCCGCCGGCCGTCATCGTCTGCCGCAGCGAGGAGCTGGAGCCTTTTCCGGAGATGCTGGAGCTGGCGCAGCAGCACAAAGTGGCGCTGCTGCGCTCCAACGAGATGACCTGCACCCTGATGGGCAGCCTCATCAGCGTGCTGAACCTTGAGCTTGCGCCCCGCATCACCCGCCATGGCGTGCTGGTGGAGGTCTACGGCGAGGGCATCCTGATCCTGGGCGACAGCGGCATCGGCAAGAGCGAGCTGGCCATCGAGCTGGTCAAGCGCGGCCACCGCCTCGTCGCCGACGACAGATCGGAAGAGCGTC
>OIMB01000372.1_pt1 | contig 11519 bp, 12 predicted proteins | sample 1584581 | NCBI WGS metagenome assembly OIMB01 (sample SAMN02674606, study PRJEB24791) | human gut metagenome, SKBSTL068 | isolation source: stool | host: Homo sapiens | place: USA | reverse complement strand
AGACGCTTGCATCGATTGCGGCGCTTGCGAGGGTGCTTGCCCCACCGGTGCTATCGCTGCTGAATAATTTCACGGCGAACACTGAAAAAACGCATCAAAAGCAGCAGACCTGTCAAAAGCGGGTCTGCTGCTTTTCTTTCATGCACAATTTTCCCCGATTTTTCCGCCCGATATTTTGGCAGTGGATTTTAGGTGCTGTATATGGAACATTCCACCGAGATTTTGTATAATAGAACAAGAGTCTATTGTTCAGCCGTGCACCGCTTTGGCTCAGACGCGCTGCTGCTGGCCCGGTTTTCGGAGCCAAAGCGGGCCTGGCGCGCCGCCGACCTGTGCTCCGGCTGCGGCATCGTAAGCCTGGAATGGCACGACCGGGGCCACCGCGGCCCCTGCCTGGGGCTGGAACTGCAGCCCGAAGCCAGCGCGCTGCTGGCCGCCGCCTGCGCCGAACAGGGCATTGAGCACATCACGCCCGTCTGCGCCGACCTGCGCTCCTTCCGGGAGGGCGAGGGCAGCTACGACCTGTGCGCCTGCAACCCGCCCTATTTCACAGCAGGGGAGCAGGCCGCCGACAGGGCCCGGGCCACTGCCCGCCACGAGACGGACTGCGCGCTGGACGATGTCTGCAAATGCGCGTTCCGGCTGTTGAAGGATGGCGGGCGGCTCTCGCTCTGCCACCGGCCCGAGCGGCTGGCCGAGGTGCTGGCGGTCCTGCGGGCCAACCGGCTGGAGCCCAAGCGGCTGGCCTTTGTGAAGAACCGGCCGGATGCCGCCCCCTGGCTGTTTCTGGTGGAAGCACAGAAAAACCGGAAAACAGGGCTGCGGGTCGAGCCGGATGTGCTCATCTCGGCAGGCGCGGCAATGTATGGACGCTGAACCTCTCAGGCGCTGCGCGCCAAGTACGGGATGACGGAGAGGTTTTGTACAAATCAAATGGGAGGATACTATGGCAGGTACTCTTTATATCGTTGCCACACCCATCGGCAACCTGGATGACATGCCGCCCCGTGTGGCAGCCACCTTTGGCGCGGCAGATTTTATTGCTGCGGAGGATACCCGCGTGACCATGAAGCTGCTCAACTTTCTGGGGCTGAAAAAGCCGATGGTGAGCTACTACGAGCACGCCCTGCAGAAGGGCGAGGGGATCCTGCGCCGCATTGAGGCAGGCGAGAACTGCGCCCTGTGCAGCGATGCCGGTATGCCCTGCGTCTCTGACCCGGGCGAAGTGATCGTGCGGGACGCACTGGCCCGGGGCATCAAGGTGGTGCCCGTTCCGGCAGCCTCCGCCTGTGTGACGGCGCTGGCCGTCTCCGGTCAGGACACCTCCCGCTGGGTGTTTGAAGGTTTTCTGCCTGTGAACAAAAAACAGAAGCGGGAGCGGCTGGCCGAGCTGCAGGGGGAAAAGCGGACGGTCATCTTCTACGAAGCGCCCCACAAACTGCGCACCACGCTGGACGACCTGACCGCCGCCTTCGGCCCTGAGCGGAGCATCACCCTCTGCCGGGAGCTGACCAAGCTCCACGAGGAGATCTGGAAAACGACGCTGGGCGAGGCCCAGACCCATTATGCCGAGAATGACCCCCGCGGCGAGTATGTTCTTGTGATGGCCGGTGCGCCCGCCGCCGAAGCCGAAGAAGAACTGACATTGGAGCAGGCCGCCCAGCGGGCGCTGGAACTGACCCGGAACGGCTACGCAGCCTCTGCCGCCGCTAAGGCCGCCGCGCAGGGCACGCCGTATTCCAAGAGTGAAGTGTACAAGCAGCTGCTTGCTTTGCAGGCAGACTGACCTCTCCGTCCATGCTTCGCATTGCCCCCTCTCCTGACAGGTGAGCTGTCGCCGAAGGCGACTGAGAGGTTTAATACGTATAAATAAGGAGGACGTAGTCCCGTGACGAAACTTTTGATCCTGAGCGACAGCCACAACAGCACCAGTGCAGTGGAGCGCATCCTGCACGCAGAAAGCGATGCAACTGCCGTTGTCTTTTTGGGAGATGGCCTGCGCGACCTGGAAGAGGCGCTGGCCCTGCACCCCAAAATGAAGGTCTACGCCGTGGCCGGCAACTGCGATTTTGGCGCGTTGGAGCCGCTGGACGGGCTGGCTGCCTTCGATCAGGTGGTCGTTTTCTATACCCATGGTCACATGTATGGTGTAAAATACGATCTGGACACGCTGGCGGATGCCGCCGCCGCCCGCGGTGCTGAGGTGGCATTGTTCGGCCACACCCACAAACCCATCGCCCTCCAGAAAAACGGCGTGTTCCTGTTCAACCCGGGTTCCTGCGGCCGCTGCTACACCGGCCCCAACACCTACGGCGTGATGCTGTTGGACAAGGGCAAGATCACCAGCTTTGCACACAAAGAGGTACCGCAGCAATGAGCATCAATGAGGTGCGTTATCTGCCCGAATGCGGCAGCACCAACGCGTATATGAAAGAGCATTTTGAAGAGTTTGGCCCGGTGGGCGCGGTATACACCACCAACCAGACCGCCGGGCGGGGCCGCCTTGGCCGCACCTGGGTCAACGCCGAGGGCAAGGCGCTGTACTACACAGTCGCCATCCGGGAGCCGCTGGCGCAGCCTGCCACCCTGCCCCTGCTGGCCAGCCTTGCTGTGCGCAGACAGCTGGCCCTGCGCTACGGCGTGGACTGCCAGATCAAGTGGCCCAACGACCTGCTGCTGAACGGCAAAAAGATCGTGGGCATCCTGTGCGAAAGCGTCTGCTACGGCTACCAGCAGCAGGGCCGGGGCATCCTGTGCGGCATTGGCATCAACCTGGCCCAGCCGCAGAGTTATTTTGATGCCGCCGACCTGCCCCATGGCACCTCGCTGGCCCTGCAGGGTGCCGCGATCAATCTGGAGCAGGATCCCGGCTGGCTGGCCGAGGCTTTGACGGATTTCGGCTTTGATCGGCCCCTGTACACCTTTGCGCGGGATGGCTTTGCACCTTTCCGGGAGGAGTACAAGGCCGCCTGTGTCAACATCGGACGGCGGGTGACCTTTGACCTGCCGGACGGCGGGCAGGGAGCAGGCGAGGCCGTGGATGTAGACGAGGAGGGCCGTCTTGTTGTCCGCACCGACAGCGGCGAGGAGCATGTGTTCACCGGCGAGGTCTCCGTGCGCGGCATCTACGGTTCCCTCTGAAACTTGATATAGCACAGCGCCCCCGGCAGAGGATCGCTCTGCCGGGGGCGCTGTTTCAGACAAACAAAAGTCCCCTCCGGCGCTTGCGGTACACCGGAGGGGACTTTTGTTTTGGGGTATTGCTTTGGTGTGAGGAGGAATCATGTGCAAGGGAGACGGTTGCGGCCCCGCTCCCTTGTGCTCATAGTATACCCGATTTCGGCGCAAAAGTCATTACTTTCTTGTGAAATCTTGTGAAAATTCTGTTAAGCTTCGCACGAAATTATTTCGCTCACTCGTTTTCACCTTTTTCCTCTTTCCGCAGGGCCGCGGCGTGACGGCGGCCCTCCCCCACATAGTGGGCGGCATTGGCAAGGCTGGCGGCTGCCTGTTCGGGGCTGACCTGCTTGATGATCTTCCCCGGAACCCCCACCACAAGGGAATCGTCCGGGATGATCTTGCCTTCCGGCACCAGCGCACCGGCCCCGATGATGCAGTTTTTGCCCACAACACAGTGGTTGAGCAGAGTGGCGTGCATCCCGATCAGGGAACCGTCTCCCACGGTGCACCCGTGGACAAGGGCACAGTGGCCCACGGTCACGTTTTTGCCCAGCGTGACCGCCCCGCCCGGGTCACAGTGGAGCACCGCATTATCCTGCACATTGGTGTTCTCGCCCAGGGTCAGTGTGCCGTCGTCCCCGCGCAGAACCGCACCATACCAGACCGAGGAGCCTGGCCCCAGCACCACATCGCCCAGCACCGTGGCGTTGGGTGCCACGAACACCGCACCCTCGTCCCGGGGAACTTTTCCACCAAAAGGCAACAACATTGTGAAAAACCACCTTTCTCTTTTCCGTCATTTATGGTATTCTTTTATATAGTGTTTTAGTTTTTGATTCAGGGAAGCCGGGAGCTTCCGTTGGAGGATACGCTTATGCAGAACTCTACTCTCTTCCGCCGGGCGGCGGCCCTGCTGCTGACGGCAGCGCTGGCCCTGACCCTTGTCCTGCCCGGTCTGGCCGCATACGAAATGCCCATCCAGACCGTGAACGAGGGCGAGTCGGTCTATCTGTTCAACGCGGACATCGACAAGCCCATTCTGGAGCAGAACGCGGACCAGCAGCGCTACATTGCCAGCCTGACCAAGATGATGACAGCCCTGCTGTTTCTGGAAAGCGGCAAGGACATGAACGCGGAGATCACCATCCCCGCCAGCCTGACCCAGGAGTTCAAGGATATTCAGAACGCCAACGGCAGCACCATCAACCTGCGCATCGGTGAGACGGTGCGCCGCATCGACCTGCTGTACGGCCTGCTGGTGGCCAGCGCCAACGACGCGGCCAGCGCGATCGCCAGTGATGTTTCGGACGGCGACCTGACCGCCTTTGTGGCCCGGATGAACCAGCGTGCCAAAGAGCTGGGCTGCACCAGCACCAGCTTTACCTGTGTGCACGGCCTGTATGATTACGGCAACGTCTCCTCGGCCCACGATCTGGCCCTGATCGCCAAGGCCTGCGCCGAGAACGAGACCTATATGCAGGTGGCAAACACCCTGAGCTATACTCTGCCTGCCACCAATCTGCACCAGAACGAGCGCACCATCACCTCCACCAACCTGATGCTCAACCCGGAGTACCCCTACTACCGGGATTACATCCGGGGCATGAAGACCGGTTTTACCACCCTGGCGGGCCGGTGCTATGTGACCTTTGCTCAGAAGGATGGCCACACCTACGGGCTGGTGGTGCTGGGCTCCGACCTTGACAACATTTACAGGGAGGCCTCCGAGATCCTGGACTGGGCCTTTGCAAGCTTTTCTGACCGGGAGCTGGTGGACACCGAGACCCCGCTGACCACCGCCCCCCTGAAGAAGTGCCGCTCTTATGAGGAAGTGGAGCTTTACGCTGCCGCGCCGGTCAGCGGCTACGGCCATGCGGACGACAAGGTAACCTTCACCTACGACCTTCAGGAGAACATCTCCGCCACCGTCAAGGACGGAGCTGTCCTTGGCACAGCCACCGTTTATCTGGACGGCTATGAGGTGGGCACGGTAGACCTTGTGACCCATCAGGAATATGTCTCCGACTTTCGCACCGACCTTCAGTCCACGCTTCTCCTGATGGCGGCCCTCATCGTTCTTCTGGCTGTTCTCAGCTTCTTCACCCTTGTTGCCGGGGGCGGCTCACTGAATCTGGGCCGGCGCAGAAAAGCACGGAGACGCTGAATCCAATAAGACTCTTTCCAACAAAGTTCCCCCGAAAGGGGGAGCTTTTTGTTTTGGGCAAAACCCAGCTAAACCTCTCCGTCATTGCTCCGCAATGCCACCTCTCCTAATAGGAGAGGCAAGCCAGCAGCAGCGTAAACCTGGCTTCCCTATTAGGGGAGCTGGCGCGAAGCGCCTGAGAGGTTACAGCCCCCGGAATCTTGCAGCCAGCACACTCAAGGTGATCTTGGGGTTCACCTGTGCGCCCAGCCGCTGGATCACCGCATCGGCGGCTGCAAGGGCCTTGCGGGCGGCATCGCCCTGCACCGGGGCACGGGGGCTGCCGCGCAGCCCTGCGGCCACTACGGCCCGGAAATCAGCCAGCAGAGCGGCAGCCCCCACCTTATCCTTTTCGTAGGACGCCAGCAGAACAGCGGCGGCATAGCTGTCCTGCGCGGCCGCTGCTTTGGCAAGGGCAAGCGCCTTGTCCACCTGCGCCCGGCGGGCCTCATCCCGGGCCGCATCCAGCACTGTGCCGATGTGGCCATCGAACAGCTCACTGTACAGGGCGGCATCCTTGCTGTCCACCCCCTGTGCGGTGCAGTAGCGGGCGCAATCGGTGGGGGAAACGGGAGCCACTGCAAAGCTGATGCAGCGGCTCCGGATGGTGGGCAGAACGCCCGCCAGCGAATCCGCCGTCAGCAGAAAAAGCACACCCTCGGGCGGCTCTTCCATGACCTTCAGCAGGGCGTTGGCCGATTCCTCGTTCATCCGCTCCACATGGTAGAGCAGCACAGCGCGCCCCTCTGCCGAAAGGCTGGTGTTGAAGATCTCGCTGCGCATGGCCGTGACCTGACCGACCAGATACCGCCCGCCGCTGCCCATACCGGTCACGGAGATGGCTTCCCGGACGATGCCTGTCTCGATCTGGCCGCTGTCGCGCTTACCGGCCTTTGCCACGGCACGGCAGCACTCGCCCCGGAGCAGGGCTTCGGCGGGCGCGCCGCCGTTGGGGTAAAGGTAATCCGCCGCCACACAGCGGGCCGCAAACCCGGTTCCCAGCCCCTCTTCGCCCACCAGCAGAACACTGTGGGTCATGCGGCGGCCCCCCAGCATCAGCCGGACGCTGGTCTTTAATTCCGAATTGCCTTCCAGACGATCAATCATCATCTCCGATTTTTCCTCTTCCACTGCTCCCGGCGCACCCAGGCGCGGATGTTATGCCAGGCCTGCGGCCCGAAGAACAGAAGGAAGCCCAGCATACAGAGCAGATAGTTCAGCCTGCCCAGCATCCCCATGCTCAGGAAGCTGAACACCCACAGGGCGGCGGCAAAGATGCCGAAATATTTCACCTTGAGGGGGATGACGAAGAAGAGCAGCACCTGCAGCTCCGGGTAAAGCATGGCAAAGGCCAGCAGAAGGGAGAGGGACAGGCAGTAGGTATCGGCAGAACCTGTCAGCAGGCAGGCCAACCACGCGCCTGCCATCCCCAGCAGGACGTAGAGGTTGAAGCGGAAATCGCCCCACTCCCGTTCCAGCACACTGCCGACGAACCAGGTAAAATAGATGCCCAGCACCACGCTGAGCGGCCCGCCGCCCGAAAAAGGCACCAGAACAAAGGTGAACAGCCGCCAGATCTGCCCGGCGAACAGGGCACTGCGGCTCAGGGAGAGATAAAAGGAAATATACTGGTTGACGAACAGTTCAATGGCGTAGACCAGGATCTGGCCGCCGATGAGGATGTTGATGAGGTTGGGAATGCAGAACCGGCCGTATTTCCGTTCCAGCTTGGTAATCCAGTTCATAGGCAGAAGCCTCCGTTATTCGTAAAATTTGCGCCCCGTTGGCCGGGAACGCTCTCTTTTTTCATTGTACCATGATTGACAGGGCCATTCAAGGCGAAGGGTGTGAACAAAGGGATCTGGCTGTCTGTTCATCCGAGTGCTAAAACAGCAGGTTGTATCCACTTTTGGTGTGTTCAGATGGATTTATCCACTCTTTCCACTGGGTTTTCCACCGGAATTGTGAAAAAAGTCCCGGTTTTCCCACGATGTTTTCCACTTTTTCCACTGAGTTTTCCACATTTTCCTGCGAGGTGGTTTATACATGGTGTATTGTGCCGTGCGGATCTTTGCGAAAATCAGAGGAATTATGGGCCTTTGCACCTTTTTTCCGAAAGAAAGTCAAACCCGAAAATTTACTTTTTACAGCAGGCAGAAAATCCGCTCGTTGAATTTCTCCCCGTTGGAATGAAGGAGACGGTAGTTTTCCACACCCGCTTTCTACAAAAATCGACCTGTGGAAAACAGTGGGAAAACTTGAGTTTTCAACAAAAAGAAACAGCCCTCTCAGTCAAAGCCGTCAGGCTTTGACTGAGAGGGTTGCCCCTATAAAATCAAACGTTACATCATATTCCGGAACACGATCTGCGCGATCTGGAAGTACAGGATCAAGCTGCAGGCATCCACAATGGTGGTGATGAAGGGAGTTGCCATGATGGCCGGGTCCGCACCCAGCTTCTTAGCGGCAAGGGGCAGCATACCGCCCACCAGCTTTGCCAGGATAACGCTGAAGAACAGCGACACGCTGACAACGATAGCGTAGCCCATCACATTGTCATACTGACCGGCAAAGATGAAGGTGTACATCAGGTAGATGCGCAGACCGTTCACCAAGCCCAGCACCGCACCCACGATCGCAGAAACGCGGAGCTCCTTGGCCAGCACCTTGAGGAAATCGGCGGGTTCCACCTCGCCCAGCGCCAGACCGCGCACCATCAGGGTGCTGATCTGGTTGCCGCAGTTGCCGGCGGTATCCATCAGCATGGGCATAAAGGAGACCAGCAGGGGCAGGCTCACAAAGGCTTCCTCGTAATGGGTGGTGACCATACCAGTAAAGGTGGCCGACAGCATCAGGATCAGCAGCCAGGGGATGCGCTGCTTGGCGTGGGTCCAGACACTGGTGCCAAAATAAGTGGTGGCCTCATCCGCAGGCAGAATGGCGGCCATCTTCTGCATATCCTCGGTGCTCTCATCGGTCAGAACATCGATTGCATCGTCGATGGTGATAATGCCCACAAACATGCCCTCGTTGTCCACAACAGGCATTGCGGTAAAGTCATAGCGCTGCATCTCACGGGCCACGAACTCCTGGTCATCGGTGACCTTCACGGTGACCACGTTGTCGTCCATAATATCGACCAGCGGGGTATCAGGGTCTGCCAGCAGCAGGTCACGGGCAGAGACAACACCCATCAGGCGGTTGCGCTCCACAACATAGTTGATATAGATGGTCTCGGCGTTCTCGCCCTGCCGCCGGATGGCATCCAGCGCCTGCCGGACATTCATCTCTTTTTTCAGCCGAACATATTCAGGGGTCATCAGGCTGCCGGCCGAGCTCTCGGGGTAGTTCAGCAGTTTGTTCAGGCTCTCACGGGTCTGCTTGGAGGATTTCTCCAGCACCCGCTTGACCACGCCTGCGGGCATATCCTCCAGCAGGTCGGCAGCATCGTCCAGGCTCATCTCCTCAATGGCGCTGACAAGCTCCACGTCGGAGAAGGCGTTGACCAGGTCATCCCGGGCTTCATCGGACATATAGGCGAAGGCCTCGGTGGCCACTTCCTTTTTCAGCAGGCGGAACACCACCAGACGGTTGTTCTCGTCCAGCTCCTCCAGCAGCTCTGCCAGGTCGGCAGGCTGCTCCTCCTCGGTGACCTCACGCAGCTTGACGTACTGCTTTTTTACCAGCATCTTGAGCAGGCGGCTCTTGGTCAGCATCTCGGGGTCAGCCTTGACCTCATCGTCCCGGGCCTCCTCTTTCTCGGCCTCCCGGATGTCCTGCTTCAGGTCCTCTGTGGCTTCTTCGTTCAGATCTCTGGCCAGCTTCTGGCGCACCTCGTCCGGGATATCAGCGGGCAGCTCCTGCACAGGCAGGGCGGCCTCGGTCAGTTCGTTTTTCTTTTCTTCCATTTCCATTTTGCGTACCTCCTACCGTATTCCGGCGGTTGGTACAGGGCAAAACAAAAAGCGCCGCCAACGGCCCGCATCCACCCCTTGCCAGGGCTTCCACGCGCACAAAGCCGCGCCCTTTCTCCCCGCTGAGAAGTACCCGAACAGCACCTCTTACCGGGCAAAAAAGGCGAACGCAGCCTGCTCCATGTCCCGTCCTATCGCACCAAAACCGCATCTTCGACTATGATCCGGGTCCATTGTCCTGCGTTCACCTCCTAAAGATCTTTTCCACTTTTTATTATAGCGCCGCCCAAAAGGCCGGTCAACCCTAAATGCACCGAATCAGGCGGGAATTTCCGCCAAAACACGCAGAAAGCCCCTTCCAGTGCTTGCGGACCACTGAAAGGGACTTTCTGTTTGGATATTGCCTTGGTGTGAGGAGGAATCATGTACAAGGAATCGGTTGCGGCCCCGGTTCCTTATGTCAGTAGTATAGCACCAAAAGCACGGGTTTGCATGAAAATCCTATGAAGAAATTGTAAAATAGCGAGAAGATATTTTTATCGCGCCCTTGACAAAATGGGATATATCATATATTATAGAAATGGGATATATCCCATAGAGGAGGGTTGCCGCTTGGAATGTTACGATGTAGACTTCTACCATAAGGAGAATGGCGACTGTCCGGTAGATGATTTTCTGGAATCCCTTGACACCAAAATGCGTGCAAAGGTATTGGGTGCTGTCGCACTGCTGGAAGCCAACGGACCACAGCTGCGGGAGCCCTACTCCAAATTTATTGGGGACGGAATTTTTGAGATCCGTGCTAAGCAGAGCAGCAATATCACACGTGTTCTGTATTTCTTTTACATTGGAAAGCGCATTGTTCTGACCAACGGCTTTATCAAGAAAACGCAAAAAACGCCACCAGAGGAAATTGCCCTGGCCAAAAAATATCGTGCAGACTATCTTGAACGAAAGGAGAAGATATCGTGAGTGACTTTCGGAATTTTCTCAACAAACAACTGGAAGACCCTGAATTCAAAGCGGAGTGGGAGGCACTTCAGCCAGAGCTTTCGCTGGTACAGGCAATGATCGATGCCCGGAAGGTAAGCGGCCTGACCCAGAAGGAGCTCTCGGAGCGTACCGGCATTGCTCAGGCAGACATCAGCAAGCTGGAAAACGGCAACGCAAATCCTTCTCTGCGGACGCTGCAGCGCCTTGCCGCCGGTATGGGAATGCAGGTCAAAATTGAATTCATTCCTGCTCCCGCAAAATAGTATATGGATGAGAGAACCGCTGTATGGAACATTCCGTACAGCGGTTTCTGTTTTCTTACACAAAAATACGCCCCGTTCACTATAAAGTGAGCGGGGCGCTAAAAACGGATTCGTTTTTGACTGCGGCAAGATCCCTGCAGGGCAGGTCTTATGCAGCAGGCGGAACAAGGTATCTGTTGCCAGACCTTATGCTCCTGACACACGCGGGGTGTGCTTTCAAGGACCCTCGCGGGCGCTTTGGTATCTCATATCCCGCTGCGGTGCTTCGCACGGAACAAAACACCGCCCGGGAAGTGAAATCAGATAGAACTCGTATGGCGAATGCTGTACTTCAGCACATCACCTGCATGGATGGATGCGTTTCTCCGCTTCGTACCGCTGCATTGCGCAGTAACCGCCGGTACGGGGCAGCCGCCCTCTTGCATTGTGGGGCTAAGGTGCCGCAAATATCTGCATCCAAAGCGCAGAAGAATGCTTACTTGTACAGGTCGACCAGACGGGTCAGGTGCTCGTAGCGGTCGTTTGCAACTTCCTGGTTGCGTGCGAACAGCTCCTTAGCACGGTCGGGGAATGCACGAGTCAGGCGGCTGTAACGGGTCTCGTTAGCCAGCAGTGCCTGATACTTCTCGTTATCCACAGCCTTGGAGGTCAGGGTGAACGGATTCTTGCCCTGAGCCTTGTTTGCCGGGTTGAAGGTGAACAGGTTCCAGTAACCGGCCTCAACTGCCTTCTTCATCTCGTTCTGGCAGTTGGTCATGCCGCCCTTGACACCGTGCAGCTCGCAGGGAGCGTAGCCGATGATCAGAGAGGGGCCGGGGTAAGCCTCAGCCTCAGCGATCGCCTTGACAGCCTGGTTCATGTTGGCGCCCAGAGCGATCTGAGCGACGTAGATGTAGCCGTAGGTCATAGCGATCTCGGACAGGCTCTTCTTGCTGATCTCCTTACCAGCAGCAGCGAACTGGCAGA
>OIMB01000369.1_pt1 | contig 11571 bp, 8 predicted proteins | sample 1584581 | NCBI WGS metagenome assembly OIMB01 (sample SAMN02674606, study PRJEB24791) | human gut metagenome, SKBSTL068 | isolation source: stool | host: Homo sapiens | place: USA | reverse complement strand
CACGATGTGACGGCTTACACTGTTATATCCTTTGGCTCCGTTGGTCACTTCCCAAGGGTCCACCTGTGCATCCTCATTGTTTTCTACCAGACGTTCCACGCCTCCGTTCAGGTGGAACAGGTCGGTATAGCCAACCTGCTTCCATCCTCTTCCTCCCTGGGCAACCGGAGAAGTATGCCATTTGCGGATGTCCGCCGATGATACCTCACGCCCCTCCGGGGTTGCCGTACAGTGTATTACCAGATATTTCAACTTTGCCATAATCATCATGCTTGATAGCCGCTCATCATTACCACTCCGGCATCCTCTTTCTTGGGCATGCAGATGAAGTAATGGCGGAAGTTAATCAGGTTACGCTGGTTCAACGGGTCATTCTTTGACTCGGAATAATACATCTTGGTAGAACCTGTTGCCTTGAAAACCCTCTGTTTGTAGAAGGCAAATGAACACGGAAATTCACCGGCTTCTGCCGTTGTACCCAATGCCTTCTTCACTCCGGCTGTAGTATAAAGCGGGTTGTTGCCATACTCGTAGATTTCAAAGCCGTAAAGGTTACCTACCTTGCCGCTGTTGCGGTCAATATTGTACTGTTCACGGAATGCCTGGCTGGTCAGCAGCAGGTCATTCACATGGTCGGGGCAAAGCACCAGTCTGCGGCCGTCTGACGGTACGCGCAGGTTGTCAAGGGCACGCTTCATTTCCACAAGGTCATTCACGGTAAGGCGCAGACGGTTTGTAGCCGGATCTTTCTCGCCGGTAGTCTTAAGCACCGGAGTAGTTTCCGTATTTTTGTTCGCACAAAGCGCATGGGCCGCCTTGGTAAACTTCGCATCATTGATACTGTTGGCATGTCCCTCTTTCACACGGGCGGTCTTGTCATAGCTGATGGCATAAAGCTCATCGTCTGTAATCGGCGTAGCCTTGGTCTGGAATTTGTCCAGCTTGATGGCAATATCCTTGTCTTCCAAAGCCTGCACATCAATCGGATAGGTTTTATTGTTTATCAAGACATCCGGATCTACACCAACTTCTACCAGGTGAATCACATCGTTATTCACGATACTGCTTTGGTCGGGGATTCCTGACAGCCAGGTTCCTTCCAGTCCGGCACGGAGCACCTTAACAAGTTCCCCTGTCCAGATTTCCGTATAAACCCCTTCACGGAGTATTGAAGTACTTTGCGGGGCCATTCCCATAAAGGCTGCCACCGCATTCATTCCCACAGCTCCGGCCACCGGAGAGAATCCCAATACCGAAGCACACACGACACCTGTCAGCGTATTGAACAGAAGTGCCGTCAAAAGCATTACAATTTTTCCCATTTTCTTCATTTTAAAGGTTTTCAAATTTCACAGGTCATGCCGTATTCAGCCTTGTACAGGCGCTTGTACTCCTCCGGGTTATGCTCGCGCATTTCAAGCAGCGCATCACTCGGGACATCGCTCAGTTTGGCATAGGTGGACGGCTGTGCCTGCTGCTTGCCGCCCTGATAGCTCAATACAGTGGAAATCTTCACCTGTGGTTGCATGGCATCAAGCACATTCTTCAGTTCATCGACACCAACCTTCTTGCCAAGTTCGATAAACTGTATCTTCTTGTCTTCTCCCAGACGCTTTTCCACCACTGCCTTTTCTACAAGACCAGTGATACGGGCCAAAGTCAGCTTCCCGTTTTCTTGCTTCAGGGAATCATTCTCTGCCTTGGCTGCTTTCAGTTCATTTAAGGCTTGATTAACATCAGCCTCCGTTGCCGTTTCCGGCAGCCCCAATTGAAGGGCCAAAAGTTTCAGTTCCATTTCTTCTGTTGTTTTTTGGTTATTGATTAGTGGCAAAGGACAATCACCATCCTTTCCCAATGTGATTTGTTTTCCATCCTTCATCAGTACGATGGCATCATCATTGGAACCTACATCCACCAGTGATACCTCATACAGCTTGCTTTTGGTTATTGTCGGGCTGGTCTGCCCCTGCAGCAAATGTTCGGGCTGGTCACTCAGTTCCAGAATGTCTATTCCGGCACTCACCATTCTCAGACTGCCGAATTCAAACTGTTTCTTGCATCTTTTACTGAGGTCGGTCGCTTCGTCAAACACCAGTTCCCCGGTTACTTCACCATCCTCTACCCGAAGGTCCTTCACATAACCAATCACGTTTCCGCGTTGGTGCATGTACAGCAGTACCGGGTTTCGGCAATACTGCTCCACACTCATGCCCGATGTCAACACACGGCTTCCGTAGCTGTTCAGGCTGTCGTTTGAAATTCTTACACGTTTACTCATTTTCTCATGCCACGCCTTTATGCATTGGCGCTGCAATATTACAGAGCACTTACCGGGAAGCCAAAAAAGTGTGCAATGGTTGCACACTTCTATGAAACCGTTGCACATTATTTTGGCTGCAAGCTGATAAGCGGACAACTTTGCGAATAAATCGGGCAGGTGCAAGGGACTCCGAAGCCTGCCTTTAACCCTATATTCTTTATTATATGACAAAGGCAGAAATCGAAAAGAAAAAATCTCTTGCACGCTCACTGTTCCTTTCCGGCATGGAACAGACTGAAATTGCGGAGAAAGTGGACGTGTCACGCGTCACCATCTCAAAATGGTGCACGGCTGACGGATGGAAAGAGGCAAGGGCGGCAAAGAACGTCACCCGGCCGGAACTGGTGAACAAACTCCTGCTCACCATTGATACACTCATTACTCAAGTCAACGAATCGAACGACCCTGCACTTGTAGCTGGTCTCGGGGACAAACTGGCCAAACATTGCCGGAAATATTTATACAGAGAAAATTGAAGGAATTAATGTACATAAGTATGGTGCACATATTTTCCATACAAATAACAAGAGAGTATGGGAATACATTACGCAGTTTGCGGAATTCAACAGGTTTACGAATAGTCCTGTTGCTAATTATAAGGGTGAATTATATAGCCTTCCTTTTAATATGTATACATTTAATAAAATGTGGGGTGTTGTTACACCAGATGAAGCACGTAAGATGATAGAAAAACAGAAACAGGCAGCAGGCATAAGTAAGCCGCACAATCTTGAAGAACAGGCAATAAGCCTTGTTGGAACAGATATATATGAGAAGCTTATAAAGGGCTATACAATGAAGCAGTGGGGAAGACCTTGCACAGAGCTTCCTGCATTTATTATAAAAAGACTTCCAGTTAGATTTACATTTGATAATAATTATTTTAATGCACTTTATCAGGGTATTCCAATAGGTGGATATACAAGAATGGTTGAAAATATGCTTGATGGAATAGAGGTAAGACTGTCCACAGATTATCTTAAAGAAAAAGAAGAGCTGGATAAGCTTGCATCAAATGTTGTGTATACAGGACCGATAGATGAATATTTTGGCTATAAGCTTGGGACACTTGAGTACAGAAGTGTACGTTTTGAAACAGAAGTGCTGGATATGCCTAACTACCAGGGCAATGCAGCGGTTAATTATACTGATGAAAAGAGTCCTTATACAAGAATAATAGAACACAAATGGTTTGAGTTCGGTAAGGATGAGAATGGCAATGATCTTCCTAAGACTGTTATCAGCCGTGAATACAGCTCTGAGTGGAAGCCGGGTGATGAGCCATACTATCCTGTAAATGATGAGAAGAACGGCGCTCTCTATGCACAGTATAAGGAACTTGCCGACGCTGAAAGCAAGGTTATATTCGGCGGACGTCTTGGTGAGTACAAATATTATGATATGGATGCTGTTGTGGCAGCAGCACTTGACTGTGCTGCAAATAATATATAATTGCAGGTGGTGGGGTGACTTGTAATAAAGTCACCCCTGAAAATTGTCACTTGCCTTGCGGTCACATAACTGACTGTATATATCAGGACCAAGTCCTGTCTGTAATTCTGTGTATGCTTTTCTTAACTGTTCGTCAGTCATATGCTCACGTCTTCTTTCGATTGCATTAATACTGTCGACAATCACTTTGTCCTGATTATCGTGAGTTTCCCAATTATACATGGTTTGTCCTTTTACGATAGCTTTATTGTTGTTGTCTGTTGGAAGATTTTCTGAGTTATTCATAAATTCACCTCATTATAATATATAAGATATTTTTTATATAAGATATTATCTGCATTAATTCCCTGTCTATACTTGAAAAACATGGCATAGCATTGTAATATTAAAGGGTGTGTAAACATCAGAGGGAGAGTATAAATGTTAAATCTAAATGGTATGCTGTCTATTGTTATGCCGGCTTACAATGAGGAAAAACTTATATATCACAGTATCATGGAAACCTTGAGAATTGTTGAAAAGTTTGTTCCTGAATTGGAGATTATTGCGGTTAATGATGGCAGTAAGGATAATACCAAAGCTGAGATAGAAAGGGCTATCAAGCAGGATAGCCGTGTGCGTATGGTAAGTTCTGAAAAGAACAGAGGCAAGGGTAATGCAATAATTGCCGGAGTGTCGCAGGTTGAAGGAAAGTATGTCGCATTTGTTGATGCAGACCTTGAACTTAATCCATCACAGTTAGAAGGTTATCTTAAGAAAATGCTTGATGATAATAAAGATGTTGTTATAGGCTGTAAGTTCCTTAAGGATTCCAAGCTTGATTATCCGTTTAAGAGGAAAGTGATAAGCATGGGCTATTATATAATGCTTCTGGTCTTGTTTCATCTTAATGTTAAGGATACGCAGACCGGGCTCAAGGTATTCAGGGTTGAGGCAATCAAACCGGTTGCACATCTTATAAGAACATCAGGGTTTGCTTATGATATAGAACTTTTAGTGGCGATTCACAGAAGGGGTTTTTCGATAGCACAGATGCCTGTGGAGGTTGTATATGTCAGGGATTCTGGTGTAAAGCGTATAGGAATGAAAGATATATGGCAGGCATTCTGCGATACATGGGCAATATTCGGGAGAGTTTATTTCAGACACTATTATGATTAATCAGGAGTTGCATAAGAGATGAAGGTTTTATTCAGGTGGATTAAAGAGAAAATTAGTGGTATATGGACCAAAGCGGTAGTTCCACATGCCAGAATATGCATGATTTCCGGAGCAGTTGTGGCTGTGGCAGGAGCTTCTGCAATAACAGCCGTTGAGTATATTAATTATAATAACAAGACACAGATTCAGGCCAAGGAAACAGAAGCCGAGATGCAGGAAGAGACCCAGACACATAACAACGTGGAACAGACAAAGCCTGTTGTTATGGAGACAGAGACAGAAACACAGGAACAGACACCTGCTGAGACAGAAAGCACAACACAGGAGGAGATATCTGAACTTGTAATGGCTGCAGTGACAGATGAGAATACAAGCAGCAGGGAGATATATGAGATAATCGATAAGGCCGCAAGTGACAGTGATATCGTTATTCCGGTTAAAGATGTTGAGGATATTGATATTGTTGAGGATAATTCTTCAGAGCCATCAAAGGATGAAACAGAGGTTGAAGAACCGCCAGCCGATAACACGCCAAAATCAGATGAAATCTATGAGGTAAGTCAGCTTGTAGAAGGAATTGATGTATCAAAATGGCAGGGAGATATAGACTGGACGGCTGTTGCATCTGATGGAATTACATTTGCAATGATAAAATGTGGTGGCGGAGATGATGAAGACGGTGTATATGAAGACAGATATTTCAGACGCAATATTGAGGGGGCACTTGCCAATGGTATTCAGGTAGGGGTGTATTTCTTTTCGGGAGCCACTAATTCGAAAGAAGCATATGATGAGGCAAGTTATTGTATTAACCTTATTAAAGATTATAAGATAACATATCCAGTTGCATTTGACTGGGAACTGGGTTACGGGGATTATAATGAGGTTACGGAAGCCTGTGAAACATTTTGTAATGTTGTAAAAAGCTATGGATATACACCAATGGTATATTCTAGCAGAAACGGATGGTATAACAGTTTTGATGGAGAAAGGCTTGCCAGCAAGTATAAAGTGTGGATGGCAGCATATTTCGGTAAATTCTATTATGATTCTGTAAGATGGAAATATGGTGATGATCTTCCGAATTTCAGATATAATTTTGACATGTGGCAGTATAGTTCAAGATGTTATGTTAGTGGTATAGATGGATTTGTTGATGTTAATATAGCATTTTTCGGATATGCCAACTATCATGTTGATACGAAGGATGCTGTGATTACAGTAACTAATACTGATATAAAGAGGACCTATAATCCTGATGCAGGTGAGCTTACAGAGGAACTTAATCTGCTGGATGGTGTTAAAGGAACTAATTCTATTGGATACGATACGGAAGTGGAATATTCTATATATGATGATGAGGGTAATGAATATAGTGAGGCAGATGCTATATCAAGAGCAGGAGCATATACGGTTGAATACAGGTTTAAAGATCCGAAATCAGGCTGGATAAAAAATACTGCGAGACTGGAAATTATTGTTATGTCAGGTGAAACGGAATCAACACAGCAGGAAACAAAGGAAGAGGTTTAGTGAGAAGCAGATATGGACGATACAGAGATTAATACAACAGATACAAATGAGACTGAGCCAGAAGGCAAAGAAATAGAAGAAAATGAAGAGTATGAGGTGCTTGAGGTAGATAAAGTACCTGAGAGTTATAAGGAAAAGATGGCAGCCTTCTTCAAAGTCAGGAAGCATGTTATTATGACTGCAGTGCTGACATCAGTAGCTTTAATAGTGGCAATTGTTGCAATTGTAGTAGGAGTTAATATCAATAAAACACTTAAGAAGCATCAGCCGGAAATAGTTGAAGCAGCAGAGACTGAGACAGAAACGTGGCCAGAGACTAAGACACAGGAAGAAACAACCGAAGAGACAGAGACAGAAGAAGAATCAACAGAGGAAGAGACTTATCAGGTGATAGAGAATATCATGACTAAGGTTGTTAAGGATAGCACTGTTACGCAAAAGGAAGATCCGATTAAGAACAGGAATAATGAATCTTCAGGCGAAGTTATAAAGCCAGTTTCCTATGTTGATAATGCTGTTTCTGGAAGCGTAAGCGTATCATCTGTTAAGAAATCTGGCGATGATATTGTGTATACTGTGAAGAGCAGGAAAGCAAAGGATTTCACAGAGAAACAGATTGCAGGATGTGTTAAAGGTTCTGTTCTTGTACAGGAGAATGAGCAGGAAAATAAATATACAGGCTATATATATGAGACTGGAATGGTAGAAGTTACTGGTGGAAGCGAAAAGGTTGTCACAACATTTCTTATGAAGAATGATTCTAAGAATGATGAGACAAAGGAAACATCAGAAAATATAAGGACTTTATCCAATATAGAAGAAACTTCACAATCGGAATCAGAAAGTTCAACCGAAAGTAAGAAAGTTTCGTATATAGTTATGGAAGTTGAAGCACAGATAGAATATATATATGCTGACGGATGGCAGAATATCAAAGGAAAAAATTATTACTTTGAAGACTCTAATGCTGTAACAGGATGGAAGAATATCGACGGAGTACAGTACTATTTCAATGAGGATGGTTCACTTGGTTCATCACTTGTAATTGATGTTTCAAGATATAATGGCAGTATTGACTGGGATAGTGTTAAGGCTTCCGGTATTAATTATGCAATGATAAGAGTTGGCTACAGGGGATATGAGACAGCTAATCTTGTCCTAGACAACAGATTTCATGAGAACATGAGCCAGGCAATCGCAGCAGGAGTTAAAGTAGGTGCATATATTGTTACCCAGGCGGTGAATACTACTGAGGCAGTTGAAGAGGCCAGTTTTATTGTATCAGCCTGCAGTGGATATAACATATCACTTCCGCTTGCTATAGATGTAGAAAGCGCAGGTAATGGAAGTGGACGAGGAGATAAGATATTATCATCACAGAGAACAGCAGTTGTTAATGCATTTGCACAGACTGTGAATAATTGTGGATATTCAGCGGTTGTATATGCGAATAAAGACTGGATGAATAACCGTATGTATGCTGGTAATATAAGCTGCAGCGTATGGCTTGCACAGTACAGAAGCCAGTGTACTTACACAGGTCCTTTTTCAATGTGGCAGTTTACTGATAAAGCAAGAGTTAATGGAATATCAGGATATGTTGATATGAGTGTATGGAAACATTAAATGACTATATAAGTGACTATATAAAACAACTAAAAAACGTGACATTTCTTTAACAGAGTGGTATAATCAATCGGAGTGTATATTCACGAGGAGATAAAGTATGAGTAAGAGTCAGGAACAGATGAAGGAATTGATTGAAGCCATAAGGTCTGGTCAGAGTGATAAAGAGACTTTATGTAAAGCAATTCAGAAAGATGTTAATAATCTTATATATCCTGTGTTTGGGGAGGATTACAAGAGAATTTCGCCTAGGGCAATAATTGATATATGCATGAATCTTGACAGCATTAATGTTGATAAGAATATTATGCGGCAGATTGCAACAAGAGTATCGGTGTATATGTTCAGTCTTATAGATGATTCTACTATAAGAATAGATGATAATTGTGTATATGAGTACAACCGTATTAAGGAAGATGAAGAACTATTTGGTATTATCAGGGATAATTCCAAGATGTTCAAGGATTTCAAGGCATACGATTCAGTTTCAGACAATATTAAGTCTTTATCAAGAGTACAGACTTTAATGATGGAACTTTATGGATATGAGATGCATTCCATTGATGAAATCAAGTCATTGCTTAACACTGACAGAGATACAATTTCTAAGATTATTGGAATGATGAAGAATAATATGTTAGGTATAACCTCTGAGGATGAGGACGTACTTGAATATGAAGCTTTTGATGATAGAAATGTTGAGGCTGAAGCTGAGACAGATGAAGGTGATGAAATTGTAGCCATAGCACCGGAGGATATCATAATCCCAGGGAACATTACAGATTCTGAATCTGAGGAAGAGCCTCAATCTGTGAGTACGGAAGAACGTCCAGTTGAAGAGGCATCTGACATTGGTGTTGAAGAATCGGACGATGAAGAAGAGGGCGTTACATTAGAGTATGAAGAAGATGATTATAATGATGCCCCTATGTATTATGAAAGAGCTGGAAGAAAACGTAACATTATAGACAGACTTGTCGATATGACAGGAAGAATATTTCCAGATACTTCAAGAGAAGCAAGACGTAATATAATATATTCTATTATGATTATGGTTCCGGCTGTTATTGTTATTATTATTTCAATAATTGCAATGTCAGGAGGCGGTAATAAGTCAGATAAGAAGGTGCTTTCTACTGAACATACAACCCAGGCTCAGGAAGAAACAGCTGCTAATAAGGAGAGTTCAAGCGCTACGGCATCAAGTACAGAGGTGACAACTGAAAGTACAAGCATACAGCAGAAGACGACACAGGCTGCTACACAGAGAGCAACGGCAGTTTCTAACAGAACAACTGAGGCAGAAACACAGCAGGAGTCAGAAGAAGAGTCAACTGAAGAAGAGACTAGCACATCACAAGAGACAAGTGCACCGGAGACTACTCCACCAGAAGATACAGAATCAAAATCTCAAAGTGTTACAGAAAAAACAACTGAGGCTTCACAGGCATCAGCAGAGAATGTTTCAGCAGATAACTAAAAAACATACTATCTATAACAGATATTTTAAGGAAGGATTGCTATGAAATGTGTAATATTAGCTGGAGGTAGTGGTGACAGTTTATGGCCATTATCCAGAAGGCAGTTTCCAAAGCAGTTTATGAAAATAAAAGAGGGCCGGTCATTGTTACAGGAAACTGTAGTAAGAAACATGCCATTCTGTGAGGAATTCATAATAGTTACCAATGAGAGCTATAAGAATATTGTTAATGGACAGATGAAGGCATTTCAGAGTCTTAAGTACAGAGTTATTCTTGAGGGCACACCGAAAGGAACAGGAGCAGCTGTACTGTTAGGGACTATGTTTGCCAATCCATCAGAATTGGTTCTGGTTGTTAATTCGGACAACCTGATTGAAGGCGAAGGATACAAAGAAGCAGTTATTGCTGCTAAAGAATATGCAAAAGAAGGATATCTTGCGGTACTTGGAATTAAACCAGAATCGCAGTCATCAACTTACGGATACATATTCCGTGATAAAGAGAATGTAAAGAAGTTCATTGCAAGAATTGATTTTGATGAGAATGAGACAGAGGGTCTGTTAGGTTATGGTTATGATGAAGGATATCTCTGGAACAGCGGAATACTTGTATTCACAGCGGGAGATATGACTAATGCAGCAAGAAAATTGTCGCATGAGCTTTATACAACATGTAAGACTGCCAAGAGAAAAGTACCTGCAATCAGAAGGTCAGTTCGTTTTTCTGAGAGTATAATGCAGCCTATGCCACATGGAAGCATTGAAACGCTTCTCCTTGAAAAATGCGATTCAATAAAAGTAGTAGAAGCAAAGTTTGAGTGGCTTGATGTAGGTAATGCCAGTGATCTGGCTGAATTTGGCAATAATATCAAGTCAGAATGTGTTATTAAATACGACTGTGATAATGTTAATATTATCAATAATGCACCGAGAAGACTGGTAGTAGCTAATGATTTAAGAGATTTAGTTGTTGTTAACACAGATGATGCAACATATGTTTCATCTAAGAAGTCTGCCGATAATATTAAGCAGATTATGAAAGATAACATGGAGACATATGAAGCATTTTTCGATTATAACAGAACTACTTATAAAGAGTGGGGAATGCAGGAGATACTTAATTATTCCCAAGGGTATAAAGTAAGAAAACTTACGATATTTCCTGGAATGTCAATGGCTCTTCACCAGCATGAGAAAAGAACAGAACACTGGTCGATAGTCGAAGGTGTTGCAACAATTACAGTTGGTAATGAGACAGCGGATTATAATAAATACGAAAGTGTATTCATACCAGTTGGAGCAAAGCATAAGATAGCTAATAAGACGGATAAGAATGTTGTTGTTATTGAGGTTGGTATAGGAGACAATATTTCCGATAATGACCTTGTAAAGATATATAATCAGGATAATCAGCAGATATCTAGTTATGTAAGACTTGATAAGAGCCCTATTATAAAGCTCGAGCCTGCATTTAAAGATAATCTGTGGGGCGGAACCAAGATACGTGATGTATATGGCAAGAAATGCGATTATGATGTTATAGGTGAAAGCTGGGAGCTTTCAGCGCATCCTGACGGACAGAGCCGTATAGCAGAAGGAAGATACAAGGGAATGCTCTTTAATGAGTATCTTAATATTATAGGAAAAGATGCACTTGGCTGGAAATGTCAGGCACAGGACAGATTTCCTATTCTTATTAAGTTCATTGATGCAAAACAGGCACTTTCTATACAGATTCATCCAGATGATGAATATGCGCTTGAGAATGAAAATGAATATGGAAAGAATGAGATGTGGTATGTGCTTGATGCCGAACCAGGTGCATATCTGTATTGTGGACTGTCAAGGGATTCATCAAGGGAAGAGATAGAAGAACGTATAAAAAACAATACAATAACAGAAATTCTTAACAGGATTGATGTCAAAAAGGGCGATGTTGTTATGGTTAAGGCTGGAACAATACATGCCATAGGTGCTGGTATATTCATATGTGAAATAC
>OIMB01000362.1_pt1 | contig 11732 bp, 10 predicted proteins | sample 1584581 | NCBI WGS metagenome assembly OIMB01 (sample SAMN02674606, study PRJEB24791) | human gut metagenome, SKBSTL068 | isolation source: stool | host: Homo sapiens | place: USA | reverse complement strand
CGGATGAGCATATGATTTTCTTGGAAAAGTTATCAACACTTGAGACGGTAGTTTTTTTGTCCCAACTGAAATAAAAGCCGGATGATTACATTAATGTCACGATTGAACTTGATGATGTGGATACGCAATTAAAAAGATTTACAAAAACAAAATAATTTGAAAGCATCAATCAGAAATGATTGGTGCTTTTTTCATGCCTGAAGAAATCTGTTTTTTATGCCCATTTTTACGGAAGGAGGTATCGACCGTGGCTAACAGAATTATGGGTATTACTGTCAAGATTGGCAAAGATACCACCAAATTACAGACTGGCTTCCTGTATAATTCAAAGTGTAGGAAAAATAAGAAATTATATTTCATCAACGTTTCATAAAAGGTGTGTAGAATGATATTAAAAGTAGCTATAAAATGCTATTGTGAAAAAAATAAAGGAGAAATAAATTATGAAAAAATGCTTGTCCAGTAGATGCAATTAGTTATGGAGTAAGAAAATAGAAAGGAGTAGTTAGGAAAGTGATAAAAAATGCTATAGCATATATTACAAGAAAGAGAAATAGAACTTTAATAATTTTTATCATATTAACTATAGTTCTTTCTTGCTTGTATTCTTGTTTAACAATAATGAAATCAAGCAATGAAATAGAAAAGGCTTTATATGAAAGTTCTAATTCTTCAATATCAATAACAAAAAAAGATGGTAAATATTTTAATGTTAATCAATTTAAAGATATTGAAAAATTAAAAGAAATTGAAGAAATAATAATTCAATATGATGGATTAGCAAAACTAAAAGATGCTAAAGTAGTTAGCGGAGAACAAAGAATAAATAGAGAAGATTTATCTGACGAATTTAAGAATGTTGTTTCACTCGAAGCTACAAATAATACTAAAAGAAATATTTTGTTTAGTAGTGGAGTATTTACAATTAAAGAAGGTAAAAATATAGAAGAAAATGATAAGAATTCAATTATTGTTCATGAAGAATTTGCTAAACAAAACAATCTAAAATTAGGTGATGAAGTTGATCTTGAATTACTAGATATTGAAAAAAGTGGAAAAATAAAAAGTCATAAATTTAAAATTATAGGGAGCTTTTCTGGTAAAAAACAGGAAACATATACAGGATTATCTTCTGATTTTAGTGAAAATATGGTGTTTGTAGATTATTCAACAAGCCAAGAGATATTAAATAAATCAGAAAATAATAAAATTGCAAATAAAATTTTAATGTATTCTGGTAGTGCAGAATCTACGGACTTAGCCTTAAACAAATTAAAAGAGCTTAAAATTGATGAGTCAAAGTATTTTGTTGAAAAAGATTCTAATGCGTTTGAAGAGTCTTTGGAGTCAGTGAGTGGAATAAAACACATAATAAAAATAATGACTTATTCTATTATGTTAGGTGGGATGGTTGTTCTTTCATTAATCTTGATTCTATGGTTAAGAGAAAGAATTTATGAAATAGGTATATTTTTATCTATTGGAACATCTAAGATACATATTATAATGCAATTTATATTCGAGTTATTATTCATATCGATACCAAGTATAATATCTTCCTTATTTTTAGGAAATGTATTACTAAAAGTAATTGCAGGTGGAATCGTTAACTCAGATGACTCAATGATTTCTGGTGGAAGTTTAATAAATGATAGTTTTATGTTAAATATTACAACACTTGGACAAAGTTATTTAATATTAATAAGTATTATTGTTTTATCAGTTGTATTTGCTTCTTCATTAATATTAATCAAGAAGCCTAAAGAAATATTATCAAAAATAAGTTAGGAGAAAATAATGGATATATTAGAAATAAAGAATGTAGCATATAGTTATGCAAATTCTAAAGAAAAAGTTTTGTCAGGAGTAAATCAAAAATTTGAACTTGGGAAGTTTTATGCGATAGTAGGAAAGTCAGGAGCAGGAAAATCTACACTTCTTTCCTTACTTGCTGGACTTGATAAACCTCAAACAGGAAAAATATTGTTTAAGAATGAAGATATACAAAAGAAAGGATATAGTAATCATAGAAAAAATAATATATCTTTAGTATTTCAAAACTATAATTTAATAGATTATTTATCACCAATTGAAAATATTCGATTAGTAAATAAATCAGCAGATGAAAGTATCTTGTTTGAACTAGGTTTAGATAAAAAACAAATAAAAAGAAATGTTATGAAATTATCTGGTGGACAGCAACAAAGAGTAGCTATTGCTAGAGCATTGGTATCAGATGCTCCAATAATACTGGCTGATGAGCCTACGGGTAATCTGGATAGTGTTACTGCCGGAGAAATAATTAATATATTAAAGACATTAGCTAAAGAAAGGAATAAATGTGTAATAGTTGTAACACATAGTAAGGAAGCAGCAGATTCTGCGGATATCATTTTAGAGCTAAGTAGTAAGAAGTTAAAAAAAGTAAAATAAAATGAATTTGGAGGTTGAATAATGATAAAAAATGCATTTGCTTATGTAACTAGAAAAAGCTTAAAATCATTAATTATTATATTAGTTATTTTATCTATGTCAACTTTAAGTCTCATTAGTTTATCTATTAAAGATGCTACGGACAGAGCTTCAAAAGAAACATTTGCTAATATAACAAATAGTTTTTCTATGGAGATAAATAGACAAGTAAATCCAGGAACACCTAGAGGTGGAGGAAATGTAAAAGGTGAAGATATTAAAAAGATATCTCAAACAGATAGTATAGACTCCTATGTAAAAAGAATAAACAGTGTTGCAGATTTAGTTGATTATGATATTATTGAAACTAAAGAGACTCTTGCGAATCAATCACCTAAAAGAGCGAAGAACTTTAAAAGAACAGTTATGTTAACTGGGGTTAACGACTCATCAAAAGAAACAAAATTTGTATCAGAAGCATATAAATTAGTAGAAGGAAAGCATTTAGAAAATGAAGATAAAAATAAAATCTTAATGCATAAAGATTTAGCTGAAAAAAATAATCTTAAAGTTGGAGATAAGATAAAAATAAAATCTAATTTATTTGATGCTGATAATGAGAAAGGTGCAGATGAAACAGTAGAAGTAGAAATTAAAGGTCTATTCGATGGGCATAATAGCGGTGGAGTAAGTGCAGCACAAGAACTATACGAAAATACATTAATCACTGATGTTCATACAGCTGCTAAAGTTTATGGTAATACAGAAGATACAGCTGTATACCAAGATGCAACATTCTTTGTAAAAGGTGATAAGAATCTTGATAGTGTAATAAAAGATCTTGGGAAATTAGATATAAATTGGAGAGAATATAATTTGATTAAAAGTTCATCAAATTACCCTGCATTACAACAATCTATATCAGGTATCTACTCAATTTCAAATAAATTATTTGTTGGCTCATTAATATTTGCAGGAGTTGTAGTTTCATTATTATTATTCTTATGGATGAATGCTAGAAAGAAAGAAATAGCAGTATTACTATCATTAGGTATATCAAAATTAGAAATTTTTGGTCAATTCCTAATTGAGATGGTATTTATATCAATCCCCGCATTCGTTGGTTCTTATTTCTTAGCTCAATATACAGCTGATAAGCTTGGGAATAATATATTGAATAAGGTTACTGGTGATATAGCTAAACAAATAGCTAGACAATCTGCATCTAGCCAATTAGGTGGTGGGGCAGAAGCTGAAGGATTTAACAAGACATTATCAAGTTTAGATATAAATGTATTACCTAAATTCATATTTTATGTAGTTATATTTATGAGTTTAGTACTTCTTGTATCTTTGATTATTTCTTCATTCAATATATTAAGAAGGAATCCAAAAGAATTATTAATTGACAATAAATAAAATTTTTGGTGCTTTTTAGCACCAAAAATTTTTTTGCTTTTAAATATCCAATAATATGCTGTACAATATAAGCGAATAGGCTTAAGTGGAGGTATACATGAAAATATTAATTGTTGAAGATGATAATATGATAAGAGAGGGATTAAGTGAATATCTTTCAGAATTTGGATATACTGTTATTCAAGCTAAAGATGGAAGAGAAGCCTTGTCAAAATTTAATAGCGATATAAATTTGGTTATCTTAGACATTCAGATACCTTTTATAAATGGTTTAGAAGTGTTGAAAGAAATTAGAAAGAAAAGCAATTTACCAATTCTAATCTTGACTGCATTTAGTGATGAAGAATATAAAATTGATGCATTTACTAATTTAGTAGACGGATATGTAGAAAAGCCATTTTCATTGCCGGTCTTAAAGGCTAGAATAGATTCTTTAATTAAGAAGAATTATGGACATTTAGAGAAGTTTGAATATAAGGATCTATCGGTTAATTTTAATAGCTATACAGCTAAAATAAATGGTGAAGAAATAGATGTAAATGCAAAAGAACTAGAAGTATTAAAATGTTTATTGGATAATAATGGACAAGTGTTAACAAGAATGCAAATTATTGATTATGTATGGAAAGATAGCGAAGAAACTCCTTATGATCGAGTAATAGATGTATATATAAAAGAACTTAGAAAAAAATTACAATTAGACTGTATAACTACTATAAGAAATGTAGGATATAAATTGGAGAGAAAATGAAAAAATTAAAGATATTTCCAAAAATGTTCATACAAATATTTTCTGTTCTTGGAATAATAATTATATTAGTTCATTCATTAGTTTTTTTTATCTTTCCTAAAACATATTTGGAGACGAGAAAAGAAAAGATTCATAATATGGCAAATGAAATTTCTAGTAATATGAATGGAAAAGAAATAAAATATATAGAACAAACGCTGGAACTTTATTCTAAAAGTAGTGAAATAAAAGCATTTATAAAAGAAGAGAATAATAAGAATGAAATACAAATCAAAGATAATATAAATGTTAATTTAGAAAGTGATAGTAATTCTTTGATAATTGAAGAAAGAGAAATAAAGCTTAATGATGGTAAAAAAATAAATCTACAATTTGTTTCTACAGCTGATATGCAAAAAGATGCGAAAGATTTAAGCCTTAAATTTTTACCATATTCTTTATTAATATCAATTTTATTTTCTGCTATTATTTCTTTAATTTATGCAAAATCAATAAAAAATAATATACAAGAAATAAAAATTGTTACTGATAAAATGATGAAACTTGATAAAAAAACGCGTTTAAAAGTTAGCTCTAATGATGAAGTTGGAGAATTAAAACAACAAATTAATGATTTGTATTCTACTTTATTAAGAACAATTGACGATTTGGAATTTAAAAATAAAGAAATTTTAAAATTAGAAAAGTTAAAATATGACTTTTTTAAAGGTGCATCCCATGAACTTAAAACTCCTCTTGCTAGTCTTAAAATAATACTGGAAAACATGAAATACAATATTGGAAAATATAAAGAAAGAGATATTTATATTAATGAATGTATTGAAATCGTTGATAGTTTAACAAAAAATATTTCTCAAATATTATCAGTTCATTCTATAGAAAATTTGAATAATGATGAAGAATATTTGAAAATAAATGATACATTAGAAGACATATTAAAAAAGTATGAAATATTAGCAAATCAAAAGAAAATAACTGTCAATAATTATATATTAGATGAGAATGTTTATATAGGAAAAACAGCTTTAAAGATTATTTTATCTAATTTGATTAGTAATGCGGTAAAATATACTGATGTAAATGGGGTAATTAATATTGGGATAGTTAATGATTGGTTATATATAGAGAATTCATACGGTAACAATAAAATTTCGAATATGGATAAAATATTTGATGTTAAATTTGATTTAAATAAGGAAAATAGTAATGGATTAGGTTTATATATTGTAAGTAATATTCTGAATAATTACAATATAGAATATAAAGCATTGCAGGATGAAGAATTTTTTATCTTTAAAATTAAAATATTTTCTTAAACAAGATATAATTCTGCAATAGTTTCTGTTTTTTTTTATGCCCATTTTTACGGAAGGAGGTATCGAACGTTGCTAACAGAATTATGGGTATTATTGTCGAGATTGGCGCAATTTTAGCAATATTTCCTGAGCGGGGGCAGAAAGTGCCCCCACTTTCACTATTTGGGGGGCGAAAAACGCCACCACATATAATAAACAAAGGGTTCAAGAGAAAAGTCACTTGCTAGAACAGCATTTGGATGGAGACATCTCTAATGCGTATCTAGCCGTCAACCTAAGAAGTATCAAGGCAGCCAAAACAGCAGATTAATCATGCAACATTTCCTACTGGTTAATTAAATTGAATTTGGTAGTGAGAATGTACTGCTCATCATCGCTGAGATAAAATTGCACCGGATTGGTGCGGTTTCTGTTTGCCATTGAGTCACGTCCTTTCTAAATTTGGGTACAAAAAAACTGCTGTAAAATGTTCGATTTTTACAACAGTCTGTTTCGTGTTTTATTCAATTTTGGGTGTAATTACCCATAGCAAGTTGTAGCAAAAACGGCAGGAAAGGTCAATGCATTTCGACGGTAAAATGAAGAATAACCGAAGAAAAATCGAGAGAGGGTTAGGGATACTTCCCTATGGAAATTCAACCACACAGACGATAGGAAAGTGTGGGGGATTTCGTCTGTGTCATGACACAGGCAGTGCTTGCTATTCTTGATTAGTTAAAGGTTTTTAACTTTCCTGATTTTAAAATAATACCGATCAATAATATCCTGCAATGTAATGGATTTCATTTTTTCATCTACCATATTTTGAATTTCATGATAGAAGTCCCCAATAGCGAATTGAATGTTGATACCGATTCCACAATCCGGATTGGTATCTGTGTCCAGGTGAAGCAGCGGCTTATCGCCCTCTACGGCTCGGTAGATGTCATACATATTGATTTTATCTGCCGATTTTGCAAGAGCGGCATTCGCATGACCTTGTGTGTTGACAACAATGCCTGCATTTTTCAGGGTTGCCATAAGCTGTCTGACATAAGCCGGGTTTGTCTTGATACTTTCTGCAATTTTTGTGCTGGAGAGTTGTTCGTCATCTCCAAGAGCAATAAATATAAGAATATGAATGGTGTCACTAAGCTTTGTGGAATATTTCATTTGTCACCTCGAATTTTCTTCTTGCAATTTTTAAACTTACATGATAATATGATTTTAATGCTTGATGTAAATTTAATTTTAACAAGTAAAAAAATAAAAGTCAAGCAAAATAAAAAGTGTGGAATCTGATATAAAAAAGGAGATAAAGTGGTGTATGCAAAAGGAGGAACAAGTCAGTTTTCTGACAGAAAAAATCCGTCAGGCAGATGCCGTTTTGATAGGCGGTGGTTCTGGTCTTTCCAGTGCGGCGGGATATAACCATTATCATTGGCTACCCTATATGGAGGAATGTTTACAAGATTTCAAGGAGTGGTATGGACTAAAATCTCCTTTTGACGGTTTTTACTACTGTTATTCATCGCCGGAACAACAGTGGGCATATTATGCATGTTACATACAAAGTATGTGGGATGCACCTACAGGACAGCCATACTATGACCTGCGTGATATTGTGGCGGAAAAAGAAGTATTTGTTTTAACAACCAATATAGATATGCAGTTTGAACGGATTTTTCAGAAAGAAAGGATTTGCGATTATCAAGGTAACAGCGGCTATGTTCAATGCAGTCAGCCTTGCCATGACCAAATTTATTCCAATGTAGAAATGATTCGCAGGATGAACGAAAATATCCGGGAGCTGCGTGTTACTTCCGAGCTTCTGCCAAGATGTAATGAGTGCGGGAGAATTATGGTTCCCTGGGTAAGGGATGATACATTTTTGGAGGGGAAAGACTGGAGGGAAGGTGTAAGGCGATATGAGAATTTCCTAAAAAAATATCTCATGAATGGAACAGATAAGAATGTTGTACTGCTGGAGCTGGGGGTTGGTGAGATGACACCCAGTATTATTAAACTTCCATTTTGGGAAATGACATACAAAAATGAAAAGGTGTTTTATGCCTGTCTGAATCAGAAGAAATCCTCAGCTCCAGAACATATAAAAGACAAAGGCATTTATATAGCAGGAGATTTGGCAGAAACCCTGCGGGATTTAAAAGAAAACATAGCGGGAAAGGAAATGTGATGAAGATGAATGTATATCAAGAGATAAGTCAAATCATCAAAGAAGCAGATGGTATTTTGATTGGAGCCAGTAATGGTTTGTCTATCGCAGAGGGATATAATATTTTTGCAGATGACGCATGGTTTCAGGAAAATATGGGAGATTTCAGAGAAAAATACGGACTGCGTTGTGTTTTACACGGATTTTCAGTGCCAATGAAGGTAGAAGAAAAGTGGGCGTTTGTAAGCAGACTTGTTAAGGCAAAAGCTATGCAGGATGAGCCGAGTGAGATTATGAAAAACATCTATGCACTAGTAAAGGATAAAGAATATTTCGTAGTAACTTCCAATGCGGAGGATCATTTTGTGCCGGCAGGTTTTGAGGCAGACCGTGTTTTTGAAATGGAAGGGAAACTAACCCAGATGCGGTGCAAGAACAGATGTCATGACGAGGTCTATCCTAATCAAAAAGCAGTTCTCGCCATGACAGAAGAGGAAGTAAACGGAAGAGTACCCAAAGAGTTACTGCCGAAATGTCCAAAATGCGGTGGAGATATGGAAGTAAATTGGGGTGAGATGTCCTCGTTTACAGAAACGAAAAATTGGAAGGAAAAGGCTGCCCACTATCAAGAATTTATTCAGAATTTACATGGAAAGAAGCTGGTAATTCTGGAATTTGGCATTGGTTGGAGAAATCAGATGATTAAAGCTCCTTTGATGCAGCTAGCAGCAGTAGAACCACAGGCAAGATATATCACATTTAACAAGGGCGAAATTTACATTCCAGAGGAAATCAAAGAAAAATCCATCGGTGTGGATGGTAATCTTATGGTAGCGTTAAAGGAAATCAGAAAAGGAAGGATAGACTAAGTAAAGTGGTTAAAGATATTACAGTTGTGAGATAGGAGAATGAAAAAAATGAGCTGTTACGAAAATTTGGTAATGAAAACACAAATGAACTATTCCAGACACTATAGTACCTATGCATCCGGCGGTACTGCTGTAGTGTTGAGCAAACAAAAACCACTTCCTTATGAGGAACAGATTCAGGAATTTGTTCGCAGAGTGCAGGAGGCAGAGTGTATCATAGTAGGCGGAGCATCCGGTTTATCAGCGGCTGGAGGTGGTGACTTTTATTATAGTGACACCCATTCTTTTCGTGAGCATTTTGGAAAATTTGCAGATAAGTATGGATTCAAAGGTGCTTTTAGCGGCATGATGCATCGGTTTTCTACAAGAAATGAACACTGGGGATATGTGGCAACCTTTTTAAATACTACACAAAATGCTCCTATCAGAGAGCCATATCTGGATTTGGATAGAATTTTGCAGGGAAAGGATTTTCATATCTTAACGACTAATCAGGATACACAGTTTGTAAAGATTTATCCGGAAGAAAAGGTCAGTGAGATTCAGGGAGATCATCGTTTCTTCCAGTGTTCCCAGTGCTGTCAGGATGAAACATGGGATGCCGTACAACCTGTGGCAGATATGATTGCGGCTATGGGAGAGGGGACAATGGTGCCGGATGAACTGATTCCTCGCTGCCCTCATTGTGGTGCGGAAATGTTTCCGTGGGTAAGAGGATATGGGAATTTTCTGCAAGGGAAAAAATACGAAGAAGAATATGAGAAAATCTCAAAATACATTCAAAAGAACAAAGATAGAAAAATTCTCTTGATAGAACTTGGAGTAGGGCGCATGACACCGATGTTTATACAGGAACCGTTTTGGGAACTGACAAACAGCTTGAAAGATGCATATTATATTTCCGTAAATTCAGAATATCAGTTTTTGCCGGAATTCATTGAAGATAAGGGGATTGCTATTTTGGGAGATATAGGAACAGTGTTAAAAGATTTGCAGAAAGCAAAAGAGGAAAGTGCATTTGTATAGGATACTTGTTCTTGATATTCCACTTGATGGAGAAACATTAGAATATTGATTGATACAAAACTGCACTCAGGGATATTGTGGGTGCAGTTTTGCATTAAAATTATTGATTACGATACAGTTTCTGATATGCAGTAGGTAATATCTGAAATATATCTCGGAAAGCCGATGTAAATTTACTTTGGCTTTTATATCCCACAGCGGCGGCAATTTCCGAAATAGATTTATCTTCCTGCAACAGCATATTCGATGTCAACTTCATACGGTATTCTTTCATGTAAGAAGCGATGGGCATTCCATAGACTGCTTTGAAAACGGATTTCAAAGTAGTGGTGTTCATCAGGTACTGTTTTGACAACTCTTCAATAGTATAGTGGCGTTTTAGGATATGTTCCCGTGTACGAAAAATGGGCATTTTATTGTTATTTTGAAAAGCTGCGAGGCGTTTCAGGAAGAGCAAACTGTTGAAGTCAAAAAGTGGCTGGGAGCGTTATATTTAATTCACTTTGGCAGGGTGACATGACTGTATGGATCAAGGTTGGTTGCAGCTTCTGACTTTTATAGCCGTAATCCTTTAATATCTTTAATGCGTGATAAGATCATATTGCAACTGCAGCTGATAATGCCAGGCAGTGTATCAATGACATTGTGCAGGAAGTAATCCATTTCATCACCTGATGAAGCAACGGCATGTACATGAAGCCTGTCTCTTCCTGTGACACGGTAAATCTGTGTGACTGTATCATTTTTGTACAATATATCTGTCACCTGCGCCAGGTACTCCGGTTTTGTTTCAATTTCAAAATAGCATGATACAGCACCACTGATTTTTTGAGGGTTAATTATAGTTGTATATTCTTCAATTACCCCCTTTTTCTCCAATGCCTGAATCCGGACTTTTACTGCCACCCTGGAAATACCGGTTTCTTTACCGATATCAGAGTAAGAGATACGTGCATTTTCTATAAGCAACTGGATAATCTTCTGATCCAGTTCATCTAAACCGTCCAGGTACATAAATACCCCTCCTGTAAAATAATATCCTGTGGATAGTAGTTTTCCTGGATATCATATCATTCATATTACCCAAAGTAAACGATGACTTGACTTATTAATTGTAACCACATATAATTGCTTCGTAACGTAACTTTATACTTACACTTCGTATATATAAGGTCTGATGAAGGGAAGGATAAGTGAAATTATGAAACTCGTGGAGGAATATAAGAATGTCAAAAGATGAATACCTGATTACAGATGCGCCTCTTAAAGCTTTGACGGTTTTTGCAATGCCAATGATTTTAGGCAGCTTTTTTCAGCAAATATATAATATGGCCGACTCCATCATCGTCGGTCAGTTTGTGGGTTCTTCCGCGCTTGCAGCTGTCGGTGCATGTGCAGCGTTGACTAATGTTTTCATTTGTGTGGCGCTGGGGGCCGGTGTCGGTGCAGGTGTACTCGTGAGCCGCTATTTTGGTGCCAGGGAGTATGGAAAAATGAAAACCATCGTGTCAACGTCTCTGCTTAGCTTTTTAGTTCTAAGCATAGTCCTTGGCGTTTTTGGCTTTTGTTTTTCTCGCTCGATGATGAGTACGCTACAAACTCCTGCCGATATACTGGATGACGCAGTGCTGTATTTGCGGGTCTATTTTGTGGGCTTTCCGTTTTTGTTTATGTATAACATTCTTTCAACGATGTTTAATTCTATAGGAGAATCCAAAATTCCACTGGGACTTCTGATTTTTTCATCAATCTTAAATATCTTCATGGATCTTTGGATGGTAGCC
>OIMB01000334.1_pt1 | contig 12462 bp, 8 predicted proteins | sample 1584581 | NCBI WGS metagenome assembly OIMB01 (sample SAMN02674606, study PRJEB24791) | human gut metagenome, SKBSTL068 | isolation source: stool | host: Homo sapiens | place: USA | reverse complement strand
ACGGTACAGGCCGTGCATCGAGCGGTGGCGGGGTTGGTTGGTGGGACGCGACACGTCCACGCCGGTGAGCAGGATCTGCGCCACAGTGTGATTGTAGGCATTGAACAGACGATCGTAGGTGTACATCAGCTCACACTGGCCCACAGCGGCGCAGGCCTGCTTGGTGGTGGTGTCCTTTGGGCGGGTTGGCAGTGAGAGCTTGCCCACGCCCATGCCAATGGCACCGGAGGACACCAGAATGACCTCATGACCCTCGTTTTTCAGGTCGCTGAGCACCTTGACCAGCTGTTCCGTGTGGCGGATGTTCAGCCGTCCGGTGGCGTATGCCAGAGTAGAAGTGCCTACTTTTACAACGATGCGCATGATATCCTTAACCCTTTCCCATTTCCTTTGTCTTATTGTACGAGGCGATCACGGCATCCATCACCGCACCGCGCAGGCCGTGCTCTTCCAGCACGCGCACGCCCTGAATGGTGCTGCCGCCGGGGCTGCACACCGCATCCTTGAGCTCACCGGGGTGTTTTCCGCTTTCCAGCACCAGCTTGGCGCTGCCCAATACCATCTGGGCCGCATATTCCTGCGCCTTGGCCCGGGGCAGGCCGCAGGCCACGCCGCCATCGGCCAGCGCTTCAATGAACTGATACACCCAGGCCGGGCCGCAGCCGGAAACACTGCTTGCCGCGTCGATCAGGGCCTCGGGCACAGCGTCCAGCCGCCCGGCGGGTGCCATCAGCTTCAGAAACTCCTGCTCCTCCTCCGCTGTCACATTGGCGGAGCAATATTGGATCATGCCTGCCCCCACCGAAGCCGGGGTGTTGGGCATGATGCGGATCACGGGGTAATCTTCCCCCGCCATCTCCTGGATGCGCGCGATGGAAAGCCCAGCTGCCATGCTGCAAAGGATGAAGCGGCTCGGCCGCTCGTTCAGGGTGAACTTAAGCGGAGCCAGCAGGGCCTCCATCATCTGGGGCTTGACCGCCAGAAAGATCAGGTCGGAGCGGCCCGCCACTTCGGCGTTCGTGGTGGTGTTGCAGCTCAGCTCTGCGGCCAGCGCCTCTGCCTTGGCGGCAGTGCGGTTGGCAAGATAAACATTCTGTGGGTCGGCAGCCTTGCAGACGGCCCGCGCAATGGCACCGCCCATGTTCCCACAGCCTAAAAATCCGATGGTCTTGATCATACTTACTTTCCCTTCCTTTCTCACTCAGAAAGAAATAAATGGAACGCACATTCGTTCCACTCCATCCATTGTAAGCATCCGGAGCCAGAAAATCAAGAGGAACCTCCCGGAAACCCGGCAAAAAGGCGGCGGGACGGCTGCAAAATGGAGAAGAACGTGAAAAAAATATCAAAATGAGAGATTTTGAACTTGCAAAACGGGGGGCATTTGCGTTATAGTATAAAAGAAGTATTCTTACTTCTCTGGCCCCATAGGGCGGCCACCACGGTCGGCGGCACAGTGTGTGCCGCTGGGAAAGGATGGATCTCGTGTCACAAACTACAAAAAGGGCGTTGGAGGCATCGCTGAAAAAGCTGCTGCTTCAAAAGCCGCTGAATAAGATCACCATCAATGATATCACCGAGGACTGCGGCGTGAACCGTATGACCTTCTACTACCACTTTAAGGACATCTACGACCTCGTGGATTGGATCATGGTCGAGGATGCCGCCAAGGCATTGGAGGGCAGACAGAGCTTTGAGAACTGGACAGATGCCTTTCTGGACATCCTGCATCAGGTGCAGGACAACAAGGTTCTGGTGATGAATGTTTACCGCTCCGTGAGCCGTGAGCAGTTGGAACAGTACTTATATAAACTGCTGGACTCCATGCTGCGGGACTTTGTGGACCGCAGCGCGCAGGGCTTTACCGTGCAGGATTCCGACAAGCAGTTCATCATCGACTTTTACAAATACGCGCTGGTGGGCATGGCGCTGGAATGGATCCGCAAGGACATGAAGGAGGACCCCGTCCGGATGACCGAGCGGCTGAATGTTCTGCTCCACGGCGATCTTGAGCGGGCGCTCCGCCGCTTCCGCACCGACCGCAGCCCCGCAGATCTTGACGACTGACAATATTTTATCAATCCGGGCACCGTGATGGGTTTTCCATCACGGTGCTTTTTCTGTTTATGGCTTTCCGTTTGACAAAATGTTACAGTATGGTCAGCGCAAAATGAAAGGTGAAAACCTGGAAACCACAGCAAACGGAGGGAATAAAATGTATTATTCCAGCGGGAACTATGAGGCCTTTGCGCGCCCGAAAAAGCCTGCGGGAGTGGATCGGAAATCGGCCTATCTCGTGGGCACCGGTCTGGCGGCGCTGACAGCTGCCTGCTACCTGGTCCGTGACGGTCAGATGAAAGGGGAACATATCCATCTCTTTGAAAAGGGGTCCATCCCCGGCGGTGCCTGTGATGGCTGCCAGTACCCCGGCATCGGTTATGTGATGCGGGGCGGCCGGGAGATGGATGACCATTTTGAAGTCATGTGGGATCTGTTCCGTTCCATCCCGTCGCTTGAGACCGAGGGCGCAAGCGTGCTGGATGAGTACTACTGGCTGAACAAGGCAGACCCCAACTACTCGCTCTGCCGCGCCACGGAAAACCGGGGGCAGAACGCCCACACCGATGGGAAGTTCGGCCTTTCGGATCAGGGCTGCATGGAACTCATCAAGCTCTTTTTTACCCCGGATGAGCAGCTCTATGATAAGCGCATCACCGATGTCTTTGACGCGGAGGTGTTCTCTTCCAACTTCTGGCTCTATTGGCGCACCATGTTCGCCTTTGAGAACTGGCACAGCGCACTGGAAATGAAGCTCTATCTGAAGCGCTACATCCACCATGTGGGCGGTCTGCCTGATCTGCGGGCACTGCGCTTTACCCGGTACAACCAGTACGAGAGCATGATCCTGCCCATGATCCGCTATCTGGAAGGGCATGGCGTGCGCTTTCACTACAACACCAAGGTGACCAACATTGAGTTTGAGCTGACCGAGGGCAAAAAGCAGGCCAGGACCATCTGCCTGCTGGTGGACGATGAAGCGGAACGGGTGGACCTGACCGAGAATGATCTGGTGTTCATCACCAACGGGGGCTGCGTGGAAAGCACTTCCATCGGCTCCCAGGATCAGCCTGCAGTGTTCAACCCCACTCTCCGGCCCGGCAACGGCTGGGATCTGTGGAAGAAGATCGCCGCGCAGGATGAGGCCTTTGGCCGCCCGGAGAAGTTCTGCTCCGATCCGGAGCAGACCAACTGGATGAGCGCCACGGTCACTACGCTGGACGAACGCATCGTGCCCTACATCCAGAACATCTGCCAGCGTGACCCGTTCAGCGGCAGGACTGTCACGGGTGGCATCGTCACGGCGCGGGATTCCGGCTGGCTGCTCAGCTGGACATTCAACCGTCAGCCCCAGTTCCGGGATCAGCCCAAGGGTCAGCTCGTGGGCTGGATCTACGGCCTGTTCAGCAACACGCCCGGTGACTACATCAAAAAGCCCATGCGGGATTGCACCGGCAAGGAGATCTGCATGGAGTGGCTGTATCATCTGGGAGTCCCCGAAAACCAGATCGAGGACCTGGCGGAGCATAGTGCCAATACCGTGCCTGTGATGATGCCCTATATCACAGCTTTCTTCATGCCCCGCACCGCAGGCGACCGCCCGGCGGTGGTGCCGGAGGGTGCAGTGAACTTTGCCTTCATCGGCCAGTTTGCCGAGACGAAGCGGGATACCATCTTCACCACCGAGTATTCCATGCGCACCGGCATGGAAGCCGTGTACACCCTGCTGGATATCGACCGGGGCGTGCCGGAGGTCTGGGGCAGCACCTACGATGTCCGCGACCTGCTGAACGCCGCTGTTCAGCTGCGGGATGGCAAACCCCTGAGTGATCTGAAAATGAACTGGATCAAAAAATTCGCACTGGGCAAAGCGGTAGAAAAGGTACAGGACACCGACCTGGGCCGTCTGCTGCTGGAGTATAAGATCATCTGAGCGCCGGGAATTCAGCCCGGCAGGCAGGGAAGAGAGCCCTGTAAAATTCTATTGAATCTGGAGGAAATAAAAATGAATACCGCATTTGATTCTCTGACGCACAAAATGCAGCGTGCTGCACTGGGCAAGACTGTGGATCTCGTGCTTTCTCATGCCGAGAAGGACCCCGCCAAGACGGTTGGACAGATCGTAGATCTTTCAAAGCAATTCTACGGCGATTCCTTCAGCGAGGAGACCTACGCACACGCCAAGCAGACCCTGACCGACCCCAACAGCAAGTGGTCGAAGCTCATCAACTGTGTGCTGAACCAGCTGGATCCCAACGTAGCCCGCACCACGGCCCTGAACCTGGGCTATGAGGCCTTCTTCCGCGGTACCAAGACCATCCGTGAGAACCGCGTCAAATATCAGTGCAACATTCCCTGGCTGATCCTGTTTGACCCCACCTCTGCCTGCAATATGCACTGCGTGGGCTGCTGGGCCGGTGAGTACGGCCACAAGAACAACCTGAGCTTTGACGATATGGATAAGATCGTCACCGAGGGCAAGGAGCTGGGCGTTTATCTGTACATGCTCACCGGCGGTGAGCCGCTGGTGCGCAAGGCTGATATCCTCAAGCTGGCCGAGAAGCACAACGATGTGCAGTTTGCCATCTACACCAACTCCACCCTCATCGATGAGCCGTTCTGCAAAGAGGTGGTGCGTCTGGGCAACATTGCCTTCATGCTGTCCATCGAGGGCACCCCGGAGACCAACGATGCCCGCCGTGGTGAGGGCCACTATGCTGCCGTTATGCGCGCGATGGATCTGCTCAAGGAGCACGGCATCGTGTTCGGCACGTCCATCTGCTACACCCGCGATAATATCGAAGCTGTTACCAACGATGAGTTCATGCGTTTCCTGTGTGAGAAGGGCGCACACTTCGGCTTCTACTTCCACTACATGCCCGTGGGCAACGAGGCAGCACCGGAACTGATGCCTACCCCGGAGCAGCGCAAATATATGATCGACCGCATCCGCTATCTGCGCTCGGAAGAGTGCGATATCCCGTTCTACCCGATGGATTTCCAGAACGATGGCGAGTTCGTGGGCGGCTGTATTGCCGGCGGACGCAACTACTTCCACATCAACTCTGCCGGTGACGCAGAGCCGTGCGTGTTCATCCACTACTCCAATGCCAATATCCACGACCAGAGCATTCTGGAAATTCTGCACAGCCCGCTGTTCATGGCTTATCACAACGGCCAGCCCTTCAACAAGAACCATCTGCGTCCCTGCCCGATGCTGGAAAACCCCGAACTGCTGCAGAAGATGGTGCACGAGACTGGTGCCCACAGCACCGACCTGCAGTCGCCGGAGAGCGTGGAGCACCTGTGCGAGAAGTGCAAGAACTATGCGGCCAACTGGCAGCCCACGGCGGACGAGATCTGGTCCCACACCAAGATCCGCGAGAGCCGCTACGAGAACTACAAGGACTGGAAGCCCTCGCAGCCCATTGAAAAGTAACGAAGGCAGACATCATAATGCAAACAAAGCCCAGGCGTTCCATTGAAGTGCGCTCCGTCAGGTAGACAGAGAAATAATATAAGTTTTTGTTCGCCGTTTCCACAAGGAAACGGCGAATTTTTTGTGCAAAAGTGATTGTTCTTTCTTGATATAAAAATACCCCCAGAGTACGCAGAGTTTTTGTTTTACTCTGTCTACTCTAGGGGGAGCATATCACACTCAGAGAGGGTCTTACTGTTTCATGAAAGAGTGGTTTTGAAAATTACCAGAACCAGTAGCGCTTTTTCAGCACAACATATGCAATGCCGATCAGAACCACTACAACACCACCGGCAATGAAGAAGGTCCAGTTGATATTGGCAAATTTCAGGTTCTGGTTGGTCAGCAGATAACGGCCTGCAGTATCGGCAGTGATGATGCCGTCGGTGTAGCTGTTCAGGTACTGCCACTTGTTGGAGACGGCGTTGTACAGATACAGGCGGGTATAGGTGCTCACATCCAGATCGATGCGCACCGAGCAGGGAAGAGCCTTACCCTTGTCCAGCTCAAACTCGATGCCCTGATCGGACTCAGTCAGGGTGAGCATGGTGTCCAGCTCACTGGTGGTGCTCTTGACACCGCTGCCTGCAATCTGCATGGTGTAGCCATCGCCCACCACGCACAGGGTCTTGCCGGTGGTGCGCAGCGCATTGAGGATATCACCGGTCACGGTAGGCACCTCGGCCTGTGTGAAAACGATCTCGTTGTCCTCACTGTCCTGAATGGCCTGCACAACGGGATCGATCTCGATGGGAGCATCGTTATCCGGTTCGGTGGAGCTGCTGTCCGAAGAATTATCGGAAGAAGATGCAGCCGAACGGTTGACGATGACCGTGACCATGGCGGATGCAGTGCCGTTGGAAACGGTAATGGAAGTAGCGCCGGTGCCCACAGCCGTGATCACGCCGCTGGGGCTGACCGTGGCAATGTTGCTGTTGGCGGACTTATAGGTGAACTTCTGGGAAGCGGAAGAAGGCTTGACACTGGCGGTCAGGGTGCGGGTGGCACCGGGCTTGAGCACAACGTAGGAAGGATTCACCGTGACGACCTGACCGCTGTTGGAAGAACCAGTGCTGGCGGTGCTGGTGCCGGAGTTGGGAATACTCATGACCGTGACATTGGTGGTAGCAGTCACCGAACCGCAGGTAGCGGTAATGGTGGCGGTGCCGGGGGCAATGCCGGTAACACGGCCGAAATTGTTCACCGTGGCGACCTTCTCATTGGAAGAGGTCAGGGTGACGGTGGCATAGTTGGAAGCCGAAGTAGGCCGCACCTGCAGCTGTGCCGAGACCGAGTTGCCAACATAGATAGTGTTGGAGGAAAGGGAAAGGTCCATCTCGGTAACGATCATGGAAGAATCCATGGAGACAACGATGGTGTAGGCACAGATCTGGTTGCCTGCGGCAGCGGTGATGCGGGTGGTGCCTACGCCCACAGCCTGCACGACACCGGAGTTGCTTACGGTCAGGATGGAAGTATCGTCCGAGATAAAGACAACCGAGTCGGTAGAGTTGCGCGGACGCACCACAGGAGACAGCTGCTGAGAGGAACCCAGCAGCATGTTGGCGGTATAGCTGCCGGCCTCAATGCTTTCGGCAGGCACGTCCTGATCCCACGGCATGGCAACGCCGCTCAGGGCAAGGCCGGAGACAGGGCTTGCTGCGGCCGCAGACACAGCTGTGCCGCAGGCCAGCAGGCAGAGCGCTGCCGCACAGACGACCAGTTTTTTTGCGGTTGATTTCATAGTAAGTGTACCTCTTTGGGTGATATAACGGCGGCTGGCAGTCAGCACAGCTCCGGTTTAGCGGAACAGAACGCCCAGGGCTTCCATTGCGTACTCGAAATAGGTGACCTGATCGTACTCCACGCGGGCAGTAACGCTCATGCCGTTGGAAAGATCCACCTTGTCGCCGCTGCGGCTCACCACATAAGTGGCATCGGGCTTAATGGTCATCTTATAGTAGGAAGCGTTGGAGCTGGCCGTCACGTCACTGTCAATGGCCGTTACAGTGCCGGTCAGGGTGCCATAGGAATACTCCGAAAGGCCGGTAATGGCGATCTTGCACGGGTCACCCACATGAAGCAGCGGGCGGTCATTCACGGTGACCATGGCAACGATCTCCAGATCGTCGTTCTCGCTGGCAACAGTGGCCAGCGGGGAGCCTGCGCTCAGCACCATGCCCTCTTTGTAAGGAGTATCCATGTGGATCACACCGGAGGTGGGGGCGTAGATGTAGTAATCGTTGGCACCGGTGTTCAAGGCATCGAGCTGAGCCTGAACGTTGTCCACGTTGCTCTGTGCGCTGGTAATGCTCTGGGAGATGGACTGCATGGTGGAGTAGTACAGAGCTTCTACTTCGCTCTGGCTCTGCTCCATCATGGTCTTGATCTGAGCATCGGAGTAACCGGCAGCCTGATAGGCCGTGGCATCAAAGGTCTTCTGAGAGACCTGACTCTTGTAGGTCTCGTACTGATAGTAGTAGGGCTGATCTTCGGGGTTTGTCTCGCTGAAGTAGTTGGTATCATCCTGCACGCACTGCAGCAGCTTGTTGTACTGGTCCAGCTGAGTCTGGTAGATCTTGAGCTGGCTTTCCAGGTTATCCTGCTGCATGTCGATATCCGTGCTCTTGATGTGGGCCACGAGGTCGCCCTCGTTCACATAGCTGCCCTCCGAAATATACATCTCGGTAATGGAGCCGGAATAACTGGACATGATATAGGTTTTATTGCTGGCCTGCACGGTGCCTGCGTTCTGGCTGACATAAATGCGGTTGGTATGGGTGCTCCACACCACCAGAAACAGCATGAAGATGCCCACCAGAATGACAAAGGCGTAACCGTAGGGCGGCACATCCCTGTCCAGCATGATACGGCGGTCCTGCAGGTCCGTCAGGCTTTGAACTTTCATTGTCATAATTATTTGGTCTCCATAAAGACATCGACCACGGCATCATCCTCATCCTGATTGACATAGATGGTATAGGAGGTGCCGGTCAGTTTCTGCTCATTCTCAAAAGCGTGGACCTGCAGCTTGTAGGAAGCCAGCTGGCTTTCGGGCATGGGGCCGGTGTAGTGGGCATACAGGCAGTTCTTCACGCGCAGAACAGCATCCATATGGTAGTCCTGCTCCATCTGGCCGATGAACTGGGTAGCCTGCTGCATCATGTACAGGTGCATCTGACGGTCCTCACCAACCACCATGGCCTGCACAATGGGGCCAATGGGCTGTGCGTTGTTGCTCTTGATAAAGTTGTGCATCTGGGTCAGCACCACGGGCAGACTGGCCATCTCTTCCGGATGGATCTCACGGGAGAGCACATTGGTGAGCTTCAGGGTCTTGTTCTCGGCTACTTTGATCTCTTTCATGTTGAATACCTCGGTTCCTTTTCAGATTTACCTCAGAAGAGGCAGTAATAGGCAATCGAGAAAGGGGAGAAAACCGCTGCAGAGAGCAGCTTCCTCTCCGCTCCCGATCGCCTACTACTTATAAAAGTAATAGGGATCTTGCAAATAAAATGTGCCCGGAGGCGTTTTGCCTCCGGGCACACCATAGTGAGGCATAGTTACCTGAGCAGGCGGGGCCTGTTCAGGATAACACCATCTACTTCTACTAAACAGAAAGTCTTTCTAGCTCTTTTTTATCTGACACAGCAAAACTATGTCAAATCAAGCTATCCATCATGAATTACTCCCTTTCATATGTAACCGGGTGCGCACCCGGCTGCAACACATCAATAGGTGATCGACTCACCGTCGTCATCCTCTTCCACCACGGCCTGCATGACAGACTGCTTGGGCTCTGCCTTTTTGCTGCGGTAGATACCCTGCTGCATGTTCCACAGCTCGTAGTACTTGCCTTCCTTGGCAAGCAGCTCATCGTGCGTGCCGCGTTCCACGATCTTGCCGTGATCCATCACAAGGATCAGATCACAGTCACGAACAGTGGACAGGCGGTGAGCTACGATCAGCATGGAACGATCTGCAAGCTGATCGTAGATCATGTTGAAGATCAGATTTTCCGTAGCAAAGTCCAGATTACTGGTGGATTCATCCAGAATATAGAGGTTGGAATCTTTCAGGAAAGCGCGTGCCAGCGCAATGCGCTGCTTTTCACCGCCGGACAGGCCGTTGCCTGCTTCTTCCAGATAGGTGTTATACTGCAGGGGCAGATGACGGATAAAGTCGTGAGCATCTGCCTTCTTGGCAGCTTCCTTAACTTCGTCCATCGTAGCGTCCATACGGGAAACGCGGATGTTATCATAAATGGTCTTGCTGAACAGCTCAACGTTCTGCGGCACATAAGAAATTGCGCGGCGGACAGAATCATTGGTGTATTCAGCCAGATTCACACCGTTCAAGTCGATCTCGCCATCTTCCGGCTCATAATACTTGAGCAGAAGCTTGGTGATCGTGGATTTGCCGCTGCCGCTGCTGCCCACCAGCGCGACCTTTTTACCGGCCGGAATGGTAAAGCTGATGTGATCCAGTGCAGGGGCACGGTTGCCATAACGGAAAGTGACATCCTTGAACTCGATATCGCCCTCCACCTTGTCCAGATCGGTGCGGTCTTCGTCGCCGACCGTCTCGGAGGGATAATCCATGATCTCGCCCAGACGCTTCATGGAAATGCTGGCCTCCTGAATCTGCATCTGCAGACCGATCAGGTTGCTCAGCGGGGAAGTAAAGTAAGAGGACAGCGTGCTGAAGGCCATGAATCCGCCCAGTGTCATCTCCCCCTTCAGAACCTGACTGATACCCACATAGGTGGTCAGCATGCTGAAACCGGTGGAAATGAAGGAGGAAATCAGGCCCTGCGTGGTGCTGATCTTGCTGGAACGCAGGCTGATCTTCAGGCTCTTGATGTACTCACGCTCGAGGTTCTCCATTTCGGTATCCTCGTTGGCGTTGCACTTGACCGTCTCAATGCCGCGCAGGCTTTCGATCATCTGGCTGTTCAGTGCAGCGGACTGCACCATGGTCTCTTCGTTGATCTTTTTGTAAGGCTGCTTGTAGATCAGCACCAGCAGAATGCTGACCAGAGCCATGAACAGCGAGATCGAGAAGAGCATCGCATTCATGCGGAACAGGATGATACCGGTAATAATGGCCATCGAGATATCCATGATCAGGCTCAGCGCAATGCTGGTAAAGATGGATTTGATGGTGTTTGCATCCGAATAACGGGTGGTGATATCACCAGTCTTGCGGGTGGCAAAGAACTTCATGGGCAGGTTGAAGATGTGCCCGAAGTAACCCAGCATCAGCGGGATATCGATCTTGATGGACAGATAGATGAGCACCCACTGCCGCACCATACTGATGAGGGCGCTGGTGACGCTGACTAAGCTGAACACCAGAATCATCGAGATCAGCAGACTCTTCAGACCGTAGGGGAGGATCTCATCCATCAATATCTTGTTGAACATCGAGGATGCGATTCCCAGAACCGTCATGATGACCGAGCTGAGGATGGCGTAGAAGAATAGCTTTTTCTGGGGGAGCAGCAGGTCGAGGAAACGCTTGACCATACTGCCATGCTCCTGCTTGCCTGCCTTGAACTCCGAGGTGGGGGTCAGCAGAAGCAGGACGCCGGTAAAGTTCTTGTAGAACTCATCGAGGGAGATCTTCTTCAGCTCTTTCGCCGGGTCGCCGATGATGACGTAATCGCGGCATTTGAACTTCTTTCCCTCGTCGGCGCATTTTTTTCGTGCTTCCTCTTCCTTGAGGACGTGCCGCCGACGCTCGCCGTCGTCCTTGATGGTCGTCTTTTTGAAGACGGTCACGAAATGGGCGAGGCCCTCGTCGGTGATGACCTGCGCGATGCAGGGAACGGAAAACTCACTGAGGAAATTTTCGCGGTCTACGCGGACGGCGGCGGTGCTGAACCCCAGCTCCTCCGCGGCCTTCTGCAGACCGGTCAGGTTTGTGCCTTTCAGGTCCGTACCCATCATGTCCCGCAGGCGGGTGATGGTGATCTCCTTTTTGTAATGGAGGCACACCATTGCGAGACAGGCGGCAGCGCAGTCGGTAGTGTCGTGCTGCCGGACGTAGGTATAACGCATAGATGCTTCCTTTTTGGTTTCTATCTCAAAACGCCCCTGCGCCAGCTGGCGGACGGACGGTTTGGCGAAGAAGAAAGGGCTTCTGACTGCTGCGCCTTACACACCTCCCGATAAAAGCAGCATACAGCTCTCTGCCTCGCCCCGCCCTGCGGCCAAGCGGAGCAGAGAGCAGCTGCTATCAAAAGAAGGGAGCGCCTACCCTTTGATCATTTTGGTCGGCCCGGAGAAGGTATTTTGACGTATCATCTCCTGAACCTTGGGCATAGTATAACACATTCTGTCGGCTTGTTCAAGAGGACAATTTTTAATAAACCCTTAATTTTTGAAAAAAATGTGAAAAAGGTCTCAGTTTGGTAACAAAAGAAATGCGCAAAAAGCGCGGCGGACCGCGAAAGTCCGCCGCGCTTTTTTACAGATTGCTTAGAATGCTAAAAGAATCAGAGGGTAGTGCCATTGATCTTAGCAACCTTCTTGACAGTCAGGACAGCAGCGTCCTTCATGCCCAGAGTGTAGACAACAGAAGCCAGACCCAGAGTGGTCATGATCTTGTTGCCGAAGTTCTGGTCGTCACCGGTAGCAACGTGGCCGACCTTGTACAGAGCAGAGAAAGTGCCGTCATCGCCGAACAGCTTATCGCCGTTGTCGCCGCCCCAGTTGCCACCGAACATGGTGCCCAGAGTAGCCTTCAGCAGCATGCTGGTGAAGCTGTTGCTGATCAGGGTGATAACATTGCTGTTGAAACGCTTCACGCTCTCAGCAGTCCAAGCGTTGGGCAGGTAATCAGCCACGGCACCGCCGTAGACGACCTCTGCGTTGACAGCAGAGAAGTTTGCAGGCATCATCATAAGATCGGAAGAGCGTCGT
>OIMB01000322.1_pt1 | contig 12890 bp, 10 predicted proteins | sample 1584581 | NCBI WGS metagenome assembly OIMB01 (sample SAMN02674606, study PRJEB24791) | human gut metagenome, SKBSTL068 | isolation source: stool | host: Homo sapiens | place: USA | reverse complement strand
TCTTCCGATCTTGTCACGCAGGTGGGCGGCATTTTACGTTATTGGCCCGGAAAGCACCGTTCAGACAAGGCTTTCCATGATCTTGGCACACGGTTTCGATGCCAATGCCCCCGCTATCCAGCGCGATATGATAGTTAGCGGCGCTGCCCTCTGGAGCAAAGTGAAGGAGCAAAAAATTCCCCACAGACCGGCAGATCCGTGCTATAATCAGAGCAAAAGGGCCTGCGCCGGAAGCGGGGCCCCGCAAAAATGGAGGACATGAGGATGAACGAAACGCTGCGAAGGGATGCCGACGCCATCATCGGGGCCAGCCTGAGCGCTGTCCTGCCGGACGAGGCCGTCCGCCGTGCGCTGAAAGCCTTTCAGCCCAAGGGCGGCAAGGTGATGCTGGTGGCAGCGGGCAAGGCCGGATGGCAGATGGCCCGCGCCGCCGTGGAAGCACTGGGCCGGGTGGACGGCGGCGTGGTCGTGACCAAGTATGGCCACGTCAAAGGCCAGATCTCCGGGGTGGACTGTTATGAAGCAGGCCATCCCGTCCCGGACGAAAACGGCTTTGCGGCCACCGAAAAGGCGCTGGAGCTGGTGCAGGGGCTGACCGCAGAGGACACGGTACTGTTTCTGCTCTCGGGCGGCGGCAGCGCGTTGTTTGAAAAGCCACTGCTCCCCGGCGGGGAATTGCAGGACATCACCCATCAGCTCCTTGCCAGCGGGGCCGACATCGTGGAGATGAACACCATCCGCAAGCGGCTTTCCGGGGTCAAGGGCGGGCGGTTCGCACAGCGCTGCGCTCCGGCAAACGTATTCAGCATCGTCCTCAGTGATATTTTGGGCGACCCGCTGGATATGATCGCCAGCGGCCCGGCAGTGCCGGACTCCTCCACCTGCGCGCAGGCGCTTGCCATTGCGGAAAAGTATCGGCTGAACCTGTCGGAACAGGCGAAAGAGCTTCTGGCACAGGAAACGCCGAAAGCGCTCGACAACGTGACGACCCGGATCACCGGCAGCGTCCGGGAACTGTGTGCAGCTGCGGCCAGTGCCTGCCGGGCGCGGGGCTATGAGCCAGTCGTCCTCACCGATCGGCTCTGCTGCGAGGCCCGGGAGGCGGGCAGCTTCCTTGGCTCCATCGTCCGCACTCACGCGGGGCAGGGCCGGAAGCTGGCCTTTATCGCAGGCGGCGAGACTGTGGTGCACCTGACCGGGAAGGGTCTCGGCGGCCGCAATCAGGAGATCGCCCTTGCGGCGGCTCCGGCTCTTGCCGGGCTGGACGCGGCAGTCTTCTCAGTGGGCAGCGACGGCACCGACGGCCCCACCGACGCCGCTGGCGGCTATGTGGACGGCGATACCGCCGCCGCTCTGGCGGCAAAGGGCTGGAACGTGTTTGACACTCTGAAAAATAACGATGCCTACCACGCCTTACAGGCGGCAGAGGGGCTGATCATCACCGGGGCCACCGGAACAAACGTCAATGACGTGGCGGTGGCACTGATCACAGGATAAAGAGAGACTGCTGCGCAGGTCGTAATGTGCCTCCGGTGGGCCGGGATCAGTTCTCGGAAGAGATGTCCTCGCCGAAGTACTTTTCGCTCAGCTCCTTGAGGGTGCCGTCGGCACGCAGTGCCTCGATGGCGCTGTTGAGGGCGTCGAGGAAGGAGGTATCATCACTCTTGAGCACGGGGATGGCGACATGGGAGGCCTCCTCGGTCTGGGCCACCAGCTTGAAGTTGGCGTCCGGATGGACATTCAGGTAGTCGTAGAAGGAGACGTCGGCGTTCAGGGTGGCGTCGATGCGGCCGGCAGTCAGCAGCTGGATGGTCTCCTCCAGCGTGTCGATGCCCTGCACGGTAGCGCCGTAGCTCTCGGCCAGCTCCATATAGGTGGAGGCAGGGCTGTTGGCCGTGGTCTTGCCTGCGAGGTCCTCAAAGCTCTTGATGTCCTCGTTGTCCTTGCGGACGGCGAGGGCGGTGTGGATGTAGCCGTAGGGGGTGGTGAAGTCGTAGGTCTTGGCGCGCTCCTCCGTGACCTCGACGCCGTTGCAGACGAGGTCATAGCGGCCGGCGTCCAGACCGGCGAAGAGGCTGTCCCAGTCGCTCTCGACATACTCCGGCTCGACGCCCAGCTTTTCGGCGATGGCGCGGGAGACCTCGACGTCGTAGCCGACGAGGGTGTCGCTCCCATCGTGGAAGCTCCAGGGCTGCCATGCGCCTTCCAGCGCGACGACCAGCTTGCCGTTGGACTGGACGGCCTCCAGCTTGTTGGCAGCGGCGGAGGAAGCGGACTTGCTGGAAGAGCAGCCAGCCAGCGAGAGGGCACCGGCGGCAGCCATGACGCTCATCAGGGAGATAAAGGTTCTGCGTTTCATAATAATTGATCCTTTCTGTAGTAAGACAAACTTGAGAAAAGCGGGATAAGGCTCTCCCTTTGGGAGAGCTGGCGCGTAAGCGCCTGAGAGGGCAAGGAAGCTGACACAAAGGCGGAAACACCGCGATCGTATCGCGCTGACCAAGAGCCTGCTTATCGCTGTGCGGCGGCTCTGCCGCAGGCGGCTTGCCCTCTCCGTCATTGCTTCGCAATGCCACCTCTCCCAAGGGGAGAGGCTTCAGGCTTCGGTATGCGAGATCTTTTGCAGGAACTCGCGGGTCCGGGCCTCTTTGGGGTGGGCGAAGAACTCCTGCGAAGGGGCTTCCTCCACCACGACGCCGTTCTCCATGAAGACGGTGCGGGAGGAGACGTTGCGGGCAAAGCCCATCTCATGGGTGACGACCAGCATGGTCATCCCCTCCTGCGCCAGCTGCCGCATGACAGCCAGCACCTCGCCGGTCAGCTCGGGGTCGAGGGCGCTGGTCGGCTCGTCGAAATAGATGATCTCGGGGTCGGAAGCGAGGGCGCGGGCGATGGCCACACGCTGCTGCTGACCGCCCGAGAGCTGGCGGGGGTAGTAGTCGGCCCGGTCGGCGAGGCCGACCTTTTCCAGCATCTTCATGCCGATGGCGTTGGCCTCGTTTTTGGGCATTTTCCGGGCAACGATGAGGCCCTCGGTGACGTTCTGGAGGGCCGTCTTGTTGCGGAAGAGGTTATAGTTCTGGAAAACGAAGGCCGTCTTCCGACGCAGCCGCGCGATGGAGGCCCGGTCGGCGTGGGCAAGGTCGAAGGCCTCACCGTCGAAGGTGAGGGTGCCCGCGTCGGCGGTCTCGAGGAAGTTGAGACAGCGCAGCAGGGTGGTCTTGCCGGAGCCGGAGGGGCCGAGGATGGCGACGACGTCGCCTTTTTCCACCGTCAGATCGACGCCGCGCAGCACATCAAGGCTGCTGACCGGTTTCGGGGCACGGCCAAAGATGCCGGGACGGACGCCGGGCTTTGCATATGTATGGAAGGATTTGCGGACGCCGCGGATCTCTAACATTGCCATAACAGCCACACTCCTTTCTTACTGGAAGCCGTGGGCGTTGAGCTGGCGCTCCAGCAGCCCCTGCAGCTTGGTGATGACGGTACAGAACAGCAGATACACCACCGCCACCTCGCAGTAGATGGGCAGGAAGATGTAGGTGCGGGCCGCGACGCGCTGGCCGGCCATGAACAGCTCCGCCACGGTGATGTTGGAGGCCAGAGAGGTGTCCTTGATCATACCGATGAGGGAGTTGGAGAGGGCGGGCACGGCGGTGCGCAGGGCCTGCGGCAGCACGATGCGGCGCATGATCTGCCACCAGCTCATGCCCACGCAGCAGCCGGCCTCCAGCTGGCCCTGCGGCACGCTTTCCAGCGCACCGCGCATGGTCTCGGCGCAGTAAGCGCCCTCGTTGAAGGCGAAGGCGATGACCGCCGCCGGAAAGGCGTCCAGCATGATGCCCACGCTGGGCAGGCCATAGAAGATGATGAAGAGCTGCACCAGAAGCGGTGTGCCCCGGATGACCCAGATGTAGAACCGGGCCAGCTGACTCAGCACCGGCACCCGGGCGTACTGTACCAGAGCCACGGCTACGGCCAGCACCATCGCCAGAGTGAACGAGACGAGGGTGAGGGGGATGGTCATGGTGAGGCCCGCCGACAGGATGCGGGGCAGGGCCTCCCAGAGCACGCTGACGGTGCGGTTGGATAACAAAGATTCCAGCATGGATGATGTCCTTCTTCAAAATGAAAAATAGAGCAGTTTGACTTCTTATCGCACTTTTTGAAAAATGCGATAAACCGATGGAACAGCAGGGAAGCTCATGATACACCTTAAACCATACTTTCAGTCAAGGGCCTGAGCAGAAAATCCTACAAATCCTACCAGAATACTATAGCATGATTCCCGGGGGAACGCAAATGGTTTCGAAAAATTGCATGGTATGGATGAAATGAATGAAAAAGATGCATGAACTTTGTGCACAACGGCGGAACAGTTGACGCGGCAGGGGCTTTCGGGTACAATAGAATCGAATAGACCTGTGCGGTGGCACGGGCAGAACAGGCCGCACGCCCCGGCAGATGGGAGCGCGGCGGATACGGAGGACAAACGTGATGAAACGTATTGGTATTCTGGGCGCTGGAACTTGGGGCATGGCCCTTGCACGGATGCTGACGGTGAGCGGGAACGATGTGCTGGTCTGGTCGGCCATCGAGAAGGAAATCGATGACCTTTCGACGACCCGCGTCCACCCTAACCTGCCGCAGATGAAGATCCCGGAGGAGCTGCGGTTCACCAAGAGCATCGAGGAGGTCTGCAAGGACAAGGACATCCTGCTGTTCGCGGTGCCGTCGGTCTTCGTCCGCTCCACGGCAGCAAAGGCCCGGCCCTATGTGGCCGACGGCCAGATCATCGTGGACGTGGCCAAGGGCATCGAGCCGGACACGCTGTACACCATGACGGAGATCCTTGCCGATGAGCTGGGCCGGGAGGGCGGCCCGAAGAACGTCCGCCTTGTGGCCCTGTCCGGCCCCACCCACGCAGAGGAGGTGGCCATCGACCTGCCCACCACTATCGTGTCGGCCAGCAAGGACGCCGAGGCTGCGGCCTTCGTGCAGGAGGTCTTTACCAACAACGTCATGCGCGTCTACACCAATGACGACATCAAGGGCGTGGAGCTGAGCGGTGCCATGAAGAACGTCATCGCGCTGGGCGTCGGCATCTCCACCGGCCTCGGCTACGGCGACAACGCCCGCGCCGCCCTCATCACCCGGGGCATCGCCGAGATCGCCCGTCTGGGTGTGGCGATGGGCTGCAACATCCACACCTTTGCGGGTCTGGCCGGCATCGGCGACCTCATCGTGACGGCCACCAGTATGCACAGCCGCAACAACCGCGCCGGTATCCTTATCGGCAAGGGCGAGACCCCGGAGCACGCCGTCAAGGAAGTGGGCATGGTGGTGGAGGGCATGAACGCCCTGCCCGCCGCGCTGGAGCTGGCCGAGCGGTATCAGGTGGAAATGCCCATCGTCCAGACCGTCAACGCCATCGTCAACAAGGGGATGAGCGCGGCGGAGGCCGTCAAGTCTCTGATGGAGCGCGGCCTGAAGAACGAGCTGCCGCAGGGCTACGAAAAATAAACGAAAAGGGGCGGTATCATGCCTTCTACCTACGCACACCGCCGCTTTGGCGCGGATGTTCTGGCCCTGCTTCCGGACGGGCTGCGCCAGACGCTGGAGCAGCACCGGGAACTCTACGATATGGGCCTCCACGGGCCTGACCTGATGTTTTATTACAAGGCATTGCAGACGAACCCGGTGAATCGTTTGGGGAATGCCATGCACGAGGAAAAGGGCGAGGTATTTTTCACCCGCGCCCGGGCCGTGGTGGAACACGCGGCGGATAAGGACGCTGCGCTGGCCTACACGCTGGGCTTCGTCTGCCATTTTGCGCTGGACAGCACCTGTCACCCCTATGTGGAGGCCTATGTCCGGGAGAGCGGCGTGAGCCACTGTGAGATCGAGACAGAGTTCGACAACGCCTTGCTGCGGGAGGACGGCTATGACCCCATGAAGTTCTTCACGGCCAGCCACATCAAGCCCAGCCGCCAGCGGGCGGAGGTCGTCGCGCCTTTTTATGAGGGCGTCACGGTGGATGAGACGCTGGCGGCGATGAAGGGGATGATCTCGGTGCACCATATGCTGCAGGCGGCGAACCCCGTCAAACGCTGGGTGGTGCTGGCCGGGATGCGCGCCGCCGGAAAGTATGAGTTTATGCACGGCCTTGTGGCGAACCCGCAGCCCAACCCCAAGTGTGTCCAGAGCAGCCGGAAGCTCGAGGAGCTGTACAAAACGGCTGTGCCGCTGGCGGTGCGGCTCATCGGCGAGTATGCCGGAGGAAAGCCGCTGGGGCCGGAATATCAGCACACGTTCGGGGAAGACTGAGAGGAACACTGAATGGGAAAGAATGGCAATTTTCGCCTGACGAGGCTGGAACGGAACTGGATCCTGTACGACGTGGGAAACTCGGCCTTTGTGCTGATGGTGGCGACCCTTATCCCCATTTTCTTCAACGCACTGGCAGAGAGCGGCGGCCTGACCTCGGTGGAGTATCTGGCCTACTGGGGCTATGCCAGCTCGGTCGTGACCATCATCACGGCCATCCTCAGCCCGATCCTCGGCACGGTGGCGGACACCAGAGGCTTCAAGAAGCCCATCTTTATGCTCTGCGTCGGCGTGGGCATCGTGGGATGCTGCGCCATGGGCGCGGCGTCGGCGTGGCTGCCCTTCCTCGTCATCTTCGTCATTGCGAAGGTGGGATTTTCGGGCAGTCTGGTGTTCTACGACTCCATGCTCGGGGATGTGACCACGCCGGAGCGGATGGATGAGGTGTCCAGCCGGGGCTATGCGTGGGGCTACATCGGCAGCTGCGTGCCCTTCGTGGTCTGTCTCGGCCTTGTGCTGGGGGCGGGGGCCATTGGCCTCAGCCAGATGACGGCGCTGAACATCGCGCTTATCCTGACGGCGGTGTGGTGGCTCGTGACCACCCTGCCGCTGCTGAAAAGCTACCGACAGCTCCACTATGTGGAGGTGGAAGAGCACGCAGTACGCCAGAGCTTTGTCCGCATCGGCCAGACCCTGCGGCATCTGCCGGAGGACAAGCAGGTGTTCTGGTTTCTGCTGGCGTTCTTCTGCTACATCGACGGCGTGTATACCATCATCGACATGGCCACGGCCTACGGCACGGCGCTGGGGCTGGACACCACCGGACTGCTGCTGGCGCTGCTGGTGACGCAGATCGTGGCGTTCCCGTCGGCTCTCATCTTCGGGCGGCTGTCCAACGAGTATCCCTCGTCGAAGCTCATCCCGGTCTGCATCGCGGCCTATGCGGGCATCGCGGTGTTTGCGTTCTTTCTGACCCGGCAGTGGCAGTTCTGGGTGCTGGCCGTCATCGTGGGGATGTTCCAAGGCGGCGTGCAGGCCCTCAGCCGCTCCCACTTCGCAAAGATCATCCCGCCGGAGAAGTCGGGCGAGTACTTCGGGCTTTTCGACATCTGCGGCAAGGGGGCATCCTTCCTCGGGACGATGATCGTCAGCGTGGGGAGCCAGCTGACCGGCAGCGCCAATGTGGGCGTCGGCTCCCTCATCGTGCTGTTCGTCGTGGGATTCGTGTTGTTCCGGGTGTCCTGCCGTCAGGGAGAGACGGCATAGATTTCATAAAAAAACGGAAACGGAGAGAGCTGTCCTGTACAGCTCTCTTTTTATTGTGACTTTCAAAAATAGCGCCTATCAAAACGGCATCGTTGCGATACACAGCTTGCGGATGGTGCTTGTGCATTCAAAACACAAACTGCTATATTTTGTGGAAAACGCAGAAAAGCCGGGCGATTTTTTATGCAGAAAGCCGCCACAAAAATACTGAAACCTCTTGACAAATATAATCGGGGGGGGGTATAATGAATCAGAACAGAGGTTTGCCTTACGCCCGGAAGGAAGAAAATGCGAGCGGGGAAAGACCTCTAAAACAATGTGGAGGTTTTAATTATGAGACTGGATATGATTTCCCGCCGCCGTTTCCTCAAGAGCGCTGGTGTTGCGGCTCTGGCTGTTGCCGCAGCAGGTGTGCTGGCAGGCTGTGATGGCGGCAGCAATAGCGGAAGCGGCAATGTTACCCCTGCTCCTGTTCCCGGTGCAACGGAGGATGTTAACATCATTTTCTTTGATGATGAAACCAGCGAAATCATTGGTGAGGGCATCCTGAAGAATGTCCTGAAGACTGCCGACCATGTCAACACCAACGACATTCCGGAGGACCAGTTCCCGGAGGGCTACCATGTGGCAAAGCCTAAGGATCTGGAGATCCGCATTAAGGATGACAAGAAGTATATCTATGTGTTTGTGACCGATGTTACCTATACCGACATCAGCAAAAAGGTTGAGATTACTCTGCGTGATATGAGCAACTATGGTGCAGTGATCAAGACCACCGCGACCGTCAACAAGGATGCAACCACTGTTATGCCGAAGGAAATCGAGCTGCCGGAGGGCTATGAGTTCTATCCGGAATCCAACTACAAGATGGATGAGGGATATAGTCTGAATATGGAGTTTGCTGTTCAGAAGATCAGCGGCTAAATATTTTTGGTATTCTTCCATACAATATGCAGAGAGGCTTCCCCTTCGAGGGGAGGCCTTTTTGCGTCCCGCGAGTTATGATTCACAAACCGTTCATTGTGTTTTGGCGGGCAGGATGATACAATAGAGAAAAATCCAGAAAACGCAAAGGAGCAAGACCATGAAACAATATCCCGGCTATACCCTCGTCAAGCGCGAGGAGTGCCCCGAACAGCACGGGACGCTGACTGTGCTGACCCACGACGTCAGCGGGGCGGCTGTCCTGCTGGTGGAGAACGACGACGACAACAAGGCCTTCGGCATCGGATTCGGCACCTTTCCCTCCGACGATACCGGCGTGTTCCACATCCTCGAGCACTCGGTGCTGGCGGGCAGCGAGAAATACCCGGTGAAGTCGCCGTTTTTGCAGCTGCTCAAGAGCAGCATGGCCTCCTTCCTGAATGCCATGACCTTCCCGGACAAGACGGTCTACCCCTTCGCAACGCCCAACGAGACGGATTTCAAGAACCTGATGGACGTCTACCTCAACGCAGTGTTCTGCCCGCTGGCGATGGTGGACCGGGGCGTATTCGAGCAGGAGGGCTGGCACCGGGACGAGGACAGCACGGTGAGCGGCGTCGTCTACAACGAGATGCAGGGCGCACTGGCGACGCCGGATGCCCAGCTGCAGAACGCCCTGAGCCGGGCGATGTTCCCGGACACGGCCTACGGCTTCGTCTCCGGAGGCGACCCGGCCTCCATCCCGGCGCTGACCTATGAGAAGTATGTCCGGGTCTACCGCCGTCATTACAGTGCGGACAACTGCTGCATCACCCTCTACGGTAAGATGGACATGGCCGAGAAGCTGGCCTTCCTCGACGAGCAGTATCTGAGCCATATGCCCAAGAGTGTCAGCCGCCCCCGGCTGACGGTACAGGACGAGCAGGCCGGTGTGCGGCTGCACATCCCCTACTACACCGAAAAGCCCGAGCCGGACGAGGCACAGTGCGCGCTGGCGTGGTACACCGGCGCGTTCGCGGACCGGGAGCGCCAGCTGGGTGTGGAGATCCTGCTGGACGCCCTGCTGGGCAACAACCAGTCGCCCCTGAAAGCCGCCCTGCTGGAAGAAAAGCTGGGGGCGGACATTGATGTGGGCTTCGACGACAGCACCTTGCAGCCGACGCTGGAGCTGGTACTGCGGGGGGCCACCGAGGCGTCGGCAGGGAAATTCGCTGCCGCTGTCCGGAATGCTGTGGACGGCATCCTCGAAAAGGGCATCCCCGAAGAGCTGCTGATGGCAAGCCTCAACTCCACCGAGTTCGCTTCCCTTGAGCGCCCGGGCAGCATCCCGGACGGTGTGCTGGACGCCATCCATGCATCCACCGGCTGGCTCCACACCGGCGACCCGGCCCTGCTGCTGCATACCAACGGGCTGTTCGCCTCGCTGCGGGAGAAGCTGGAAAAGGGGTGGTTCAACGAGCTGCTGCGGGAGCTGTTCGCGCCCGCGCCGGTGGAGGTCATCCAAGTGCCCGCCCTGCCCAAGAAGGAGGAAGAGGGCCGGGCCGCCCGCACCGACGGCAAGCTGGTGCTGGACCATCCGTTGACCGCTGCCGACCTCGGCGAGGGCAAGAAGCTGACCCCGGGCCGGGGCGGGATGCAGGCCGGGGCCGAGCTGCTGCATCACCCTTCGGCGGGCAGCACCTACCTGAACTTCTACTACGACATCGGCAATGCAGCGCCGGAGGAGATGCCCTATCTGAACCTGCTGACCGATGTGGTGGACGAGCTGGACACCGGGAAGCACACGGCACAGGAGCTGAACACCCTGCGGAACACATGGCTGGGCCGCAGCGGCGCATGGGTGGACGGCTGGACCGGCCGCCAGCCGGGCCGACCGGTCCATGCAAAGCTGGTGGCCGGGATGAGCCTGCTGGAACGCAGCCTCGAAAAGGCTGTGGAGCTGGGCGGCGAGTGGCTGTATGAAACGAAATTCACCGGCCCACAGGCAGAGGCCGCGATGGAGCGGGTGGTCAGCCAGCAGAAGCTGATGATGGAGCAGAGATTCCTGCGGGAGGGCCATGCCTTTGCGTCGATGCGTGCGGCAGCCCACTTCTCGGTGGAGGCCGCCATGAACGAGCGGTGCAGCGGCGTGAGCTACTACCACTTCCTCTGCGGGCTGCAGGAAGGGGCCGACTGGGCCGGACTGGGCCGGAGGCTGGAAGCGCTGCGGGAGAAGGTGCTGGGCGGGAATGCCCTGACGGTCAGCCTCCACGGCAGCGATGCAGCACTGGACACCCTGAAAAAGCTGCTGCCCGGCAGTGCTTTTGCGGCCGGAGAGCGCCGCGCGGCGGTGCCCTACCGGGAAGCGCTGGCCCCGGCGGTGAACGAGGCCTTCGTCATCGACGGCGGCGTGAACTATGATGTTCTGGCATGGCCGATGGAGCGGCGCTTGGAGCGGAAGGTGCTGGCCCGGGTGATGAGCTACGAATATCTGTGGCACAGCATCCGGGAGGTGGGCGGCGCTTACGGCACCGGCATGGTGACCCAGAACGACGATGTGGAGTACCTCTACACCTACCGTGACCCCCATCTGGCGGAGAGCTACGAGGCCTTTGCCGCCGGGCCGGCAGAGCTGGCGGGGCGCGATTACACCGAAAACGATATGAACGAATTCATTGTGGGCGCTGCGGCCAAGCTGGACACCCCGCGCAAGCCCCGGGACGAGGCTGCGGCCACCGACTGCAAGTATTTCTGCGGCATCACCGACGAGATGAACGCCGCCGAGCGGAAGAACCTGTGCAGTGTGGATGCTGCCGCCCTCAAGGCTGAGGCGGCGGACCTGTCTGCCCGGATGGAGAAGGGCGTTCGGGTGGCGTTCGGCAGCAAGGAGGCCGTGGAAGCCGCGAAAGCGCTGTTCGACCGGGTGGAAACGCTGTAAAAGAAAACGGAGCACCTCCCGGAGACTTTGCGCAGAAAATCGTGCAAAAATCCCCTGTCTGTGGAAAAGAACACAGGCAGGGGATTTTTCTTGCCTAAAAATATTACTATAGGGATAAAGCGCTATGAAAGATACAAAGGCGAATCAAAAAGTATGTACTCCTGCGGAGGGAAAAAGCGTGGTATCCTTTTGCCAACGAAAGAACGAAAGGATGTGAGAACACAGGATGGGGCAGGAAAAGCAGGAGGCGTCCAATGGGATGAAAAATCTTCAGAAGGCCGCAGACACCCTGAGCACCATGCTGGTGCAGGAGATCAAGGGCCTGAACGTCCGCCAGCGTGCGGCCCGGAAAGAAAAAAGCACCGACACTGGCCTCATGAAGGATCTCAAGGAGGCCACCGCCGTGCTGAAAGACCTGACAGGCGTGACAAAGACCCTGAACGACCAAGGAATGGAGGAAGAAGGGCGGGAATGCGGCGTGGTGCTGCTGCCGCCGGTGGAGGAGGCATGATGGAAGAAAACAAGGAGCGGAACATCGTCTGGAAGCCCCAGCCGAGGCAGCTGGAATTTATGCGGCGGCCTGAGCCGGAGGCGCTTTACGGCGGCGCGGCAGGTGGTGGAAAGAGCGACGCCCTCGTCATCGAGGCGCTGCGGCAGGTGCACATCCCCCACTACCGGGCGCTCATCCTCCGCAAGACCTACCCGCAGCTGTCCGACCTCGTGGACAAGAGCCAGCGCTACTATCTCCGGGCTTTCCCGGAGGCGCAGTACAACGCCACGAGTCATGTGTGGGTCTTCCCCAGCGGGGCGAAGATCTACTTCGGCTCGATGCAGCACACGAAAGACCGGACGAACTATCAGGGCAAGGCCTTCGACTTCATCGGCTTCGATGAGCTGACCCACTTCGAGTGGGAGGAGTACAGCTATATGATGAGCCGCAACCGTCCCACCGGCCCCGGCACACGGGTGTACCTGCGGGCCACCACCAACCCCGGCGGGGTGGGCCACGGCTGGGTCAAGGCAAGGTTCATCACTCCCGCCCCGCCCGGAACCCCCATTGAGGAGGAGTGCACGGTGCAGATGCCGGACGGTACGGAAAAGATGCTCCGGCGGGCGAGGGTGTTCATTCCGTCCAGCGTCTTTGACAACCCCGCCCTGCTGAAGAACGACCCGGGCTATCTGGCCAGCCTCGCGGCCATGCCGGAGGCGGAAAAGCAGGCGCTGCTCTATGGCAGCTGGGACAGCTTTTCCGGGCAGGTGTTCACCGAGTGGCGGAACGACCCGAAGCATTACGAGGACCAGCGCTGGACTCATGTCATCGCGCCCTTTGCCATCCCGAAGCACTGGAAAATCTACCGGGGGTATGACTTCGGCTATTCGAAGCCGTTCTCGGTGGGGTGGTACGCGGCGGACGAGGAGGGGCGGCTGTACCGCATCAAGGAGCTTTACGGCTGCA
>OIMB01000316.1_pt1 | contig 12982 bp, 7 predicted proteins | sample 1584581 | NCBI WGS metagenome assembly OIMB01 (sample SAMN02674606, study PRJEB24791) | human gut metagenome, SKBSTL068 | isolation source: stool | host: Homo sapiens | place: USA | reverse complement strand
AGACGCCCGCCTGTACACTGCCGTAAAAGCCCTTTCCGATTTCTGCTGCTCATTGCAAATCAATGTACCGACCGGAAAAGATTCTTTGTCTATGACTCAGAAATATCCTAACGGTGAAAAGATCATCAGTCCGGGAACTGTCATCGTTTCTGCCGGCGGTGAAGTTTCGGATGTGAAGAAAGTGGTTTCTCCTGTATTGGTAAATGATGAAAAGAGCACTATCTACCATATTGATTTCAGTTTTGACAAGTTACGTCTGGGAGGTTCTGCTTTTGCACAATCATTGAACAAAGTAGGTGACGATGTACCGACTGTACAAAATCCTGAATATTTCCGCGACGCATTCCTGGCTGTACAAGAATTAGTAAATAAAGGTCTGATTATGGCCGGTCACGATATTTCTGCCGGTGGTCTTATTACTACACTGCTTGAAATGTGCTTCTCAAATATGGAAGGTGGTATGGAAATCAGCCTGAACAAGATTAAGGAAGATGACATTATCAAGATATTGTTCGCCGAAAATCCGGGTATTGTTATCCAGGTAAAAGATAAGCACAAAGAAGAAGTGAAAAAGATCTTGGAAGACGCAGGCATAGGCTACGTAAAATTAGGTAAACCGACTGAAGAACGGCATATCCTGGTAGAAAAGGGAGATGCGACTTACCAGTTCGGCATAGACTATCTGCGCGATGTATGGTATTCTACCTCTTACTTGCTAGACCGCAAGCAGAGCATGAACGGCTGCGCCAAAAAACGTTTCGAGAACTACAAGAAACAACCTTTGGAATTTGTATTCGACAAATCATTCACCGGCAAACTTTCACAATTCGGCCTTAACCCCGACCGTCGTACTCCGACAGGTATCAAAGCGGCTATTATCCGTGAAAAAGGAACCAATGGCGAACGCGAAATGGCCTACATGCTCTATTTGGCAGGATTTGATGTGAAGGATGTAACAATGACCGATCTGGTCAGCGGACGTGAGACATTAGAGGACATCAATTTCATCGTATTCTGCGGTGGGTTCTCTAATTCGGACGTTTTAGGTTCTGCCAAAGGATGGGCCGGAGCTTTCTTGTTCAATCCCAAAGCCAAAGCTGCATTGGATAACTTCTATGCACGCAAAGATACATTGTCATTGGGCGTATGTAACGGATGCCAGCTGATGATAGAATTAAACCTGATTAACCCAGACTTCACCAAGAAAGCGAAAATGCTGCACAATGATTCACATAAATTCGAATCCAAGTTTGTAGGTGTTACTGTTCCTATGAATAGAAGCGTCATGTTCGGTTCGTTAAGCGGAAGCAAGCTTGGCATCTGGGTAGCCCATGGAGAAGGTAAATTCTCATTGCCATATCATGAAGATAAATACAATGTTGTATTGAAATACTCATACGATGAGTATCCCGGCAATCCGAACGGTTCAGATTACAGCGTAGCCGGTCTGGCCAGTCCTGACGGTCGCCATTTGGCCATGATGCCTCATCTGGAACGCTCTTGTTTCCCATGGCAAAATGCTTATTATCCGGCTGATAGAATAAAGAACGATCAGATTACTCCATGGATGGAAGCATTTGTCAATGCTAGAAAATGGATTGAGATGAACAAAAAATAAAAACGATTTGTTATATTTACTAAAAAAGCGGTGAGTCATACTGATTACCGCTTTTTTTGTATATAACAGATTTTGATATGTTAAGGGAAATTACGAACTTTGTAAGGATTTTGCCTCCTAATAATATGAGAAGAATTCTTTTACTTATATGCCTTTTTGTTATTTTGGTAACACCTGCCGTTGCTCAACTATACCAGTATCTGGATACTCAGAATGGTTTGAGCAGCCGTAGAGTTTTATCTATACGAAAAGATAAAAAGGGCTATATGTGGTTTCTCACTCACGAAGGAATAGACAGGTACAACGGAAAACAATACACACACTATAGCTTAACAGCCAACGGAAAACTATTGAACTTTTTTCCTAACTTGAACACTTTGCAAACAGATACGGCAGGAGTGGTTTGGGAGATAGGAAAAACCGGTCATCTATTCAGGTACAATTCCTTACAAGATAAATTTGAACTAGTTTGCGATTTTGCCAGTAAGGACAAAAGCAACAGCGGACTGCCGCTCACCGCTTCATTTCTTGACTCCAAAGACAATAATATATTGCTTTGCACTAAAAACAAACAATATCTTTTCGACATAGATACCCATGAACTTATTCAACTGGAAAGTCCTATCAAAGAAGAAATCACATATATTGCAAAATCTACGAACAACCAATATTTTCTGGCATCCAGCCACAAGATTTACTGTGCAAAACTGAATCATGGCCGATTAGAAACAATCAAGCATCCGGAACTGGATAATTTTCATATAGTGAACTACATCTATTTTCATCCGGAAACCCAAATGCTAGTAATAGGTACCTTGCTGGATGGTATTTATCTATACAATATCCATAGCCGCCAACTGATTGATGTACACAACGGACTACAAGACATTAATGTCAACTCTATCATAGCAAGTAAAGAAAATGAAAACGAGGTGCTAATAGCAACTAATGGCGCAGGCGTATATAAATTAAACTTGGGCACTTACGAATTGACAAATTTTCTAAATGCCGACCACAACCATTCCAATAAAATGAACGGTAATATCATTAATGATATCTATATTGATGATGATCAAAAATTATGGATGGCAGTCTATCCTATAGGAATTACTGTGTATTCCGAGAAATATCCCGGATATAAATGGATACAGCACTCTTACGACAATCCCAACTCACTGATAGATAACCAAGTGAACTATATATTGGAAGATTCTGAAGGAGATATTTGGTATGCGACCAATAATGGCGTATGTTGCTACCGTCCTTCCACCAAACAATGGACGAATTTATTATCAACTTATCAGCATGACACCCCTAATCAAAATCATGTATTTATCTCTATATGTGAATCCCGGCCAGGAATTATTTTAGTAGGAGGATATATGTCGGGAATGTACAAAATAGATAAGAAAAACATGACCACACAATATTTTATTCCCCAGACATTAAATGATGACACCATAAAACCGGATAAATATATTCGTTGTATTTATAAGGATTGGGATAATCTGATTTGGGCCGGAGGATATTACAATTTAAAAAGTTATGATATGGATACAAAGGAAATGCATTGTTATAAAATGGATTTCCCTATCACCTATATCACCAATAAGGACGCCCACAATTTATGGATAGGAACTATCAATGGATTGTATCAGTTCAATAAGGTCAATCAAGAGCTCAAAGCGGTGAATCTAGACTCCGAACTAGGCTGCATAAATACTATTTATCAAAGTAAAAAGAACATCACTTTCATTGGTACACATGGTTCCGGTATATGGATTTACAACAATTATACAGAAAAAGTAACTAATTACCATGTCAATAATTCAGCTCTGATATCTAATAATATTCATTGCATACTGTCTGCTCTGGAAGACGATTTGATCATTAGTACAGAAAAAGGGTTGACCCGTTTCAAAACAAAAGAAAAAATATTCTCTAACTGGACAAAAGAACAAGGGTTGATGTCTACCAGCTTTAACCAAGCTGCCGGAGTACATACACGCGATAAAAAATTTATTTTCGGATGTGGAGACGGAGCCATTGAACTGGCAGATACCGTCACGCTGCCTCATCAATTCAAATCCAAAATGGTATTTGATAATTTCCGACTGCTCTATCAGAAAGTAATGCCCGGTGAAAAAGGTTCCCCTTTAAAAGAAGAAATTGATGATACCCGGCATATCATACTGAATTACGACCAGAATATTTTTTCATTGGATGTGTCTTCCATCAATTATGATAATCCCTCCAACATCGTCTATTCCTGGAAACTGGAAGGGTTTTATGATGAATGGACTTCACTCACGAACGATAACCGCATACGTTACACTAATATCGGTCCCGGTAAGTATAAATTAAGAGTGAGAGCCATCCTGATGGATGATCACCATTTGTTAGAAGAACGTTCACTTTTCATAACCGTAACCCCACCTTGGTGGGCTACTTTTTGGGCAGGCATTCTTTATCTGATCATTTTTATACTGGTCGGAGTAATTGTCTTACGTTATTTGTGGCTTAGGAAAGACAGAAACAATTCAAAAGAAAAAATCCGGTTCTTTATCAACACGGCGCATGATATACGTACACCGCTGACTTTGATAAAAGCTCCTTTGGGAGAGATTCTTAAAAACGAAAACCTGTCCGAACAGGGAAGAATCAATATCAACCTAGCTATACAAAATACAGACAATCTGTCTGAGTTAGCCAGTAATCTGATTAATTTTGAAAAAGAGGAACTGTATACCTCCACTGTATATGTATCCCGATACGAATTGAACAACTATATCAAAAACTATTTGGAACAGTTCAATTTATATGCCCGCAAAAGACAGATAAATATCATATTTGAAACTAATTTCGAAAGCCAGGAAGTATGGCTGGACAGAAACAAGATGGATTCCATTATCCGTAACCTGATGACAAATGCCTTGAAATATACCTGTCAGGGGGGCAATGTCACTGTGCAAACTCAGAAAAATAAAAGTCATTGGTTCATCACTATTACAGATACAGGAATCGGGATCCCCGCCAATGAACAAAAGAAAATGTTCAAAAGCCTATTCAGAGGGAATAATGCCATCAATCTGCAAATCACAGGAAGCGGCATCGGCATGCTGCTTACCTACAAACTGATAAAAAGCCATGCCGGCAAAATATCAATGAGCAGTATAGAGAATGTAGGAACTACCTTCAAACTGGCATTCCCTATCAAAAGTCGGAAATACAACTACCGTATATTCAAAAAAGCTGATGTAATTGACCCGCTGCCTGTCATCGAAGGCAATCCGGAAGAACTGGTGAAAGAGATCAAAAACAAGCCGGTCAAAACACATGCCGCTTCCATTCTGATAGTGGAAGATAATATGGAATTGCGTACTTTCCTATTGCATACACTATCGGAAGATTATCATGTGTCTGATGTAGGAAACGGGCAAGAAGCACTGGATTTTATCAAAGAGCGACAACCTGATCTGATACTGTCGGATGTAATGATGCCTATCATGAATGGAGACAAAATGTGCAATATATTGAAAAGTAATATTGAAACCAGTCATATACCTATCATATTGCTGACCGCATTGAACGATAAAGAAAGTATTATCAAAGGCTTACAGACCAAAGCCGATAAATACATAGTCAAACCATTTGACATGGAAGTACTGAAAGCAAACATAACCAACGTTCTGGCGAACAGGGAAATCATGAAAAAGCGTTTCTCACAATTCAAATTCAATGCAGACGAGGTATCAGATGATCCGACGGTCAGTTTGGAACAGGAATTTCTTTTAAAAGCTACCGACATCATAAAAAGTAGTATAAACAAAGAAATGAACGTAGAAAACCTATGTGATGCAATGAATATGAGCCGGAGTAGTTTATACAATAAAATAAAGGCCTTAACCAATGATTCGCCCAGTGACTTTATACGTAAAGTACGTATGAACGAAGCTAGCATTTTATTGAAAAGCAAACGTTATACCGTATCCGAAGTTTCGGATATGATGGGATTCAGTGATCCCAAATATTTTACGGATACATTTAAGAAATACTACGGAGTTCCACCAAGCACTTATATGAAACAAAATTAAAAAAATGAATTTCTATTTACAATCATTTCTTATCTTCCTAAAAATAGGACTATTTACTATTGGCGGAGGATATGCTATGGTTCCCCTAATTCAAGATGAAATAGTGGACAAACGAAAATGGATTGACAAAGAGGATTTTATTGATTTATTAGCCCTCACTCAGTCTGTACCCGGAATATTTGCTGTAAATATTGCCATATTTATCGGATATAAATTGCGTAAATTCCGTGGAGCATTGGCAATGGCTTTAGGCACAATACTCCCCTCTTTCTTTATCATATTGGCAATTGCCTTGTTCTTTCAACAGTTCAAACAATACCCAATTGTAGAGAATATATTCAAGGGAATTCGCCCGGCGGTAGTAGCCCTTATTGCAGCTCCCACTTTCTCCATGGCAAAATCCGCCAAGATAAACCGTTACACTGTCTGGATACCAATAGTATCCGCATTGCTTATCTGGGTATTGGACGTGTCTCCAGTCTACATTATCATAATAGCGGGCGTGGGAGGTTTTATATATGGCAAGTACAAACATAAATATTCATCCAAATGATTTTTCTATATTTATTCTACACATTCTGTAAAATAGGGCTCTTCGGTTTCGGAGGAGGCTATGCCATGTTGTCCATGATACAAGGAGAAGTAGTAACAAGATATAATTGGATCAGTGCCAGCGAATTTACAGATATCATCGCTATCAGCCAAATGACACCGGGTCCCATTGGCATCAACTCTGCTACTTATGTGGGATATACTGCGGTATTGAATGCAGGCTACAATGAAAGCTGGGCTATATTCGGTTCTTGCATAGCTACTTTTGCTGTAGTTTTTCCATCGTTCATATTAATGGTAATCATCAGCCGGTTCTTCTTGAAATACCAAAAGCATCCGGTTGTAGAAGCCGTATTCAAAGGGTTGCGTCCGGCAGTAGTAGGTCTGCTGGCAGCAGCTGCACTCGTCTTGATGAATGCTGAAAACTTCGGCAGTTATCAAATAGATTTGTATCAATTCATCATCAGTATAATTATTTTTCTAGTAACCTTTATAGGTACACGGAAATACAAAATCAATCCTATATTAATGATTATACTTTGCGGAGTGGCAGGGTTCCTGCTTTACTGAGAATAGGACGATTATGGGAAATCATCAAAAAAATCCGTATGATTGGCTCCGGAAATAATCATCAACTCTTTGTCATCACTGATTAGATAAAGCCGCAATAGATGGATTACAGATGTTATAACCTTTTCCTGATTTCAACATAAACAATATAGCACCCGGAAAACAGGCGGCATACAAATCAACTGCCACTGCCCCGGAATTCTTTATTCATCGATAGGACGTGAATATAATACCCAGGCAGTGGCAGTAAAAATAAAATCTAAAATTAAAGAAACACTCCCGCTTCTTACAGTTTTACTTTCTTTTTAGTACCCTTCGACTCATTGTGCAAACGGTCCAACGCTGTCACCACATACTGGTACTTCGTTTTTCCATCGTTATAAGGTAATGGATAAAAATGGTCACGGGTAATGGCTACAATATGGGAAGCATCATCCAAATTGACTTTTTCTTTTTTATCAAAGCGATAAACCACATATTGTACAGCTTTGTCCATCTCGTCCTTTGCCTTCGGAGCTGTCCAGAAGAGTACCGGACCTTCATACGTCCATACCATCTTCACCTTCTTTACTTTACCTGGAGCCTTATCGTCCATAAAAGGAGATTCAGGAATCAAAGCCGGATAACGATGATACTCCTTCTCCAGCATAGTGCGGTAATTGCCGGCATTATCCACCACTGCAGCAGCATACCATTGACAACTTCCCTGCACGGTAGGAAGCGACCGTTGCAACTTCATTTTGGCAGGCATCTGGTTTTGTAACGGATTACGGGCATCCGCCTTGTTCACCGTACGCATCACATCCTGACCGATAAATAACGGACGCGAAGCGGCATGTTTTGCCCACCAATGTATCAAGTTGTCATAATCGGCAGCAGGATGACCTATTTCCCAATAAATCTGAGGGATATTATAATCTACCCAACCATTATTAATCCACATCAGCACATCTGCATACAAATCATCATAATTCTGAAGACCGCGTGTATCACTTCCATTCGGATCATTTTTCTTGTTGCGGTAGATACCAAAAGGAGAAACACCGAACTTCACCCACGGCTTACACTCGCGCACAGTTTCGTGAATTTCCTTTATCAGCACATTCACGTTGTCACGGCGCCAATCGGCTTTATTACTGTATCCGCGACCATATTGCGCAAAACTGACATGATCAGGAAAATCTTCGCCCGGGTTGGGATAAGGATAGAAATAATCATCCATATGAATGGCATCCACATCATAACGGGTAACAATATCGCGCACAATCTTGCAAATGTATTTACGGTTTTCGGGCAAAGCCGGATCAAAATAAAGTTGACCAGCATAATTCACGAAACGTTCCGGATTCTTATTATACGGATGAATGGGTGATAAGGCAGTAGTTCCCTTTGTCTTGGCACGGTAAGGGTTAATCCAGGCATGGAACTCCATTCCACGCTTATGGCATTCATCAATCATGAACTGCATCGGGTCCCAGTAAGGTGAAGGCACTCTGCCCTGCACTCCTGTAAGAAAGCGGCTCCACGGCTCATAAGAAGATTTATACAAGGCATCGGCTTCTGCACGTACCTGAAAAATTATCGCATTAATGCCTGCGTCCTGCAGACTGTTTAGTTGATTTATTAACAGCCGCTGTATCTTCTCTGTCGGCATTCCCTGGAACTGTCCATTCACACACTGAATCCATGCACCGCGGAACTCACGTTTAGGATAACGTGTCTGAGCACTGACAACAGAAGTAAAAAGTAGTGCTATCAATAAAAGAAGAATAGTTTTTGCTCTCATTTTGTTATTCTTGTTTAATACGCTTGCAAAGATAAGAAAACTTATAATTATCTTTGCATATTAAACCAAATTCAATAAAGAATGTCAGAAAGTAACTATATATCCATAAAAGGAGCAAAGGTAAACAACCTCAAAAACATCGATGTAAACATTCCACGCAACAAGCTGGTCGTCATCACGGGACTATCCGGTTCCGGAAAATCATCCTTGGCTTTTGATACATTATACGCTGAAGGTCAGCGACGCTATGTAGAAAGCCTGTCATCATACGCCCGCCAATTTCTGGGCCGCATGAGCAAGCCTGAGTGTGATTTCATCAAAGGTATACCACCCGCTATCGCCATAGAGCAAAAAGTGAACAGCCGCAATCCTCGTTCCACCGTGGGTACTTCCACCGAAATATATGAGTATCTGCGACTGCTCTATGCACGCATGGGGAAGACTTATTCCCCCATTAGCGGGCAACTGGTGAAAAAACATAGCATTGAAGATATTGTAAACTGTATGCTTTCCTTTCCTAAAGGAACGAAATACACGGTTCTCACTCCTATGATGCCCCGTGAAGGCCGTACACTGCTCCAGCAACTGGAAATGGACTTGAAACAAGGATTTACCCGTATAGAGGTGAACCGTGAAATAGTCCGTATAGAAGATTTTCTGCAACAAACAGCTGCCGAAGATAAAAAACAAAACATCTATCTGCTGGTAGATCGCATGACAGCCGATGATAGCAAAGACAGTATCAGCCGCCTCACCGATTCTGCCGAAACGGCCATGTACGAGGGAGACGGGAATTGTCTCCTCCGCTTCTACTCTGCTGACGGAAGTACGCAGCTGTTCTCTTTCAGCACTAAATTCGAGACCGACGGAATTAAATTCGAAGAACCGAATGACCAAATGTTTTCATTCAATTCCCCTCTCGGCGCTTGTCCCGAATGCGAAGGCTTCGGTAAAGTGATAGGTATAGATGAACATCTGGTGATTCCAAACCGTGCTCTGAGTGTATATGACGGAGCTGTCCTTTGCTGGCGTGGTGAAAAGATGGGGGAATGGCTACAGGAATTCATTCATGAAGCTCCCGCCCACGATTTCCCCATCTTCGCCCCTTATTATGAACTGACACAGGAACAAAAAGATTATTTATGGCATGGACCTAGAAATAAGGCCTGTATAGATTCTTTCTTCAAAATGCTGGAAGAAAACCAATATAAAATACAATATCGTGTGATGCTGGCACGATACAGGGGAAAAACTATTTGTCCTGTCTGCCACGGAACACGCTTGAAAAAAGAAGCCGGTTATGTAAAAGTAGGTGGAAAATCCATCTCTCAACTGGTTGACTTACCTATTCACGACTTAAAAGAATTCTTCCGCACTCTAGAACTAGATGCACATGACACAGCCATCGCCAAACGGATCTTAACGGAAATTACCAACCGCATCAACTTCCTCATGGATGTGGGTTTGGGATATCTTACACTGAACCGTCTCAGCAACTCGCTCTCCGGCGGTGAAAGCCAGCGCATCAATCTGGCCACCTCATTAGGCAGCAGCTTGGTAGGTTCACTCTATATCCTGGACGAGCCCAGTATCGGATTACACAGCCGTGACACCGACCGGCTGATAAAAGTACTTCGTCAGTTACAGGAGCTGGGAAACACCGTAGTAGTGGTAGAACATGATGAAGAAATAATCCGTGCTGCCGATTATATCATTGATATCGGTCCTCAAGCAGGACGTTTAGGAGGACAAATAGTATATCAAGGCAACATGAACGATCTTCAAAGAAACAGTAACAGTTATACGGTGCGCTATTTGTTGGGAGAAGAAAACATAGAGATTCCCCGATGCCATCGTCCGTGGAACAATTATATAGAAATAAAAGGTGCGCGTGAAAACAACCTTAAAGGCATTGACGTAAAATTTCCACTGAATGTAATGACGGTAGTTACGGGAGTCAGCGGTTCGGGGAAGAGTACGTAGGTACGTGATGTCTTTTACAAGGCATTGAAACGCGAATATAGTGAAGCTAGCGAACGGCCGGGTGAGTTCATCTCTTTGGAAGGAGATGTACAGCTGGTGAAAGATATTGAATTTGTAGACCAGAATCCTATCGGAAAATCATCACGCAGCAATCCGGTAACCTATGTAAAAGCATACGACGAAATACGAAAACTCTTTGCCGAACAGCCTCTTGCCAAGCAAATGGGATATACTGCCGGATATTTCTCATTCAATACCGAAGGCGGGCGCTGTGAGGAATGCAAAGGTGACGGTACGGTAACCGTTGAAATGCAATTTATGGCAGATTTGGTACTAGAATGTGAGTCTTGTCATGGAAAACGTTTCAAGAGCGACACGCTGGAAATAAAATTCCAAGACAAGAGCATCTATGACATTCTGGAAATGACAGTGAATCAAGCCATTGAATTCTTTGCCGAATACAATCAAAAAAAGATAGTGAAGAAACTAATTCCATTACAAGAAGTGGGATTGGGATATATAAAGTTAGGACAAGCCTCCTCCACTCTTTCCGGCGGCGAGAACCAACGCGTAAAACTAGCTTATTTTCTGAGCATAGAGAAAGCACAACCCACTATTTTTGTATTCGATGAACCAACCACAGGTCTGCATTTTCATGATATCAAGAAACTGCTGGAAGCATTTGAAGCCTTAATCAGCCGCGGACATACCATTATCATTATCGAGCATAATATGGATGTGATAAAATGTGCCGACCATGTGATTGACCTAGGACCCGAAGGAGGAAATATGGGAGGAAATCTGGTAGTTGCGGGCACTCCGGAAGAGGTTGCAGCATGTGCGGCATCTTATACGGGACAGTTTTTACGTGAAAAACTGGCGATGGATTCTCCTGATTGATTTTTTATTCACCGTTGATTGTCCAAACTGACACAAATTATTAAATATGATTATACGCAATATACCACTAGATGATAAATGGGAATTTAAAAGTGATTTATTCCGTTCTATAAGTTTAGCATTTTGTGGTATGATTGCAGAATCATTTTACTAAAAATCTGTTTTAATGTTTTCCGCATTGTCAATCTAAACGAAAATATGAGTAAATTTAGAATTGAATTAACAACCTTATAAATCAACAGAATATGAAAAAACTTTTTTTACTACTCTTGCTGTTCCCTTTCCTATTGGGATGTTCACAAAAAGAGAAAGAATTCACCGTTCTTCAATGGAACATTTGGCAAGAAGGAACTGTAATTCCCGGTGGTTACGACGCTATTGTGAATGAAATAGCCCGTCTTCGTCCGGACTTCGTCACATTGAGCGAAGTACGTAATTACGAAAACACCAATTTCACTGCCCGCCTAGTGCAATCATTAAAGGAAAAAGGAGAAACCTATTATTCCTTCTATACCTATGATACAGGTCTGTTAAGCCGATACCCCATCACTGATTCATTAACCGTTTTTCCCGAAAAGAATGACCACGGCAGTATCTATCGCCTTACAGCCGATATGAACGGACAGAAAATAGCAGTCTACACCGCTCATCTTGATTATTTGGATGACGCCTATTATAATGTACGCGGATATGATGGCTCTACTTGGGAAGAAATCCCTATCCCCACTACCGTAGAAGAAGTATTAAAGAGAAATGTAGCCTCACAACGCGATGACGCCATCAGACTATTCATTGAACAGGCAAAAAAAGATCGTGCAGCCGGCTACACCATCATTTTAGGAGGAGATTTTAATGAACCTTCACATCAAGATTGGACTGAAGAAACCAAAGACCTGTATGACCATCATGGCTTTGTAATCCCCTGGACAGTTCCTGTCCTGTTAGACGAAGCCGGATTGAAAGACGCCTATCGAGAATTCTATCCAGATGTATTAAACTATCCCGGCTTCACTTATCCTTCGGATAATCCGGCAAAGCCCGCCGACAAAATAACCTGGGCTCCCAAAGCAGATGAACGCGACCGTATAGATTACATTTGGTATTATCCCGAAAAGGGGTTGAAAGTGAAAGACGCCGCCATTTTCGGTCCGAAAAATTCCATAGTCCGTGCACAGCGTGTTCAGGAAACATCTAAAGACAAGTTTATAGAACCATTGGGCGTATGGCCTACAGACCATAAAGGAGTACTGGTTACTTTCCAATATCCCGCCAAATAATATCGTTTTTCCCAATATTTCTGTTATCTTTGTCCAATAACCTAATTTATTATCCTATGACCAAATGTACACATAAGCAGTTAATGACCGCCTGTATGTTAGCAGGCACATTGATGTTGGGAGCATGTACCAGTACTCCCCCTGTAACAAAAGAGGTATCCATTGTACCCATAACCAACCATCTGGAGGAACCAAACGGTGC
>OIMB01000303.1_pt1 | contig 13233 bp, 10 predicted proteins | sample 1584581 | NCBI WGS metagenome assembly OIMB01 (sample SAMN02674606, study PRJEB24791) | human gut metagenome, SKBSTL068 | isolation source: stool | host: Homo sapiens | place: USA | reverse complement strand
CCGGTGCCGGTCTGCCCCGCTTCATGGGCATCCCCGGCGAGAGCCTGAAGGGCGTGTACTCCGCCAACGAGTTCCTGACCCGCTCCAACCTGATGAAGGCTTATCTGCCCACCAGCAAGACCCCCATCCGCACCGGCAAAAAGGTCGCCGTTGTGGGCGGCGGCAACGTGGCTATGGACGCTGCCCGCAGCGCCCTGCGTCTGGGTGCCGAGACCGTGTACATCGTCTACCGCCGCGGCATGGCCGAGCTGCCTGCCCGTAAGGAGGAGGTCGAGCACGCCGAGGAAGAGGGCATCATCTTCAAGACCCTGTGCAACCCCGTGGAGATCCACGCCAACGACGAGGGCTTCGTCAAGTCCATCACCTGCATTGAGATGGAGCTGGGTGAGCCCGATGCTTCCGGCCGCCGCCGTCCCATTGAAAAGAAGGGCAGCGAGTTTGAGCTGGACGTGGATACCGTGATCATGAGCCTGGGCACCAGCCCCAACCCCCTGATCCGCTCCACCACTCCCGGCCTGGAGACCAACAAGCACGGCTGCATCGTCACCGAGGGCGACGAGGGCAAGACCAGCCGTGAGGGCGTGTACGCCGGCGGCGACGCCGTGACCGGTGCCGCCACCGTCATCAAGGCCATGGGTGCCGGTAAGGCAGCCGCCAAGGCCATGGACGAGTACATCCAGAATCAGTAAGTTTCCCCTATAGAAAAAAGCCGGTGCGCCAAGAAAGTGCACCGGCTTTTTCTCTTCATATCAGGCCGTTTTCTACACAATACCAATAGATGCCGTCTTCCTTCACATCGCGGCAATGGGCGGTGGCGGCGGCTTGCAGCCGGGCAGAGGCGTTGGCCATAGCGACGCCGGTGCCGACGGCTCTGAACATTTCGATATCGTTGTTGCCGTCACCGAAGGCCATGCTGTCGGACTTGTCGATGCCGTAGAATTCCAGCATCTTTTCCACGGCGATGCCCTTGCCGCCGCTGGCCGGGATGATATCCACGGCGCGGTCCCACCATGCGGCGATCTTCGCGTTCTCCACATCCTTCAGGATGGCTGGGTACTCCGCTTCCCTGCCACTCATCAGCACCTGAAAGATCTCGCCCTGCGCTATAGCATCAAAATCGTCGGCGATCACCAGCTCGACCCCGCCGATGGCAAAATACTCCGCCAGATCAGGGTCGGAGCCGTTAGCGGCCAGCCGGTCCTTGGTGGCCAACGCCATGGGCCGCCCCAACGCTTCGGCGTTCCGGCGGAGCAGGGCAATGTCCGCTTTCGGGATGAGATTTTTGAAAACATCGCGCTCCGGCGTGAAGCAATAGGAGCCGTTGTAGGTCAGGAACGCATCGAAAGTGCCCCCTTCGAACTTCGGCACTTCCATGGGAGCGCGGCCGGTGGCGATGCAGAGCTTGATGCCGTTCTGCCGCAGTTTTTGCAGCGCCTCCACCGTTCTGGGGCGGATGCCCTCCTTGAGCGGCACCAGTGTGCCGTCGATGTCAAAAAAGATGATCTTGGGCTTTGTCATAGCGTTCCTCCTGCATTTTTCTTATATCATAGCACACTTGCTGCCGTTTGCAAAATGTATCCCAGTTGTTGTGCAACCTGCTCAATTTTCCGAGGTGATTTTTGTCGGCTATTTCTGGCGCATTGTGATTGATTTTGACTGAAATCTTGCTATAATAAGGACAGGGAGCTTCATAAAGCTTCAAGTTCAATCACAAAACACCAAAGGAGTGACCTTTCCTCATGTTGGCAGAAGAACGCTTCGCCCTCATCCTTGACCTGCTGGCCCGCCAGCGCACTGCCACCGTGCAGGAGCTGTGCGAGGCGTTGAACGCAAGCGAATCCACCATCCGGCGCGACCTGAACGAGCTGGACAAGCAGGGCAAACTGAACAAGGTGCACGGCGGGGCCACCCTGCCGGACAGCCCCTTCCGCACCGATGAGCCCACCATGGCCGCCAAGGAAGAGCTGGCCGTCAGTCAGAAGCAGAGCATCGCCCAGGCGGCGGCAGAACTGATCCTGCCGGAAGATTTCATCTATCTGGATGCAGGCTCCAGCACGCTGGCTCTGGCACGGGCGCTGAGCGGCCCGGCCCTGAACGCCAGCTATGTGACCAACGGCGTGGCCCACGCCCGCCTGCTGGCCCAGAAAGGCTGCCGGGTGTTCCTGCCCGGCGGGCTGCTGCGGCCCCAGACCGAGGCCATCATCGGGGCGGCTGCGCTGACTGCCATCCAACAGTACAATTTCACCAAAGCCTTCATGGGGGCCAACGGCGTGGCGCTGGATTCCGGCTTCACTACCCCAGACCCCGAGGAGGCCGCCGTCAAGGCTGCGGCCATCCACCGGGCGCGGGAGGCGTGGTTCCTGGTGGACGACACCAAATTTGCGCAGGTCTACCCCGCCGCCATCTGTGATCTGCACAACGGTGCCATCCTGACGAACCGGTGCCCCAACCCCAAATACCGGCAATACACTCTGATAAAGGAGACCGAGGTATGATCTACACTGTAACGTTCAATCCTGCCATTGATTATGTCGTCCGTCTCGACAGGCCCCTTGAGGTGGGCGAGGTGAACCGCGCCGCCGGGGAGGACTGCGTGCTGGGCGGCAAAGGCATCAATGTTTCCGGCGTGCTCCGGGAGCTGGGCTGTGAGAGCGTGGCTCTGGGCTTTGTGGCCGGTGAGACCGGTGCCTGGCTGGAGCGTGGTCTGGCCGCGCAGGGGCTCCGGACCGACTTCATCCATCTGGCCGAGGGCATGACCCGCATCAACGTCAAGATCAAGGCAGGCACCGAGACCGAGCTGAACGGCGCAGGCCCCAGCATCCCGGAAAGTGCCATGCAGCAGCTGGAAGCCCAGCTGGACACCCTGCAGCCTGACGACATCCTCATTCTGGCGGGCAGCATCCCCAAAAGCCTTTCCCAGAGCACCTACGAGCGGCTGCTGGCAGGGCTGGAGGTCCACGGCGTGCGGGCCGTGGTGGATGCCACCCAGGATCTGCTGGTCAACGTCCTCCCCTATCACCCCTTCCTGATCAAGCCCAACGATCACGAGCTGGGCGAGATCGTGGGCCGGGAGCTGAAAACGGACGCAGAGATCACCGCCGCTGCCCGCGCCCTGCAGGAAAAGGGTGCCCGGAACGTGCTGGTGAGCATGGCCGGGAACGGTGCTCTGCTGGTGGATGAGCACGGCGAGGTTCACCGCATCGGCTGCCCCAAGGGCAAGGTCGTAAACAGCGTGGGCGCAGGCGACAGCATGGTGGCCGGCTTTGTGGCTGGCTGGATGCAGACCCGGAGCTATTCCTTTGCACTGCGTCTGGGCACAGCCTGCGGCAGCGCCACCGCGTTCAGCCTTGGCCTTGCCACCAAAGAAAAAATCGACGAACTGATGAAGGAAATCTGACCCTCTGTGACGGAGAGGGTTGCAGTTATACAGGAAGGGAGAAAAATCATGCGTATTACGGAATTATTCACCGCGCAGTCCATCGCACTGGATGAGGCTCTGACCGATCAGGAGCAGATCATCAGCCGTCTGGTGGAGCTGCAGGCCACCCATGGCAACATCACGGACAAGGATGCCTACAAAAAGGCCCTTTATGCCCGTGAGGCGGAGGGCTCCACCTATGTGGACAACGGCATCACGGTGCCCCACGCCAAGACCAATGTAGTCACCCGTCCCAGTCTGGCGGCGCTGCGGCTGAGCAGCCCCGTGCAGTACAATGCCGAGGACGACGGTACCACCGACCTGCTGTTTGCCATTGCGGCTCCGGAAAACGGCAGCCTGCATGTGGACATGCTGGCCCGTATGATGCAGATGCTGATGAACGAGGACTTTGTAGAGAAGCTGAAGGCCGCAAAGACCCCTGCAGAGTTCCTTGACTGCATCGATGCACAGGAGGAGGCTCAGTTCGGCGCGGAGAGCTTCACCCAGCAGGAGATCCCCCAGAGCGGCTACCGCATTCTGGCCGTGACCGCCTGCGTCAACGGCATCGCCCACACCTATATGGCAGCGGAAGCCCTGACCAAGGCCGGTGACAAGCTGGGTCTGCCCACCAAGGTGGAGACCAATGGCTCGGATGGAGCAAAGAACATCCTCACCAGAGAAGAAATCGCAAACTGCGACGGCATCATCGTGGCAGCAGAAAAGAAGGTGGAGACCGCCCGCTTCGACGGCAAGCCGGTGCTGTTCACCCGGGTGGACGATGGCATCCACAAGCCGGAGGAACTCATCAAGAAGATCGTGCACGGCGAGGTGCCTGTTTACCACGCCGAGGGCGGTGCACAGGCCGCCGAGGATGCTTCCGGCAAGGACAGCTTTGGCCGCGCTCTGTACAAGAACCTGATGAACGGTGTCTCCCACATGCTGCCCTTCGTGGTGGGCGGCGGCATCATGATCGCACTGGCGTTCCTGCTGGACGATTACACCATCGATCCCTCCAACTTTGGCATGAACACCCCGGTCGCTGCCTTCTTTAAGACGGTGGGCAGCGCAGCCTTCGGTTACATGCTGCCCATTCTGTCTGCTTTCATTGCCATGTCCATTGCAGACCGTCCGGGTCTGGCAGTCGGCTTTGCGGGCGGTGTGCTGGCCATGAACGGCACCAACTTTGCAGGCATTGCAGCGGGTGAGACCACCGGTGTTTCCGGCGGCTTCCTTGCTGCACTGCTGGCCGGTTTTGCTGCAGGCTACATCGTCGAGCTGCTGAAAAAGATCACCGAAAAGCTGCCTGCCAGCCTGAATGGCATCCGTCCCATGCTCATCTACCCGCTGGGCGGTATGCTCATCCTCGGCGCGGTGATGTGCGGCATCAACCCGGTCATGGGCATGATCAACACGGCCATGACCGATTGCCTGAACGCCATGGGCGGCACCTCCAAGGTGCTGCTGGGTGCCATCGTGGCCGGTATGATGAGCATTGATATGGGCGGCCCGTTCAACAAAGCAGCTTACGTCTTTGGCACGGCAGCCCTTGCCTCCGGCAACTATGAGGTGATGGCCGCTGTCATGGTGGGCGGCATGGTTCCTCCCATCGCCATCGCTCTGTCCACCACCTTCTGCCCCAAGAAGTGGACTGCCGACGAGCGCCGCAACGGCATCGTGAACTACGTCATGGGCCTGTGCTTCGTCACCGAGGGCGCGATCCCTTATGCAGCAGCAGATCCGCTGCGCGTCCTGCCCAGCTGCGTGGCCGGTGCAGCGGTGGCCGGTGCGCTCTCCATGACCTTCGGCTGCGCTCTGCGTGCACCGCACGGCGGCATCTTCGTGTTCCCAGTCGTGGACCATACCGCTCTGTACTGTGTGGCGCTGGCTGTGGGCAGCGTACTGGGTGCTGTGATCCTGAGCCTGCTCAAGAAAAACCGTACCGACGCAGAATAAACGCCATTCCCTCCATATTCGAGATACTTCATAAAGCCGCAGCAAGCCCCCGGGGAGACCCGGGGGCTTGCTGTATTACGCAGGATCGCGCGAAGGATCAGAAGGATAAAAAGAAAAAGTAACCGCCCACGACTTCCAATCCAATCGGATATAACATGATACACCCGCTGTCAAAAACGCGGCAAGAACCATTTTCACAAAAAATGCAGCAAAGAACAGCGCGAAACACCGCATTTGCTGGAAAAAACTTTGAAGCCGCCCTTTTGGATTGCACCCGGTTTTTGAGTGTGGTATACTGTTTCTGTTATGGAAAAGTTCCGGTGCGGTGTGCCGGGCACAGCAAAGAGGAAAAAGGAAACGAACGATGAAAATTGGATTTGACAACGACAAATATCTCTCGATGCAGTCAGAACATATCCGCGAGCGCATCAAGAAATTTGACAACAAGCTCTATCTGGAATTCGGCGGCAAGCTGTTCGATGATTACCACGCGTCCCGCGTACTGCCGGGCTTCCAGCCCGATTCCAAGCTGCAGATGCTGCTGCAGCTGAAGGATCAGGCCGAGGTGGTCATCGTTATCAGCGCCGAGGACATCATCAGCAACAAGATCCGCGGCGACTACGGCATCACCTACGATCTGGATGTGCTGCGCCTGATCGATGCCTTCCAGGAAGTAGGCTTGTATGTGGGCAGCGTGTGCGTGACCAAGTACGCCGCTGCACCGGAGGTGGAGGCCTTTGAAAAGCGGCTGAACAGTCTGGGCATCCGCACCTTCCGCCACTACAAAATTCCCGGCTACCCCAACGATGTGGCCCGCATCGTCAGCGACGAGGGCTACGGCAAGAACGATTACATCGAGACCCAGCGCCCGCTGGTGGTCATCACGGCCCCCGGCCCCGGAAGCGGCAAAATGGCCACCTGCCTTTCCCAGCTGTACCATGAGTACAAGCGCGGCGTGAAGGCCGGTTACGCCAAGTTCGAGACCTTCCCCATCTGGAACATTCCCCTCAAGCACCCGGTGAATCTGGCCTACGAGGCCGCCACAGCCGACCTGAACGATGTGAACATGATCGACCCGTTCCATCTGGAAGCCTACGGCGTGACCACCGTCAACTACAACCGCGATATTGAGATCTTCCCGGTGGTGAACGCCATGTTTGAGCTGATCGCCGGCAAAAGCCCGTATAAGTCCCCCACGGACATGGGCGTGAACATGGCAGGCAACTGCATCGTGGACGATGCGGTCTGCCGCGAAGCCTCCCGCAAGGAAATCCTGCGCCGCTACTTCAAGTGCCTGTGTGAGCAGAAGATCACCGGCACGGTCAAGGAGACCGAGCGCTACAAGCTGGAACTGCTGATGAATCAGGCCGACCTGACCGTGGGCCAGCGCGAAGTGGAAAAGCAGGCTCATGCCCGCAGCGAGAGCACCGGCGGGGCCCCTGCTGCCGCCATTGAGCTGCCGGACGGCACCGTTGTTACCGGCAAGACCGGTCCGCTGCTGGGTGCAGCAGCATCTGCTCTGATGAATGCTCTCAAGGTGCTGGCCGGTATCCCGCAGGAGACCGACCTTGTGAGTGCGGCTTCCATTGAGCCCATCCAGACCCTCAAGACCAACTATCTGGGCGGCAAGAATCCCCGCCTGCACACCGACGAGATCCTGATCGCGCTTTCCAGCTCGGCTGCTTCCAACGAGCAGGCTGCAGCGGCCATGCATCAGCTGCCCAACCTCAAGGGCTGCGATGTGCACTCCACCGTGCTGCTTTCGGGTGTGGATACCAGCACCCTGAACCGGCTGGGAATGTACCTGACCTGTGACCCTGTTTACGAGGAAGAGGACCGCAAGTACCACAAGCAGTAAATTATACAAAAAACAAAACAGGCGCATCCAAAGGCCGAAAGGCTGGCGGATGCGCCTGTTTTTCATTGGTTCAGATGCCGGTAAAATAGGATCTGTACTTTTCTGCGTACAGCTGTGTGCCCATGCGGCGCAGGCCGCCGTACAGGTGCCGCCGGATCAGCGGTTCAATGGCATCCAGGTCTTTTTCCCGGATCACCCGCAAAATTTCCCGGTGCTCGCTCAGCACATCCGGCACATTGTTGGCCCGCACCACATCCAGACGGGTAAAGCGGGAATAATCTGGCTGCGGCTTTGTCAGGTTCTGCCAGATGTACCACTTGTTCATGCTGCAAAACCAGATGGCGTGCATTTCCAGATCCAGCGTCAGGAAGGCATTGATATCCACATTGTCCGGGTCGGTCATGGTCTGGGCCATCTCTTCCAGCAGGTCATATTTGTGCTTGATTTCGATGTACTCTTTGGGCGAACAGACCTGAATGAAATCGCGCAGCACCGTGCTTTCAACGGCTGTGCGCTGGTATACGATCTGATCCACGATATCCAGATTGATGGGGGTGACGATGGTGCCCTTGCAGGGAATGATCTGCACAAAGCCGTTCTGTTCCAGCCGCTGCAGGGCAGCGCGCACCGGTGTGCGCGAAATGCCGAACCGTTTGCACAGCTGATTTTCGCTGATGGTCTCTCCGGGCTTGATCTTCAGCGTAACGATTTCATATTCCAGCGTCTGGTAGATGTCCTCCGGATGCAGCTGTTCAGCCATGTGCTCACACTCCATTTACACAGTTGATGATAAGATATTTCTATTTTAGCCTGCCAAAAAGAGATTGTCAACGCATGAGAATGAAGTATACAATAGCCTGTATACAAGTATAGGAAAAGCTCCGAAATTTATCATATCTGACAAAAATTGATATATCAGATGAAAATGAACGGGATTGTGTCATCAGATTGTAACATCTTTCACGAGAAACGGATAAGATTGTTAGTTATGCACAAAGAAACTTTACGAAGTTGGTGAAGTTTGGCTCTTGTGCGGATGTGAATTTTCTGTTACGATTAGCGTGCAATGAAAATGCTGTATACAGGGGTCGCCAAAAACTTTGCTAGCGTATAAGGTAAAAAGGCACCCCTGAAACAAGGAGGAAGAAGATTATGAAAAAGATCTCTCGTCGCAATTTCCTGAAGGTGTCTGGTGCAATGGCAGCTGCAGGTGCTCTGGCAGCCTGCGGCGGTTCCGGTGCATCCACTCCGGCTGCTTCCGGCGCAGCATCCACTAGCACTGCAGCAAGTGCCGCAGCAGCCGGTGAGGACAAGTTTGCATCTCTGGGCGACTTCACCATGACCGTGGGTCATGCACAGCCCGAAGGCAACCCCCGCTTTGTTTCCATGGAGCAGTTTGCCGCCGATGTGGCAGAGGCCACCAACGGCCATGTGAAGATCGAGGTTTACGGCAACGGCCAGCTGGGCACCGAGAAGGAGATGCTGGAGCAGGTCGTGGCCGGCACCGTGCAGGGCATGCGCGGCGGTCAGTTCGACTTCAGCCCCCGTCTGCTGATGTTCACCCTGCCCTTCCTGACCAACACCCGTGCACAGGTCACGGCTCTGCTGCAGAGCGATCTGGCACAGAAGGTGTGCGCTGAGGCCGAAGGCGAGACGGGCACTGTCATCATTAACCTGTGCGATGCAGGCGGCTACCGCCAGTTCTCCAACTCCAAGCACCCCATCAAGGCTCCCACAGACCTGAAGGGCCTGAAGATGCGCACCAACGGCATGAAGACCATTGACATGACCTTCCAGGCAATGGGCGCTACCACCACCACCATCCCGTACTCCGACCTGTACATGGGCCTGAAGACCGGCGTTGCAGACGGTCAGGAGAACCCCTGGGTCAACGTAGAAGGCATGAAGTTCTATGAAGTGCAGAAGTACTTCACCGAGGTCAACTACCAGTTCCATCCGGACCCCTTCTATGTGAACGCAGCATGGTGGAACGGCCTGCCCGAGGAGTACCGCGATATCATTACCGAGTGCGCCACCAAGATGGGCGAGTACAACGACGAGCTGATCGACAAGAACTCCAGCGCCGCAAAGCAGACCATCGTGGATTCCGGCTGCGAAGTCTACGAGCCCTCTGCCGATGAGCTGAAGGCCTTCCAGACCGCTGTGCAGTCCGTGTACGACCAGTGTGTCACCGAGGGCATCTGCACCGCCGACGAGATCAAGGAGATGCAGGATATCGTCGCAAAGGCATAAGCAGAAACGACCAAAGGCTAGAACGGCTATGTTACGGTAAAGGCGAGAGGGCAGCCTGCGGGCTGCCCTCTGCTGTAACAGGCCAATGGAAAAAGTTGTAAAATAACCGAAAGGGGCTGAGCACCATCGAAAAGCTGAAAAAAATCGGCAAGAAGCTGTTTGACATATACTTTACCATCGGCGTGATCGCCATGGCACTGCTGGCAGCTCTTGTGATCTTTACCGTTATTGCGCGCTACTGCTTCTCCCTGAGCTGGAAGCAGCTGGCAGAGTTCAACACCACCCTGTTTGCCTTTACCACCTTCTGGGGCATGGGCATCAACGTGATCAAGGACGAGCACGTCATGATCGACATCCTTTACGACGGCGTCAAGCCTGCCCGCAAGCGCTGGCTTGCCATCATTAACTACCTCATCGTGCTGGCTGTGGTGTTGGTGTTCACCTATCAGGGCTTCAAGTATGTGGGCGTTGCCGGTAAGCAGATCAGTCAGGGTATGGAGATCCCCATGATGTATATGTACGGCATCATGCCGGTGTGCGGCATCATCTGTGCCATCTGCGTCGTGATCAAGATCATCACCCTGTACAAGGCCGATATTTCCTACTTTGCGCCCAAGAATCAGGCGCTGAGCCGTGACGACGCATAAGCGGAAAGGGGAGAATACACAACTATGGCAATGCTCATCCTTCTGGTGCTGCTGATCTTCTTTGCCGCGCTGGGCATCCCGCTGGCCTTCGCCATCGGCGCTTCCTGTGTGACCTACATCCTGATCTATGCACCTACCTTTATTACCATGCTGCCGCAGCGCGTGTGGAACGGTGCCTACAGTGAGTTGATGATCGCCATGCCGCTGTTCATGCTGGCTGGCGAACTGATGAACACCGGCGGCATCACCCAGCGCATCATCAACTTCTGCATGGAGCTGCTGCGGCCCATCCGCGGCGGTCTGGGCGAAGTGAACATCGTGGCTTCCATGATCTTTGGCGGTATTTCCGGCTCCTCTGTGGCCGATACCTCGGCTCTGGGTTCCATCCTGATCCCCGCCATGGAGAAGGAAGGCTACCCGCCGGAAGCTTCTGCCGGTATCACGGTGGCATCCTCCACCATGGGCATGATCATCCCGCCCTCCACCCCCATGATCGTTTACTCCATGATCTCCGGTGCATCGGTGGGTGCGCTGTTCGTGGCAGGTGCCGTGCCCGGCATCCTGATCGGTCTGACCCAGCTGGTGCTGGTGTACATCATCAGCGCCAAGAAGGGCTGGCATCCGGAAAAAATCAAGTTTGACGGCAAGCGCGCCGCCAAGAGCCTGCTTTCCGGCATTCCTGCCCTCATCATGCCGCTGTTCATCATCATCTGCGTTTCCTTCGGCGTGTGCACTGCATCCGAAAGTGCCGGTGTGGCCGTGCTGTATTCCATGCTGGTGGGCTTCTTCGTCTACAAGGAGCTGACATGGAAGGGTGTCTGGGAGGCTTTGAAAAAGACCCTGATCTCTTCTTCCTCCATCATGCTCATCATCGGCTTTACCACCATCTTTACATGGGTGCTGACCATGCAGAAGGTGCCGCAGACGGTGGGTGCCTTCTTCATGTCCCTGAACATGCCCGCATGGGCCATTGCACTGATCTTTGATGTGCTGATCCTGATGATCGGCACCTTCATCGACGTCAGCCCGGCCATCCTGCTGCTCACCCCCATCCTGCTGCCGGTCATGGTGCAGTACGGCTTCTCGCCGCTGCAGTTCGGTGCCATGATGATCACCGGTCTGGCCATTGGTCTGGTCACCCCGCCGGTCGGCATGTGCCTGAACGCCTGCAACAAGATCAACCGTATGCCCATCATCGAGATCTTCAAGGGCGCAGCGCCCTACGTGATCTGCAACGTGATCGTTCTGATCTCCATCAGCCTGTGGGGCCCGCTTACTACCGCCCTGCCGCAGCTGCTGGGCTACAGCATCTTCTGAGCTTAACGCGTATACCTCTTATAAAAAACAGGCAGCGCTCCCTTGCGGGGCGCTGTTTGTTTTTTGCACGCAAACAGGCGGGACTGTTGTATTTGACGGACAGATATGGTACACTAAGGCCACTTGTGTATAGGAATATAGGAAAAGAGGAATTAAATCATGGATACGCAAAAACAAAAGCGCAGCGCCTTTTCCGGCAAGATCGGCTTTGTGCTGTCGGCCGCAGGCGCTTCGGTGGGTCTGGGCAACATCTGGCGGTTTCCGTACCTCGCCGCGAAATACGGCGGCGGCATTTTTCTGCTGGTGTACATCGTGCTGGCCGTCACCTTTGGCTACACGATGATCGTGGCCGAAACGGCACTGGGCCGCATGACCCGCAAAAGCCCGGTGGGTGCCTTTGGCGCCTTTGGCAAAAAGGGCGGCCTGCGGTTCGGCGGCTGGATCAATGCGGTCATCCCCATTCTGATCGTGCCGTACTATTCGGTCATCGGCGGCTGGGTCATCCGCTATCTGTCGGAGTATATCAGCGGCCATGGCAGTGAGCTTTCGCAGGACGGTTATTTTTCCAATTTCATTTCCAGCGGACTGTCGGCAGAGGTGTGCTTTCTGATCTTCACGGCCTTTACGCTGGCCATCATCTTTGCAGGTGTGCGCAACGGCGTGGAGCGTGTTTCCAAGGTGATGATGCCGGTACTGGTGGTGCTTTCGGTGGTCATTGCGGGCTACTCGGTCACGCGCCCGGGTGCGTTGGCAGGCGTGAAGTATTTTCTGGTGCCGAACGTGGCAAACTTTTCCTGGATGACGGTGGTCACGGCCATGGGCCAGATGTTCTATTCGCTGTCCATCGCTATGGGCATTCTGGTCACCTTTGGCTCCTATATGAAGAAGGAGGTCTCCATTGAGGAATCCACCGAGAACGTGGAGGTGTTTGACACGGCCATTGCCATCATGGCGGGCCTGATGATCATTCCGGCGGTGTTCTCCTTCTCCGGCGGCGACCCGGATACCCTGCAGGCCGGTCCGGCGCTGATGTTCATTACCATCCCCAAGGTGTTCGAGAGCATGGGCTTTGGCCATGTGGTGGGCATCCTGTTCTTTTTGCTGGTGCTGTTTGCAGCCGTGACCAGCTCCATTGCCCTGACCGAGAGCGCTGTCTCCACCTTTGAGGACGAGCTGGGCTGGAGCCGCGAGCGCGCAACGGCACTGATCGGCCTGATCATGGTGGCGCTGGGCAGCCTTTCGGCACTGGGCTATGGCCCGCTGGCGGGCGTGACGGTGTTCGGGATGCAGTTTCTGGATTTCTTCGATTTCCTCACCAACTCTGTCATGATGCCCATTGCAGCCATTGCTATCTGCCTGCTGGTGTCCCGCGTGATCGGCGTGCAGAAGATCGAAGAAGAGGTGACGCTGGGCGGCAAGCCCTTCCGCCGTAAAAAAATCTTCAACTTCATGATCCAGTATCTGTGCCCCATCTTTGCGGCCATTATCCTGATTAGCTCTGTGGCAAATGCTCTGGGCTGGATCGCAATGTAAAAACAAAAAAGCGCAGAAGGTGTTTCTCAAAGGAAGCCTTCTGCGCTTTTTTGTATGTCCAAAAGGTTTTCTTATGCTGTGAAGTTGCATAAAGCATAGAAAACGGCGATTTTGGCCTCAATTAGCTGGAAGCCTGATTTTATTAGCTGGAACCGAAAATTCTGCTAATGGCATTCGCTGGCTAATTTTGGCGATCGGCTCAAAATGAAAAATGCGAAGATCGTCTTTCACATGGAAAAATGACCTTCGCATTT
>OIMB01000297.1_pt1 | contig 13471 bp, 10 predicted proteins | sample 1584581 | NCBI WGS metagenome assembly OIMB01 (sample SAMN02674606, study PRJEB24791) | human gut metagenome, SKBSTL068 | isolation source: stool | host: Homo sapiens | place: USA | reverse complement strand
ACGACGCTCTTCCGATCTCGATGCCCGCATCAAGGAAGTCATCGATGAGGTGCTTTACCTGCTGATGGATCTGGGCGCTTCCGATGAGCAGCTGGAATGCCCCATCCTGTTCTGCTGCGGCCGTCAGGGCACCGCAAGCCTGGACCCCGATGTGCCCGGCACCGACCTGATCCCCCTGTTCGATACCCTGCTGGACACCATCCAGCCTCCTCAGGGCGATCCCGAGGCTCCCTTCCAGATGCTGGTCTCCTCTGTTGACTACAACGAGTTCGTTGGCCGCATCGGCATTGGCCGCATCCAGAACGGCGTTGCCAAGGTCGGCGAGGAAGTGGTCGTGTGCGACTGGCACAACCCCGACCTGAAGATGCGCGGCCGCCTGACCAAGCTGTACGATTTCCAGGCCAATGGCCGCCAGCCCTGCGACAACATCACCGCAGGCGATATCGTTGCATTCTCCGGCCTGCCCGATGTCACCATCGGCAACACGCTGTGTGCTCCCTCTCAGGTTGAGCCGCTGCCCTTCGTGAAGATCAACGATCCCACCGTGGAGATGACCTTCTCCGTCAACGACAGCCCCCTGGCCGGCCGTGAGGGCAAGTACGTCACCAGCCGCCAGATCCGTGACCGCCTGCAGAAAGAGCTGCTGAAGGACGTTGCTCTGAAGGTGGAGGATTCTCCCACCACCGATTCCTTCCGCGTCATGGGCCGCGGTGAGATGCACCTGTCCATCCTGATCGAGACCATGCGCCGTGAAGGTTATGAGCTGCAGGTCTCTCCCCCGCACGTTCTGACCAAGGTCATCGACGGCAAGACCTATGAGCCTATGGAGCATGTCGTCATCGATGTGCCCACCCAGTATCAGGGCGCTGTCATGACCGGTCTGGGCCAGCGCAAGGCTATCCTGCAGCAGATGGAATCTCTGGGCACCGACCGCGTGCGTCTGGAGTTCCGTATGCCCAGCCGCGGCCTGTTCGGCTACCGCAACCAGTTCCTGACCGATACCCACGGCGAAGGCATCCTCAACCAGATCTTTGATGGCTACGATGTCTGGGCCGGTATGATCGCCAACCGTTCCACCGGTTCTCTGGTCAGCTTTGAGACCGGCGATGCCGTTACCTACGGCCTGTACAACGCGCAGCAGCGCGGCACCCTGCTGGTGGGCGCTGGCGAAAAGGTCTACGAGGGCATGGTCATCGGCTACACCGCTTCCGGCGAGGATGTGGATGTCAACGTCTGCAAGACCAAGCACCTGACCAATACCCGCGCTTCCGGTTCCGATGACGCTCTGCGCCTGATCCCCGTCAGCAAGCTGAGCCTGGAGGGCTGCCTGGAGTTCCTGGCACAGGACGAGCTGCTGGAGGTCACCCCTGAGAATCTGCGCATCCGCAAGCAGATCCTGAACCACGACCAGCGCATGAAGGCAAAGAGCAAGCTGAAGTAAGCTGCTTCCCTTCCCGATCAACATAAAAAACGGCATCGCAAACCATTCGGTCTGCGATGCCGTTTTTGCGTTTCGCTCCTTATTCAGCGCTGTATGCGCTGCCCATGGTCCAGGAGTTGGAAGCCGAATACTTTGCGTGGTTGCGCAGGTAGGTGACCCAGGCACCATAGCCGTTTCCGGCCGAGAAGTGGACTCCATCCGGAGCCGCCAGCATCTCCTTCAGATTCCCGTTCTCATCGGCAAAGGTCTCCCACAGGTCAAGGTAGACACAGCCCTTGTCTGCAGCCAGCTTTGCCAGCTGCTCGTTCACCGAGCGCAGGACATCGGACGCAAGACCGGGCTTTTCCGCAGCAGCCTGGGGCCGCACCGGCGGGATGGACTGGACATAGATGACGCAGCCGGGCAGGGCCTGCCTGAGCTGATCCAGCATCTGGCCATAGTAGGCCAGAAAGCGGTCTGCCGCCCCCAGCGTGGTCAGCGTGTTGGTGCCCAGCAGGATATAGAGCTTTTTCGGCTGGGCCGCTGTCAGCACATCCATTGCCACCTCTGAGCCGCGCACGCTGCTCTTGACCGCGCTGCGGTTCACGATGGCATCGGGGCCCACACCGGTATAGCCGCAGATGAGCGCCCCGCCCAGGTTGATGCTGTAATCGGAGAAGCCCACGGTCAGGCTGTCGCCCAGCAGGGCCGCATCCGAAAAGTAACTCAGATCCACCTGCCCACAGCTGGGCTGACGGATCACGCTGCTGTCATACGCCTTGACCTGATAGGCCCCCGCTGCCTGCCGGGCGGGGCCGAACTGTTCCAGCGTGACAGCCGCCGTATCGTCGGCCCCACTGCCTTCCCCTGCCGTACCGCCGGCGCTGTCTGCCGCGGAGGCTCCCGTATCTCCCTGCATGGGCAGCGGAGCCAGGATATTGGCCGCTGTGCCCGCCGCCGGGCTTTGCTGGACAGCCTCGCTCTGCTTTTCGCCATTTTCCAGAATGGCCGTGACGGCCAGCGACAGCAGCAGGATCGCTGCAATGATTCCCGCCAGCCGCAGGCCGGTGCCTGCCTTGCTGCGCCGTCTCCGGCCATGGGTGGAATGATATTCGTGTGAGATTCCCATTCTCTTTCCCGCCTTTCCCTGTTTTCTTTTCTCTATCATTACGGTCAGTATCCCCGAAAAATTGCAAAGTTTGCATTCTGCACTCCGACCGACCCTGTGTTTTTGTAGGATACGCCAAATATTGTATCATAATTTTTTTGCCCGTGCAACCAATCAGGTCTTGCATACAACAGAGAAATAGTTTACAATAGTATTGTTGCAGGAATTGCACAGTTTTCATTGAATCAGATGCACATCCTGCATTCTTTTTGTACGACTTGCGGCGCGCATCCGCAATCTCCTTCCCCGGGCAGTGCAGGGCTCTGGGAGGACACAGAAGGACTTGCCGCGCTTTGCAGGACGTGAAATGTTGTTCTTTTGGATAAGGAGGACGTATGTCAAAAAATGTCATCATCGGCCAGAGCGGCGGCCCTACCGCTGTTATCAATTCCAGCCTGGCAGGCGTATACAAAGCTGCCTGCAGTCTGGGAGCCGATAAGGTCTACGGAATGAAGTACGGCATCGAGGGCCTTTTAAAGGAAGAGATGCTGGAACTGAACGTTCTGCTGGATGACCGCATGAGCATCGAACTGCTCAAGCGCACCCCGTCCAGCTATCTGGGCAGCTGCCGCTACAAGCTGCCGGACCCGGACGTGGATTCTACCCCGTTCATCAAGCTGTTCACCCTGTTTGACAAGTACGATATCTGTGCGTTGTTCTACATCGGCGGCAACGACTCGATGGACACCATTGCAAAGCTCTCCCGTTACGGTGCCCAGGTGGGCAGCAGCGTCCGGTTCATCGGTGTGCCCAAGACCATCGACAACGACCTCTGCCTGACCGACCACACCCCCGGCTACGGCTCTGCCGCCAAGTACATTGCCACCATCCTGAAGGAGGTCATCCGTGACTCCTCCGTTTACAACATCCGCAGCGTGACGGTGGCCGAGATCATGGGCCGCCACGCAGGCTGGCTGGCCGGTGCGGCCTGTCTGGCCGGCGGCGATGACTGCGAAGGCCCCGACCTCATTCTGCTGCCCGAAGTTCCCTTTGACCCGGACAGGTTCCTGACCCGGGTGGACGAGCTGCAGCGGGTCAAGCCCAATGTCATCATTGCAGCCAGCGAGGGTGTTAAGACAGCCGACGGCACCTATCTGTGCGATCTGGTCTCCACCGCCGGGCAGCTGGATGCCTTTGGCCACAAGGCCATCCTCAGCGGCACCAGCCGGTACCTTTCCGATCTCATTCACGACAACCTGAACTGCAAGAGCCGTGCCATCGAGTTTTCGACTCTGCAGCGCTGCGCCAGCCATCTGGCCAGCCGCACCGATGTGAACGAGGCCTATGCCGTGGGCGGCGCTGCCGCTTCCGCTGCCTTTGCGGGTGAGACCGGGCGGATGATCTCGCTCAAGCGCATTTCCGATTACCCCTACCAGTGCATCACCGAGTCGGTGGATGTCCAGCAGGTGGCAAACCTGGAGAAAAAGGTGCCGCTGGACTGGATCACCCCGGACGGAATGCAGGTGACGGCGGCATTTGAGGAGTATGCCCGTCCACTCATCCTGGACGAAGTGACACCGGTCTACGTCAACGGCACCCCGCGCCATATCTGCCTGTAAGTTTCATTTGCGCGCTTCCTCCCCCCTCGTGGTCTGTTTTCGTGATCCTGCACGATAATATAAAAGCCGAAACAGAAGAAAAGGAGAAATCATCATGGGTAAAAATGCAATCGTTGGTCAGTCTGGCGGCCCTACCTCCGTCATCAATGCAAGTCTGGCAGGCGTATTCGAGAGCTGCAAAAGCCGCGGCGCTGAGATCGTTTACGGCATGTGCAACGGCGTTGCCGGTCTGCTGGAGGAGCGCGTGGTGGATCTTTCCACCGTGCTGACCGATGACCTGGATATCGAGCTGCTCAAGCGCACCCCGTCCAGCTTCCTGGGCAGCTGCCGCTATAAGCTGCCCGATTGGCACGATGACGAGACCGTTTACAAGAAGCTGTTCGCCATCCTGGAAAAGCTGAACATTGGCTACTTCTTCTACATTGGCGGCAACGACTCCATGGATACCATCGGCAAGCTGGCTGAATACGGCAATCGCATCCAGAGCGACATCCGCTTCATGGGCGTTCCCAAGACCATCGACAACGACCTGATGGTGACCGACCACACCCCCGGCTACGGCTCTGCGGCAAAGTACATCGGTGTGGTGATGAAGGAGATCATCCGCGATGCCACCGTTTACGGCACCAATTATGTCACCGTGGTCGAGATCATGGGCCGCAACGCCGGCTGGCTGACCGCTGCTGCCTCTCTGGCCAAGAGCGATGACTGCGAGGGCGTGGATATGATCTGCCTGCCCGAAGTCCCCTTCAACGTGGAGCACTTCATTGAGAAGGTCCGCGTCATGCAGGAGAAGAAGCCCAGCATCGTGATCGCTGTTTCCGAGGGTGTCAAGCTCGAGGACGGTCGCTACGTCTGCGAGCTGGCCGACGATGTGCATGCAGTGGACGCTTTCGGCCACAAGGCACTGACTGGTACCGCACGCTATCTGGCGAATGTGGTCGCCCGCAATCTGGATACCAAGACCCGCTGCATCGAGCTGTCTACCCTGCAGCGCTGCGCTGGTCACCTGACCAGCCGCACCGATATCACCGAGGCTTACCAGGTGGGCGGCGCTGCTGCCAAGGCTGCCTTTGAGGGTGTCACCGGTCAGATGGTCGCCCTGAAGCGCATCTCCAACAGCCCCTATCAGTACATCACCGAGCTGCACCCCATCAGTGAAGTTGCAAACCTCGAGAAGAAGGTTCCCCTGAGCTGGATGAACGAGAATCACACCCAGATGACCGAGGAATTCCTCGAGTATGCCCGCCCGCTGATCCAGGCTGAGCTGACTCCGCTGTACATTGCAGGTCTGCCCCACCACATCTACATGAAAAAGTAATTTCTCCTTTGAATCCTTCTAAGGCATAGCAAAACTCCCGCCCGGATGCGCTCCGGGCGGGAGTTTTTTCTGTGTGGCTTATGATTTACTGTTTGCCCAGCTGCCAGAACGCCACGGCACTGGCGGCGGCAACGTTCAGGGAATCGACCCCGTGGGACATGGGGATCTTGACTGTGTAATCGCAGGATGCGATGGTGGTATGGGAAAGGCCGTCCCCCTCCGTGCCCAGCACAATGGCAAGCTTTGGTTCCCGGGCAAGGGCTTCGTCATCAATGCTGACCGAACGGTCACTCAAGGCCATGGCAGCCGTCTTGAAGCCCAGGGCATTCAGCTGGGCGAGCCCCTTTTCGGGCCAATCAGCAGGAGTTTCACCGATCTGCGCCCAGGGTACCTGAAATACCGTGCCCATACTCACGCGCACGGCCCGGCGGCAGAGCGGGTCACAGCAGGAGGGGTTGATAAGAACTGCGTCCATGTTCAGCGCTGCCGCGCTGCGGAAGATGGCACCCACGTTGGTGGAATCCACAATGCCCTCCAGCACGGCCACCCGCCGGGCGTTCCTGCAGAGCTCCTCCACGGTGCGGGGCTTCGGACGTTGAAAGGCGCAGAGCACACCCCGGGTCAGCTCGTAGCCTGTCAGTGCAGCCAGCAGCTCCCGGTCAGCAGTATAAATGGGTGCATCCCCGCAGCGGGTCAGGATCTCCGCCGCTGGGCCGGTGATCTGCCTGCGCTCCATCAGCAGGGAGACCGGCACAAAGCCTGCATCCAGTGCCCGGGAGATCACCTTGGGGCTCTCGGCAATGAAGATGCCTTTTTCGGGTTCCAGCCGACTGCGCAGCTGGTTCTGCGTCAGGCGGGCGTAGGGGTCCAGCTCCGGCGCGTGAAAATCCGTGATCTCAATGATATTGGGCATGGGGAGATTCTCCTTTTTCTGTATGAATGGTCTTATTGTAGCACAACCCGGATGCAATTGCAAAAAACATGGCAGGCATATTCGTTTTACATAGTCAAAACCGCCAAAAATCACCTTTTGTTTTTGACAAATCCGTCAACCCGCGTTATAGTATAGGGGTAAAAAATCAGAGGGGGAATTTGCATGAATTCCAAGAAAAAGCGCCGCGGCCAGATGTCGGAAGCCTTCTGCACGGCAATGTTCCTTTCACTGTCCGGCGGCCTGCAGGACGTATACACCTATCTGTTCCGGGGCAAGGTGTTTGCCAACGCCCAGACCGGCAACATCGTGCTGATGGCTGTCCACGCCTTTGCCGGAGAGTGGGGGCATGTGCTGCATTATCTTGTGCCCCTGTGCTTCTTTGCGCTGGGCGTGTTCGCGGCAGAGCTGATGCACCAGAAGCTGCAGAATCTGCAGCGGCTCCACTGGCGGCAGCTGGTGGTGCTGTGTGAGATCGTGATGCTGTTCGTGGTGGGCTTTTTCCCGCAGGAGTGGAATCTTATGGCCAATGCGCTGGTCTCGTTTGCCTGTGCGATGCAGGTGCAGACCTTCCGCAAGGTGAACGGTTATGCCTTTGCCAGCACCATGTGCATCGGCAACATGCGCAGCGGCATGGACTCCCTCTGCAGCTGGGTGCTCAACCGCAATCCTGCCGCCCTGAAAAAATCCTTCTATTACTGGGGCATCATCCTCCTGTTTGCGCTGGGCGCGGGCCTGGGCAGCCTGACGCTGGACCTCTGCGGCGCAAAGGCCATCTGGCTCTCCTGCCTGCTGCTGGCCGTCAGCTTCTGCCTGATGTTCCTGAAAGAAGATGTGGAAGAGATCAAAGAAGATCTTGAAGCACTGGAAGCAAAACATTAAATCAAGGAGTTTCCCTCAGTTTCACGCTGTTTACCGCCATGCCAAAGGCTCCCCTGGGAGGGGAGCTGGCGAGCGCCAGCGAGACTGAGGGCTTTATTTTTCTCCGAATCTTTCCAACACTTCCCCGGTTTCCTTCGTCTTACAGGCAGAACGACGCAATGAAAGGAGGAAGCCCCATGTGGGAGCTGCTGTACGAGACCTTCTGGGACAGGCTGGAACACTTCTGTTGCAATCTCTGCCGGGACGAAGCCCGGGCGGAGGATCTGACCCAGGAAGTTTTTCTGCGGGCACTGCAGAACCGGACCCTTATCAACAGCTTTACAGAGCGGCAGTGCAAGGCCTGGCTGTTTACCACTGCACGGAATCTCTACTGCGACCAACTCCGCCGGGCGGCAAAGGAGGAGCAGCTGCTCAGCACCTTTTTCCCGGAAGAGGACAGTGCTGAACCGGATTCCGCACTGGACACGGTGGAAGCCGCCAGTCTGCTGGCTCTGCTCACCCCGGAAGAACGGCGGCTGTTTACCCTGCGCTATACAGCGGGCTACAATGCCAGCGAGATCGGTCAGCTGCTCAGTCTTCCGCCCGGCACGGTCCGCAGCCGCCTTGCCCAGATACGCCATCGCCTCAAAACTGAACTTACGGAGGAATAAATGATGAAAAAGAACCTGAATGTGGACGCTATGATCCTGGACCTGCGCAATGTGCAGGAGGATTTTCTTGACCGCTATGAGCAGATCAAGCTGGACTGCATGATCGCGCTGACCTCGCCCCGGGTGCAGACGCTCCTGAGCCAGCACAACATTTCTCTGGATTCGATGCTCTGCAAAAATGTCCCGGAGGAGGTCTCGGTGGGTGTGGTCAATGGCAAGGTCACGCTGAGCTCTGCCAGCCAGACCGCCGCCGGGCAGGTACTGGTGGTCAACGGCAAGCTGATGATCACCCCGGATGCTGCGGAGGTTTTACAGAAGTACGCCTGCATTCTGGTCAACGGTATGATCTACTGCCCGCAGTGCCTCTCGGCAGTGGTATCCGCCCGCTGCATCCTGAACGGAAAGCTGGCGGTCTACCCCGATGATGCAGTGCTCCTGCCGGGAAGCTCCATCAAGCTGGACAACACCTTCCTGCTGCGGGCACAAAGCCGCCTGTACTGGAATGAACATCGCTTCCTGGCGGTTGACCCCAGGCTCGACACTGCCGCACTGGCCGCAAAGGGCTGCAGCTTTTCCGCTCCAAAGGCCATCCTGTGCGCAAGCCTTGCGCCCGTTCTGGCCCCGCTCTTCCCGGATTCCACCGAGCTGATCATCGTGCCGGACGGCACCGCTGTGGTGGAGGACGACCTGGAACTGACCGCCTCTTCCCTGCGCCGGTATGGCCCCCGTCTCTATGTGCTGGGTGATGCTGTCATCCCCGCAGAGAGCGCAGACCTGCTGGCTCAGATCGAATTCCTGCATGTTACCGGTGAAGTAGAGCTTCCTGATGCTCTGGAAGCAGCCTTCTTTGCCATCCCTGCGCTGGAATGCGGCAAAGTAGTCCACGAGGACGCTCTGCCCAAACAGACCCGCGCCAAAGCAAAGGATGAGGAGCCCGATCCGGATACCGTGACCCTCAGCGGCATCCAGCTGACCCTGTAATCCGCACTGTTCCTCCCTGCCCCGCTCTTTCCGGCAAAAGCTCTCTGCTGGAAGGAGCGGGACTTTTGTTGATTTTTTATTGCACCCGCTCCTCTGATATGATATACTGTTTTTGTATTGTGTAATTCCCCGGGCACACTTCCGCTGTGGAACCCGCTGCCCGGGCAGGATAAGGGAACCGAAATCAGGAAGAGGAGCAACGAATGAAAAAAGGATTTGACAACGACAAATACCTGCAGATGCAGTCGGAGCACATCCGGGAGCGGATCGCGCAGTTCGACAACAAGCTGTATCTGGAATTCGGCGGCAAGCTGTTCGATGACTACCACGCCTCCCGCGTGCTGCCCGGCTTCCAGCCCGATTCCAAGCTGCAGATGCTGCTGCAGCTGAAGGATCAGGCCGAGGTCGTTATCGTCATCAACGCTGAGGACATCGTCAGCAGCAAGGTGCGCGGTGACTATGGCATTACCTATGATCTGGACGTTCTGCGTCTCATCGATGCATTCCAGGAGCGCGGCCTGTTTGTGGGCAGCGTATGCGTGACCATGTACACCGCTGCCCCCGAGGTGGAAGCCTTTGAGAAGCGGCTGAACAGCCTGGGCATCCGCACCTTCCGGCACTATAAGATCCCTGGCTACCCCAACGACGTTGCCCGCATCGTGAGCGACGAGGGCTATGGCCGCAACGAGTACATTGAGACCCAGCGCCCGCTGGTGGTGATCACGGCTCCCGGCCCCGGCAGCGGCAAGATGGCCACCTGCCTGTCCCAGCTGTACCACGAATACAAGCGGGGCGTGAAGGCCGGTTATGCCAAGTTTGAGACCTTCCCCATCTGGAACATCCCCCTGAAGCACCCGGTCAACCTGGCATACGAGGCCGCTACCGCCGACCTGAACGATGTGAACATGATCGACCCGTTCCATCTGGAGGCCTATGGCAAGACCGCGGTCAACTACAACCGCGACATTGAGATCTTCCCCGTGGTCAACGCCATGTTTGAGCTGATTGCAGGCAAGAGCCCCTACCACTCCCCCACCGACATGGGCGTGAACATGGCCGGCAACTGCATCGTGGACGATGCGGCCTGCTGCGAAGCTTCCCGCAACGAGATCGTCCGCCGCTACTTCAAGGCCCTGTGCGACCTCAAGAACGGCGCACAGATCCAGAGCGAGGTCTACAAGCTGGAGCTGCTGATGAATCAGGCCGGACTGACCCTGGGCAGCCGCCCGGTGGAGCAGGCCGCCCATGCAGTCTCTGAAAAGACCGGCGGTGCCCCCGCCGCTGCCATTGAGCTGCCGGACGGCACCGTTGTCACCGGCAAGACCGGCCCCCTGCTGGGTGCCGCTTCCTCCGCTCTGCTCAACGCGCTGAAAAAGCTGGCCGGCATCGACCAGGAGCTTGACCTCGTTTCTGCCGCCGCCATCGAGCCCATCCAGACCCTCAAGACCAACTATCTGGGCAGCAAAAACCCCCGTCTGCACACCGACGAGATCCTGATTGCCCTGTCCAGCTCGGCCGCGCAGAATCCCACTGCTGCAGCCGCCCTCAAGCAGCTCTCCCACCTGAAGGGCTGCGATATGCACTCCACCGTCATCCTGTCCAGCGTGGATATGGATACCGTGAAGAAGCTGGGCATGTATCTGACCTGCGAGCCCACCTATGAGGAAGCAGACCGGATGTACCACAAGAAGTAAAAAATAATGACCCTCTCTGTCATTGCTTTGCACTGCCGTCTTTCCCCCAAGGGCTAGGCGGCCGCATCTGCGCGACGGAGAGGGTCATTTCTATTTCCGGGTCTGTTCCCAGTAGGCTCCCATGCTCTGGCCGGGCTGGTCTGTGACATCATCGTTCAGATAGTCTGCAAGGCCAAAGGCTTCCGGCTTCCAGCTGCGGGCGGCATCCACGGTGGGGTATTCCACCTCAGCGTACCAGAACGCAGTGGGCTGGCCCTCATCCACATAGTTCACCTCCAGCACAAGGCCATCGGGCAGGGCGTAGCTTCTGCGGATCTTCCCGATCAGGGGCTTACCGATGATCTTTGTTTCCAGTTCATCAAACAGTTTCTTGTCGATGGGGCGCTCGATCTCCTCCCGTGCAAGCCCGCTTCCGGACTTGAAGCAGAGGATATAGGCCGTCTCGCCGCCTTTGAGCGCCTCCTCCCGGATGCGCACGGTGGGCCGCACGCTGATATATCCCTGCCGCATGGCAAACTCTTCCTTGAGCGGCAGAGCCGGGAGGTTTTCGCCCTCCGGCCAGCCGTTCACCATCCATTTGCGTTCGATCTCCATAGCGTTTTCTTCCTTCCGCAAAATTTTGTATTTATTCTATCATATTTTTATGTTATGATAAAGAGCAGAACAAGCATCATTTTGCGCATTCTTTGTTGAAGGAGCATTTTATGAAAAGCGAACGCACTTATCCTGTATATAAAGTCAACAAGCACGCCGAAGGGCTTTTGGTGGGCGGGCACCCCTGGGTGTATGAGAACGACATCCTCCATTCCCCGGAAAATGAGCCGGAAAACGGCACGCTGGCCGATGTGGTCAGCACCAAGGGTTCCTACCTTGGCACCGGCTTTGTCTCGCTCAAAAGCAAGATCCGCGTGCGGCTGATCTCCCGCAATGCCAACGACACCTTTGATGCTACGTTCTGGCGCCGCCGGGTGGAATATGCATGGAACTACCGCAAAACCGTGTTGGAGCCCGCCGACCTTTCCGCCTGCCGCGTCATTTTTGGCGAAGCCGACCAGTTCCCCGGCCTGACTGTGGACCGGTTCAGCAACATCCTCGTCACGCAGACCCTGAGCGTGGGCATGGAAAAGCTCAAGCCCGTCCTCTTCCCCATTCTGGCAGAAGTCCTGCGCGCCGACGGCCAGACCATCGACGGCATCTACGAGCGCAACGATGAGGCTCTGCGCGCAAAGGAAGGTCTTGAGCAGAACAAAGGCTGGTTTGAGCTGCCCGGTGAGACTCACCCGGCAAGCACCCAGACCGAGATCTGCGAGAACGGAGTTTACTATCATGTGGATTTCGAGAACGGCCAGAAGACCGGCTTCTTCCTTGATCAGAAGTACAACCGCCGGGCGGTGGCACGCCTTGCTGCAGGTCACACCGTGCTGGACTGCTTTACCCACACCGGCAGCTTTGCACTGAACGCCGCTGCGGGCGGCGCTGCCCGTGTGACCGCCGCCGACATCAGCGCCGAGGCCATTGCCATGGCGCAGCGCAATGCCCAGCGCAACGGTCTGACCAATATGGACTTTTTGTGCGAGGACACCTTTGAGCTGCTGCCCCGCTTGGAAAGAGAGGGACACCCCTACGATTTTATCATTCTGGACCCGCCGGCCTTTACCAAGGCGCGCCGCACCGTAGAAAACGCCATGCGCGGCTACAAGGAGATCAACTACCGGGCCATGAAGCTCCTGCCCCGGGGCGGCTACCTCGCCACGGCCAGCTGCTCCCACTTCGCCACCGAGGAGCTGTTCATCAAGATGCTCCGCTCCGCCGCCAAGGACGCCCACCGCCAGCTGCGCCAGATCGAAGTCCGCCAGCAGGCCCCCGACCACCCCATCCTCTGGGGCGTGCCGGAGACGAATTATCTGAAGTTTTTCCTGTTTCAGGTGATCTAAAGAGCACTTTCCCGGTAGGACCTCTCAGGCGCTCCGCGCCAGCTCCCCTTAAAAGGGGAGCCATTGGCAGGCCGGGCAACTCTGAGCGGAACACCGGAAGTGTGATATAACGCAAAAGGGCGGGCCTTGCTTACGAGGGCAGCGGCTTCTGGACAAGCGCTTCTTGTCAGGCTGTCGTGAATCCAGACAGCAGGGCACTACTATTCCCGAAACCGTGAGCTTTCTTCGCCTAGCGTAAACCTGACCGGCACGCCAGTGGCTCTCCCTCTGGGAGAGCTGGCGCGAAGCGCCTGAGAGGGCAATAGTCATACCCTCCGCGCAAAACTCCAAAATTTCGAGAGTCGGTTTGTGCAGAATCGTCAAATCTGTCTATTGCCTTTTTCGGCCTCTTCGGCTATAATCAACGCATAGACAGCAACGGCGCTGTGAGTCACCTCCTGACTCGCAGCGTCGTTTCGTTTAACCAGATATTTCGCGGGCAGGGGCCTCCCCTCTCCGCGCAAAAATCCACGGCAAGCTGAAGCATTTTGTTCAAGTAAGGAGTAGGAATTTATGGCAGCAAATGTTATGGAGATCTACGGCAGCAAAGTCTTTAACGAGCACGTCATGAAGGAGCGTCTTCCCAGCGCTACCTATAAGAGCCTCGAGAAGACCCTGCACAAGGGCGCGCCTCTGGACATCGAGGTCGCAAACGTCGTGGCCAGCGTCATGAAGCGCTGGGCAATGGAGCTGGGTGCCACCCACTACACCCACTGGTTCCAGCCTCTGACCGGCATCACCAGCGAGAAGCACGATGGCTTCGTCTCCCCCGTGGGCGACGGCACCGCCATCATGGAGTTCAACGGCAAGGAGCTTGTCCGCGGCGAGCCGGATGCCTCCTCCTTCCCCTCCGGCGGCCTGCGTGCCACCTGTGAGGCCCGCGGCTACACCG
>OIMB01000277.1_pt1 | contig 14363 bp, 7 predicted proteins | sample 1584581 | NCBI WGS metagenome assembly OIMB01 (sample SAMN02674606, study PRJEB24791) | human gut metagenome, SKBSTL068 | isolation source: stool | host: Homo sapiens | place: USA | reverse complement strand
CAGGAGCCGCAGGACGGCCGGCAGGAGCCGAACGACGAAGCCGGAGAGGAGGGCGAGCCCCAGCCTCAGCCGGGCATCTCCCCGCAGGAGCAGGAACGGATGCTCGACGCCATTCAGGCCCAGGAGGACAAGACCCAGGAGAAGATCAAGGAGCGGACGGGCACCGTGGTGCGCGGCGGCAAAAACTGGTAACGCAAAAACGATTCGGCCATGACGACTTTCGCATATCCCCATTTGCTGTGGCTCCTGCTGCTGCTCGTCCCCATGGCAGCCTACTACGTCTGGCGGACGCGGCAGGGCGGGGCGGCTCTTCAGGTCTCCACCGTCGCGGGCGTCGCGGGAGCACCCCGCACGGCCCGCTACTACCTGCGCCACCTGCCGTTCGTGCTTCGCTGCGCTGCACTCGCGCTGCTCGTCGTGGCGCTGGCACGACCCCGCTCGGCGGAGCACAATGCCCGCTCCACATCGGAGGGCATCGACATCGTGCTGGCGATCGACATCTCGACCTCCATGCTCGCACAGGACCTGCGTCCCGACCGCATCACCGCGGCCCGGGAGGTGGCCGGATCCTTCATCGCCGACCGCCACGGCGACCGTATCGGGCTGGTCGCTTTCGCGGGCGAAGCCTTCACCCAGAGTCCGCTGACCACCGATCAAGGTACGCTCCAGACCCTCCTGGGGCGCATCCGCAGCGGCGTGATCGAGGACGGCACAGCCATCGGCAACGGCCTTGCGACGGCCATCAACCGCCTGCGGGAGAGCGACGCCAAGAGCAAGGTAATCATCCTGCTGACCGACGGCGAGAACAACAGCGGGCAGATCGCCCCCCTCACGGCGGCCGACATCGCCAAGAGCCAGGGAATCAAGGTCTATACGATCGGGGTAGGAACACGCGGCATGGCCCCCTACCCGACCACCGACTATTTCGGCAACCCCGTGACCGTGCAGGCCAAAGTGCAGATCGACGAAGGGATGCTCCGCAAGATCGCCGAGACCACCGGCGGCCGCTATTTCCGGGCCACGGACAAAGCCAAGCTCCAGGCCATTTACGACGAAATCAACACCCTCGAAAAGAGCAAGGTCGAAATCACCGAATACACGACGTTCCGGGAGGAGTACCTCGCATGGGCTCTCGCTGGCCTCGCGCTCCTCGTGCTGGAGTTCCTCGCACGCTCCCTCTGGTTTAAATCCCTGCCGTAATGTTCCGATTCGCAAATCCCCATCTTCTCTGGCTGCTGCTGCTCGTTCCCGCCATGGCGGGTCTCTTCGCTGCCGCGGCCCGCAATCGCCGCCGCCGGCTCGCCCGCTTCGGCAATCCGGCGATCCTGCGGCTGCTCATGCCCGACGCTTCGCCCGCGCGTGTGCGGTTCCGGTTCCTGCTCTTCTGCACGGCAGCGGCGCTCGTGGTGCTCGCCGCGGCGCGGCCCCAGTTGGGTTCCAAGCTGCGCGAACAGACCAGCGAGGGGATCGAGATGATGCTCGTTGTCGATGTTTCCAACTCGATGCTGGCGGAGGATTTCGAGCCTAACCGCCTCGAACGCACGAAATATGCTATCGGCAAGCTCTTCGACGGGCTCAGGCAGGACCGGGTCGGCATGATCGTCTTTGCCGGGGATGCGGCCGTACAACTGCCCATCACCTCCGATTACCGCATGGCGCGGGCCTTCGCCCGCAAGATAGCGCCGTCGCTCGTCTCGGTTCAGGGCACCGATATCGGACGGGCCCTTTCGCTGGCGCTGCTCTCCTTCTCCGAGAAAACCGAGCAGAGTCACAGCCGCGTCATCATTCTCATTACCGACGGCGAAGGGCACGACAACGGGGCTGTGGAGGTCGCTCGCCGCGCGGCAGAACAGGGGGTCCGCATCTTCACCATCGGCATCGGCACCCCCGAAGGAGCCCCCATCCGCATAGGCGGGCAGTTCATCCTGGACGAGAACGGCCAGATGGTCGTGTCGAAGCTGGGCGAGCCGCTGCTCGAGCAGATCGCGCAGCTTACCGGCGGCATCTATGTCCGCTCGTCGAACCAGTCCATCGGTCTGGACGAGGTGATCCGCTCGATTAACGAAATGCAGAAAACCGAGCTTTCGACCGTCCGCTTCGAGGAGTACAACGAACAGTATCAATACTTTCTCGGGTTGGCCCTGCTGCTGCTTTTCCTCGAGTTCTTCGTGCTCGACCGCCGCAACCCGCTGCTCGCACGCTTCAATATTTTCCGCTGATCCGTTTTGCCGGATGCCCGGCCGAGCTTCCCGTCGCCCTTTGGGGGCAGCGGTAGCGGTTTTCTGCACCGACCCCGACGAACCGGGCACGTCGATCCGTCATGCGATGCCGTGCGGAGGAGCGATCCCGCCCCGTTTTTCCGATTTTGAAGGCGCGGACGAGTCGGTTTCCCGATTATTTGTGCTACCTTTGACCCGCAGGCACGCTCCATCGCCGCCGGCCAGTCCGGGGGAGGAAAGTCCGGGCAACGCAGAGCGCCGTCCAAGTTAACGGCTTGATGCCCGCGAGGGCATAGTAACGTAACAGAGAATGACCGCCCGCTTGTCGGGTAAGGGTGAAAAGGCGGGGTAAGAGCCCACCGCGGAGGCAGCGATGTCGTCCGGCAGTACGTCTGACGGGTTGCAAGACCATGTACACCGGCAGCTAAGGATTGCTCGTCCGATGCCGGGGGGTAGGTTGCTCGAGACGGCGGGAGACCGCCGCCCTAGATAAATGATGGAGACGCCGGCTCCGGCCGGCGCACAGAACCCGGCTTACAGGGCCTGCCGGAAAAGCGGATCCCCTTGCGGGCTCCGCTTTTTTGTTCTCCTCCGCTCCCCCTGCCCGACAGCCTTTGCGCGACGGCGGTACCTAACAATTCAACTCGATTTTTTTAGTATCTTTGTTAGAAATTGGCATAGTATGAAATTACTGAATATGTCTTTAAAACACAAGACAAAATAAAATAAATAGTTCAGGATGAAAACTTTTACCCAGATATTAGATACATTTCGGAGAGACTCCCGGTCTGAACATGACAAGGGTTTTCGTTTCGAGCGATTGATGCAGGCATACTTAAAAACGACAGCCTTATACGCCAACCTTTTCGAGGAAGTATGGTTATGGGCGGATTTCCCGTATCACGCCCAATTCGGAGGCCAGGATGTTGGCATCGACCTTGTTTCCAAGACCTACGAAGGAGAGTATTGGGCCATTCAATGCAAATGCTATACAGCCAATAGCTATATAGATAAACCCGCAGTTGACTCCTTCTTATCTACCTCAGGAAAATTTTTCGACATCAATGGGAAGAGTGTTTCTTTCTCGCAACGATTGTGGATTTCGACGACGAACAATTGGAACTCCACGGCTGAGCTGACCATCAGAAATCAAAAACCCTCTGTTGCTCGTCTGAACCTTCTTGACCTTGAGCAGGACGAAGTTGATTGGGAACGGCTCGAACAAGGTATGTTCGGTGCTGCATCCCGCCCGAAACCTTTTGATATAAAGTCTCATCAGCAAACTGCTATCGATAAAACACACGAATATTTCAAAATCGACAAAACGACCCGCAAGCCACTTCACGAACGCGGAAAGTTAATTATGGCTTGTGGCACGGGCAAAACCTTCACTTCGCTTAAAATTGCTGAAAAGGAAACCGATGGCACTGGTCTCATCTTGTTCCTCGTCCCATCCATCGCCCTATTAGGGCAAACGCTCAAAGCCTGGGCACAACAAGCCAAAGACCCGATCAATGCCATATGTATCTGCTCCGATGCCCAAGTTTCAAAACAAAAAGAGAAAAACGACGACAACACGGTCAGCACCGTTGACCTTGCCTTACCCGCCTCGACCGATGTGCATTCCATCGTAAAGCAATTACGTTATTTACAACGTATGGATAAAACGGGAATGACCGTCGTATTTTCGACCTACCAATCCATTGAGGTCATTTCCCTGGCACAACAAAAACTCCTCGATGAAACGGACGGTACATACAGTGTGTTCGACCTGATTATCTGCGACGAAGCACACCGCACCACAGGCGTTACGCTCAAAGACGAAAAAGAGAGTGCTTTTGTCAGGGTGCATGACAACGATTTCATCCGTGCGACGCGCCGTATCTATATGACCGCTACACCCCGCCTCTACACCGACGAAACGAAAAAGAGAGCCGAGCTAAACGATGCCGTACTCTGTTCCATGGATGACAAGTCGATGTACGGTGATGAGATCTACCGCATCGGCTTTGGTGAAGCCGTCGAAAAAAACCTGCTTACCGACTACAAGGTGCTGATTTTAGCTGTCGGCGAAAAAGACATTACTCCCGCTCTGCAAAAGGTATTGACGAACGACGACGGCACCATTGAAACTGACGACGCATCGAAGTTCGTGGGGTGTATCAATGCCCTGTCAAAGCGGGTATTGGGCGATGAAGGACTAATCAAAGATGTCGATCCGTCACCCATGCGCCGAGCCGTGGCATTCTGTCAGAACATCAAACGCTCGCAGGAGACAGCCAACATTTTCACCCATTGCAAGGGCGCATATATGGCGGATATTCGCGAGGATGAAAAGGGTATGATGGTAGATGTGGTCGCACATCATGTCGATGGAACGATGTCTGCAACCAAACGTGACGCGGAGCTGATGTGGCTCAAGGAGCAACCCGAAAATGAGAGGGAGTGCCGTATGCTGACCAATGCCCGCTGTCTTTCGGAGGGCGTCGATGTTCCTTCGTTGGATGCTGTGATTTTTGTTTCTGCCAAAAATTCGCAGGTCGATGTCGTGCAGTCCGTTGGACGGGTCATGCGCAGGAGCGACGGCAAGAAATATGGCTATATCATCATCCCCGTTGTTGTTCCTGCCGAAGTGGAGGGTGATCGGATTTTGGAAAATCACCCCAATTTCAAGGTCGTATGGACGGTATTGAACGCTTTGCGGGCCCATGACGACCGTTTCAATGCCGAGGTCAATAAAAATGAGCTGTCGAGAAAGAAGCCCAGGAACATCCTTTTTGGCGGTGTCGGCGGTAGGGATGACAGCACGAGCGAGGGAGACGGCAAGCCCACAACCGAAAGTGCCGCACAAGCCATGGCACGCCAACTTGCACTGACCTTTGAAGAGTTGCAAAACGTCTTCTATGCCAAGATGGTAACGAAGGTCGGCACGAAACGTTATTGGGAACAGTGGGCAAAGGACATTGCAAAGATCGCCGAACAACATATCGAACGCATCAGGCAGTTGATTGCCGACGACGGTAAACATCGCCGCGCTTTCGATTTATTGATGAAGGGATTGCATCGCAACATCAATCCCAACCTTTCGGAACAGGATGCTATCGAGATGCTTTCACAGCATATCATCACGCGCCCCGTTTTCGAAGCATTGTTCGAGAACTACGATTTTGCGAAAAGCAATCCCGTTTCCAAGTCGATGCAAAAGATGCTCGACCTGTTGGACGACGAGGTGAAGACCGAGGAAGAAAACGAAAAACTGCAAAAGTTCTACGACTATGTACGCACGACGGTAAGCGGCATCGAGGATGCCGAAGGACGGCAACGAATCATCGTCGAGCTTTATGACAAGTTCTTCAAAACGGCATCGCCTAAAACGGTCGAGAAGTTGGGCATTATTTATACTCCCGTTGAAGTCGTGGATTTTATTATCCAGTCGGTAGGCTACATCCTGCAAAAAGAGTTCGGACGTTCGCTTTCCGACGAAAATGTCCACATTCTCGACCCCTTCACAGGGACAGGAACCTTCATCACGCGCCTGTTGCAAAGCGGATTGATCTCGCGAGAAGCGTTGGAGCGCAAATACGGACGGGAAATTCATGCCAATGAAATCGTCCTGATGGCCTATTACATCGCTTCGATCAACATCGAAAATGTGTACCACGACCTGATGGGAGACGATGCCACCTACAAATCATTCAACGGCATCTGCCTGACGGATACCTTCCAATTGGGCGAAGAGACTTCGGACGAAAACCTCTATTCGGACGAATTTCCGACCAACTCCAAGCGAGTTATCGAACAGAAGAAAAAGCCCATCACCGTTATCGTCGGTAATCCGCCCTATTCTATCGGTCAGAAATCCGCGAATGACAATGCGCAGAATCAAAATTATGCAAAATTGGATTCTCGAATTGAAAAAACTTACACATCAAGCAGCAAAGCTACTTCTGTAAAAGCGCTATATGATAGTTATATCAAAGCCTTTCGTTGGGCATCTGATCGCATAGACAATAAAAATGGAGGCATCATTGCCTATGTATCAAATAGTGGTTGGTTAGATGGAAGTGGTATGGATGGTATGCGCAAATGCCTTGAAAAAGAATTCTCTGCCATCTACGTTTTTAATCTACGCGGAAACCAACGAACAAGTGGAGAATTATCCCGTAAAGAAGGTGGTAAAATTTTCGGTTCGGGGTCGCGGACTCCTATTGCCATTACGATTTTGGTCAAACAACCGAAAACCTCGAATGAAAAAGCTCGCATCCATTATCACGACATTGGGGACTATCTTTCGCGGGAAGAAAAACTGCAGATTATCCGTAATCTTAGTGACATAAGCAACCCTTTGATGCAATGGAAAACTCTCACGCCTAACGAACACGGCGATTGGCTTAACAAACGCAGCGAATTGTTCAATCTCTATACACCAATTGAACCTCAAAAAAAATTTGATAGCAAGGCAAAATCTTTTTTCATAACTTATTCTTTAGGGGTTGCATCTTCAAGAGATAGTTGGGTTTATAACTTCTCAAAAAGCAAGGTTGAGAATAATATGAATAAGACCATCGTTTTTTATAACCAACAGCGAGAGGCATATAAGGTATTAAATCATGACAAAAAATCATTTGATAATTTTATATCCTATGATTCCACTAAAATTAGTTGGAATGACAGTCTAATAGATTCATGCAAAAAGGGGAAAGAAATTAGCTTTATCAATTCTGCTATAACTTTTGGAATATATCGACCATACCAAAAATCTCATTTGTATTTTGAAAGAAACTTTATTCAACGTCCTTATCAAATCCCTAAACTCTTCCCAACACCACAGCATCAGAATTTGGTGATATGCGTATCGGGCATTGGAGCAAGTAAAGAATTTTCAACTTTGATAACTAATTGTATTCCCGACTTACAATTACAATTTAATGGACAATGCTTCCCCCTCTATTGGTATGACGATAGCACAGCCGATATTGCCGACCTCTTTACTGCATCACAGAACGAGATGGATCGTTATGTTCGTCGCGATGGAGTGACCGATTGGATTCTTTCGACCGCTCGCAAGCAATATGGCTCGAAAGTTACAAAGGAAGATATTTTCTACTATGTCTATGGCATTCTCCATTCGCCCGAATATCGCGCCGAGTTTGCCGCCGACCTCAAGAAAATGCTGCCGCGCCTGCCATTGGTGGAATCCGCCGATGACTTTTGGGCATTCAGCCACGCAGGGCGTGCTCTTGCCGATCTGCATCTCAATTACGAGACCGTTGAGCCGTACAAGGGTTGCCGTATCTTGTATTCTCCCTTTACCAATAAGGGCGACAGCATAAACTACCGTGTCGAAAAAATGCGCTTCGGCAAAATAGACGGCAAGACAGCGGACAAGCGTATTATTCATTACAATGCAGGCATTGCCATTGAAGATATTCCACTCGAAGCTTACGACTACGTGGTGAATGGGAAATCGGCAATCGAATGGATTATGGAGCGTTACGCCGTAACGGTGAACAAGGACAGCCAGATCAGGAATGACCCGAACGATTGGGCAACAGAACACAACGATAAGAAATATATTTTCAACCTCCTGCTGCGCATCATCACTGTTTCGCTTGAAACAATGAAAATTATTAACGCGCTACCCAAGCTTAAATTTGAAGCGTAATATCAATGAAAAATGGCTTGTAGGTTTCTACAAGCCATTTTCTAATGAGGTCTGAAGCGCCCAATAAATTAGATGGTTAATACCATTTACAAAATTCTTTCCCTACACTTCTCAGGAATAACAGTATGGAATTTATGCGACTCGTAAATTGGTATGCCTAAAAAAATGATTACCTTAACGCGGTTTACAGAACCATAACGAGGTATAGACCCTGGAATTAGTTCTGTCTTCATTGAAATAATCGCTCATGGAATTCATTGACATCCATAGGCTTAGGAGAGCGCGATAAAATTCGGCCTCTAAATTCATCTATTTTTTATATTTGTTCTCGGCGCACCGTTTTAAAGAGGCTCTAAGCAAAAAACCTGATGACCCCTATTCGATACAAAATAATAACGACCCTATCGGCAATCCTGCTATTCCACCCCCTTTCCCCCTCTCTCGGGCAGGTTAACCCGTCTTCGGATGGGAAAAACACTTCCGCAGAGCGTAGGTGCGACGGCGTGGGACAAAACAATCCGGACGACATCGAAACCCTCGCAGGTTTGTATGACCAATGGACAACAAGGGGTGAATTCCTCCCGGCCATCATGTTTGTTTCGGACTATCTGGCAAAGAAGGGAAAAGAGGCCACAGACGACATGCTTCTGATATCGTATGCAAATCTCGGACAGTGGTACCTTGCTGCGGACAGTGTGGAAAAGGCCAAATATTGGTTAGACAGGAGCGTGAGGCTCATGGAGGTCATGCCGCAGAACCTTGAAAACGTCTATTACCGCACCGCTGTGTCCAGAGTGTACAATTCACTGGGTGTATATTCTGTTAATATCGATATGGATTACCACAAAGGCATATCCTATTTCCTGAAAGGATTTGAGATCGCGGAGGAATACGGAGACCGGTCGAGATATACCACCCTGGGATGCAACCTGGTCGTCACTTATTTCCTGAGGAACGACCCTTCGGGCCTTCAGTACGCACTGCAAATTTACGATTACGGCAAAAAGGCCCCGGATAGGTACGTAACCTTCTGCGGCGCCTACGTGACCTCAATAATGTATTACATCACGCCCGACTATCCCGAGGCTCTCCGGTATGCGGAGGAGGCCGTTTCTCTCATGGATAAATTCTACGACGAAGCCGGGGTTTATAATATGTACGCCAATATACTGCTTGGCAACGACCTGGAGCAGAAGGCCGAGGAGTACTACACGAAAGCGCTCGAAATGGTCCCTCACTCGAGCTCTACCACCACCGCATACATATACCTCAGCTACGGCGAATACCTGATGGGCAAAAAGGAGTACCTGCGGGCCGCGGATGTTTTTCTGCAGGGGGTCGCCGTTTCACGGGATAACAGCAACATCGTCTTCAAATACCGGTTATACAAAAACCTTTCGGATGCTTACCGCAGCATGGGAGACCCTTCCAAGGCACTCGACTACTACGTCCTGTTCCATGCCGGCGCCGACAGCGTATTCAATATCGAACGCGAGCGTTCCATAAGCGAGCTGATGGTAAGATACGAGGCGGAAAAGAAGGGACGCGAGATAGAGCAGGGCAAACTGAAGCTGGAGCGGGAGCACCGCAGGTTCCAGACCATTGTATTCATCCTATGCATTATTGTCGTGATCCTGGGCGCTATCTACGTTCTGTACAGGCATAAGAACAGGCTTTACATACAACTGCTGCGTAAGCACCAGGAGTCGCTCGGCAACGAACAGATGCTCAAACGCAAACTGGAAAAGATGGTGCAGGAGTACGACAGCAAGGGCAAAGCTCCCGCCCCGTTCCCTCCCGCGGTAGGCGGTACGGAAAACAGGAGCGAAGAGATCTACGCACGCCTGGACGAGCTCATGAAAACCGAGCATTCCTACAGGCAGAGAGACCTGACGGTGGAGAAGGTCGCTAAGATGATCGGCACAAACAGGACATACCTCTCAAAGGCGATAAACGAAAAGACAGCCCTATCGTTCAATTACTACATCAATTCCTACCGCATACAAGAGGCGGTATGGCTGCTTTCCGACCCCGGAAACGACATACCCCTCAAAACGCTCAGTTACGAGTTGGGGTTCCATTCCTTGTCAACGTTCTATAAACTTTTCAACGATGTGGTAGGTATGCCGCCGTCGAAGTTCCGCGAAAAGGCCGTCGCCGGGCAAGCCGAATCCACCGATAAGCCATAGGGTCCGCTAAGGGTTTATGCTGACACTTCCTGCTATTTCGCGGTCTTTTGGACTATCATTAACCCGGAAAGTTTTGCGATAGCGTAAATTTACGCTATCGCAAAATTTCCCCCTTTAAAATCCGCGCACTTAAGGTTAAATTTGTGTCAAGAGGGTGCCTGAGGATATTTGCCCATTTTACTACTCAGGTTATATTTCACGAATGACCTCGAAGCAATATTAACCTTAAAAATTACACCGCCATGAAGAACTTTAAACTCTCACGTTATTTAACCATGACCGCTGTCGCGACCGTATTGCTAGCTGCGACAACATTTACTTCCTGTGAAAAGGACTCCACAACCCCTCCTACTGCTCCACCTACGGACGCGGAACTTGCCGTCGCCGCTCAGGCGGCCACCGGTATATCAAAAACGGCGGCGACACTGCACGGAAGCTACGACAGTACGTACTCCGAATATATTGCCGACACCGGATTCGACTACCGCAAGTCTGGCGAAACTTCATGGGTAAAGGTGTGGCTCGGGTCCTCAGCCGCTACGTTCGAGCACACGCTCGTGGAGCTCGTGAAGAATTCCGATTATGAATTTCGGGCTTTGGTAAAGAGGAGCGACGGCACGGTCGTGGAGAGCAGCCCCGCTCTGACGTTCACCACCGCACAGAACCTTTACGACTCGCCGTTCATTATAGAAGGTGTAGCAGCCGGCACTGAAGCCGTGGTGACATTTATCGACGCCACCACGCAGAATATAACCGTTGACCGGGAAATTACGGCCCAGCTTCCGGTCAAGATGATTTACTCCATAAGCTCCCCCGCATTCTCCGGAGGCGATATCCTTATCGGGCGTATGTCGGACGAGACCATACGGCTCTCTTTCGGCGGAGGTTCATTGAAGTTCCGTGTGAATGGCAACAAGAGGCTTATCAACACCTATGCCGAGCTGGCGATGATAAATGCGAGTGAGGACGACCTGGCTTACAGCTACCTCCAGGAGAGTGCGCTCGACCTTCTCGGTTCGGAAGACATTACGGCACATGGCTTGGAGCGCCGGAACTGGCTGCCGATAGGGGTGGACTACATGAACAGTTTTACAGGCAACTATGACGGAGGCAAAAAAGAAATATCAAACCTGTATGTCAACCGGGAATCGGAGGATTATATCGGCCTTTTCGGCAGCAGCGTGGGAACCCTTGGCAATATATGCGTTGTATCCGGTCTGGTAAATGGTAACAACTATGTCGGCGGCATTTGCGGATTTAACTACGAAGGCATAATTACAAGCTGCGACAATGCCGCACAGGTTTCCGGAGCCCTTCATTCCGGCGGCGTATGCGGATTCAGTAATTATCACAGTACGATTGCGCTCTGCCGCAATACCGGACAGGTATCAGGAACAGACAACCGTGTCGGAGGCGTGTGCGGATACAACAGCATCAGCGTAATCAGTGAATGTTATAATGCCGGGCAGGTTTCGGGAACCGGTAAAAACAACATCGGCGGCATATGCGGAGAAAACGGCAGCGGCAGTATCCTTACCTCCTGCCACAATACCGGTCCGGTAGAAGGAGAAGAGAGTGTGGCGGGCATCTGCGGATTAAATACCGGCGGCATGGTGAACAGTTCCCGTAATGACGGGGCTGTTTCAGGAGCCATGTATGTCGGCGGCGTGTGCGGATTCAACCTCTCAAGCGCTACCGTCACCGCCTGCTACAACAACGGTGACGTTTCCGGCGACGATGTTACCGGAGGTGTTCTGGTGGGTGGTGTCTGCGGATTCAATAACCAAGAAAGCACGCTTTCCGATAGCTATAATACGGCCCAGGTCATAGGAAAGAGTAATGTCGGCGGCGTGTGCGGGTTAAATACCAACAGCACGGTTACCGCAAACTACTGGTTGAAGTACTCCACCGGGCCGGAGAACGGGGTAGGTGCTCCGCCGAGCGATACCGAGGCCGCACCTTTCGGCGCGTCGTCATGGCCGACAACATGGACGCTCTACAGCGGAAGTGCACCTGACCCCATAAGCGGACCTTTCTGGAAATCGCTTGGCCAATGGAGTGACGGAGGCACCACGGACGGAATAAATTCCACGTTCCCGAAACTCTGGTGGGAGGAATAAATTTCCCGGCCCTACAGCGCACGGAGCTGCAATAAGTCAGTCAACTTCGGATTTATATATTTAAGCAGACCGGTCCGTCTTCCAGACGGCCGGTTTTTTTAGGCATATCCTATGTGTCGTATGATACTGGTTTTGAGCCAGATATTGGTCAATGCCAAACGCTGACCGGAAGCCCTCTCTGGGTCAATACCGTCGCAATCTTCGGACTGCGGCGGTTTTTTGATTTTACACCCGAATAATGAATCGACTAATCATCCATATCACAGATAACGACAAATTCGACAAGCTCGTCAAACTGGACGGGCTGCAACCCTATGCCGAAGCGCTGCACAATGCGATAGGAGATACGACGAACAGGACCGCCTGCCGGAATAACCGCCTGCTGTTTTTCGATAAAAATGATAACGCATTGGATTTTGAAACAATCTATCGGAATTGCGGCGTCCTACAAATCCTGTTCGGAGACGGATTAGTATGGGATATTGTCGAAGATACCGATGAGCAGGCTGACGCCTCGTTGTTGCTGAATTACAAGCAATAACGAAATAGCCGAGGCTGATAAGGGACCGCATCGGGACCACGATTCACGACCGGAAAGCCGGAGTATTACGGAATCGTACCGACTGTTGCAGGACTGGCACCCCGTGGCATTAACTAACACAAAGCCAGCATATTCAACATATGCCAAAGTGGTATATCGTGGCTCCGAAACGGGCCCGACTTCGGGCCCAGACAAAGAAAAAGTCCTCGGAAGTTATTAGCTTCCAATGACTTTCGCATTCAAGTTGAGGTCTGAAGCGGATTCGAACCGCTGTACAAGGTTTTGCAGACCTTTGCCTAGCCACTCGGCCATCAGACCATTGCACGCGAGCGGGGCTCGCGGAGTGCAAATATACAAACATTTTGATATTCCGCAAAACTTCGGCGCAACTTTGCTCGATTCGACGAAAATTTTTACCTTTACATTCCGGAAAAGACGCCGATCAATGGAAATCGAGGATATCGCCCTTGCCTTCACGCCCGGTCTGGGCGTGAAAGGGTGCGTGCATCTGCTCGAAACATTCGGAAGCGCCAGCGGCATCTTCACCGCCACGGCCGAGGAGTTGACCGGCAAGGCGGAATTACGGCCCGACATCGCCCGCAGCATCCTTGCCCAGGACGGGTTTGGGGCCGCCGAAAAGGAGATGGCTCATTGCCGCAGGCACGGCATCACCCCCGTCGCCTCGACCGATGTGAACTACCCTCCGCTGCTGCGCGAAATCCCCGACTACCCGCATGTGATCTACGTGCAGGGCGACCCGACGGCGTTATGCAGAACCACGATTTCAATGGTCGGTACCCGCGGACGCACGTCATATGGGGAGCGGATGTGCCGCGAACTCGTGGCGGGACTCGCCGAGCGCGTGCCCGGGCTGTGCGTGGTGAGCGGACTGGCTTTCGGCATAGACGGCGACTGCCACCGCGCGGCCCTCGCCTGCGGCGCGGCGACAGTTGCGGTGCTGGCCAATGCACTGCCGGGGGTCACCCCCTCGGCCCATGCGTCGCTCGCCCGCGAAATCCTCGCATCCGGAGGTGCGCTGGTCACGGAACTCCACTCCCGGACACGGCAGAACGGCAGTTTTTTCCTGGCCCGCAACCGCATCATCGCGGCCCTGAGCGCCGGAACGATCGTCGTGGAGTCGGGATCGACGGGCGGCTCGCTCGTGACGGCGCAATACGCCGACAGTTACGACCGCACGGTCATGGCCGTGCCGGGACGGGCCACCGACACGATGTCGGCGGGTACGAACGCCCTGATCCGCAACCGCAAGGCCCAACTGATCCTCACGGCCGCCGACGTGATCCGCGAAATGGGGTGGGACCTCGACCCGCAGGTCGCGGCTGCACCGACGACCCGGCCGCCCCTGGAGCTTACGCGCGATGAGCGGGGCCTGCTCGGGTGCTTTCGCGGCGACGACCCCCACAGCGCCGAGGAGCTCGCCGCCCTCAGCGGACTCGGCACGGGCGAAACCGCCGCCCTGCTGGTGGGACTGGAACTCGCGGGAGCCGTTCGGCAACTGCCCGGAAACCGATACGAACGACTGCGATGCGACTGATCGACACCCATTCCCATGTTTACGTCGAGGAGTTCGACGCCGACCGCGAGGCCGTAATCGACCGGGCACGGGAG
>OIMB01000272.1_pt1 | contig 14566 bp, 12 predicted proteins | sample 1584581 | NCBI WGS metagenome assembly OIMB01 (sample SAMN02674606, study PRJEB24791) | human gut metagenome, SKBSTL068 | isolation source: stool | host: Homo sapiens | place: USA | reverse complement strand
GCGTGCTGGTGGCAGCTGGTGCCATTCTGGCCATCCAGCCGGTGCTGCTGCCGTTCCTGGCCCTGATCTTTCTGGCCTGCCTGCTGCCCACCGGTATGGTGTCGCTGGGCAGCATCACGATGGCTGCAGCCTATCCGGTGCTGACGCTGGTGTACAGCCTCCTGCGCGGCCTGCCGACGCAGGACGTCGTGGTCTGCACCGTGGGCGCTGCCATCGTGGGCGGCATGGTCATCTGGATGCACCGCACCAATATCCAGCGCATCCGGGACGGCAAGGAGTACCGTTTCGGTCAGAAGCACAAGAGCAAGTAAACCGCAAAAAGCAACGCCCCGCAGGGCGCTCGTTCCATCGAGCTGCCTGCGGGGCGTTTTGCTGTTTGGCAGAGTTATTCCGCGTCGGATTCCAGAAGGGTCTCGGTGTTGTCCTCGTACTCGGGGTCTTCGATGGCGATGGTCTTTTCCCCTTCAGCAGACTTGCGGCTGAGGTGCTTGCGCAGCCGGGCGGCAAATTCGTCTTCCGGGATGCCGCTCTGGGAGGGGGTGAGGTCGGGTGCGGGGTGGCCGTCGGGCAGGTGAGCGCCGAAGGCCGGGACGAAGAAGAATTTCCGCACGACGAAGATGAGGGCGATGGCCCCCACGCTCAGCAGATTCTCCAGTGCAGATTCGTGGCCCACCACCATGTGGCGTGCGATGGCGTAGAGCAGCACTTCGAGGCTGGAGCCGGGGCTGTGTTTGGCCAGCATCTTGATGAACTCGATGCCGATGACGATGTCCAGCGCGCGCTGTAAGAAGATGCTCACCTCGACGTCGTTGCCGTCGAACAGCAGGCCGGGCATCCATTGCAGCAGGGGGATCATCGACAGCAGCAGGCCGATGAGGACGAGGCCGGACAGCAGGATCTCGAGCAGTGTGGCGGCGCTGATGATCCGGTTGCGCAGTTCGGCGCGATTGTGGCTTTCGACACGGGAATTGGACATGGCGGGGACCTCTCTTTCGAATCTGACCGGAAATATTTTACAACAGTTCGATTCTATTGTAACAAAAGTGAAAAGTGAAGTCAATTCTCCGGAAAAGAAAGTAAGCCGCCATGAAAAACTGGAATCGATAGCAGCACAAAAAGGCCGTCCGCACCCCGGAGAGGGTGCAGACGGCCTTTTTGCAGACCGGGAAAAACTTATGCCTCGGCGATGGCCTCGATCTCGCAGAGCACGCCCTTGGGCAGGTCCTTCACCGCCACGCAGCTGCGGGCAGGCTTGGAGGTGAAGTACTTGGCGTACACCTCGTTGAAGGCGGCAAAGTCGGCAATGTCGGCGAGGAAGCAGGTGGTCTTGACCACTTTGTCGAAGCCCACGCCCGCAGCCTCAAGGATGGCACCCACGTTGCGGCAGCTCTGGTCTGCCTGTGCAGCGATGCCCTCAGCGACCGCGCCGGTGGCGGGGTCTACCGGGATCTGGCCGGAGGTGAAGACGAGGCCGCCCACGGTGTAGCCCTGAGAGTAGGGGCCAATGGCGCCGGGGGCTTTTTCGGTGCTGATGATGTTCATATCGATTACCTCACTTGTCCTGAATAGGGATGTCTCCCGCAAAAGGGGAGCGGATGCCAAGAGTCTACCACCAACGGCCTCTGCCGTCAACTGTTGCCGGGGAGAAGATTTTTCAGGAGATTTTAGAGATATTTGCAAAATTGCCTTGACAAGAAATAAACTTTTATGATAATAATAGGATATGAAACTAACATTTTAACGAAAAAGAACGCAGGCGCAGCGCAGGCAGGGCAGTCCGCTTTGCGCAGGCGCATTTCTTTTTTGCAGAAAAAACGATTTCTGAACCACCGGGAGGGGCAGAAAAGGATATGTCGATTTTAGTGCATGATTCAAACAAAGCGGCCTGCCGTGCGGCGGCAGCCGCCTTGCAGCAGGGCTGCCGGGCCGCGCTGGTGCGTCCGGCGGGCACCGGCAAGGGCCGCATCGTGTGGGAGATGCTGGCAGAACAGCCTGACACCCGCGTCCTCTGGGTGGCCTCCTGCGCCGCGCGGCTCGAACTGCGCCGCGGGCTGGCGAAGGAGCTGGGCAAAACGCTGGACGGCAGCGTCCGGCTGATGGACTGTGAGCAGCTGGCTGCACAGAGCGCGCTGGGCTGGGTGGCGCTGGCAGAGTTCCGGCCCGGTCTGTTGGTGCTGGACGGCTGGCGGGAGATGAGCGCACGGGACTGGACGGATTGCGTCCAGCTCCTGTTCCGCCTCTGTCCGGAGGCCAAGGTGCTGGCGCTGGCCGAGCCGGACGCCCCGGGCGAGAGCTGCCGCGCTGCCGAAGAGCTGCTGGGCGATGCTGTGGTGGAGCCGCTGACGCTGGGCGGGGCATTGGCCGATGGGCTGCTGCCCATGCCGACCTCCTACACGGCGCTGCTCTGGCCGCAGGAGGCCGCAATGGCCCGTCTCCGCGCCGAGGTGAAGAACCTCCGCGTGCCCGGCACGCCCGACCCCAACGCCGAAAAATATCAGGCACTGAGCCTTGCTGTGGAGCAGCTGCCCTCCGTGGAAGTGCTGCTGGCGCGGTGGCTCCCCGATGCCGCCGGGCGGTATCTCGTCCTCTGCGAGGATGCCCAGACGGCGGCGCAGATGGCCCAGCAGGCCGAAGCGCTGTTTGGTGCGGGGGTGCATACCTGCTGCGCCGATGCGCTTTCCAGCGATGCAGAGCCCTTCCTGACCGACGAGGCCGACGCGCTGCGGCTGCTGGTCTGCGTCAACAGTCCTGCCGCCGAGACGCCGCTGACCGGCATTTCAGGCGTTGTCCTCGTCCGCCGCACCGCTGAGGCACCCGCCTATCGGCAGATGCTGGCCCGCGCCCTCGCGGCCTGTGGCAGTGTGCCGGTGGCAGAGCTGAGCGCTACCTTCGAAGGACTGACCTGCGTGCCGCAGCTCCGGAAGGAGTGCGGCGAGAAGCCGTTCCCGCTGTCTGAGCCGCTGTCCGCCTGCCGCCGGGCCTACCGGCAGCTTCGCCGGGCACTGGACGCCGAGTGGGAGCGCTATTTTGCCGCCGCGAAACAGATGGCAGCAAAGAAGCTGCCGCTGGATGTGCCCCGCGCCTACACCTTTGAGGGAGTGGCCGTGGGCCGCTGGCTGGAAAACCAGCGCCTCGTGCGGGCCGGAAAGAAGAATGGCCGCCTCACTGCCGAGCAGGTCGCCCGGCTGGACAAGATCGGCATGAACTGGAAAAAGCGCCTTGAGCTGGCGTGGGAGAACGGCTGGGCCTCGGCCCGGCGGTACCGCGACAGCCACGCCGACCTTCTGGTGCCGGTCCACTATAAAGATAAGAACGGCTTTGCGCTGGGCGAGTGGATCGTCTACAACCGCCAGCGCTATCAGGGCGGCAGCCTCTCGGATGACCGCATCGAGCGGCTGGAATCGCTGGGCATGGTGTGGGACACCGGCAGCATCCTCTGGGAAAAGAACTATGCCGCTGCCGTCCAGTACCATCTCGAGCACGATGACCTCGAGATCCCCGTCAAGTACGTCACGCCGGACGGCATGGCGCTGGGCGTCTGGCTGGGCAGCCAGCGGGCCGCCTATAAGGAAGGAACCCTGACCGCCGCCCAGATCGAAAAGCTGGAAGCCCTCGGCGTGGACTGGGCGAACCGGAACGACCGCAAGTGGCAGACTGCCTACGAGGCCGCCGTGAAATATTACAGCGCCCATGGCAACATCGACGTGCCCACCGAGTACATTGATGAGGACGGCATCCTGCTGGGCAAGTGGGTGTCCCGCCAGCGGTATGCATGGCAGAACCCCGAGCGCAGCAGTGCCCGGGTCACGCCGGAGCGGAAAGCCCTGCTGGATGAGCTGGGCATGATCTGGGAAAAGACCGACTCGTGGCAGCACCGCTACGAGCTGGCGGCGGCATACAAAAAAGAGCACGGCAGTCTGGCCGTCCCGGCTCAGTACCGGACGGAGGACGGCATCTGGCTGGGCAGCTGGCTCTCCCGCCAGAAGCTGATGCTGCGGGAGGGCAAAAAGCTCTCCGCGGAGCGCTGCGCCGCCCTCAGGGAGCTGTTTCAGGGCGAGAACACCCGCCGCCTTACGGCCACTGTGCCGCCTGCGTGCAGCGTGCGGGAGCAGAACTGGCTGGACAACTATCAAAGCGCCAAGCGCTATGCCGAAAAGAAGGGCACCCTTCTCGTGCCCGCCGGATATGTGGACGAGAGCGGCTTCCGGCTGGGCGTCTGGATCTCGAACCTCCGCGCTGCCCGCAAGGCCCGGCCTGAGTCCTTTCAGGTCACGCCGGAGCATATCGCCATGCTGGACGCCATCGGGATGCAGTGGGACGCACGGGAGGCCAAATGGGACGGGGCGTTCCGCCGTGCCGAGGAGTACCGTGCCGCCCACGGCGATCTTCTGGTGCCGGTGAACTACAAGACCGGCGACGGCTTCTGCCTCGGCGACTGGGTCCGCCGGATGCGGGAGAGCTATGCTGCCGCCGATGACCGGCTGACCGCCGCCCACATCCAGAAGCTTGAGGCGCTGGGGATGGTCTGGACGATGCCGCAGGAGAGCTGAGATATTGCTTTTTGAGGTGAGGTGTGCTATACTTCCTCTCGTCTGAATAGAAAACAGCAGGTGCCTGCCGCCGAGGGCTTGTCCTTTGGCCGGGAGGGTAAAAGGGAAGCGGGTGAGAGTCCCGCGCGATCTCGTCACTGTGATAAGGGAGTCCGCTGCTTTGGCGCACGTCGCCGGTCACTGGGAGCTTTGCTTCTGGGAAGGCGGCAGCGGATGATGAGCTTTCAGTCAGGAAACCTGCCCGCTGTTGGTACAGGAGCGCCAAGCTCCGGATCACGAGGAATTGGTCGTACCAAAAAGCCCGAATCGTTCAAAGGGTCTTTTTGCTGTGCCTTCCGCGCGGCAGAAAGGCCCTTTTTCGTTTGAGCTGGCCCCCGTTTCGTACCCTTTCTATCGGAAGTACCGATCCCACCCAAACAGAAAGGACTCAAAACAATGCGTAAAGCAACCAACAAGAACTGGCAGCGCGTCACCGCCGCTGCCGCCGCACTGGCCCTGTGTGCCGGTGTGCTCACCGGCTGCGGTGCATCTTCTTCTACTGCTGCCAGCAGCGCCGCAGCAAGCTCTGCTGCCGCCAGCGAGGTGAGCAGCGAGGAGGCCGATGAAATGGCAGCAAAGAACGTGGCAGATCTCATCGACGCCATCTATGTGCAGGAGCGCAACGAGAACACCGACGCCCAGTGCGAGGCCGCCAAGGCCGCATGGGACGCCCTGACCGACGCCCAGAAGGAGCTGGTCGAGGGTGAAGAGGCTGACCCCGATTACTTTGGCCGCGACACCGGCGATGCCTCCAAGGACGACCCCCGCAATGAGGACAACATCGGCGACAACGAGATCCTCGTCGTCAGCTTCGGCACCTCCTTCAACGACAGCCGCGCAGCGGACATCAAGGGCATCGAGGATGCCATTCAGGCCGCTTACCCCGACTGGTCTGTCCGCCGTGCCTTCACTGCACAGATCATCATCAACCATGTGCAGGCCCGTGACGGCGAGAAGATCGACAACATGGAGCAGGCTATGGAGCGCGCTGTCGCCAACGGCGTGAAGAATCTGGTCGTCCAGCCCACCCACCTGATGCACGGCGCGGAGTACGACGAGATGATGGAGCTGGTGGACAGCTACCGCGACAAGTTCGAGTCTGTCGCTGTCGCCGAGCCTCTGCTGGGCGAGGTGGGCAGCGATGCCACCGTCATCAACGCCGACAAGGAGGCTGTCGCCAAGGCAATCACCGCTGAGGCCGTCAAGACCGCTGGCTTCGACAGCGTGGACGCCGCTGCTGCGGATGGCACCGCCTTCGTTTTCATGGGCCACGGCACCTCTCACACCGCAAAGGTGAGCTACAGCCAGATGCAGGCTCAGATGAACGCTCTGGGCTACAAGAACGTCTTCATCGGCACCGTCGAGGGTGAGCCGGAGGAGACTGCCTGCGAGAACGTCATTGAGGCCGTCAAGGCCGCCGGCTACACCAAGGTCGTCCTGCGTCCCCTGATGGTCGTTGCAGGCGACCATGCCAACAACGATATGGCGGGCGACGACGATGATTCCTGGAAGAGCCAGTTCGAGGCCTCTGCTGCATTCGATTCCGTCGAGTGCCAGATCGCAGGTCTGGGCGAGATCGCTGACATCCAGCAGCTCTACATCGCACACACCAAGGCCGCTGTCGATTCCCTGAACGGCTGATTCTGACCCTATGATTGCCCGGAAAGGAGTGCCTTTTCGGGCAATTTCTTTTTCGGTCTGCTTTGAAATCAGGCCATTGCGTGTTATAATCTTTTTGGTACGATATAAGTCGAGGTAACTGCTATGAAACTGAAAAATAAATGCTCTCTTCTGCTGGCCGGTGTGATGCTGGCCGGTGTGATGCTGGCCGGTGCACTCGTCGGCTGCGGCGCATCCAGCGCCCCGGCCAGCTCTGCCGCTTCCTCCGAGGCGGCGGCCTCCTCTGCCGTGAGCGAGGCTGCTTCTGCCTCCGCTGAGGCGGCGCTGCCCGACGGCACCTACGCCGCTGATTTTGACACCGACAGCTCCATGTTCCACGCCAATGAGGCATTCGACGGAAAAGGCACGCTGACCGTGAAGGACGGTCAGATGACGCTCCACGTCAGTCTCGCCTCCAAGAACATCGTCAACCTCTACGTCGGCACGGCAGAGGACGCGGCCTCCCACGAGGCCGACTGGCTCCAGCCCACCACCGATGTGGTGAACTACAGCGACGGCACCTCGGATGAGGTGTACGGCTTCGACATCCCGGTGGAGGCACTGGACACGGACTTCTCCGTTGCCATCCTCGGCAAGAAGGGCAAGTGGTACGACCACACCGTCAGCGTCCGCAATGCACAGCCCACGATGGAGGAGGCCCTTGCCGACGGCACCTACACCTGCGACGTGACCCTTGAGGGCGGCTCCGGCCGCGCCACCGTGGAAAGCCCTGCGGCCCTGACCGTGGCCGACGGCAGGATGACCGCCACCATCGTCTGGTCCAGCCCCAACTACGACTATATGCTGGTGGACGGCGAAAAGTATCTGCCCACCAACACCGAGGGCAACTCCACCTTCGAGATCCCCGTCGCCGCCCTCGACACCCCGCTGGATGTGGTGGGTGATACCGTCGCCATGAGCACCCCGCACGAGATCGAGTATACGCTGACCTTTACGCTGAAGTAAACCGCTTCGCAGACTGAGAGGTTAAAGCCTATGAAGCGCCGCAATTTTCTGAAAGCCCTGCCCGCCGCCGCACTTGCCCTCGCTGGCTGCGGGCAGGCAGAGACCGCCCCGGCCAATACGGCCTCTCTCGTGTTCGACCACAGCTATCCGCTGGACTATGCGGCTCAGTTCTCCGCCGACTGCTATGAGGGGGGATATGTGCTGGTGAACATCCCGGACAGCGGCAGATTCCTCGTGATCCCCGAGGACGCGGCAGAGGTGGATGACCTGCCCGCCGATGTTGTCCCGCTCCGCCAGCCGCTGGACAACATCTACCTCGTCTCCACCTCGGTGATGGACCTCTTCGTCCATCTGGATGCGCTGGACTGCATCGCCCTCTCTGGCACCAAGGCCGAGGGCTGGTATGTGGAGGAGGCCAAGCAGGCCATGCAGGAGGGCCGCATCGCCTACGCCGGCAAGTACAGCGCCCCGGACTATGAGCGGATCCTTGCTTCCGGGTGCAGCCTCGCCATCGAGAACACCATGATCCTCCATGACCCTGCGGTCAAGGAACAACTGGAAAAGTTCGGCGTGCCGGTGCTCATCGAGCGCTCGAGCTATGAGAGCGGCCCGCTGGCCCGGATGGAGTGGCTCAAGCTCTACGGCATCCTGCTGGGCAGGACCGAGCAGGCGGAGGAAATTTTCCGCCAGAAGGTGGAGCAGGTGGCCCCCATCCTCGGGCAGGAGAGCACCGGAAAAACGGTGGCTTTCTTCTCCATCACGTCGAACAACCTCATCACCGTCCGCCGCACCAGCGACTATGTGGCCCAGATGGTGGGGATGGCGGGCGGCGTCTACATTTTTGACGACCTCGAGGGGGACAGCCCGGGCCAGTCCACCATCAAGCTGCCCCTCGAGACCTTCTACGCCCGGGCCAAAGACGTCGATGTCCTCATCTACAACAGCACCATCGAGGGCGTCGTGGAGACCCGTGACCAGCTCATCGAAAAGTGCCCCATGCTGGAGGAGTTCAAGGCTGTCCAGTCCGGCGACTGCTGGTGTACGGCCCAGAGCCTGTTCCAGCAGAGCATGGAGCTGGCCGACCTCATCTCCGATATGAACCTCGTTTTTACCGAGGGCAGGCCCGACCCGGCCTCCCTCCGCTTTTTGCAGCAGATCGTATAAAAGGAGCATTGCCATGACCACCACACGCCGCCTCAGCCTCGCCTACCTCGCCCTCACGGCGGGGCTTGCGGTGCTGTTCGCGCTCAACCTGTTCTGGGGCAGCGTGGAGCTGACGCCCGGGGCAGTGGCAGCAGCCCTGCTGGGCCGGGGTGGGGATGCGCTGGCTGTGGGCATCGTGCTGCAGCTGCGCCTGCCCCGGGCCGTCATGGTGGTGCTGCTGGGCGCGGCCCTCTCCGCAGCGGGCTACCTTTTGCAGACCTTCTTTGCCAACCCCATCGCAGGCCCCTTCGTCATGGGCGTGTCCAGCGGCGCGAAGCTGGCCGTGGCCCTCACGATGGTGGTCTTCCTGCAAAGGGGGCTGCTTACCGGTTCGGCTACCCTCATCATCGCGGCCTTTGCGGGCGCGATGGCGGCGATGGCTTTCGTGCTGGTGGTGGCCCGGCGGGTGCCCCGGATGAGCATCCTTGTCATCTGCGGCATCATGATCGGCTACATCTGCTCGGCCATCACCGACATCGTCGTGACCTTCGCACAGGACTCCAACATCGTCAACCTCCACAACTGGTCGATGGGCAGCTTTTCCGGCATGACGTGGGCCAACGTGGGCGCTGCGGCCTGCGTGGTGCTGCCCGCACTGGCAGCGGCATTCCTCCTCTCCAAGCCTATGGCGGCCTACCAGATGGGGGAAAGCTATGCCCGAAGCGTCGGCGTGCCGGTGCGGGCCTTCTCGACGGCCCTCGTGCTCCTTTCCAGCCTCCTCTCCGCCTGCGTGACGGCCTTTGCCGGGCCGATCTCCTTCGTGGGCATCGCGGTGCCCCATCTGGTCAAGAGTCTGCTGGGCAGCGCCAAACCCCTCTATGTCCTGCCGGGCTGCTGCCTTGGCGGGGCGGCGTTCTGCCTGCTCTGCGACCTTATCGCCCGCAGCCTGTTCGCGCCCACCGAGCTGTCCATCAGCTCGGTGACAGCAGTTTTTGGTGCACCGGTGGTCATCTGGCTGCTGGTGCGCCGCCAGACAGAGGGAGGCCGGGAATGAGCGAAGAAAAAGCCTTCTGCCGCACCGATGACCTTGCCATCGGCTACGGCAAAACGCCCCTGATGGAGCACATCCGCCTCGGAGCCGAAAAGGGGAGCATCCTCACCCTCATCGGACCCAACGGTGCGGGCAAATCTACCCTCCTCAAGACGCTGGCGGCCCAGCTGGCCCCGCAGGGGGGCGCAGTCCTGCTGGACGAAAAGAGCCTTGCGGACTACTCCGGCCCTGAGCGCGCCCGGAGGATGGCCCTGATGGTGCCCCACACCCGCCGCACTGAGCTGACCACCTGTTTCGAGATGGCCTCCGCCGGGCGCTACCCCTACACGGGGCGGCTGGGCGTTCTATCGGCGGAGGACAGGCGGCAGGTCCACGCCGCGCTGGCCCTCGTGGGGGCCGAAGCGCTGGCGGGACGGGACTTCAACTGCATCAGTGACGGCCAGCGCCAGCGCGTGCTGCTGGCCCGGGCCATCTGCCAGCAGCCGGAGCTGATCCTGCTGGACGAGCCGACGTCCTTCCTTGACATCAAGGGTAAGGCCGAGCTTCTGACCATCCTGAAGGGCCTCGCCCGGGACAAGAAGATGGCCGTCATCCTCAGCCTCCACGAATTAGAGCTGGCCCAGAAGATCTCGGATAAGGTCGTCTGCGTCTCGGCGGCGGGCGTCTCGGACGTTATGACGCCCGGACAGGCGTTTGCCCGGGAAAACATCTGTAAAATTTATGATTTGAGCAACGAGCAGTACGCTTTTCTGTACGGTGAAGCGAAAAAGCCCGCCGAGACGGGGCAGCCCCGCTTTGAGCACTATGTCCGCAGCGGTCAGAAGCTCCTGCGCTGCGGCTACACCACCGGCACCTGCGCAGCGCTGGGGGCGGCGGGCGCAGCCCGTCTCCTCCTCACCGGCCGCGCCCCGGAGACGGTGGCCCTCCGCACCCCGAAGGGCATCGTGGTGGAGGTAGAGCCGATCTTCTGCCGCCAGTCGGGCGATGGGGCAGAGTGTGCCATCCGCAAAGACGGCGGCGACGATGTGGACGTGACCACCGGCCTGCCGGTCATTGCCGGTGTGGTCCTCCGGCCGGAGCTGGCCGGAGAGGTGCGCATCCACGGCGGCGAGGGGGTGGGCCGGGTGACGAAGCCCGGCCTCGACCAGCCGGTGGGCGAAGCCGCCATCAACCACGTCCCCCGGGCCATGATAAAGGAGGCGCTGGAAAAGGAGGCGGAGTCTGCCGGATATGCGGGCGGCTTCGATGTCACCATCTCCATCGAGGGCGGGGCCGAGACAGCCAAGCGCACCTTCAACCCCCATATGGGCGTGGAAGGCGGCCTCAGCGTCCTCGGCACCAGCGGCATCGTCGAGCCGATGAGCCAGCAGGCCATCCTCGACACCATCCAGCTGGAGATGGGGCAGGCCGCGCTTCGGGCAGGGACGCCCCGGCGGCTCATCCTCGCCCCGGGCAACTACGGGCTGGACTATCTCCACGAGAATCTGCCGGCCCTGAAGTGCATCCCAGTGGTCAAGACCTCGAACTTCATCGGCGATGCGCTGGATATGGCGGCGGCGTCGGGATTTGAGCAGGTGGTGCTGGTGGGCCACATCGGCAAGCTGGTCAAGCTGGCGGGGGGCGTCATGAACACCCATTCCCGCACGGCGGACTGCCGCACCGAGCTGCTCTGCGCCCACGCCGCTCTCTGCGGCGCGTCCCGGGACGTCTGCGCGTCCCTGATGGGCGCCGCCACCACCGACGCCTGCATGGAGATATTGGACAAGGCAGAGCTGAGAGAGCCGGTCCTGTCGAGCCTGCTGGACGCCATCCAGCTCCACCTCGACCGCCGCGCCGCCGGGGCGTTCCGGGTGGGCGCGGTGCTCTTCTCCAACCAATACGGCCCGCTGGGCCAGACCAGGACTGCAAAGGAGCTGCTGGACGAATGGAAAAACGGATCGGCGTCTTGTACGGCGTTAGTGTAGGCCCGGGCGACCCGGAGCTGATGACCCTGAAGGCGGTCCACTGCCTCGAAAAATGCCCGGTCATCGCCGCACCCCAGACCGCCGGAGGCCGGATGCTGGCGCTGGACATCGCCCGGGGCGCGGTCGGGCTGGATGGCAAGACCATCCTGCCCCTGCGCTTTGCCATGAGCCGCGACCCGGAGATGCTGCGCGCCTCCCATGAGGAGGCCGCCCGGGCGGTGAAAGAGTATCTGAATGCCGGGCAGGACGTCGCCATGCTCAACCTCGGTGATGTCTCGGTCTATGCCACCTTCGGCTATTTGCAGGAGATCTTAGAGGCGGAGGGCTATAAGACCGTGAGGATCCCCGGGGTGCCAAGCTTCTGTGCCGCCGCGGCCCGGCTGGGCCAGTCCCTGACGGGCGGGATGGAAGCGCCTCTGACCATCGCCCCGGGACGGCACGCGGCCGAGGTACTGGCCGCACCGGGGACGAAGGTGCTGATGAAATCGGGCCGTCAGCTGCCGGAGACGCTGGCCGCACTGGCCGAAGCCGGGCTTCTGGGCCGCAGCGCGATGGTCTGCAACTGCGGCCTGCCGGACGAGGAGGTCTGGCCCGACCTGTCTGCCTGCGATGCCAGCCGTCCGGCGGGCTATTTTGCAACGATCTTAGTAAAGGAAGGGTAACGGATATGGTTCATTTTGTGGGAGCGGGGCCGGGTGCCCCCGACCTCATCACCCGTCGGGGCGCGGCCCTGCTGGCCGATGCCGACTGCATCATCTATGCGGGCAGCCTCGTCAACCCGGCCCTGCTGGGTCTGGCAAAGCCCGGCTGCGCCATCTACAACAGCGCCGAGATGACGCTGGAACAGGTGCTGGACACCATCCGCGCTACGGAGCAGGCGGGCGGTACCACCGTCCGACTCCACACCGGCGACCCCTGCCTTTATGGGGCCATCCGGGAGCAGATGGATGCGCTGGACGCCGACGGCATCCCCTACGATGACACCCCGGGCGTGTCCAGCTTCTGCGGCGCAGCGGCGGCGCTCTGTGCCGAGTACACCCTGCCCAATGTGAGCCAGACCGTCATCATCACCCGGATGGAGGGCCGCACCCCCGTCCCCGAGGCCGAGCAGCTGGCAAAGCTGGCCGCGCATGGGGCCACCATGGTCATCTTCCTCTCCATCGGGCTGGTGGACAAGGTTCAGCAGGCCCTCCTTTCCAGCGGCGGCTACCGCTCTGACACTCCCGCCGCAGTGGTGTATAAGGCCACATGGCCGGAGCAGAAGGTGGTGCGGTGCACCGTCTCCACGCTGGCCGAGGAGACCCGCAAAAACGGCATCACCAAGACAGCCCTCATCGTCGTGGGCGATTTTCTGGGGCGGGATTACGACCGCAGCAAGCTCTACGACCCTGCCTTTACCACCGAGTTCCGGCAGGGGACGGAGGCTGGAAAATGAGCTGTGCGTATCTGGCCTTTACGGCAAGGGGCGAGGCACTGGCCTGTCGGCTGGCGGAGGCCCTGCCCGGCAGCGTGAGCCGCTGCGGCGGGGAAGTGACCCTGAAGGGCTGGACGGCGGAGCACTTTGCACAGAACGAGGCGCTTATTTTTGTAGGAGCTGTGGGCATCGCCGTCCGGGCCGTCGCGCCTTATTGCAAAAGCAAGGCCAGCGACCCGGCGGTGGTGGCTGTGGACGAGGGCGGGCAGTTCGCCGTGCCCCTGTTGTCGGGCCATCTGGGGGGCGCGAATGCGCTGGCCCGGGCGCTGGCGGAGGTCTGCGGCGCGGTGCCGGTCATCACGACGGCCACCGACGTCAACGGCCTTTTTGCCGTGGACCTCTGGGCCAAGGCGCAGGGCTGCGCCCTCCTTGAGCCGGAGCGCATCAAGCGCGTCAGCGGCGCCCTGCTGGCCGGACAGACCGTCCGGTACTGGTCGGCGTGGCCAGTGGCGGGGGAGGCCCCCGCCGGGGTGGAGCGGGCCGGGACGCCCGAGGCCGCCGATTTCGCCCTCACCCTCACGCCGGAGGGCGGGGCGCTCCACCTCGTGCCCCCCATCGGGGTGCTGGGCGTGGGGTGCCGCCGGGGAACGACGGCAGAGCGGCTGGAAGAGGCGTTCTCGGCCTTCTGTGCCTCGTCGGGCCTCAGCCCGGCGGCAGTCTCGGCGGCTGCCAGCATCGACCTGAAAAAAGAGGAGCCGGGGCTTGCGCAGTTCTGCGAAGCCCACGGCTGGCCCATCACATTCTATTCGGCAGACCAGCTGCGGGCCGTGCCGGGGCAGTTCACCCCCTCGGCCTTCGTGGCCGGTGTCACCGGCGTGGACAACGTCTGCGAGCGGGCAGCGGCAAAAGCCTCGGGCGGGGCGCTCCTGCTGCCCAAGACAGCGGGCGGCGGCGTGACGCTGGCGCTGGCCGTCCGCCCCTTTGCACCCGATTGGAGGACAGAGCAATGAGTGAGAACCGAAAGACCGTGTTCGTCGTGGGGCTTGGCCCCGGCGGCGGACAGTTTCTGACCGTGCAGGCGCAGAGCGCCTTGCAGCAGGCCGAGGTGTTGTGCGGCTATACGGTCTACATCGACCTTGTGCGCCCCCTCTACCCGGAAAAGGAGTGCTACGCCACCGGCATGACCCGGGAGCTTGACCGCTGCCGCTGGGCGCTGGATACCGCCCGGGCAGGCCGGGACGTGGCGCTGGTCTGCTCCGGCGATGCCGGGGTCTACGGCATGGCAAGCCCTCTTCTGGAGCTGGCCGAGGCGTATCCGGATGTTGATGTGGAGGTCGTGCCCGGCCTGACCGCCGCCCTCAGCGGCGGGGCGGTGCTGGGGGCACCGCTGGCCCACGATTTCTGCGTCCTCTCTCTGTCCGACCGCCTCACGCCGTGGGAAGTCATCGAAAAGCGTCTGGCCTGCGCGGCGCAGGGCGATTTCGCGCTGGCGCTGTACAATCCCTCCTCCAAGGGCCGCCCCGACTACCTGCGCCGGGCCGTGGACATCCTGCTGGCCCACGGCAAGGCCCCTGACACCCTCTGCGGCTGGGTGCGGAACATCGGCCGGGAGGGACAGGAAAAGCAGCTCCTGCCCCTCAGCCAGCTCCGGGACACCGAGGTGGATATGTTCACCACCGTCTTTGTGGGCAACGTCGCCACCCGCGCACTGAGCGGGCGGATGGTCACGCCGCGGGGGTACCGCCGATGAACGTCGTCGTTTTCAGCGGCACTACCGAAG
>OIMB01000257.1_pt1 | contig 15095 bp, 15 predicted proteins | sample 1584581 | NCBI WGS metagenome assembly OIMB01 (sample SAMN02674606, study PRJEB24791) | human gut metagenome, SKBSTL068 | isolation source: stool | host: Homo sapiens | place: USA | reverse complement strand
ACGAAACCACAGAAACAATTAAGCCCAGGAGAGAGAAAAAACAATTTAAAGAAAGCTTTTCGTGGAAATTTGAAAGAATATCAGAAAGCAGGGATGCCGAAAAGGGTATTGGTGATAGATGACATTTATACGACAGGATCAACAGCGGAAGCAGTGACGACAGCGTTAAAACAATTGGGAGTGCAGGAAGTTTATGTATTTTGCATAGCGATCGGAAAAGGATTTTCCTGATATTTCCGTCATGGTGTTTTATGTACTGGTTTGTTATAATAGGGGCTGGTATATTTGTTGAAGGATATTATTTAGAAAGAGGAAAATAGATGGAACAACGATATGATTTAAGCGGATCATTGCTTCACTGGTACGATTATAATAAACGGATCTTACCATGGAGAGAGAATAAAGATCCATACAGAATTTGGATTTCCGAGATCATGCTGCAACAGACAAGAGTGGAAGCGGTAAAGCCGTATTTTGATCGTTTTATGGAAGTACTGCCAACGGTTTATGATCTTGCCAAAGTAGATGATGACCGGTTGATGAAATTGTGGGAAGGACTTGGTTATTACAATCGAGCAAGGAATTTAAAAGCAGCAGCACAGACGATCGTTGAAGAATATGGTGGACAACTGCCTGCAGATTATGATAAATTATTATCGCTGAAGGGCATTGGAATGTATACAGCAGGAGCAATCGGATCGATTGCATTTGAATTACAGGTTCCTGCAGTCGATGGAAATGTTCTTCGTGTGCTGACTAGATTGTGGGGAGATGATTCTGATATTCTCAAAGATAAGACAAAGAAAGCGATGGGAAGAAGAGTCATGGAATTTATGCCGGAAGACCGACCGGGAGATTTTAATCAGGCATTGATCGAACTTGGAGCAACTGTTTGCGTGCCGAATGGGCAGCCATTATGTGATCAATGTCCATGGGATACAGTCTGTAAGGCATATAAAGAAGATCTCATTGATCAATTACCGGTCAAGACACCAAAGAAGGCAAGACGGATTGAACATAAGACTGTATTTTTATTAGAATGCGGAGAGCAGGTCGCAATCCATAAAAGAGGAGACAAAGGATTGCTTGCCGGACTATGGGAGTTCCCGAATGAAGATAAGAAAATGGATGCCGAAGATATCAAGGAATGGATGGCAGAGCATCATATGGAAGATGCAAAGACAAAAGCAGCAGGAAAGGGAAAACATATTTTCAGTCATGTGGAATGGCACATGGAAGGAGTAAGAATTTCCTTGAAAACACCGATTCAGAGTGAAAATTACGTCTGGGTACTAAAAAAAGAACTAGAAAATACGTATGCATTGCCGTCAGCATTTGAAATATTCCGTAAGATATTGTAAAATAGAAGTTACGTATATAATTATGGAATGTAAAATTCCATAAAAGCTAAATTATTATTAAAAAGGAGAACAGATTATGAAAAAGTTTTTAACAGTCGCATTAGCTGGTGTACTGGCAGCATCTATGCTGTTTACAGGATGTAGCAAAAAAGAAGAAAGCAAAGTTCCAGACAAACTGATCGTAGGAACAAACGCAGAGTTCCCACCATTTGAATACATGAACGATAAAAAACAGCCAGAAGGTTTTGATATCGCTATGATCAAAGAAATCGGAAAACGTATGGACAAAAAGGTTGAGATCCAGAACATGGAATTCAAATCTCTGATCGGGGCTATGGAGTCTGATTCAATCAATACGATCATTGCAGGAATGACAAAGACAAAAGAACGTCAGAAATCTGTAGATTTTTCTGATAGCTACTATACATCTAATCAGGCAATTATCTTAAAGAAAGACAGCAAGATCAAAAAATTATCTCAGTTAGAAGGAAAGAAAGTTGGTGTTCAGGAAGGAACAACTGGTGACATCATTGCTTCTGGAGAAAAATTTGGTGAAAAGAACAAAGTCATCGTAAAGACAGATGTAAAACGTTATAAAAAGGGTGTTGACGCTGTTATGGATCTGAAAAACGGTGCAATTGATGCGGTTGTTATTGATGAAAAACCAGCACAGGAATTTGTGAAAAACAATGCGAAGAAGTTAAAATTAGTTGTTGACTCTGCAGGTGCGGAATACTACTGTATCGCAATTACAAAAGGTAACACAGCATACAAAGAAGAGATCAACAAACAGATCAAAGCAATCAAAAAAGACGGAACATATGATAAGCTGAAAGCAAAATACATTGATTCCGCAAACTAGGAAATTAGGAAGGTAAGGTTTCAAAATGTTAGATTCATTTTACAGAGCGTTTGTCGCCGAGCAGCGCTATCTGCTGTATCTTGATGGATTAAAGGTGACGATCTTAGTATCTGTCATTGCAATTCTTATTGGTGTAGCACTTGGTACGATCTTGGCGTTAATGCGCTTGACAGCAGAGCAGAAAGGAAAGAGTACACTTTTATCAAAAATCGCATACGTGTACATTGATATCATTCGTGGAACACCAACGTTGACACAGTTGATGATCATGTATTTCGTTATTTTAAAAGGTCAAAGTGGACTGCTTGTAGGTTCCTTAACCTTTGGTCTAAACAGTGCAGCTTATGTTGCGGAGATCATCCGTGCAGGAATTCAGGCTGTTGATCAGGGACAGATGGAAGGTGGACGTTCTCTTGGATTATCCTATGTACAGACAATGAAAGATATTATCTTGCCTCAGGCGATCAAGAATATTCTTCCTGCCCTTGGAAATGAATTTATCGTACTGATCAAGGAAACATCTATATTAGGATATGTAGCGATCGTTGACCTGACAAAGGTATCAGATTTTGTAATTTCAAGAATCTTCGAAGCACTGGCACCATTGCTTGGAACAGCGCTGATCTACTATGTGATCGTTAAGATCCTGACTCTTGGATTAAACGCATTAGAAAGGAGACTGAGACAAAGTGATAGACGTTAAGAATTTACATAAATATTTCGGATCTCTGGAAGTGTTAAAAGGCATTGACTGCCATATTGACAAAGGAGAATGCGTTTGCGTGATCGGACCATCCGGATCTGGAAAGAGTACATTTTTAAGATGCTTAAACTTATTAGAGACTCCGACAAAGGGAGATATTGTCATCGATGATATGCATTTGACAGAGAAAGACTTTGATGTAGATGCGATGAGAAAACGAGTTGGAATGGTATTTCAGCATTTTAACTTATTCCCACATCTGACAATTCTTGAGAATGTTACATTAGCTCCGATCCGTCACAAGATGATGACAGAAGAGCAAGCAAAAGAAAAAGCGATGGAATTGTTAAACCGTGTAGGCGTTGGTGATAAAGCTGATAATTATCCAGCGCAGTTATCTGGTGGACAGAAACAGCGTGTAGCAATCGCAAGATCACTGGCATTATCACCAGAAGTCATGCTGTTTGATGAACCAACTTCAGCACTTGATCCTGAGATGGTTGGAGAAGTATTAGAAGTTATGAAACAGCTTGCCCAAGAAGGTATGACAATGGTTGTCGTAACTCATGAGATGGGATTTGCAAGAGAAGTTGCTAATCGTGTATTTTTCATGGATGGTGGAGGAATCCTTGAAGAAGGAACACCAGAACAGATTTTTGACCATCCACAGGAAGAGCGAACAAAGGCATTTTTAAGCAAAGTATTATAAAAGATCATAAGAATAAGAAGGGAGATACACATACTTTAATGTTATATCTCCCTTCTTTTTCAATTAAAAAAATAAATTTGATATTAATTTAGGAAATCTTTGTATAATTCAGGTTTCTCGATGGAAAACGACAAAATGATGTGCTATCATAAAAGGGTATTTAAGTAAATTAGGGGAATATATCAAATAAAAATAGGAAGGGGATAAGAAGTGAACCAGAATGTAAAGATAACCAGACAACAGGCAGCAGAAGAAGCTAAGATGCTGGAGAAAGTATTTGATGTTGTCAGGTTTTTGGAGGGGGATTTTTTTGAGCAGATGCAAGATGATCCACGCATCGGAGTAAAAATTGGAATGTGTCAGTGCTATGATTTTTGGAAGAAGAATAAACCATGTGAGAATTGTACATCAATGAAAGCATACGCGGAGAAGAAACAAAAAACAAAACTGGAATTTTTGGATGCAGATGTTTTTTTGGTGATTTCAAGATATTTGGAAATAGATGATAAAGCATGTGTCATGGAACTTGTTAAGCATCTTGAGAATGATACGTTGATCGATACCGATGGAAGGGACAAACTTGTTGGCAAGTTAAAAGGGTATCAGGATAAATTATACATAGATCCGGTAACAGGCGTTTACAATCGAAGATATTTTGAAGATGAGATTCGTAATATGCAGAATTCAGCAGGGGTTGCGATGATCGATCTGGATGATTTTAAATTGTATAATGATATTTATGGACATGATATGGGAGATCAGGTTCTCTGTATTGTTGCGGATGTGATCAAGAATTGTATTCGCAAGATAGATAAGTTAATACGTTATGGCGGAGATGAATTTTTATTGATCTTGTCGGATATGGTAAGAGGTACTTTGCGTGGAAAGCTGCTTCAGATTCAAGAGGCTATTGAGAATGCAACGATTCCAAACTGCTCTAGATTGAAGCTTACAGCAAGTATTGGAGGAGTGATATCGGAAGATGGGCAGATCGATGAGGCGATCGCGAAAGCAGACCAGTTGATGTATAAGGCAAAAGATCATAAGGCACAGGTCATAACAGAATGTGATAAAACGATATTTAAAAAGGAAAAAATTCAGAATAAACCTAAAATTTTGATCGTTGATAATTCAGAATTTAACCGTGCGATCTTGAAAGAGATTTTAGAGGAAACCTACGAAATCATAGAAGCTGATGGTGGAAATGAAGCATTGCATAAGATCGATGAATATGGAATGAAAATTTCGCTTGTACTATTAGATATCATTATGCCAGAAAAGGATGGTTTTGACGTTTTGAAATATATGGAAGAAGAGCGTTTAATCTCAGATATTCCAGTTATTATAATCTCAAGTGAGGATTCTGCGAATTATATCAGAAGAGCTTATGAGATGGGAGTTTCTGATTATATTAACCGCCCATTTGATGCCAATATTGTCTATCAGAGAGTATCTAATACAGTGAAATTATATGCAAAACAAAGAAGATTGATGGCAATGGTTACAAGAGTTTAGGTCATTATTTACAAACAGATCATACGAGGTAAACTATGCAGTTAAAGAAGCTTATGATTGAAGTCATGGTCTTTTTCGTATTAGGCTGCTTTCTTTGTTCATGTGGAAAGACAAAAGATCAGACTAGAAAAACAACAAAAGATGCGAACAAAGAGATTATGATCGGTGGAGACAATTATCCGCCATTTAACTATACCGATGAGAATGGCAATCTGGCAGGAATCGATGTAGAATTTGCCAGAGAAGCCTTTCATCGTATGGGTTATAAGCCGGTCTTTGTAAATATCGATTGGGAGAATAAGAAAAATCTTGTGGAACAAGGAAAAATAGATTGTATATGGGCGTGCTTTTCAGTGACAGGAAGAGAAAATGATTATCACTGGGCAGGTCCTTATATGCTGAGCCGTCAGGTGATCGCAGTGAACGACAGCAGCAAGATCAATAAGTTGTCTGATCTTAAGAATAAAATCATTGCGGTTCAGTCTACAACCAAACCAGAGGAATTATTTCTAAAACAAACAGATCCCAAAATACCAAAAGTAAAACAAGTCTACAGTATGGAAAACAGAGAATTGATCTATACTTCTCTGAGCAGAGGATATGTAGACGCTATTGCAGCACATGAGATCTCGATCAGACAGTATATGTCTGATTTTGAAGCAAAATACAGAATTCTTGATGAAGATATTCTTGAGACTGGAATTGGTGTTGCGTTTGCAAAAAATGATAAAAGAGGAATAGAAAAAGAACTGTCAAAGACATTAAAAGCAATGGTCAAAGATGGAAGTGCCAAAAAAATTCTACAAAAATATGTTCCTGATGCAGAAAAATATCTGGAGGTGAACAGCCTTGAGAGATAAAGCGGATAAAAGGTTATGGACATTGAGTATTGTTGGCTGTGTGATCGTTGTCTTGACAGTTCTTTTTGTGTCCGTAAAAATAGAAACAAACAATACCAAAAACAGGATTCATTCGACGATGGAATACATCAAGGATCAATATTCCATGTATAACAGTTTTAATGAAGCAGTTGAAGCAAGAAGTCTTGTCAGAATGGTTGAAAAAGTCCAGCAGACGGCGAGAAATTTCAAAACAGATAAACAGGCATTGGAAAAAGAATATTTAAAACAGTATGCAAGGGAACAAAGACTTACGGGGATTATTGTATTAAATGATAAGAATAAACAAATTGCACAATATCATACTGGACCAAGATTTAAAAAAGTTTTGGGTTATGTCATGGAGAAAGAAACACTTCGTGATGTAAAGAATTATCCACAAAAATCATATATGGCAAGAATTGAGCTGAAAAATGGAGGCTATATTGATCTGGCATCGTATGGAAGAAAGGATGCAAAAGGAACGGTTATAGGATATCAGTATGTAAAAACCGAATATGCGAAAAACAATAATCTTACAATCCAAAACGTGCTTGCTGGATATAAGCGGGAAAATGATGGAACGATCGTAATCACAAATGGAAATGATATTATAGCATCAAATGATGAAAAATTAATTGATACAAAGGTACAGGAAGATTCTATTATTAATGAGATCCGACAAAGTGTAAAAGTAGGACAGTTTGCAATCATCCGAAACGGTATCAAACAATATTTTACAAGTCTTGATAAGGGACGAAATTATTATATTTACGTGTATGCAGAAGACAGGAATCTTGTAAAAACATTGACGAGTAACATTGGAATAGCGGTTATTTTATATGGAATTTTTGTGGCAATCTTAATGATGATCAAAGCAAGATCCAATCAACAATATGAACGCATTCAGAAACAACGAGAAGAAGAGTATAAAAAAGAATTAGAAAAATCAGCAAAAGAAGCAAAGAAAGCCAATATTGCCAAAACAGAATTTCTGCAAAGAATGAGCCATGATATCCGGACACCGATCAATGGAATCCGGGGAATGGTAGAAGTTGGAGATTATTATAAAAGTGATATAGAAAAACAATCAGAATGCCGCAAAAAAATATGGGAAGCATCAGGCTTCTTACTAGAATTGATCAATGAAGTTTTGGATATGGGGAAACTGGAATCGGAAGAAGTAATCCTGGAGAGAAGAAGTTTTAATTTCTTTCAATTGTTTCAAGAGATTCGAACGGTTATTGAAAAACAGGCTAGAGAGAGAGGAATCAATATAGTTGTACATAAATATAATGTGATTCATGAAGATTTGATCGGAAGTCCAGTGCATGTAAAAAGAGTTGTGATGAATATTTTAACAAACGCGATCAAATATAACAAAAATAATGGAAAGATCTGCATAGAATTTAATGAAATTCAGAAAAATTATAATACTATTATTATTCGATTTAAATGTGAAGACACTGGAATTGGAATGAGTGAATCATTCCAAAAGACGATCTATGAGCCATTTGCACAGGAAAAAGCAGGGGCACGAACAGTTTATGGTGGAACGGGACTTGGGATGCCGATCACAAAAAGTCTTGTAGAGAAAATGGGAGGAACAATCTTATTTGAGAGTGAGCAAGGTGTGGGAACGACGTTTTATATTGAGCTTCCATTTCAGATCGATCATAATATAAAGCACGAAGAACTTAAGACAAAAGAGATAAAAAAAGCATCGATCAAGGGTGTCAATGTATTGCTTGCCGAAGATAATGAATTGAATATGGAAATTGCAGAATTTGTTCTGGAGAGTGCCGGGGCGAATGTAATTAAGGCATTTAATGGAAAAGAAGCATTGGAAATTTTCAAAGAATCGAAACTAGGAGAAATTGATATTATTTTAATGGATGTGATGATGCCGGTGATGGACGGATTAGAAGCAGCGAGATATATAAGATGGAGCAATAAAGAAAATGCCAGAGATATTCCGATCATTGCGATGACAGCGAATGCATTTACGGAAGATCGTAGGAGAGTTTTGGAAGCGGGAATGAATGAGCATTTGGCGAAACCGTTGGAATCTGAGGTGTTGATCAAAACGATCGCGAATTATTGTGGGAAGGTCGATCATTTTAAATAATAATACAACAGATTGTAAAACATTGCATGAAAACTGTCAAAACATTGTGAATAATTGCTAAATACACGCAAAAAAACAGATAAAATACTAGCAAAAATAAATAGAAAGGACTACAATGGTTGGTATGAAAGGAGGTTTTACTGATGGAAAGAATAGCAGAGAAACTTTCAGAGATCGAAAAGACAGCGCGTGCGATCGTAGATAATGCACAGGAACAAAAGCATCAGATGGAAATGCAGATGCAGAAAAAGAGGGATGCATTTGATGCAGATATGGAAAAGGAGACGAACGAAAAGATATTAAAGATTCAGTCGGATCTTGCAACAAACATGGAAAAACTTCTAAAGAAACAAGAAGAACAGAATAACAATGAAATAGAATCTTTAAAACAAGACTTCAAAGAACATCACAGCGAATATGCAAAACAGATATTAGAGCGAGTGATCAAAGTATAGGAGGCGATAGCATTGAGAAATGTGATGCGCTACAGCGGAATTGTGACGAAAGTCGCAGCAATGCGTGCAAAGCTTTTAAAACCACAGGATTATGAACAGCTGGCTTCTATGGATACAGTGACAGATATCATTGAATATCTGAAACAGACAAAATCGTACGGAAAATTTATCACACAGATGGATGAATCACTGTATCACAGAGGTAATATCGAAAAAGTCCTGATCCAGTCATTATATGATGATTACACAAGACTTTATCGTTTCGCAGATATGCAACAAAAAGATTTTTTAAAGATCTTTATGAAGCGGTATGAAGTAGATTTGGTTCGATATTGCTTAAGAATTGTATTTAATCACAGTAATGTACCATTTGATCTGAATTACAAAAAGCCATTTTTTGATAAATATTCAAAGATACGGATTGATCAGCTAGTGACGGCAAAGAATATTGATCATCTGGTAGATTACCTGAAGAATACAGAATATTACGCACCACTGTCAAGAATCCGACAGTCAGGGGCATCGACATTAGCGGATTATGAACTGGCATTGGATTTATATTATTTTTCTATGATGTGGAAAGAACGCAAGGGAAATTGGGATAAAAAAGATAAGGAAATGCTGACTAAAGAATTAGGAGCAAAGATCGATCTATTAAATCTTCAATGGATTTACCGAGCAAAGAAATATTACCATATGCTTGCACCAGATATTTACACATTGTTAATTCCGATTCAACATAAACTTTCGAATCAGGAATTTAAAGATCTGGTCGAAGCGCCATCAGTGGAAGAATTCAGAAGAAGATTAAATGAAACTTATTACGGAAAAAAATATGAGTTCGGAGAACAGGTGCAGATTGAGAGTATTGTGAATGAATGTGTGGAACATATCTTAACGATCGCTTACAGAAACCATCCGTATTCTCTGGCAAGTATACAACAATATTTATTTTTAAAGGAGGAAGAGATTTATAAGATCACCACGGCACTAGAATGTATTCGCTATGGATTATCACAACGGGAGACATTACAGTATCTGGTGCAAAAGCAACGACGTCAAGGAGGTAATGCATCATGATCGTAAAGATGAAATTCTTAAGCATTTCCGGACCGAGAACTGATATTGACAGGGTAAGTGCATCTTACCTTTCCAAATACGAAATGCAGCTGGAAAATGCGATCACAGAATTGAAAACGACAGATAACCTCATGCCGTTTATGGATGTGAATCCTTACAAAGAACCGCTTTCTAAAGCGGAACAGTATGTATTGATGCTTGCACAGCCAAAAGGAGAGATGGATACATCTCTTACGGCAGATGAGATCCTGACAATGATCAGGGATCTCAATCATGATTATCTGGACCTTAAGGCAAGGGAAGACCGGTTAAAGAAGCAGAAAGAAGAATTATTAGAAAAACTTCATGAACTTGAACCGTTTCAGCCTTTAGAGTTAAATTTAAAAGAAGTTTATGGCTATCAATATATGAAAGTCAGATTCGGACGAGTAAACGTAGAGTATTATCAGAAACTTGAAAAATATTTATTCGATGATCTCAATGCAATTTTTTTAGAAGGAATCCGAAATGAAAATTATGTGTATGGATGTTATTTTGCGGCACATAAGGAGATGGGAAAGATTGATTCTACCTTTAAATCTCTGCATTTTGAAAATATCGCACTTCCAGACGATTACGAAGGAATGCCGGCAGAAATCTGCAGGAGTTTAAGAAATCAGATCGATGAGATTGAAAAAGAAATCGAAAATGTCCAGAAACAGATGAAAGATTTCTTATCAGTCAAGGCAAAGAAGATTCGAGGAGCGAGATATAAGTTAGAAGAATTATCCAATAACTTCGATGTGCGTAAAATGGCAGCCTGTATGGAAAATGAAGAACAGGAAGATTACTACATTCTCTGTGGATGGATGAGTGAAAAAGATACACAGGCATTTATTGAGGAGACAAAAGATGATGATAGGATCACGATCATTGTTGAAGAAGGAAGAGAAAAATTCTTCGGTGATCCACCAACGAAATTACAGAATCCCAAATTCTTCAAACCATTTGAAATGTTTATCAGAATGTATGGACTGCCATCCCATGATGAGATGGATCCAACCATTTTCGTGGCACTGACTTATACCTTTATCTTTGGAGCGATGTTTGGGGATGTTGGTCAGGGATTGTGTTTGTTTATCGGCGGGGGATTACTATATAAGATCAAGAAATGGAATCTAGCAGGAATCATTTCTGTTGCCGGAATTTTTTCTACATTCTTTGGCTTTATGTTTGGAAGCTTCTTTGGATTTGAAGGAACGATCATTAAACCAATGTGGTTATCGCCAATGCATGCGATGATGAAATTACCGTTTGTTGGGCAGTTAAATACTGTATTTATCGTGGCGGTTGCATTTGGGATGGCACTGATCCTGCTTGCGATGGTATTTCAGATCATCAATGCAAAGAAACGTGGGGATAAAGAAAATTTATTCTTCAGCCCAAATGGAGTTGCAGGACTTGTATTTTATGGATTCCTTGTCTTAACGATCGTGCTTTATATGACAGGTCATAAAACACCAGGAAATATCATGATGATCATTTTCCTTGGAATTCCAGTGATCATGTTCTTATTAAAAGAACCATTAGGACAGCTCGTGGAAGGAAAGAAACCAAAAGCAGAAGGCGGCGTTGGAATGTTTCTGGTACAGGGATTTTTTGAATTGTTCGAGACGATGTTAAGTTTCTTCTCTAACACGATCTCATTTGTGCGTATCGGGGCATTTGCAGTGAGCCATGCGGCTATGATGGAAGTTGTTCTGATGCTCGGAGGGATCACAGATGGAGCAGGAAATCCAAACTGGATCATCATTGTTCTTGGAAATATTATCGTGTGTGGACTAGAAGGTCTGGTTGTCGGAATTCAGGTATTGCGTCTGGAATATTATGAAATGTTCAGTCGTTTCTATACGGGATCAGGAAGAGAATTCCATCCGTATGACAATCATGCAGGCAAGGAAAATTAGGAGGTATCGGTTATGACATTAGCAATCAAATTAGCGATCATCGCAGCATTAATCTTAAGTATATTTATTCCATTTGGTTATTTTCTTCATGGAGAGAGAACAAAGAAACGTTATAAACGAAGTATTGCATTTAACGCTTTTTTCTTCTTCGGAATCATTGTGATCGCCGGAGTGATGATGTTTGTCACAGATCCGGTACAGGCAGCACAAGCAGGTTCTGATGCAGGAATGGCTACAGGACTTGGATATCTGGCAGCAGCATTATCAACAGGACTTTCTTGTGTTGGTGGTGGTATTGCCGTAGCGAGTGCCGCAAGTGCAGCTTTAGGAGCAATCAGTGAAGATCCAAGTGCCTTAGGTAAATCACTGATCTTCGTAGGTCTGGCAGAAGGTGTATGTCTGTATGGATTGATCATTTCATTTATGATCATTGGTAAACTTGGATAGATCAGGAAGTGATAATTATGAAGATGTATTTGATCAGCGATAATTTAGATACATTGACAGGAATGCGGTTAGCCGGGGTTGATGGGATCGTAGTTCATGAAAGGGATGAATTAAAAGAAACGATCGAGAAAGCTATGAGTGATCCAGAGATTGGGATCGTGCTTTTGACAGAGAAATTTGGAAGAGAATTTCCAGAATTGATCGACGAGATCAAGCTGGAGCGGAAAATGCCGCTTCTGATCGAGATTCCTGACAGGCACGGAACTGGACGGAAGAAAGATTTTATCACGTCTTATGTCAATGAGGCGATTGGATTGAAATTGTAAGCCGGCTATAGAAGGAAGGTGACAACATTGACAGTAGAAGAAAAGATTTCACATATCAGAGAAGCTGCCATGGAAGAAGCAAGAGCCAGAGGAAATGAAATCATAGATCAGCATCAGAAGGCATTGGAAGGCGTGTTCAAAACACATAAACAAGAAGCTGTGATGCAGGCAGATACGAGGATCAAGACCGAAACAGCATCGGCAAGGCAGCAGTTAAATACAGTAACATCCAAAGGGCAGCTAAAACTTCGAAGACAATTAAGCCGAGTGCAGAATGAATTAAAAAATAAATTGTTTGAGGAAGTCCGGGAAATGGCAGAAGAATACATGAAAACCGAAGCGTATAAAGAATTACTTGTATCCTATATTGCAAAAGCGGCGAGATTCGCAGATGGGAATCCATTGACAATCTATATTAACAGTTCGGATGAGGACAAAAAAGAATTCCTCGAAAAACGAACTGGAATGACAGTAACAGTCAGCGAAGAAGATTTTCTTGGAGGAATCCGTTCGATTATTCCGGGAAGAAATATCTTGATCGATCATTCATTTTCAGGTGCTTTGGAGAAAGAATACGAAGAATTTACCTTTAAAGGGGGTGTGACAGGTGAGTAAGACTGGAACAATTTATGGAATTAATGGACCTGTCATTTATCTGGCTGGAAATACTGGATTTAAGATGTCAGAAATGGTTTATGTCGGCAAAGAAAAATTAGTTGGAGAAGTCATTTCTCTGGATAAAGACCGTACGACGATTCAGGTATATGAAGAAACATCAGGATTAAAACCGGGCGAGATCGTGGAAGCAAGCGGGGAGGCAGTATCCGTCACATTAGCTCCCGGAATCCTTGATAACATTTTTGATGGAATTGAACGTCCCTTAGAGAGGATCGCAGAAAATGCAGGTGCATTTATCACAAGAGGTATCAGCGTAGATTCACTTGATATGGAGAAATTGTGGGACACAAAATTAGTTGTCAATGAAGGAGATATTCTTCATGGCGGTGATATCTATGCCCAAGTGCAGGAAACAAGAGCCATCGTACACAAATGCATGGTGCCGCCAGATCTTACAGGAACGGTTACTTTTGTGGCATCTGATGGAGAACATGCGATCAAGGATCATATGATCACGTTAAGATTGGACGATGGAACGGAAAAACAGTTAACAATGATCCAGAGATGGCCAATCAGGGTTCCAAGACCTGTTCACGACAGGATTCCGGCATGTGTGCCACTGGTAACAGGCCAGAGAATACTGGATACAATGTTTCCGATTGCTAAAGGTGGAACTGCGGCAATTCCAGGTGGTTTTGGTACTGGAAAGACAATGACACAGCATCAGATTGCGAAATGGTCCGATGCGGATATTATCATTTATATCGGATGCGGGGAACGTGGAAATGAGATGACACAGGTATTGGAAGAATTTTCAAAATTAGTTGATCCAAAGAGTGGTAATCCATTGATGGACCGAACAACACTGATCGCCAACACATCCAATATGCCGGTAGCAGCACGTGAAGCATCTATTTATACAGGACTTACGTTGGCAGAATATTACCGTGATATGGGATATGATGTCGCGATCATGGCGGATTCTACTTCAAGATGGGCAGAAGCGTTAAGAGAATTGTCCGGTCGTCTGGAAGAGATGCCAGCAGAAGAAGGATTTCCGGCATATTTAGCTTCCAGATTATCAGCTTTTTATGAGAGAGCTGGAATGATGCACAACTTAAATGGAACGGACGGTTCTGTAACGATCATCGGTGCAGTATCTCCGCAGGGAGGAGATTTCTCAGAGCCAGTTACACAGAATACCAAACGATTTGTCCGTTGCTTCTGGGGACTTGATAAATCTTTGGCTTACGCAAGACATTTTCCAGCGATTCACTGGTTAACGAGTTACAGTGAATATCTGACAGATCTCGGTGGCTGGTACAGAGATCATGTATCCCCCAATTTTGTGGACTATCGAAATCGTCTGATGGCGATCTTAAATCAGGAAAGTAGTTTGATGGAGATCGTAAAACTGATCGGTGGGGATGTTCTTCCAGATGATCAGAAATTAACGTTAGAGATCGCAAGGGTGATCCGATTAGGATTTCTGCAGCAAAATGCTTTCCATAAAGATGACACTTGCGTGTCCATGGAGAAGCAATTTAAAATGATGGAAGTTATTTTATATCTGTATCAAAAGAGCAGGGAACTTGTAGCGAGAGGAATGCCAATGAGCGTGCTAAAAGCAGAAGGGATCTTTGAGAAAGTCATTGCGATCAAATACGATGTTCCGAATGACAATCTGCAATTACTGGATCTCTACCGTAAACAGATTGATGATTTCTATGACGCAGTACTGGAAAAGAATGCATAAGGAGGCGGTCATTTTATGGGAATTGAATATTTAGGACTAAGCAGCATCAATGGTCCGCTTGTCATTCTGGAAGGAGTACAGGACGCATTTTTTGATGAGATCGTCGAATTTACGGTTGATGGAAAAACGAAAAAAATCGGAAGGATCATTGAATTATACGAAGATAAAGCGGTGATTCAGGTATTTGAGGGAACGGAAAATATGTCCCTTGATAATACAAGAACAAAATTAACTGGACACCCGATGGAAGTCTCTCTTGCACCAGATATGCTAGGAAGAACGTTTAACGGAATCGGGAAACCAATCGATGG
>OIMB01000216.1_pt1 | contig 17915 bp, 17 predicted proteins | sample 1584581 | NCBI WGS metagenome assembly OIMB01 (sample SAMN02674606, study PRJEB24791) | human gut metagenome, SKBSTL068 | isolation source: stool | host: Homo sapiens | place: USA | reverse complement strand
TCCCTACACGACGCTCTTCCGATCTTCCTCCTGCTGAACAGATATAACGACATTCAGCCCATCCTTACTAAGATACGCTTCCGGTGTCGTCACATACAAAGTATTCAATAGTTTTCTCATAGGTACAGATTTTTAGTAAGGTAATTATCTACCGAAGTACAATTATTTACCATTTCCGGCATGCAGATATCTTTCAGCGAGCACTTGTCACAATGTTTCCCATATTCAGCCTTCGGGATAACCGCTTTACTAAATATATCGTGCATATCCCGGGCACATTGTCTGACTATATTTCGCAGCTCCTCCGTTATATCCACATTAACCCGATGGCGAAGCTCCCCATAAAAGAAAGAGCCGTATGATATATGGATAGCATACATTTCTTCTATACACATGATTTGTGCTGCCAACTGCACTTCATCCACTTCGTTTCTTTTCGGTTTGCCATGCTTATACTCCACAGCAACCGGTTGCCATCGCCCCGGATAGTTGGGATGCAAAATCGTATTTTCAAAAGATGAGGAAGGAAGTAACTCTATGGCATCAGAGATTCCATAGAGTCCAAGTTCACGCGAAGCGATATTCACCGCACGCAATGTTATCTGGTCACCACACTTTTGTCTATAAAACGGATCATCTACATGCTTGTGCAGAATCTGTCCTTCGATGGTGAGACGATTATCGTTCCATTGCTGCTCAATGTGTATCAAAGCCCATTGCCGGGGACAGAACCTAAAGTGCTGAATCCCCGACAACATAAGCATATCGTCTTCATTGTACATACGATGGAATTATATCAGTTCCTCAATAGTTACATTTGATGGAGCATTCTCCTTATCTATAGTAACTGAATAGTCGATGAATGAGCGTGGTGCTCCATCGCAGACTTTCTCCACTTTTACCAATTCAAACAACTTGTTGGCGGGAGCATTACCCAATATGGAGTCATGCTTGAAGACTATCAGTTTTTGAGCACTCATCAATCCACGTGCCGCCGAACGATCCACATCGAACATGTTCTTTAAAGCTTCCCAAAATAGTTCAAGGTCTTCTTCAGAAAATCCTGTCTGTTGTGCCAAGTTAGCGGAGATGAAGCCGTGACAGACATAGAGGCCATAAGGAATGGTCGCTTTACGTCCCATTGTACGATTGCCACCATCTTGTTTTTCCGCTTCTTTCTCTGTTGCTACTGCCATACGAGTTATAGAATGTTCCGCTACAGCAATTGGATCTATAGAACGAGCAAAGGTGAACTGGATAGGACCACGAACTTGACCCGCATTTTTACCTGTTGACATAACTGCACCAAATGTTCTGATATCGAAGTAATTATTACACATAAAACGACGTGCTGCTTCTATTTTGTCCTTTGCATTTTTTACTTCTGAATCATCATGTGCATTATCAATCAAAGTATTCAGGACTGCCTTCTCTTTGATAAATATATCAAAGCCATTCACAAGCCCTTTTGCTATTTGTACATAATTACGAACCTTGCGTTTCAAGCAGACATCCGTAACAAGTCCCATACCTGTTTCGGCATCCACACGTGGTAGATTACCCGCATCCGGATCACCATTTGGGTTACCATCTTTTACATCAAATATGTAAACGAAATCAATTCTATTCTTTAGTTCTGACATAACTTTATATTTTTAAAATTATTATTCCATTTCTTTATTTTCCTTACTCATAAAAAGGTCTTGACGTTGGTGATAATATCCCACAAAGAACCGTCCTTGATCTTGCAGGTTAAGATGTGGAGGAAATCCTTTTGCATCAAGTTTGGATATAATTTCCTGTTTCAGCTTCTCATAGAACACTTGTCCACCCGGATTCAATTTCTCTATATGATGAGTGGAAAGGTTGAGCACCGTGGCAAAAACCATGGAAGGAGTTGCTGATGCAGCATTCATATAGCGTTCTCGAATGGAATGAATACCATTGGCATCCTCCTGTATCTTGTCAAGTACGGCAAACAGCCTTCCACAAAGATACCCTTGATTTTGATTTTCTTTGTCTAACATAATATCTAATTTTTTATGGTTGTTATTTTCGTTTAGTCTGTTGAGATATGCCTTGATGATAGCAGCACGCACTATATTGACGGATTGTTCTGCACGTATGCGACGAATACATGCTTGAAAGAGAGAAGCCGGATACGGCAACCCTTGAAATATACTTCTCACCACAGCATCAGGAAGATTGGGAGTCGCATCACTTGACTTTCCTCCAAGAGTAACATTTCCAAGAATGGAATGCAGTCCCACGTACGGCTTCTTATCTTTGCGAGTGTCAACCATCTCCATATCCGTAAAATGTTTACTTATCAAACCTGCAAACTCACGCAAAGGCATCTCATTCCAATATACTACCGCAATTCTTGCCGAATTGGGAGCCAAACCCAAAATGAAGAATTTGTCATCATCGTTTGCCGATAATTTTCCGTTATAGATAGACTGGAAAGTATCATATACTAACTTTATGCGCCTGTTTGAGTCGTCATTTTCTTCTTCAATCCGCCCCAACAAAGAAAATAGACTATTTTCGGACTCTTTTGAAGCCTCGCTATTGGAGGAAGCCCAGAAAAGATAAGTACGTGAGCCCACCATAAACTTATTGTGAGAATCCGAACGCAGCAAATGATTCAATGCGGTTGTATATGCAAATTCAGCTTCTTCTGATATTGGAGCATTGTATCCTTTAGATTTCCCATACGAATCATACCCGGAATTAACTTGAAATGCAACTAGTTTAGCTGTTTCTTGGCTTCCAAGTATCTTTGTAGCAGTTGTAATCTCTACAACTTTTGAATATCTACCTGTTATCAAACAAAGATTTCCTGCCACGCCATGATTCTCGTCAAACAAATTTATCAATTCTCTTTTCGAAGCCACTATTTTCGTATCCCCTTCTATAAGGAAAGAAAAGGTAGAATATTTCTTATTAAGATTTTTGGCTATATCATCCCATAAAGAATCCTTCTGCATAGCCTTAACTATAAAAGAAGAGTCTTGCTGATAAAATGCGTAAACAGCCTTTATGTCCTCATTATCCGGAAAAGCATCATATATATCTTTTACTTTTGCCTTAAATACTTCAAAGTACTTACGTATCTTTTCCATATCCCCCTTATCGGAATAACCAAATACATATTTACTATTGTCATACAAATAGTTTGCAACAGGGGCACTTGACCGGCTAACACTTTTCTTAACAAGAAACCGCTGTGCCGACTTCTTATCTATACGCCTGTCTTCAAAGCGCAGAAATTTTCCATATCTATCAATAACAATAATAAATCCAATCTCTTTGTATTCTAAACCAAAAGGGGCCACATCATCTCCACTCCGATGATAATAATCATATAATGCTTTCAGTATCATCTCAGCACCTCCTCACTATCTTTATCCGGTACAACAATCACTCCCTTTTTCATTTGGGCTCTATAAAACATAGCATCCGGCTTTTGTGGATTTTCCTCAAAGTCCATATCATAAAGCATAATGCCGAAATCCCTGTCTTCGGCTAAGGGATAATCAAGATTATCAGTACTTTCAATATACTTCCAGTTTGCAGAAAACTCACGACATCCGAGATAGGGCTGCGTAAAACATTGCCCTTGTGATGCCCTGCGTTCGAACATCTGATAATACTTCATAGGATTCTCGTCGGCACTTGGCTGATGCTTGGCAAAAGCCTCTTTTGGACGGTCTTTTACCGGAATAAATACTAACTTAGCATAAATTCGGTAACGCACATCCAGCAGAAGCAACGTGTTCTTCTGCTGACGTTTATCTTCAATAATGATAGGTGATTTACTGGCAACTGCCCCCACCTCATTCCGTCTAATGGTAGCCCATTTAATAGGCCTGAGTACCTCAATCTTGGTTATCTGCCAACGCATGGCATAACGTTTAAACAGTATCGCTTCAAAGATGGCGCGTGCCGCCGATGGCGTAATGACATCATAACTCACACGCTCTACTTTCAACTCCGGACGAGTGAAACAAGCCCAATCGCCCCACACCTCCAGACAATATTCTTTATCTGTATATTCCATATCATTCATCGTTTTCCTTGTTTTCCAATAAATCTTCCGGCTTCTGACCTTCAAAAAACCTTTTTGCCGACAAGGGAGTTACCACTTCACGACCGGTTTTTTGCTCCAACTGTTCGCATGCCACACGAGCCACATCACCACCGTCAGCCGCACACTGCATATTTTCACCCAATGTCTGAGGATTTTTAGCTTTAGTAATACTTGTCGTAGAGAGTTCGGCCAGCATATTAAGAACCAATTCTTCATTGGTCATATTGTCCCGGAGATTTTCTTTCTTCAAGCCCTTGAACTGTTTGTACTCCTTTGCCGACTTTCCGGTCCATTGCTGATAGATAATGTCTGTAAGAGTAGCATATTGAACACCTTCCTCTACATTATGTAGTTTCCATTGATCTGTAAGATCTTTACGGATTTCAATGCTCTTCAAGCGTTGGTTTATCCAGTTGTCAGAGTAACCAAGTCGCTTGTAGTCCATCATAGCTTGCTCAATACTCAACTCAGGGTCTTGCATCTGATCAAGACGTTCGGATGCTACATGTGCCATCCATTGCTTGAACGGTTCTGCCTTGGGAGATGGGATAGACTGAATGATACGTAGTAGTTGTTCTGTATCAGCCACATCTGTAAGTCGCATCTTACCGTCTGTGGCTTTCATTTTCAAACCGTGACAATTTGTCACGGTTTCATTTCCCTCTTCTTTAAGTCTTTGCTTTAACTTACGCCAATAAGCAGTTGCATCAACACTGTCTGTTAAAACTGACACCACATCAACTATCGAAAAATACCATTTTTCCTTTTCATCATCCCACACGGTGCGGACTTTACGTTCTTCAAACAATTTCAATGTTTCTTTCTTTGTCATATCCGTTTCTTTATATCATTAATACTTCCTCCAGCCAATGGTTATCAAGGCTGAGACCTGTGGTTTTATTATACTGAGACCTGTCTGCCAATACATATATTCCTTCCAATATTTCTTCGACAAGCCCATAGCCTTTCAGTTGCTTAAAATCATAGGAACGGATGCCTACAGTAAATTTCGCCAATTGCTTCACCAACGAGTAGGTACACCCCGATTCTTTCAACTGCTCTATAAGTTCCATGCTGTTTTCCCAATTTACGATAACATTTATACTCGTATCATCAATCAGGCGAAATTCTTTTGATGCAGTTTCAAAACATAACTCAGTAGGTTTGTAGAGCCAGTGCTTTATATCCTTTTCATCAAATGTTTGTTTTCTGCTATACAATTGACAAAAATAGGCTTTCATGGTAGAAGGAGCAAACCAATCACTATCTTCCGGCAAATTCAACCGAGCATTGTTGGAGTCAGCCATTGAACCGAAGGGCTTTCGCTTCTCTGCAGCCAGACTGAACACAAATGTATGTCCCATGGCACTTCGTCCTTCCCGATTGCACCGTCCCGCTGCTTGCAATACAGAATCGAGTCCTGCTTCTTGACGGAACACAACCGGAAAGTCTATATCCACACCGGCCTCCACAAGCTGGGTTGCAATGACCCTGACAATCGGCTGCGACTCATCCTTCAATAAAGTTTTTATTTTACCAATAGTTTCGTGTAAGTGGGCAGGGCACATCATTCTAGACAAATGCAATTTCACTCCGTCATTGGGCAAACGGTCATACAGCTCTTTGGCATCTTTACGAGTGTTCACTATGCACAACACCTTATTATATTCAGACACCTTTGCAGCTATCTCATCGTATGTTTTTCCTGTATCATCGATTGACAACTTCACACGACGAAGCTGGTCATGCAAAGCAAATTCTTCCGGAATAATTTCCTTGATATGTTCTATTCCCTTAAAATCAGCTTTAGGATTTGTTCCTTCTATCAGACCACTCAGTACCGGCTGGCTTGCCGTGGTAAACAATACCGAAACCCCGAACATTTCCTGATACGCTTTCAGCGCATCGACTATCGGCCGCAAGAAGCCGGTTGGCAACATCTGAACCTCATCCAAAACAAGAATTGAATTTGCCATGTTGTGCAGTTTGCGGCAATCAGATGTTTTATTGCTAAACATAGATTCAAAAAGCTGTACATTGGTAGTGACAATAATGGAATAGTCCCAATTCTCTGTAGCCAATTTTGCTTTTTCCCTATTTTCCTCGTCCTTAATATCATCGGGGTCGAAATTACTATGATGCTCCAATACATTTTCTTCACCAAAGATTTCCTTCAAAAGCCCTGCCGTTTGCACAATGATACTGGTATATGGGATGGCGATGATGATACGATTCATTGAATGGCTTACAGCATGCTTCATGGCCCATAACAAAGAAGAAAGTGTTTTACCGCCTCCCGTCGGAACTGTAAGACTATAAAATCCTTTTTCGCTTGAAGAAGTTCTACTGCATTGTTCTTTCACTTGCTGGCGGATGCGGTTCACTTTCGTATCAGCTGCATTCGATTGCAGTTTTTGCATATATGCCTCCAGCTGTGGAAGCAAATCGGCAAGCGTAGCCGAATTTCCCCGCTTCCGCCATGACTCTACATCCATAAACCGTTCTGTATCGAGCCGGTCGGCATCTACAAGACAGGAAAAAAGCATACGGGAAAGGTGATGAAAGTGTTTCCATTCAACCTTTGATTTAGAAAAAGGTGAATCAATAAATTCTTGGAATAATAAAGGTTTGTTTATGCTAATGTCACCCTCGTTTATTTCTTTGGACAATAGCCTCTCTTTCAATATGTTTTCCACATCCCCGAAATCATGTAACCCTGTGTGATGAGAAATAATTTGGTTTACAAGAAGATGGGAAACATCCTTTCCCATAAGTTCTTTTGCCAATATTCCACCCACAAAAGCATGGGTATGATCATCATAGCGCTTCTTGTCACTCGTAGGCAAACCATTCATCTTGCGTATGTATGCTGGAATGCCGCCCGTTCCTTTCCTTTGTCATGAAGTAGGCCGAGCGCACGCCCCCAAGAAGGAAGTCCGAACTGCCCGGCGAAGGATGCCGCCATATCAGCAACCCCCTTTTGATGTTCATCATTGGTTTGTATCATCCATTGACCATTATCCCTATTTTGATACAAATGGGATATCAACTGATTTTCCTCTATCATCTGATTAAATTTATAAGGCTAGCATTCCACAAATATAGTGAATAATATCAGACTCTCGCAAAAGAAAATCATATTTCAAGTCAGCTCCATCAGTTTTCATCCTTAAAACAAGAAATACAACCAACAACGACAAGAACAGGCATTCCGCTTTGTCGCCTCTACGCGGAAAAAAGAGAACAAACCATTTCGGGGGGATACAAAAATTTCCGTCACTACATCTCTTTTAGAATCAGTAAGATGTAGTGACGGAAGAAAAAACAATCTGATTATCCACATAGGTAATCCAGCATTTATATTTCAATACAAATAACGTATAAAGCAAACGTTATCGGGCATTCCCATGTGATGCAATCATCCATCAATGAAGCTTTTATGGTATGATTGCAGATAATTAGTAAACATCAAGCTTTCACCACCGCCAGCAGCTCATCCGGTGTAACCAGTGACTGCTCGCCTGTAGTCATATTCTTCAAAGTCAGTTTCCCTTCGTTCATTTCATTTTCACCAACAATAGCGACAAAAGGAATCTGCTTGTCATTGGCATATCCCATCTGCTTCTTCATTTTAGAAGCATCCGGATAAATTTCAGCGCGCACCCCTGCTTCACGGACTTTTGCCAGGATAGGCAGACAATAAGCAGCCTCTTTATCGCCGAAGTTTACAAACAACAGCTCGGTTCCGTTCACCGCTTCTTTCGGATACAAATCCAACTGATTCAACACATCAAAAATACGGTCGGCTCCGAAAGAGATACCTACACCAGACATACCATCCATACCAAAGACACCGGTCAGATTATCATAACGGCCACCACCACTGATGCTGCCAATCTGCACATCCAAGGCTTTCACTTCAAAAATTGCTCCTGTATAATAATTCAAGCCGCGAGCCAAAGTCAAATCCAATTCCACTTCACTCTTCACACCCAGTGCAGACACGGTTTTTAATATGAATTCACTTTCTTCCACTCCCTTCAATCCCGCTTCACTGGTAGCAAGGACAGTCTTCAAAGTTTCCAATTTCTCTTCATTGCTTCCACTCAATAAAATAATCGGCTGCAATTTATCAATAGCCTCTTGAGGAATCCCTTTAGAAGCCAATTCCGCATTTACATTTTCCAATCCGATTTTATCCAGTTTGTCAATGGCTACGGTAATATCTACAATTTTATCAGCCTCCCCGATAATCTCGGCAATACCGGTCAATATCTTACGGTTATTGATTTTAATTGAAACACGTACTCCGAATTTACCAAATACACGGTCTATCATCTGTACCAGCTCCACTTCATTCAATAAAGAATTGCTGCCTACCACATCGGCGTCACATTGGTAAAACTCACGGTAGCGCCCTTTTTGGGGACGATCCGCACGCCAAACCGGTTGGATTTGATAACGTTTGAAAGGAAAACTTATTTCATCACGATGCATCACCACATAGCGGGCAAAAGGTACGGTGAGATCGTAGCGCAATCCTTTTTCACAGAACTTGCTCGCCAGCTTTACCGCATTGCGGCCCAGCAATTCCTCATCGGTAATGCCGTTGAAATAATCACCTGAGTTCTGTATCTTAAACAATAACTTATCCCCTTCGTCACCGTATTTTCCCATCAAGGTAGACAAATTCTCCATAGAAGGAGTTTCAATCTGCTGATAGCCGAAAAGATGAAACACATCACGGATCGTATTGAATATATAGTTACGTTTCGCCATTTCCACCGGCGAAAAATCTCTCGTTCCTTTAGGTATACCTGGTTTTGCTGCCATAATGATTCTATTTAATTTATTTTGAGCCACAAAATTACACTAAATATTTCATTCGTAAAAAGAATACTTCTTAATATTGCTCATTGCCGGCAATATTAAGAAGTTAAACAGCCGGTGCCTTAAGTGCATATCTCAGTATGGGCCGTTTCCCTACGAACTCATTGTTTAATAATTTCGTAAGCTGTAGAATGAACCCCTCTATTCTCTATTTTTCCCTCCAATACATCCAAAGCGAACTCAATGCCCCCCCGGACAGCCATCTGTGAGCTGAAAATATCAGCTGTTGCAACCAGTTTTCCCGTAGAAAGAAATTCTTTCATCACCGCATCATTATCAAAGCCCACTACAGGCAGATAGCAATTTTTTTCTTGCATCTGCTGAAGAACCCCCAACGCCATCGCATCATTGCTGCAATATACAGCTTTCAAATCAGGATACCGCATCCACATAGCCTGAAAAACTTCGGCGGCTTTCTCCGTTTCCCAGTCGGCCGGTTCGGATGCCACCAATCTTAACCCTTTTTCTTCTATCGCCTTGATAAAACCTCTTTTACGCTGCTGCGCATTATCGGCTGCCGCCAATCCTTCAATAATAGCAACTTTATCTTCATTCCGCAACTTCTTATCCAATAATTTACCCACTTCATACGCAGCTGCAAAATTATCCGGTCCCACAAAAGCCACTTCTACTCCTGCCTGCTCCAATAGCTGAGTATCCAACCGGATATCAATATTGATTACCGGAACTCCTTTCCTGACAGCCTCTACTACAGGCTGAACTAAGGCTTTTGAATCTATAGGAACCAATACGATAGCATCGACTTGCTGATGAATCAAGGAATACATCAAGTCAACCTGTTCCTTTACCTCTGTCTGTGTAGCCGTTCCCACACAAACCAAATCCAAAAACGGAAGAGGGGCCGCATACTGAATGGCCCCTTCTTTCATCACTTTGAAAAAATCGGCTTGTAACGACTTCATTACAAGCCCTATTTTATAATTTCTCTTCATCTAATTTTTAATTTGACAAAGTAATGCTTATTAATCCGATAATAAACAAGGAGAACATAGCCGCAATCAGTTTATTGGTCCCCTTCGGAGCTTCCTTAAATTCCTTCCAGACAAAAACTCCCCAGATCATAGCCACCACAGGCGCTGCGTTGCTAAGGGCATAAGAGATAGCCGGATTGGCAGCACCTGCTCCCATAAAACTAATCACCATGCCGCCCATCCAGATAAAGCCTCCCAGCATACCTGTGAGATGGGTCTTGGCATCGCCGGCAAAGTAATCTTTCATGGTCACCGCCTTGCCTTCTACCGGATGCTTCATGGCAAAGGTATTGAATATAGGTGTGCTGGCCAGAATACCTACCGCAAAGAAGAACACACCTGTATAAGGAGTCAGCGTTCCGGTTCCTCCCGCCACATACTGCGGGTCAAGAGATTTCACTACCAATCCGTAAAAGAACATGATAGCAATGCCTGCCATAATGGCCAGCAGAATCCCCTTCTTCGGAGTGGAAGCCTTGCCGGACGATAACTTTCCGTACGCTTTTCCGCAGATCAGTATAGCTACAATGATGACTAACACACCACTCCATAGTAAAAGCTGATTTCCCTGATAGGTCTGACCGGCCAAAGAGATTAATAAATAATTGAATACAATACCTCCAATCCAGGCCAAGCCTCCACCGATAGGAAAACCTACTGACATTCCGGCTACAGCAATGGCTGCGGTAAGAAATATATTGCCAAAGTTCCACACAACACCGCCCAAGAATGCATATTGAATGCTAGACCAGTCCATGACTGCCAAATCCTGAAAAAAGGTACGGCCTTCACTTCCCATACTTCCTAAAGTCACCGCCCCCAATAAAGCTGTAAGGAACAGACCGACGGTCAAATCCCAATAAAACAGTTCAAAGCTCCATTGCTTGGCGGCAACCATCTTCTGCGTATTTGCCCAAGAGCCCCAGCAGGCACAGCAAATAACACAGCAGAGGATTGCCAAAAAGTAATTATCTACCAATATCATATTTCATCGATATTATTCGTGAATATAGATATTCCAGTTCAGATAAGTTTCAATAGCTTCCGCCAAAATATCTTTCACATTGCCACGGCACATAGCCACATGATGTTCGAATCCATTCTTACAAATATATTTCATAAGCGGCTGCAGATTATCCACCTTGGTTACTGCTATACAACCATCCATTCCGTATGGGTCATCGGTCAGGTCACCTTTGCCCAAATAAGACTTGATACAACCCTTCGTATCATCTGTCGAGATGCGGAAGAAGGTGAAATCACCCTGTTTTACTTTACCGTAAACGGCACCGAAAGTATGTACCTTACCTAATGTTCTGCCCAACACTCCTAATGTTCCTAACTTCAAATCATTCATTACAAATGATTTAGGGAAGTTACCACAATGTGTACACACACACTTGTTACGATCCTCGGCAAAGTTATTGTTCCAGTCAAGCAATGCCGACGGGCGACCGGAAGCCAATGTCAACGCATACATAGACACTGCACCGGCAATATCCACTTCACAAGCAGCAGGTATTAATTTTTCACTCAACATACTCATAGTCACACAAGCTGCACAACCATAGTTTTGCTCCAAAGAGTCCCAACACTGGATAGCTACAGCATCAATTTCATTGGCTTCCATCCATTGTTCTACAGCCACACCAAATTTAGCCTGCAAAATCAGTTTATCATTGTATTGTTCGGGAACAGCAGCATATTGTCTGATTTCTTTCAGTTTTGCTTGTAACGTTTCATCAGCATCTTCAATCTTACGGGCGGCAGACAAGATTTCAGAAAGATCTACCGGAACGACTGTAATGCCCGATGCCTGCAACAGTTTCTCGCTGGCGCGGACGGTCTGGAAACCGGCAGGACGAGTACCGATGGCACCGACGCGAGCATGACGAAGACCATTCACCACCCGGCAGATCGCAGCGAACTTATTAATATCGGCTGCCAGCAAATCAGAATAAATAGAATAAGTATGTAGCGTAGTATCAGTAAAAGGAATGCCATACTGATACAAGTTATTGCATACGGAAATCTTACCACAGAACGCGTCACGACGGCTATCCAAATCCACCTTGTCATTCTCATCATCACATGCCTGAACCAAAACAGGCACATTCAGATCGGCTACACTGATAGCATTGATGATACCGATTTCAAAACCGAAGTTAGGTAATGAAACAATGATTCCATCAATACGGTCACGGTTCTCACGGAACAACTTTGCACATTTCAAGCCATCTTCTCTTGTTTCAATACTGCTACTGCCTGTAGGCGTAGCATCTTCGGGGAGAATGACATAGTCATAGCCCTCTTTCGTCAGTGTTTCCAACAATTGTTTACGGACATCTTTTGCTAATTCCGAGTTAAAATAAGCGCGTGTTCCAATGATGACACCAAAACACATTTTTTTCTTGTTTTTCATTTCTAATGGTATTAAAAGTTACGATATATTCAGTTAGTTATTCTGTCCTATTACTTTCTTAACAGCCTCACGCCAGCCACTATACAAAGATTGAAGTTCTTTTTCCTCCATACAGGGAGCGATGCAATTGTCAATGGTACGCATGGCAGCGGCTTCTTGGAAACTGGCCCACTTCTTACGGGCAAAGCCATTCATGACAACAGCCCCCAATGCAGAAGCTTCCTCTATCTCCGAACGGTTAATGACGGCATGCAGCATATCAGCCTGAAACTGCATCAGGAACTGATTCTTCGTGGGGCCTCCGTCAACACGCAACGCTTTCAGCTCGATTCCTGCCTGCCGGGTCATCATGTCTATCAAATCCTTCACTTGATAAGCAATGGATTCCAATCCTGCACGCAGCACATGCGCTTTTCCAGCATTCAGTGTCATTCCCCAGATGGCAGCTTTAGCATCCGGTTTCCACCAGGGAGCTCCCAATCCGGTAAAGGCGGGAACCAGATAGACTCCATCATTGTTTTTAACCGAAGTCGCCAAGGTTTCAATTTGATGGAACGAGTCCACCAATCCCAATTTCTCCACCATCCATTTGATAGTGGCTCCGGTGCAATGGATATTGCCCTCAAAAGCATAATACACTTTACCCAAAGCCGAGAATCCGACGGATGTAACCAGCCCCCTTCAGGAGCAGCGACAGCCTCTTCTCCAATGTTAACCATAACAGATGATCCCGTTCCATAAGTCACCTTGCCCATACCTGCCTCAAAACACATCTGACCGGTTAATGCTCCATGGGAATCACCTAAAACACCTGCTATTTGTATCGGAGATTTGAACAAACCCTCTATCGTTGTTTCTCCAAAAACAGCATCACAGGGCAACGCTTCCGGCATCATACTCCGGGGAATAGTGAAGAGTTTCAACAACTCTTCATCCCAGTCCAAAGTATGAATATTAAAAAGCATGGTACGCGACGCATTCGTATAATCAGTCAGATGCTTCCTGCCTTCGGTCAGTTTCCAAATCAGCCAGGAATCAATAGTTCCCATCAACAAATCGCCTTTTTCTGCCAGTTCACGTGCATTTTCCACGTTATCCAATATCCACTTAGCACCACTGGCAGAAAAATAAGGATCGATAAGCAATCCGGTCTTTCGTTGTACCAGTTCGCTGTATCCCTTATCTTTCAGTTCTTTGCAAATAGCCGCTCCCCGCTGGCATTGCCATACCACGGCATGATAAACGGACTTGCCGGTATGTCGGTTCCAAACAACCACCGTTTCGCGCTGATTGGTGATGGCAAGAGAATAAGAAATATCCTTTCCATTCACTTCTTCTTGTTCAAGCAGACAATGTATCGCTTCTATGGTATTTTTATAGATTTCTTCGGCATCATGCTCTACCCATCCTATCTGCGGGTAGAATTGCTGATGTTCTATATTTACCCGATGCAACAATTCGCAATCTTCAGAGAACAGCATGGCTTTTGTTGCCGAAGTACTTTGATCTATGGTAATTATTCTGCTAATCATACTATTAGATTTAAAAAGGATATGTTTATTTTTTCACGAATTCAAGGGCAGTCTTGCAGATGCCCTCTTTATCCAATCCGTAATGGGCAAAGATTTCATGGGAGTTTCCATGAACCACGTTCTCATCGGGGATGCCGATAATGCGTACCGGAACCGGATTTTCGGAAAGCGTCTCAACCACAATAGCTCCCAAACCACCAAACTGACTATGCTCTTCCACAGTGATAATTCTTCCGGTTTCTTCTGCCGCTTTCCTGATGGCTTCCGCATCAACGGGCTTGATGGAAGACATATCCAACACACGTGCCTTAATGCCTTTCTCCTGTAACATCAAACCAGCTTGATAAGCATGATAAACCGTTTCTCCGGCAGCAATGATGGTCAGGTCCGTACCGTTCAGCAGCATATTAGCTTTTCCCAGAACAAAATCAAAATCATCATTCTCATACACATCGGGAACAGCAGCTCTTCCTACACGTACATACACCGGTTCAGGATAATCTACCAATAGTTTGACCAACTTGCGTGTCTGACGGGCATCACAAGGAAGAACGATATTCATTCCCGGAAAAATTCTTAATACGGCAATATCATGCAGGCTATGATGAGTAGCCCCCAAAGCACCATAAGCAACTCCACCGCTTACTCCGAGTATCTTCACATTATTCTGACTATAAGCCAAATCGACCTTCACCTGCTCCAAGCTACGTGCCACGTAAAAGCAAGCCGGGCCACATACAAACACTTTTTTTCCGCTATGTGCCAAACCTGCTGATATTCCTACCGCATCCTGTTCGGCTATTCCACATTCTACAAACTGTGCAGGTAATTCTTTTGCAAAATCCCCCAAAGTAACAGATCCTCTGGCGTCTGTTGTAACCGCCACAATATCTTTATCCTGACGCGCCAACTCCAGCAACGTATCTGTAAAGCTCTTTCTGCACGCTATCATATTATTTGCCATTGTTTTCTTTTTCTAGTTTTTCAATTCTTTCGGATACCTCGCGAACAGCCTCTTCATATTGTTCGGCTGTAGGCACGCCATGATGCCATTTTGCAATGCCTTCCATATAAGACACTCCTTTTCCTTTTGTAGTATGAGAGATAAGCAAATGAGGCTTTTTATTCGTATAATCAATAGAACGGAAAGTCCGGATGATATCTTCCATCTCATCTCCGTTCATTTCCAATACATCCCAACCGAAGGCAGTCCAGCGGTCGCGCATACTCTCCAATGACATGACCTCCTCGGTTGTACCGCTGATCTGCAAACGATTACGGTCAATAATGGCTACCAGATTATCCAATTTATACTGGTTTCCTGCCATAGCAGCTTCATATATAGAACCTTCCCCTTGCTCACCATCTCCCATCAATACATACGTTTTATAATCAGCTTTATCCATTTTGGCAGCCATCGCCATTCCGACACCTACAGACAAGCCATGCCCTAAAGCTCCTGTATTTACTTCAATACCCGGTACCTCTATAGTAGGATGGCCGGACAAGATAGATCTGAATTCTCCTAATGTGTCGGTTACCTCACGAGAGATGAAACCTTTTGCTTCCAGCGTAACATATAACGCTTCTACGCAATGCCCTTTGCTCATTACAAAACGATCTCTTTTCGTTTCCTTTGGTTTATCCGGCCAAACACGCATTATATCAAAATAAAGTGCTGTAAGCACGTTAAGACACGACAGATCACCTCCAATGTGTCCTGCTTTTGCTTTATACACAATCTCAACCAACCGTTTCCGATTCTTTTCCGATTGTAATTCTAACGTTTCAACTTGCATATTATTATCATTTACTTTCTTATTCTTTCGCAAATAACGGAATTTAACTGGAAACATTCAACACAAAACGAAATAAAATGAAAATAAATTTGATTATATTAACAATAAACACCTATATAATCTATAAATCAGGACAATTAATTTATTCTGCTAACAAAGTTATATCTCTATATAAACAAGACTCTCCGATTGTCTATTTTGTACCCAACAGAACTGTTATAAAAAAAAGAAGCAAACAATAAGGAGAAATAAGGAAGTAAAATCAAAGTTGATAAAAAAGGTGATCAAGAATGTATTTTCCAACATTCTCAATCACCCATATTACCTTTGTTTCAGTAAGAATCAGATAACTTCGACCTCTAATTCTTTTAATCTTTCAAAATCCTCTTCGGTTATAGTACTATCTGTAATAATAGCATTTGCTAATGAAACCGAGCCTAAACTAGCAAAAGCACTGACACCTATTTTTGAACAATCAGCCACCAGATACACTTTACTGGCAGACTCTATCATAGCAGATTTCACGACCAAATCACTTAGACTAGGATAAGTCAGCTTCATATCCGAAGAAATACCGGCCGTAGCCAGAAACAATTTATTAGCGCGTATATCTTTAAATGAATCGGCCGCCATTTTTCCTGTCAAAGAAAGTGTAGGAGCCTTGAATTCACCTCCGGTAACAATCAGATTAATACCATGATTCTCACCTAAAATCAAAGCTATATTCAAAGCATTGGTAATGACTGTCAGGTCCTTATAATTCATTAAAAGCTTTGCGATCTCTGTAGTTGTAGAACCGGAATCAAGAATTATACTGTCCCCCTCCTGAATAAACTGAATAGCTTTCTGAGCGATTTCTTTCTTTTCCTCCAAATGAGTCTGATTGAACAATTGCCCGGTCTTGGCAAACGACCCTACTCCTTTCAGAAACGCACCTCCATGCTCTCTTTGGATATACCCCATTTGTTCCAAGGCTTCCAAATCCTGACGGATCGTTACATCCGTCACATTGAAAATTTTACTAAGGTCCTGAACTTTTGCATGCCCGTCTTCACGAATCAGATGCAATATCTTTACTCTTCTTTGATTGAGTGCCATATTTATTAGATTTAGAGGTTATGTTTTTTACGATATTCCTGAATATCCTTAATGGAAACAATTTTCAAACCGAATTTTGCTGCAATCTCACCTAGTTGGGGAAGACGCGCCATTGTACCATCTTCATTCAAAATTTCAACAAGAGCTCCTCCGGGGTTCAAACCTGCCATTCTTGTCATATCCAGTGTGGCTTCGGTATGTCCATTACGCTCCAAGACCCCATTTTCCGCACCATATAGAGGGAAAACGTGCCCGGGACGAGCAAACTCGGAAGGATTCAGATTTCCTGCCACCAAAGCTTTTATTGTTGACGAACGGTCGAAAGCAGAAACTCCCGTAGTACAGCCATACCCTCTTAAATCTACCGACATAGTAAACGGTGTACCTAGCAATGAAGTGTTTTCTTCTGCCATCGGAGCCAGACAAAGTTCTTCACAACGTGAACGTGGCAGAGGAGCACATAACAACCCTCTGCCATGAGTAATCATAAAATTTACAATTTCAGGAGTAATCTTTTCTCCTGAAACGATAAAATCGCCTTCGTTTTCACGATCTTCGTCATCAACAACGATCAATACTTTGCCTTGGCGAATATCTTCCAATCCTTCTTCTACTGTATTTAACATTTTAGTGTATCTAGGGAGTTAATTATACCGCAAATTTAAGCTAAAACAAAAAGAATCGAAAACTATTAGCCTTTTTTATGATAAAAAAAATCAATCATCTCCCGTCAGAAGGCTTATCCCATCATTTCACTTCTGTTATTCTAAGAACAATATAAGGAGCATCCGGAATTCTTACTCCCCGATGATGTATATCAAAAACACGATAATCCAATTCCTCCGTTGTTTCAAATATCATAGGATATTCCGTGACAGTCATGGCCCACACATCAATAATCTCCACTTTAAACCGTTTATTCTTTTGCAATTTGTTATAATCCGCATTTTTTACCGGCAGATTAAAAGTCCAGAAACCTTTCACATCTTTTCCCATATTGACCAGATAATAATCTGGTCCAGCAGTAGAAGTAACCAAGTCACGACTGATATCTGCCATCTCCAACGGATGGGGAGCAGCTTCAATAAT
>OIMB01000184.1_pt1 | contig 20946 bp, 19 predicted proteins | sample 1584581 | NCBI WGS metagenome assembly OIMB01 (sample SAMN02674606, study PRJEB24791) | human gut metagenome, SKBSTL068 | isolation source: stool | host: Homo sapiens | place: USA | reverse complement strand
CGTGGTCCTTTATACAATAAGGACCACGCCCGAACTTTTTGAGGTACGCCTTTCTTTGGTAGTTTAAAATAACCGGAATAGATAAGGCTCATTCCGGTCACTTTAAATGTGGTTGTTATTTAAATAGTGAAACAGTTCTTTGTTTAGAAGAACTTGGTTTCTTGGCCTACAATTTCTGAGAGAAGCAGATTGGCCAGGCGGCTTGTTCCTAAGCGGAATAACTCGTTTGTCAGCCATTCTTCACCTAACACTTCTTTTACAATGGTATAGTAAACCAAAGCATCGTGTACGGTATTAATTCCTCCGGCGGGTTTGAATCCTACTTTGCGGCCTGTTGTCATATAGTATTCTTTGATAGCCTCGCACATCACCAAGGCAGCTTCAGGAGTAGCGGCGGGGTTTTCCTTTCCGGTAGAGGTTTTGATGAAATCGGCTCCGGAATACATCGATAGAATGGACGCTTTTTTGATGTTGGATGCGCTTCCCAGTGCTCCGGTTTCCAAGATCACTTTCAGGTGATGCTCACCACATACAGCTTTTAATTCTTCTATTTCATCACACATTCCTTCGTAATCCCCACTCAGGAACTTGCCTACCGGGATAACGATATCTATCTCATCGGCTCCGGTATGGAGAGCCATGGCTGTTTCGGCTACCTTTACTTCGGTAAAGGTTTGCGAGGAGGGAAAACCGCCCGATACACAGGCTATGTTTACATGATCTGCTTCCAAGGTGTCGTTGACTACTTCTGCCATATTAGGATATACACAGATTGCGGCTACATTGTCCAGATCGGGGTACTTGTCAACAAATTCATTTACTTTTCCGGTGAATTTCATTACACTTTCATCTGAATCAGTACACTTTAAAGTGGTTAGGTCAATGCAATGGAACAGGAATTTCTTTACATCCGGTGTATTGTTTTCTGCTACATGTTTTTCGATGAGTAGGGCAGTTTTCGCTTTTACATCCTCATCGTGCAAACGGATGTTATACTTGGCAAGTGCTTCTTCGTACTTGCTGTGCTCAGGTCCATGATCGTGGTCATGACGATGTTCATGTCCACCTTCGAATTCGTGATTATGTTCCATAATTCTTTATAATTTGGGATTGTTTTTATGTCTGTCTTTATCTCTATTTGTTTTCTTCTCCAAGTTTTGACGGAAGGCTTCGGTCAGGTTTACTCCGGTCTGGTTGGCCAGACAGATAAGGACCCACAGTACATCTGCCATTTCATCGGCAAGGTTGTCTTTCTCTCCTTGCTTGAAAGACTGATCTCCGTATTTGCGTGCCATCACACGTGCCAGTTCGCCTACTTCCTCGGTCAGAACGGCCATATTGGTCAGTTCGCTGAAGTAACGTACACCATACGTTTTAATCCAGCGGTCCACTTCTTTTTGTGCTTCTTCCAGTGTCATTATTCCTTGTTTTTGGTGTCCATACATATAGTAACAGGACCGTTGTTCAGAAGTTCAACTTTCATGTCTGCTCCGAATTCTCCGGTTCCTACTTCTTTGCCCAGACCGATGCTCAGTTCTTGGCAGAAATAATTGTAGAGGGGGATGGCTACATCGTGCTTTGCAGCACGGATATAGGAGGGACGGTTGCCTTTTTTTGTAGATGCGTGTAGTGTGAATTGGCTGATCACCAATATGTTGCCTCCTACCTCTAGGATAGATTTATTCATGACTCCATTTTCATCGTCGAAGACTCTCAATCCTATTATTTTTTTGCATAACCAGTCGGCATCTTCTTGTGTATCAGCTTCTTCAATGCCAACCAATATCATGAATCCTTCTTTTATCGCCGATTTGCATACGCCTTCTATGGTAACAGAGGCGTGGCTTACTCGTTGAATAACTACTCTCATATTTATATTCTTTAATTTCTTGTTAGAAAAATTCTAGTTGTTTATCGGTAATGTCTCCGCTTCTACAATGGACAATATGTTGCCGGCTTCTTGCCTGGACTGATACGAGGCAGAGCATGTCCCTGTAGTAGATGTATGCAAAGGTAGGAAATCCCTTTTATTCTGTGAGATTTTCTTTGATATTTTTAGCGGCTGCTTCACCTACCACGGCTGCAATCTCTTCCAGTGAGGCTTGCCTGATGCGGCTGACGCTTTTGAATGTTTTCAGCAGGGCGGTCTTTCTTTTTTCGCCTATTCCCTTGATATTGTCCAAAGCGGACGCCACCTGACTCTTGCTTCGTTTGTCCCGGTGGAAGGTGATGGCGAAGCGGTGTACCTCGTTCTGTATGTTTTCCAACAGATGGAACAAGGGAGTGCTTTGCTTCACACCGATGGTCAGCGGAGGGAATCCGTATAACAATTCCGAGGTACGGTGCTTGCGGTCTTTGGCCAGTCCGGCTATGGGGATATCCAGATGAAGTTCGTCCTCTATCACTTCTCTCACCACTTCCATTTGCCCCTTTCCACCGTCGGTAATGATGAGGTCGGGCAGGGGGGAACCTTCCTCTATGGCACGGCTATACCGGCGGCGTACCACCTCTTTCATCGAGGCGTAATCGTCGGGTCCGGTCACAGTCTTGATGATGTATTTCCGGTACTCCTTCTTGCTTGGTTTCGCCTTTTTGAAAACGACGCAGGCGGCCACCGCGTCCGAGCCTTGAATATTGGAATTATCGAAACATTCGATGTGGTTCGGTAGTTTTTTCATGTGCAGCTGCTCCTGGATTTCTTTCATCAGACGGACGCTTCTTTGTTCAGGATTCAACTTTTCCGCCTGTTTCAAGCGGTCCACTTTATACTGTTTCACGTTCATTACGGAAAGATCCAGCAAATGCTTCTTTTCTCCTCGTTGGGGAACGGTAAAGGATACATTGTTCATCTCCATATCCAGTTCAAAAGGTACGATGATTTCGCGGGAAGTGCTCTTATATCGTTCACGCATCTCAATAATGCCCAATTGTAGAAGTTCTTCTTTCGTTTCGTTCAGACGTTTCTTGTATTCGAAGGTGAAGGCTTGGTTGATGCATCCGTTTGTGATATGCAGATAGTTGATATAGGCTGAATTTTCTTCCATTTCAATGGAGAACACATCCACATTATGAATGATGGAATTAACGACTTCGCTCTTGGAACGATAGTTTTCTATCAAGTCATATTTCTCTTTTATTTTCTGTGCTTCCTCAAATTTCATTTCGGCAGCAAGCGCTTGCATCTCTTCCATCAGCAGGTCACTTACAATCTGGGTATCTCCTTTCAGAATATTTTTGATTTCACCGATATTCTTCATGTATTCTTCGTGTGGCTGCTGCCCGATGCAGGGCCCTTTGCAGTTCTTTATGTGATATTCCAGACATACGTTGAACTTGCCGGCGCGAATGTTTTCGGGACTTAGATTGAGTTTGCAGGTACGGATGGGGTAGAGCTTTTTGATCAAGTCCATCACGGCAAGCATGGAGGGCATGTGACTGTACGGACCATAATAAGAGGACCCGTTGCGGATGACTTGCCGGGTTTTGAAGATACGTGGGAAATATTCGTTGCTTACACAAATAGAGGGGTAAGTCTTGTCATCTTTCAGCAATACATTGTAACGTGGCTTGTATTTCTTTATCAGGTTGTTTTCGAGTAAAAGAGCGTCTTCTTCTGTTTTTACCACGATATAACGGATATCTGCAATTTTGCTGACCAGCAATCGTGTCTTGCCGTTGGGGTGTTCTCTATTAAAATAAGAAGAGACTCTGCGCTTCAGGTTTTTTGCCTTTCCAACGTAGATAATGGTTCCTTCGGAGTTCAAGTATTGGTAAATGCCGGGGCTGTCGGGCAGGTTTAGTACAATTCCTTTCAGATAATCATTGGTTGTAATCTCTTCTTTTTCCATACATGCTTATTGAATATTGCCGGTTGGCAGAACTGTTTCTTGAGTTGATGTTGCAACCGCAACATCCTATATCTTTCGGTTGTAACATTATATATCTTCAAGCTGTAACATTATATATCTTACAGCCTGAAGATATATATCTTTCGGTTTCATCGTCCATCTCATTCCATAGATCTCTTTTTATTGTGAACGATGATGGGGCCCGTTTTGACGGACATGTTGTGTGACACTATAAAGTAAGCAGTGTATCCACCGTGATATCTTCGGGGAATGCCTTTCTGCCGTTCAGACCTCCCAGTTCGATAATGAAATTGATGAAAATCTTTTTGGCGCCACATCTTTGTACCAAGCGATGAGTGGCCGCCATGGTTCCGCCGGTAGCCAATAAATCATCGTGCAGCAGAACCACGTCGTTCTCATCGATGGCGTCTTTATGTATCTGAATGGTGTCGGTTCCATACTCTTTTGCGTATGTTTCCTCTACTACTTCTGCGGGAAGTTTGCCCGGCTTGCGTGCCATCACGAATCCGGCACCTAACCGTGCCGCCAGCGCACCACCCATAATGAAGCCACGCGATTCAATTCCTACTACTTTGGTGATGCCTTTGTCCTTGTACATCTCGTATAGAGTATCTAGTATTTCCTGCAAGCATTCGGGGTTTTTGAACAGGGTTGTCACATCGTAAAACAGAATTCCCGGAATGGGGAAATCTGGAATTTCTCTTAAGTTTGCTTTAAGCGTTTCTTTGCTCATAACCAGTATTTTATTGTTAGTCTATTAAATTACTTGTTTCACGTGAAACATACCTTGTTTCACCGTCCCAGCAGGACTAGTAAGACATTGATGTCGCTAGGAGAGATGCCCGGTATGCGGCTGGCTTGCGCCAAAGTCTCGGGATCTATCTTCATCAGTTTCTGCCGGGCTTCGGTAGAGAGCGAGTTCAATGAGTTGTAGTCGAACTTGCCTTTGATGCGGATGGCTTCCAGGCGATGTATCTTGTCGGCGATCATTCGTTCGCGGTCAATGTATCCTTGGTATTTGATCAGCACTTCGGCGGCTTCAATCACTTCTTCTTTACGGTCGGTGATTTGGTCCAGCAGGGCTTTGAAAGCCGGAATGTGCCCGGCTATATTTTCGATAGTAATCTGCGGACGGTTCAGCAGGTCGATTAGTTTGCAGCCGTGTGTCAGACGGGCAGTACCTAAACTTTCCAAAGCATCATTGATTAATGCGGCTTTGATGGAGAAGGTTTTGGCAAAGTCGATGATTCGGCTCACGGCTTCCCGTTTGCTGCAAAGATGTTCGTAACGGTCTTGTTTTACCAGTCCCAGCTTGTAGGCGCGTTCGGTAAGGCGCATATCTGCATCGTCTTGTCGGAGCAGGATGCGGTATTCGGCACGGGAGGTGAACATACGATAAGGTTCGTCCACACCTTTTGTAACCAGATCGTCAATCAAGACACCGATGTAGGCCTCGTCCCGTCCCAGTGTGAACGGTTCGCCACCGTGGCAATTGATGTGTGCGTTGATGCCGGCAATGATTCCCTGTCCGCCTGCTTCTTCGTAACCGGTAGTTCCGTTTACTTGTCCGGCAAGGAACAGGTTCTTGATTATTTTCGATTCCAACGTATGTTTCAGTTGGGTGGGGTCGAAGTAATCATATTCGATGGCGTATCCCGGACGATAGACTACCAAGTCCTTAAATGCGGGTACTTTCTTCAATGCCGCCAACTGTATGTCCATGGGCAGTGAAGAAGAGAACCCGTTCAGGTAAAGTTCCTGTGTGGTTTCTCCTTCGGGTTCCAGGAAAAGCTGATGTTGCGGCTTGTCGGGGAAGGTTACGATTTTGGTTTCTATACTGGGACAATAACGCGGTCCGATGCTTTGGATTTGTCCGTTGAAAAGGGGAGAGTCGGGCAGACCTTTCCGTAGTATCTCGTGTACCTCTTCGTTGGTAAAGCAGGTCCAGCATTGCAGTTGTTTCAGTTTGCGCGGTTCGCTCATGAACGAAAAGCGATGGAAGTCGTTTTCTCCGTCCTGTGTTTCCATCAGGTCGTAGTGTACGCTGCGCCCGTCTATGCGGACAGGCGTACCGGTCTTCATGCGTCCGGCGGTGATTCCCTGGCGGGTGATTGATTCGGTCAGATGGTAGGAGGCAGGTTCGGCCATGCGTCCTCCTGCCAGTTGTTTATGCCCGATGTGCATCAGTCCGTTCAGGAAGGTTCCTGCGGTGAGCACGATACATTTAGCATGGAAAGTCACTCCCCAGCAAGTCATGACTCCGGTCGCTTCGCCGTTTTCCACGATTAGTTCTTCTACGGTATCTTGCCAAATGTGCAGATTGGGAGTATTCTCCAGAATCTCGCGCCATGCCCAGATAAACTTGCCGCGGTCACATTGGGCGCGGGGGCTCCACATAGCGGGACCTTTGGAGCGGTTGAGCATACGGAACTGTATGGCTGTACGGTCTGTAACCAGTCCCATGTAGCCACCTAATGCGTCTATCTCTCTTACGATTTGTCCCTTGGCGATGCCACCTACGGCAGGGTTACAACTCATTTGCCCGATTTTGTTCATATCCATGGTAATCAGGCAGGTCTTCGAACCCATGTTGGCTGCGGCCGCGGCTGCTTCACAGCCTGCGTGTCCGGCGCCTATTACAATAACGTCGTACTTAAAATCCATTGATTTATTTCTTTTTACCGATTGCAAAATTACGAATTTTACTCTGTAAAGCGGTGATAATACGGTTAAAAAGAATGTGTGGCGGCAGAAATCTGTTTCTGCCGCCACATCATACAAACGCTATTCTTAAAGTAAACTATTTCCTGTTATTTCTTGTCCGGAGCAGGAGGGGTGTCGGTCGGGCGTTTCTTTCCGTCCTTGTCTACCGGTTCAAAATCCTCTTTCTCCGGTTTATTCTGTGCATTTCCTTTCGAGGAAGGATTGACAATGTTCTGATAGGTATCATGAATGGGAAGCTTGTCTAGAATACCCAGTGCGGGAGCCACTTTGCTGACCACATTCTGCAAGAAATTGGACGTTGTGCCGTTGCCACCGTCAAATACAGTAACATTTCCCAGTTGGATATGTTCAAATGCCTTAACCTGTTCCGAAGCGATTTCCTTCCATTGGTCAACCATCTTGTATTGGATGGCGATTTCGGGATTGCGCTCGGCAGCCTTCACCATGGCCTCGAAACCTTCCGCTTCGGCCAGCAAGGACTTCTTCTTGCCTTCCGCTTCTGCTTCCAGTTTCATCTGGATGGCCTTGGCTTCCGCCTGTGCTTTGGCCAGGATAGCTTCCGCTTCTGCATTTGCCTTACGTTTTATTTGCTCGGCCAATGCGTCCGCATCCAAGATGGCCTGCTGTTTGGCTATTTCGGCAGGAACAATCTTATCCGCTTTCAAGGCCTGTTCCACTTTGCGGGCTTTCGCTTCTTCTATTTCACGCTGTGCGTTTTCCTGTGCGGTGAGGACGGCAGCTTGTGTCCGGGCTTGTGCTTCACCGGCCTTTCTAGAGGCTTCCGCCTTGGTAACTTCCAGTTCCGCATTACTTTCGGCAACCTCTTTGGCAGCGTTATTTTGCCCGATGGCCGATTTCTTTTGTGCTTCCGCCTGCTTTATTTCCATATCGGATTGGAGCTCTGCCGTACGGCTTTCCTGTTCGGTACGCGCCTGTTCCTTGTTCACCTCCATAGAGGCACTGGCTTTGGCGATACGTGATTCTTTTTCGGCATTTTCTTCTGCTACTTTCGATTCACGTTCCTTGTCGGCTATGGCTACTTTAATTTCCTCGTCACGTTGCGTATCGGCCAGTTGAGTGTTCTTGTCGCGGTTGGTTTCCGCTACTTTGGTGGCACGTTCTTTTTGTTGTTCCGCAATCTTGATGGCACCCAGTTTCTGTTGTTCTTCAATGTTAGCCAAGGCTTCGTTCTTGGCTTTCGCTTCGGCTTCTTTTCCCAGATTGACGATATAATCGGCTTCATCGCGGATATCGCTGATGTTGATGTTCATTAGGTAAAGACCGAATTTCTTCAATTCGGAGTCGATGTTCTTGCGGCAGTTCTCAAGGAATGTATCACGATCACTGTTCAGTTGTTCGATGGTCATGTCGGCAATGACCAGACGCATTTGTCCGTAAACAACGTCTTTAATCAGTTCCTGTTGTGCTTCGATATTCAGTCCCAGTAAGCGTTCGGCTGCATTCTGCATAACTTCGGGCTCTGTGCTTACGGCCACAGTGATGGTAGTGGGCACATCTACGCGGATGTTTTGTTTGGAAATGGCACCAGTCAGTTTGCAGTCAATCTGCATGGGTTTCATGTTCAGGAAAGAGTATCCCTGGATAATGGGCCATACAAAAGCGGCTCCTCCGTGATACAGTTTAGCCGATTTCTTGTCGCCGGTCTTACCATATACTACCAATACCTCGTCGCTCTTGCACTTGCGGTAACGACTTAAAATCCCGACGATGGTCAGGACGATGACAGCTACCAGAATAGCTGCATAAATGAGAATCTGCTCATCCATAAATGATTGCGTTTTTAGGGTTTATTTAATCAATATAATAGATTCCTTCCTTGTAATCCTTCAGTGTGAGGATATCGCCTTCCCGGTAGCTTTTACCCTGTATGCTCCGCACGGTAAGTTCTCTTTGTGCGCCATTGATGGCGATATAGACCACATAGTCTGTTCCTGCCTGTTCTTGTTCTTGGCAGCGGGTATATATTTCGCATTTCCTGCCTATTAATTCTTCTCCCTGTTCGGGCTTGTTTTCTTGTTTCAGCTTATAGCAGAGTTTATAAATCCAAGCCAGGACGAAGACAAAAAAGCTGCCGCTTATCACGGCGCCCAGGTAATGTAAGACAATGTAGGGAGGCTGGCATAAATACATGAACCAACCGAAACCCATGCAGAAATGAATCAGTCCTTTGAAGGAGAGTACGCTGCTCATGTCTATATCGGCGTTGCCATCGGCATTAACGTCTATGTCGGTGTCCATACTGCCGAAAAAGATGGATAAGATGAATTGCAGAAGAAAGATTCCCGTACTTACTAATGCAGCGAAAAAATATACGTTAGCTTCCATATATTTTGTGTTTATCTGTTTTTCAATTCACAAAATAAAGCAATTAATCCGAAAAAGCAAGAAGATAAGGGAAGAAATGTAGCTGTGCATGTACAGCTTTCGATGTTTTTTATCCGTTCGGTGGAAAGTTTTCCTAATTATGGGCATGTCTTTAAAAGGTTACGGGCAATCATTCTTGCGAACTATGCCCGTAGCTTTTATAGGTTGTTCTGCCTTGTATGTCCTGTTATAGGGAAATCAATGCCAGCGCTTTGTTTTCGGCGGCTTCCATAATCTCCCGTTCACCGGGGCCTTTGTCGTTGATGCCGCACAAGTGCAGGATACCATGAATAATCACCCGGTGAAGCTCGCGGTCGTAGGGTTGCTCAAATTGTTCTGCATTGCTGCGGACAGTATCCAAGCTGATGAATAAGTCGCCGGAAATACGGTCGCCTTCACAATAGTCGAAAGTGATGATATCCGTGTAATAATCATGTTGCAGATACTGTCGGTTCACTTCCAGAATTTTATCGTCCGAACAGAAGATGTAAGCGATTTCTCCCACTCTTTTTCCATAGCAGGCGGCTACTTCTTTAATCCATCCGGTGGTTTCTTTCTTTTTGATATCGGGCATTTTTACCCCTTCGGTTTGATAACTTATCATAGGCTGATTATTTTTTTATAATGTACAAAGATAAGGAAAGTATTTCAGCCGAAGAAAAGATAACAGATAAGAATAGCTGCAATGACCCCTGCCGCATCGGCTAGCAGTCCGCAAGGAACGGCGTGGCGTGTCCTCACTATTCCTACGCTGCCGAAATATACCGCCAGAATATAAAAGGTGGTGTCTGTGGAGCCTTGGAAGATACAGGACAGTCTGCCTACAAAGGAATCGGGACCGTATGTGGTCATGGCATCTACCATCAACCCTCGTGCCCCGCTTCCGCTCAAAGGTTTCATCAGCGCCGTAGGGAGCGCTCCTACGAAATCACTGTCGATACCGCATAGCTTTACGGCGTTGCCGATACCGTCAATCAAATAGTCCATCGCACCCGATGCACGGAAGACTCCGATACCTACCAGTATGGCTACCAGATAAGGAATGATGCGCACGGCGGTGCTGAATCCTTCTTTGGCCCCTTCGACAAAGGAGTCGTAGACATTGATTCTTTTTCTGAACCCTGCCACAATAAAGCCGATGATGATAAGAAATAGAAAGACATTGGCAAAGGTAGTGGAGTAAATATCTATCTGATCTCGTGACAAGGTATTGAAGAAATAAATAATTCCTGCTACCAGCAAACTCATTCCTCCTAAAAAGAGGAGGATAGTGCGGTTAAACAGATTGATTTTCTGATAAATACTTACTGCTACAATGCCTGCCAAAGTGGAGAAGAAGGTTGCCAGCAGGATGGGTACAAATATATCTGTAGGTTGGGTTGCTCCCAGCTGTGCACGATATACCATGATGCTGATAGGAATCAGTGTAAGCCCTGATGTATTCAGTACCAGAAACATGATCATGGGATTGCTGGCAGTATCTTTCTTGGGGTTCAATTCTTGCAGGCCCTCCATTGCTTTCAGTCCTAAGGGAGTGGCGGCATTATCCAGCCCCAGCATATTGGCCGCCAGGTTCATAAAGATACTGCCTGTTACTGGATGTCCTTTGGGAATATCGGGAAAAAGTTTGCTGAACAGAGGTCCCAGCAATCGGGAAAACAGAGTGATGACTCCGCCCTGTTCACCTATTCTCATGATACCCAGCCAAAGAGAAAGGACACCGGTCAGTCCCAATGAAATCTCAAAAGCGGTTTTGGAGGAATTGAAAGTAGAGTTGATAATTTCGGGAAACACTTGTGTGTCGCCTAGGAAAACGAGTCGCATCAACGCTGTCACGAAGGCTATCAGAAAAAAGGCTATCCAAATGTAGTTCAAAACCATATCGCTAGTTTTATTAGTAATAACTCGGACAAAAGTAGTCAAATTATTCGTTTTTGAATTAGAAAAGATTCAATTCTCTTATTTTTATTTCCAATCTTTGTTTGAACACGATAGCAAAATAGTATGAAATGATTTTAAGGGCAAACTACTCTCTCATTTGATTATTTCGATGAACGGGACGAGAAGGAAGCGTTTAAGCGATTCTCGCGAGTTTAAAGAATATCAAAAAGAGTAAAAAAGACGTTTGGTAGTTTGCTATTTGTCGGGTATATAAAGAAAAATGTTTTTTATGGATTTAAATATGCTTTGAAATGGATACTAATGAAATGTAAAATAACTCTTGGAATAAGTCTGTTCTAGAAGAAACGGATAATATAAGAATCGAAATAGTTAGGAAAAAGAGTTTTGTTGGTCGGATCTGATAATAAAAGGTTATATTTGTGCAAATATGCAGTGTGAATTCTGTAGTAGAAGGAGGGCATTGACGTAATAACAAGTAATAAGGGGGGAATATGTGGCCTACCATTTTGCTGATGTCAGCAAAATGGTTTCTGTGGGGTCTGGTGTAAAAAGAGAGATAGATGATATCTATCTTACCCGTTATGCCTGTTATTTGACTGCTCAAAACGGTGATGCGCGTAAACCGGCTATAGCTTTTGCTCAAAACTACTTTGCTGTTCAGACAAGGCGTGCAGAATTGGTGGAACAACGTCTGTTGGATTATGAGCGGGTTCAAGCACGGACAGAATTGGCTGAAACGGAAAAGCTGTTATCGGGTGTTCTTTATGAACGCGGAGTAGATAGTAAAGGTTTTGCCATTATCCGTTCAAAAGGAGATAAAGCCTTGTCTTGTCTTGACACAGCGTTGTTAAAACGTAAACTTGGTGCGCCCGACAGTCGTCTGCTGGCCGATTTCTTACCAACCATCAGCATTAAGGCAAAAGATTTTGCTGCCGAGATGGCTTCTATTAACGTACAACAAAAAGATCTTTATGGACAGTCATCAATTGAAAAAGAACATATTGAGAATAAGGCTGTTCGGAATATGATGCTAAGCCGAGGAATCTATCCGGAACAATTGTCAGCAGGCGAAGATTTAAAGAAAGTGGAACGCCGTTTGAAATCAGAAGAAAAGAAAATAACTAAGAAATAATGAAGGAACCGCTTGAGGAGAAACTATAAATGAACTGAAACGGTTTGCTCACTTTCACATGCTTCAGTAAATAATTCTTGTGATGTCTGGTTAGGCAAAATAGAGCTTTTAGCCATATACTCTTTATTATTGGCATAGATAAAGAGTACGCTTCCCCCTTTTATCGTATTGATAATAGGTTTGGTCAGTGCCTGTGGTAAAGCCGGACAACCGAAGCTTCGTCCCAGTCTGCCTGATTTGCAGACGGAAGGGTTGGCGTATGCGGCGCCATGAACTACGATGGCACGTTCACGGGCCCGGTCATTGATTCCTTTTTCCAGCCCGTCCAATAAAAGGGAGTATCCGTTTCTGCCTTGATAAGTGTTTCCGGTAAGATAGAAGCCGAGGGAACTTTTATAAGAGCCGACTTCGTTGGAGAAAGAGGTAGCATAGTTCTCGCCGCTGTTTTTCCCATGAGAGACCACTGATGAGTATAGCATCTTTTTCTGTTCCATGTCAAAGACAAACAAACGTTTTTCGGTAGAGGGTTTGGTGAAATCAATCAATGTCAGTATGGATTTGCTTTTTTGTTTAATCAAGTTGTATCCTGCCACAGCCTGTCGGAATGCCAGGAAATTGACCACCCCTCCCAATTGCATATCTTCGAATAATTGTTCGCCGTCCATTTTTTGAGGTGCAGGGACAGATGTAGCAACTTTCTTTTCGGGTGTAGCCGTCCGGGTCGATACATTGCTCGACGGAAAGAGGAATAGGAACAGGAGTAAAAAAGCTTTCTGCATACGTATGGAAAAACTGGATAACGGGTGCAAAGTTACGCACATTTCTATTCCAAAACAAATATAATCGTCTCATTAACAGGTGCCCATTCGAAAATAAACTTGGCATGAGAGGTGGCATTTCTTACACACATATGTGAGCGGGGGATGGTACCCAACGTATAACTGTATTCTATGATCCCTGTTGCCGGTGCATTGGTGGGTACTCCGTGAATATAACCACCATTATTGAAACGGCTGGCGTAAGGTGCAAAACCACCGGTGGCGGCAGAACCGTCTTTTAGAAAAATCATCTTGGTCTTTTTCTCTTGCAGAACGAACATACCCAATGGAGTTTCTTGGGCGTATGGAGGACGATGTTGTCCTGTTGTAGCAGGATTCATGCTACGTATCAGCCAGTAGCCCTTTTCTTTCCGTTCCAAAGTAGTTATATTCTGATTATGGCGGTCTATAAAAATAGCTTTGTTGAACACTACGCTGTCGGGAATCAGTTTTATATATTTTGTCGGAGCATACCATTCGCCACCTATAAAGACAGGTTCTACTTTGGTGAACTTTCCTTCCTCACCTAGGTGACGGGTAAGAAGTCCATCCAGTCCGTAGCGTTCGGCAGTAAGGGTGTCATCTGTTAGGAAAAGAGGAATTCCCTGATAGCGTTCCACTCCCAATGTGTCGGCTATCCGTTTGTATGCATCCCTTTTAAAACTTTTCACTAAAGGCGCTTCTCCGTTCCGGTTTTTATAATTCTGTAAGATGCACCATTGTGCCGGCTTTTTTCGAATATTCTCCAACAATGCCAGCCGCTCCTTTATTTTCTCCCATTGGAAATGGCGGGTGGTGTCTTTATAAGGATAGGTATCCTTCAAAGTATGTTTATCATACAGCAGTTCCTTGTCAAGCCTGATGTCTTCGGGTTTGATATCTTTTTCTACAATCTCGGTGATGGCTTCTGTCACAGTATTGTGTACCTCTGTTATCACTTCCTTAATTTCGCTATTTGCTTTCGAGGTACACGAGCAGATTGTACAGAAACCGGTCAATAAATATATGAATTCTATTCTTTTCATCATAGACACAGGTTTGTGGCTTTCTTCTACAAATATAATTCTTTAAAAGGAATAAACATGCGTTTTTGTTTTTAAATGCAGTGAAAAATTCCTGTTTCTTTGAACAATCTCCCCTATTGCATACCTTATAAAGGACCGCTGGGAATAATCGTTTATCTTGGCTTGAGGTTTTTACAGAAAAAAAGAATCAACTTAAAAACAAGTATTATGGTGGAATCAACTAGAGTAAGAAGTAAAAGATTATCCTTTTCAGGTAAGAAGACACTGTCTTCCTTTATGCAAGTGAATATTGCCAGTCTGAGACAATCGGGAAAATTGCGTACCAGTGAGACGTATAGAGCTACACTGAACAGTTTTATGAAATTTATGGATGGCAAGGATGTTCTGTTGAGCAATATGGATGCCGAGTTGATGATGGGGTATGAAACTTATTTAAAGGAGCAGGGAGCAAGTATGAACACCGTTTCTTTTTATATGCGTATTTTGCGTGCAACGTATAATCGTGCAGTAGATAAAGGGGTGATCAGACAGCGTTTTCCTTTTAAGCACGTCTATACGGGAGTGGAAAAAACGGTGAAGCGGGCTATTTCTTTTAAAGTAATCAGACAACTGAAGGAGATGGATTTAAGTCACTATCAGTCAATGGAGTTTGCGCGTGATATGTTTATGTTCAGCTTTTATACCCGGGGAATGTCATTTGTGGACATGGCTTTTCTTAAAAAAACAGATTTAAATAATGGTATGCTGACTTATAGAAGAAAGAAAACCGGTCAGTTGCTTTCCATCAGATGGGAGAAATGCATGCAGGATATAGTGGATAAATATCCCGGAAACTATTCGACTTATCTTCTTCCTATTATAATTCATATCAGGAAAGATGAAAGATTGCAATATAAAAATTCAATTTGCTTGGTGAACAGAAGGCTAAAAGAAATAGGGAAAAAGTTGGGGCTTGTTCATCCTTTGACTATGTATGTGGCGCGCCATTCATGGGCCAGTGTTGCCAGAGGCAAACATATTCCTCTTTCTGTGATAAGTGAAGGGATGGGACATGATTCGGAAAAAACGACTTTGATTTATCTGGCAGCATTGGATACCACCGTGATAGACAAAGCGAATATGGTGGTGCTGAGGGAATTCTTGTGATAATAGGGTAAAGATATTGTTTCTTGTCAAAAAGAGGATATCATATCACAAGGTATCCTCCATTTGACGGGATCAGTGTGTCTAGTATTTTTTTATAAATGTGTGTTTGTTCTCTCTAAAGATGATAGCACTTTCTGATGTGGCTGAGTTGAATATGTTTGTTGCAAGGTCGGCACAGCCTATGATCTCTTTATTGTTATCTTTTGTCAGAAGATACCTTATAGTAAAGGAGAATCGGATTACAGATAGATTTTGAAACAATTGCCATAAACCATTATGCTGTTTTTGTCCACCTATTTGTTATGAAAAAAATATCAGCTTCCAAATATTCAATATTTTTCCGTAATATGACAATTGTCATAGGTTTGTTTTTTTATGTGAATTATAGCTGATACAACTATTTTTTAATAGACAAACTTGAATAAAAGAAAAGGCAAAGTTTACTTGGGTTTTATTCTTTGATTTTGGAGATAATCCTCTTATTACAAGAACTTTATAGAAAAAATACTAAGTTGGAATATTATATATCTCTTATTAAGAGATATATATTTTGTCGCAAATTTAAGCAAAGTTTTGAGAATTAGAACAATTTAGCAAGGAAATTTAATAATTGATTCAAAAAAAACGTTTTCTGAATACATGATTTAGTCTTTCAAAGTATTCTTGTGTGAATGTATTTTGTTGATTTATAATGTGTTATAGATCTATTGTATATCTCTTAATAAGAGATCTATCGTATAACTGATGACACGCCATATAATAATGTATGGTTGTGAAGATGTTAAAGCGAAGATTAAAAGTAAATAAAAATATGGACTATCTATTCTTGAGACGACACAGACGGACTGCTACTTCGAATAGGCAGAAAAGCCTGCTTCTTAAGGCTGCTGAACGCCAGTGGGAACTACAGTTCGCCAATAAGGGGACTGAAGGGAGAAAGGTGGATTGTGCCCTATATAAATGTATATTGTATAACCTTGAAATAAAGCAAGTCTTTTTGGATTCGGAGCTTTCTTTGAAAAAGTTTAGCGTTATGATAGACACCAACCAAACTTACCTGTCGAATGTGGTAAACAAGTATTTCAACTGTAATTTGAAAGAGTTGCTGAATACTTACCGTGTGGAATATGCCAAAGAGTTACTTCATGCTGGGAAATGTTCATTAGAAGAACTCCCACAGCGATGTGGCTTTGCCTCTAGAAGTGCTTTTTATGCCTCTTTTAGTAAAATAGTCGGAATGTCTCCTTTGCGCTTTCTAGCTCGAGAACAGAATAATTCGCTCTTAGAATCAATGATTTATGTATAATCAATTTTAGTTTTTTAAATTTATAAATTTAAAGTTTTTCTATTATGAACAAAAAGTTTTTAAGTGCAATCCTGTTTGGTGCCTTGATGGTTACCTCGACAGGAACATTTGTATCTTGTAAGGACTATGATGATGACATCGACAGCTTGAACGAGAAAGTGGACAAGCTGACTAAAGATTTGTCTGAATTACAGGCCGCAGCTGGAAAATATGTCACAGCTGTCAAGTATGATGCGGCAACAGGTAAGTTGACTGTTACCGGCGGTAACGGTGAAACTTTCCAACTTCCGATGCCTGCTGAACTTCCCACTTACTCTTTGAAAGTTGTAGATGGTAAGATACAGTTGTTAGATGGTGACAAGGTCGTTTCTGAAGCACCCCTGCCTACAACTGATGCTCCTGCGGCATTTGATCCTACTTTGTTGAAGTGGAACAATGGCTATCTGTATTATGGAGATGTAAAAATCTCAGGTGTAGAGAAACCTCAAAGCGTTGGTTCTATTACAGAAGTGAAAGATGAAGAAACTGGTGAGGTGATTGGCTATGTCATTGAACTAGATGGAAAATCTGCTACATTCTCTTTGGTTGCTGATTTGAAGGCGTTAGTATTCCAACCTGCATTCTATTATCACGGTATTGAAGCAATGGAAGCTATTGGTCTTAATTATAAAACCTTGACAGTAGCTAAAGTAGATGCAGATGGAAATTATGATAAGGATGCTCCTGTTGTAGGTGAAGCAACTACAATGATTCCGGACTTGGTAGCTGATTATCATGTAAATCCTACCGTAGCAAAAGTTCCAGGTGATGTAAAAGCATATACTTTCTTGCGTTATGACAAGAATTATACTCGTTCTGCTGCGACAGCTCCGAAAGTAGTAAAAACTAATGTTACAAACGGTAAGGCCCCTAAGGGTATATTGACTGTAAATGCTCATTTTACAGATGCTGATATTAAGAACATTGAAAATGATGAGCAAGTAACTGTATTAGCTTTGCAAGTAAGTAAGGGGGATACCGTTGTTACTTCTGATTATGCTGCTGTTAAGGCTGCTTATTACAAGGACTTGGTATTGGCAGCTGTAGATAGTATTCATGCAAATGACCGCCACTTGTTTACAACTGCTGCTGAAGCTATTGCTGATAATGAACATGTTTGCAAGATTGTCTGGAACAGCAATGGTATCGATATTGCTCGTTTGGTCAATACTCACAGAACTAATATAGATAAAGAAGGTACACATTCAAAATGGGATGTTCGTGCTGCTGATGGTACTGTAGAAAAATATGGTTTCAAATATTCTTACGAATTAGTTGGTTATCATAAAGGTAATAACGAAACTTCAGAAAGTGCTCATGCTGCATTGAAGGGTTCTGTTATTCGTCCTCAGATGACAAGTGGTGGTAAGCAGCAACCTTGGGGATTTACTCAGAATAAAGCTACAAAAGATCGTGAACCGTTGGTTCGTGTTATCTTGACTGATACTATTAGCGGAAAAATAGCTTCTGTTGGTTATTTAAAATTCAAGATTACCGATACTGCTAATCAGAATGAAGTTGTATTGACCCCGAATTTCCCATTTGCCAATGGTTATACTGTTGATTGTACAGAAACAGAGACTAAACTTGGTTTGTCATGGCATCAAGTTGAAGAACAGATTCTGGCTCAATTGGAAGAAATTGGTATTTCTAAGGATGAATTCCATAAGAATTTCAAATTGGATGGTGCTGTAGAAGACGTAGAGCAACAAGCTTTGGTAAATGCTACTCAGTATGATGGAATTACTGTTGATTCTAAGGCTGTTACTACTCCGGTTGGTGTGGTTTCACAGACTAATTGGGATCCGGCGGATGAAATGACTGAAGTTTTGACTTGGGTAGTTAAGAATAATCAGGCATATCACATCTTTAAGGCTGGTGCTAAGAGTATTGCAGTAAATGTACGTTATAGCTATGAAGTATCTGAAGGTGTATATCAATATGTATATGTTACTTTCACTTGGACTCCTAGTCCTTTGAACTTTACTCCTAATGGTACCATTGAAAACTCTGCTAAGATTGATAAATATTGGTATGAAAAGAACGGTGCTGTAGCAGGTTCTGGTTATTCAGATATCCATGCTAATGTTCATCAAGTTGTTAGCGATAACTCTAATGATTGTACATTTGATAGCGAAATCTTGAATACTTTCACTGGTAATGTGATTACCGTGACAAGTGACGCTACTTATCCTGCATTTGCTAATGATAAGTTGACTAAGGAAGTTGTATTTGCTAACCCTCAAGATCATTTGACTAAGAAGGGAACTGCTTATGTCGTGAATGGTGCTTCTGGTGCTCAATATGATATCACTGTATCTGCTGATGGAAAAACTCTACAAGCTACTAATAACGCTGTAACAAAAGCAGTTGTTGTTCTTGCTGGAACAGTGATGGAATATCAAGAAAATGATTTTGCAAAAGATATTTTGAACAATGCAGATCACAACTTGCTGGGACAAGACCAGACATTTACTGCTAAATTGCAAATTAATGCTGCTAACTGCGATTATGTAGATTATGCTTTGGGTAACAACGTATTCTATGCTAAATATTTGCGTCCTGTATCAGTAGATCCGTCAGATGTAGATGAATTAATTGATGCTACTAATGGTGCTTCTATTGCAGGCTTGACCTTGAATCTGATTGATTGGAGAGACAAGTATTTTGATAAAGCAGAAGATACTACTGGTGATGATGGTAAGAAATATAATTTCTATGGATTTTATGGCGTAACTAAAGTTGCTGCTGATATTGAAAACGCTACAACAACTTTGAATGGTGGAACATTAGGTTCTACTAAATTATCTTCTGTAACGAAGAATGTAAAATTGTATTTCGGTGAAGATAAATCTACAACCAATGTATTTACTGCTCTGAAGGTTGGCGATAATGGTAAATTCTATTATTACAATAATGGTACTACTTTAGGTAAGTTTACAATCCGCGTTCCGCTGGAAGTTACTTATAAGTGGGGTACTATCTATACCGAAGTTGATTTGAATATCAATAAGACTATTCAGAACTAATATTGTAATAACTTTGAGTTTAATTTAAATAAGGGCCGGCCATTCATAGTGGCTGGCCTTTTTTAATAGGAGGAAAGAATGAAATGAAAAAACTGAAATTTATTTTATTGTTGACTGTTTTATTAACAACCTTTTCTTGTCAATCAGGAAAACAGAAGGTGCAAAGCAAAGAAGAGAAGAGTATTAATGAATTTGTAGCTCATCTAACGGAAGTTGATACGGTTTTGATAACAAACCTAATAAATCAATTTATGGAATATGCGAAAAATGGTCAGCTGGAATCTGCCGCAGCTATGCTTTATAAAGCCGATTCGGCAGATGTTTGGAATGAACCTATTCAATTGGATAACAATGAATTGCATCAAGTCGCAAAAATGCTGGAATCTTTTCCTGTATTAAGTTATAAGATAGATTATATAAAGTTCTATACTCCTGTTAAAAACGAGGTGAAGTGTACGATTGTTATGCAGAAAGGAGAAAGTGGAACACCTATTGCAACTAGTAGTTGGTATTTTAAGCTGATGAATTATTTGGGTGGATGGCGGCTTTGTATGATGAATTAGCTAATGATCGATTTATATAAGCAGTCGTGGGAAAAAGTGTCATTTAAAAATTATTGAAGGGGGTGTTTGTTTAGGATATTTATGTGATTTTCAATACAAAAGATTATAGTTATAAATTGTAGCAGGGTCAAAAGAGAACGGTTTCTCAGGCTTGTAGTCGAAAAGTTGACAGTTCAACCAGATAATCCGGGCTGTCAGCTTCTTTTTTTGTGTCCGGAGAGACTTCTTCTGTCCGGTAAGTTCCCTATGGATCCAGATAGCAGTGCATTTACCCATAGCAAGGATAACAGCATTACGATAATCTGTGAAAGTATTTCTTTCTTAATCATATTATACCTGTTCCTTTTCAAAAGTTACGAAAGAGTGATCGCATGAGTAAGAAAAATCTTACTCTGCTGTTTTGTAAGCCTTGTCCATACTTTGTATCCGTCGTCTTGCACCGAATATCTTGTAACAGGAATGAAACTCCTTTGTCACGAAACCTTTAATAGAGTGTAACTCTCAAGAAACCTGACCCATCTACTTTTGCGGCAGATTTATAACGCATAAAAAAGTATATGAAAAAGGTTGTTAGAGCTGTGTCTCTTATGCTGCTGATGGCAGGTGTTTGTGGAAATGCATTTGCCGAGGAAAATGAAAACATTGTCCGGCAAGGCGCTATCCGCAGACATCAGAAGTGCTATAAAACGCGTTGCCAAACAAATTGCAGAAACATTTCCCTAGTAATTACCCCTTAAATAACTAAAGGTTGCCTATGTAATGCATCCGCATATATACAAAGGCAACCTTTAATATATCTTTTCATTCTAATATAGAATATTATCTTTTTCAAAATGAGGCTACAAATCCAAACACTATTTTGTTTCTCAAATAACACAAAAAGACCCAGCTTTACATTATTGAGTATAAAACCGAGCATTTGTTTTGCTATTTACTGATTCTCAGCCTTTATCGCGGAGAGACGGGGATTCGAACCCCGGATACCCTTTTGGGGTATACACGCTTTCC
>OIMB01000169.1_pt1 | contig 23527 bp, 17 predicted proteins | sample 1584581 | NCBI WGS metagenome assembly OIMB01 (sample SAMN02674606, study PRJEB24791) | human gut metagenome, SKBSTL068 | isolation source: stool | host: Homo sapiens | place: USA | reverse complement strand
TGAAATTATTTATGTGGAGAAGGGAGAGGGGGATTGTCTGGTGGGTGACAGCATTATCTCCTATTCAAAAGGTGATTTGATTCTTTTCGGTTCCGAACTGCCTCATAGTATGCAAAGTCCACCGGACGGCGGGGAAGAATCTGATAACGAAGAAAAATCCGAACTGAAAGTAAGAGGAGTCAATATTCAGTTTGAAAAAGACTTCATGCATTATTCTATATCTCAATACTCCCAGTTTATTCCTATCAGGAATTTATTGGAGGATGCTTGCAGAGGAATTAAATTCACAATTACCCGTTCGGGGAAAATCATTAAGCTATTAAAACAAATACCTTCTGCCAAAGGAGTAGATCAAATTATCCTGTTGCTTTCACTCCTACAAATGATGGCTACCAGTAATCACAGGAAGTATCTGACTACTTCTCATTATACTCCGTCTCCTTCGATTATGCGTAATGAAAGAATGGAAAAAGTGATTGCCTATTTGAATAAACATTATACCGAGTCTATCGGTCTGGATGAAATTGCTTCTTATACAGCGATGAACCCTACTGCTTTCTGCCGATACTTTAAAGAAAACACAGGAAAAACATTCAAAGAGTATGTACTTGATATGCGTATCGGATATGCTTGTAAACTATTGAATAGTAGTATGATGAATATATCTCAAATCAGTGCTACTTGCGGATTTGAATCACCTGTACATTTTAACCGCATTTTTAAAAGGGTGACAGGAATGACACCTACTTTTTATAGGGAACAGATGGAATAAGCTTTTCAGGCAATAAACATTTGAGTATAATTTCTTTCTCGTTCGTATATAATAGGAAAGATGAATAAACATGAACGTAAATAGAATGAAGAAAAGAATTTTGCTTTTGTTGTTGGTGATACCGGCATTGATAAAAGCGCAAGATGTGATGACAGAAACCCGTCAGGAACTGACGTCTCCTGATGGAGCTTATCGTTTTACCTTTTATCAACGTGCGGTAGGAGAGGATAATGCACAAATGTATTATACCTTGACTTATAAAAATCGTCCGGTGATTGAAGAAAGTAAACTGGGTGTTCTGATTGAAAATCAGTTGTTTGAATCGGCGTTGGGTATACCGAATGATACTTGTCATTTTTGGTGTGAGAATCTGAAGTTGACGGGGACTGAACATCAAAAGACGGACGAGAGATGGAAGCCTGTATATGGCGAGCGTGCGGAGGTTCGTGATTGCTATAATGAGATGACCTTGAAGTTCAAGAAAGGAGAAGGAAAAGGTAATCGGGATGGTGGTTATGATAAGCGTAAAAACTACTTTATGAATATCATAGTCCGCGCCTATAATGAAGGAGTTACTTTCCGCTATCATTTTCCGGAAATGACAAACGGGCTTTTCTTGCATATCGTCGGTGAGCAGACTAGCTTCACAATGCCTGAAGGAACGATGGCGTATTATGAACGTTGGGCACAAGGGCCTTATGAACTCCGTCCGTTGGAAGGATGGGGCAAAGAGGAGAGTGAGCGTCCTTTGACATTGAAACTGCCTGATGGATTATCTGTAGCCTTGTTGGAAGCGGAAATGGTGGATTATGTTCGTGGTAAATTCCGTTTATCGGCAGAGAAACCTTCCACTTTGGAGACAAGCCTGTATAGTAGCGTCGATATTATTTCTCCTTACAGTACTCCGTGGCGTGTAATCATGGTTGGCGAACGTCCGGTCGATTTAATTAATAATAATGATCTTGTCTTGAATCTGAATCCGGCTTGCAAACTGGCTGCCGAGTTTCTTCTTGGCTTCCATTGTGTCACGGTCAAGGATCAGTTCTTCCAGCTGTTCGTGAGCTGCCATCAGAATTGTTCCGCCAGGAGTTTCGTATACACCACGGGATTTCATACCAACAACACGGTTTTCTACGATATCAATGATACCGATTCCGTTTTCGCCGCCAAGACGGTTCAGTTCAGTGATGATCTCGGAAACTTTCATTGCTTTTCCATTGAGAGTCTTCGGAACACCTTCTTCGAAAGTCATAGTTACTTCTGTTTCTTTATCTGGTGCTTTTTCAGGAGTTACACTTAAAACAAGCATGTCATCATAGTTTGGAGCCTGGGAAGGATCTTCCAGTTCCAGACCTTCATGGCTGATGTGCCATAAGTTACGGTCGCGGCTATAGCTGTGGCTTGCATCAAACGGAAGATTGATTCCATGAGCCTGGCAGAATGCAATCTCATCTTCACGGGACTGCATGGTCCATACGTCTGTCATTCTCCAAGGAGCGATGATCTTGATATCCGGAGCAAGTGCTTTGATACTTAACTCGAAACGGATCTGGTCGTTACCTGCTCCGGTAGAACCGTGTGCGATGGCATCCGCACCGATTTCATTGGCATATCGTGCGATGGCCAGTGCCTGGAAAATACGTTCGGAACTAACAGAAATAGGATAAGTACCGTTACGCAGCACATTTCCGAAAACCATGTATTTCAGGCTCTTTTCGTAGTATTCCTGAGTAACGTCCAGCGTTACGTATTTTACCGCTCCCAGTTTATAGGCATTTTCTTCGTTTGTTTTCAGTTGTTCTTCGCTGAAACCACCCGTATTGGCACAAGCTGCATATACTTCATAACCTTTTTCTTTGGCGAGGTACATGACGGTGAACGATGTGTCCAGTCCGCCGCTGAATGCCACCACTACTTTTTTCTTCTTTTCTTCCATAGTGCTGTATCTTTTAAATGTTATTTCTTTCTTGTTCTTTTTTGATGTTCCGCGGCTCTGTCGGATCGTACAGCATGGCTGTGCAGATGCAGAACTTGCGGTTTTTCGCTACCAGAATATCATGGTTGATACATCCTTCGCATCCTTTCCAGAAAGCTTCGTCGTCTGTCAGTTCGTTGAAGGTGACAGGCACATAACCCAGTTCGGTGTTCATTTTCATGACAGCGGCTCCGGAGGTCAGACTGAATATTTTTGCTTTCGGCCATCGGAGACGTGCCAGTTGGAAAGAAGCCTGTTTAATGCGTTTTGCCAGTCCTAATCCACGGAAATCGGGATGAACGATCAGACCGGAAGTAGCCACATATTGCTTGTTTCCCCATGACTCAATATAGGTAAATCCTGCAAAATCCTCTCCACATAAAGCAATAATCGCCTTTCCTTCTTTCATCTTTGTAGTCACATATTCATGTGTGCGTTCTGCAATGCCTGTTCCGCGTACCTTAGCCGCCTCTCTAATAGTATCTAAAATTTTATCAACGTAAACTTCATGTGAGGCATCTGCCACCATCACATCCACTTGTTTAGCATCCATTTCCTTTTTTATCTATATTATTTTATTGTATATTCGGTATAATCAATGAAAGCGCATTCTTCACTCCCGCTCTTGTGCAGCCTTCACGAATGACAAGCATAATAGTATCATCACCAGCAATAGTTCCCAATATTTCATCAAAGTTCCGGTTATCAATATCATAAGCCAAACTACTAGCATATCCGGGACGAGTCTTGATTACTGCCAGATTAGCCGAAAATTCAATGGAAATAAATCCATTATGCATCAACATCTCACTGGCCGAATGTTGCTCAGTCATACGTTTGTACATGGTATTGTTTGGCAATACATATACATAATTTCCGTTCATACTGGCTGCTTTCGCCACTTTCAACTGCTTCAAGTCACGAGACAAAGTAGCTTGGGTCAATCGGAATCCTTCTTTCGCCAATTCCTGCAACAACTCTTCCTGGCTACCTACTTCCTTGCTCGAAATAATAATCTTAATGGCATCAAGTCTGCTATTCTTGCTCTTCATACTGCATAATTATTCTGATTCGGCTGCAAAATTACAGAATATTCGGGAATATAGATACAAAAAAGAGAATATTTTTGCGACTTTATGCATATTTTCAATAAAGCTCTTATCTATCATCCCAAGAGTAAACCAAAATCACACCAAATTCTTCTTTTCAATGCGATCTTCTTAAAAAGACGGTAATATTATGTTTTACGGCAGGTACAACCAAATCCAACAGTTATAATATCAAAAAAACAAGGACGACTTTCGGGGAATAAACTATTTTTGCATCACTATTAATTCCTTAAAATCAAAAATAAAGGCATGGAACACACTTATTTCTTTGCGGTAGACCTGGGTGCCACCAGTGGACGTACCATCTTAGGTTGCCTGGGAGAAGGCAAAATGGAGTTGAAAGAACTGACTCGTTTCCCTAATCATATTATAGAAACCGGAGGACATTGTTATTGGGATATTTACGCCTTATACAATGAAATTATCAGAGGACTGAAAGTGATAGCCAAAGACAATCTGCCTATCCGATCCATCGGTATCGATACTTGGGGGGTGGATTTCGTATTCGTGGGCAAAGACGGAGAGTTACTCCGCAATCCTTATTGCTACCGCGACCCTCACACAACAGGTGCACCTGAAGAATATTTTACCCATATTCCCCGTGAACGAGTATATGACATCACTGGAATTCAAATTATGAATTTCAATTCCTTGTTCCAATTGTCAACACTCCACCGCAATCATTGCTCGGCCTTGGAAGCAGCCGATAAAATACTGTTTATGCCGGATGCCTTAAGCTATATGCTGACCGGTAAAATGGTAACAGAATATACCATCGCTTCTACTTCCCAGATGTTGAATCCGCGCACCAAACGCTTCGAAAAGGAACTGCTGGATGTAGCAGATATCAAGGAAGAACAGTTCGGCCGTTTCGTTTTCCCGGGAGAGCCTATCGGAGTACTGACAGAAGAAGTGCAGAAAATCACAGGTCTGGGAGCTATTCCAGTCATTGCCGTTGCCGGTCATGACACAGGTTCAGCCGTGGCTGCCGTACCAGCACAAAACGAAAGATTCGCTTATCTGAGTTCCGGTACGTGGAGCCTGATGGGAATTGAAGTGAAAGATGCCATTATAAATAAGGAAAGCTTTGAACAGAACTTCACCAATGAAGGAGGTGTGGAAGGAACTACCCGGTTCCTGAAAAACATCTGTGGCATGTGGCTGTTGGAGCGTTGCCGCAAAGAATGGGAAGCAACCAACAACTATTCTTACACAGAACTGATAGATGCCGCTCTGACAGTTCCCGCTTTCCGCAGTCTCATCAATCCCGATGCCCCCTGCTTCTCCAATCCGACATCTATGATTCAAACCATCGGACATTATTGCAAAGAAACCAACCAACCTGTACCACAGAGTTATGGCGAAATCACCCGTTGTATATTCGACAGTCTTGCCCTGCGCTACAAACAAGTATTCGGCTATTTGCAACAAATGGCCCCGTTCCCCATCGAAAAGCTGCACATTATCGGTGGAGGCTCACGAAACAATCTGTTAAACCAGTTCACTTGCAATGCAGTGGGCGTACCTGTTATAGCAGGTCCCAGTGAAGGGACAGCTATCGGTAACATTATGTTACAGGCAAAAGCCAACGGGCTGGTAAGCGATATCGCGGCTATGCGCCAACTAATCAGCACTTCCATAGAAACCGTTTCTTTTGAGCCCCAGCAAGCAGAAGAATGGGAAGAAGCATATAAGAAGTATTTAGCTCATTATAGAGAAGATATTTAATATTCACCTTGAAATTTATTCATTAAACAAACAAATAATATCATGAAAGAAGAATTGATTAATAAAGCGTATGAGATCGCAAAAGAACGTTATGCCGCTGTAGGTGTCGACACAGAAAAAGTAATGGAAACCATGCAGAATTTCCATCTGTCACTGCATTGCTGGCAAGCAGATGATGTAACCGGCTTCGAAGTTCAGGCAGGTTCATTGACCGGTGGTATCCAGGCTACAGGTAACTATCCCGGCAAAGCCCGCAACATCGATGAACTACGTGCAGACATTCTGAAAGCAGCTTCATATATACCAGGTACTCACCGTTTGAATCTGCACGAAATTTATGGCGACTTCCAAGGAAAAGTCGTAGATCGTGACGAAGTAGAACCCGAACACTTCAAAAGCTGGATTGAATGGGGTAAGGAAAACAACATGAAACTGGATTTCAACTCTACTTCATTCTCTCATCCTAAAAGCGGTGACTTGTCTTTATCAAATCCCGATGAAGGTATCCGCAACTTCTGGATTGAGCACACCAAACGTTGTCGTGCCGTAGCCGAAGAGATGGGTAAAGCCCAGGGCGATCCTTGTATCATGAACCTGTGGGTACACGATGGCAGCAAAGACATCACTGTAAACCGCATGAAATACCGTGCTTTGTTGAAAGACTCTCTGGATCAGATTTTCGCAACAGAATATAAGAACATGAAAGACTGTATCGAATCAAAAGTATTCGGTATCGGACTGGAAAGCTATACAGTAGGTTCTAATGATTTCTATATTGGCTACGGTGCCAAGAACAACAAAATGATTACCTTGGATACCGGCCATTTCCACCCGACAGAAAGTGTTGCCGACAAAGTTTCTTCCTTGTTGTTGTATGTCCCCGAACTGATGCTGCACGTAAGCCGCCCCGTACGTTGGGACTCAGACCATGTAACCATCATGGACGACCCGACTATGGATTTATTCAGCGAAATCGTTCGTTGCAACGCCTTGGATCGTGTACACTATGGACTTGACTACTTCGATGCTTCCATCAACCGCATTGGTGCATACGTTATAGGCAGCCGCGCGGCTCAAAAATGTATGGTACGCGCTTTATTGGAACCGATTGCCAAACTGCGCGAATATGAAGCAAACGGACAAGGCTTCCAACGTCTGGCTCTGCTCGAAGAAGAAAAAGCTTTGCCTTGGAATGCTGTATGGGATATGTTCTGCTTGAAGAACAATGTACCCGTAGGCGAAGAGTTCATTGCAGAAGTAGAGAAATACGAAGCAGAAGTCACTTCGAAACGCTAATCAATATCCAACTACAAGATTGTCTTCCGTAGGGGCGGCCTCAAGTGCTGCCCCTACCGGGAACATAGTTGTAGCCTTAAAGAATATAAACAATGGAAATCATTATCGGATTAATCATCATCGCCATAGGAAGTTTCTGCCAATCCAGTTCATACGTACCTATAAAAAAAGTGAAAGAATGGAGTTGGGAAAGTTTCTGGCTGCTACAAGGTGTATTTGCCTGGCTGGTATTCCCGTTATTGGGTGCGTTGCTAGGTATCCCTCAAGGAAGCAGTTTATTTGACCTTTGGGGAACAGGAGGTGCTCCGATGAGCATCTTTTATGGTATATTATGGGGAGTAGGCGGTCTCACCTTCGGTCTTTCCATGCGTTATCTGGGAGTGGCCTTAGGACAAAGTATCGCACTGGGCACCTGTGCCGGATTCGGCACACTTTTTCCCGCCATTTTTGCCGGAACCAACCTGTTTGAAGGAAACGGACTTATTCTTTTACTGGGAGTATGTATCACTTTGTCGGGTATTGCCATTATAGGATATGCCGGCAGTCTTCGCGCCAAAAACATGAGCGAAGAAGAAAAACGCGCGGCAGTAAAAGATTTCGCTCTGACCAAAGGACTGTTGGTAGCCCTACTGGCAGGTGTGATGAGTGCCTGTTTCGCTTTAGGACTCGATGCCGGAACGCCCATCAAAGAAGCTGCATTGGCAGGAGGCGTAGAAGGGCTTTATGCAGGACTTCCCGTAATCTTCCTGGTAACATTAGGCGGTTTCCTGACTAATGCGGTTTACTGTCTGCAACAAAATATAGCCAACAAAACCATGAGTGATTATGCCAAAAGCAATGTATGGGGAAATAACTTGATATTCTGTGCTTTGGCAGGAGTACTGTGGTATATGCAATTCTTCGGTTTGGAAATGGGTAAAAGTTTCCTGACCGAAAGTCCTGTACTGCTAGCTTTCTCATGGTGTATATTGATGGCTTTGAATGTTACTTTCAGTAACGTATGGGGTATTTTATTAAAAGAATGGAAAGGCGTATCTACCCAGACTATCACTGTTCTGATAACCGGACTGGTAGTTCTTATCTTTTCTCTCGTATTTCCTAATTTATTTTAAAAGAATTACTATATTTGTAGCATACTGTTATTCAGAATGAAAAAGATGAATAACAGTATCCTATGAACAATCAAATAAAAAAGATATGAAATCAATCTTAGACAATCGCCCTGAATTGGCCAAAGAGGTGAATAAAGTAGCCGAAGTAGCCGGATATTTGTGGCAAAAAGGATGGGCCGAACGTAACGGAGGTAATATCACCGTCAATATCACCGAATATGTAGACGATGAAATCCGTCAGATGCCCGCTATCAGCGAAGTAAAACAAATCGGTGTAACACTGCCTCACTTGAAAGGCTGTTATTTTTATTGCAAAGGAACCAATATGCGTATGCGGGATTTGGCGCGTTGGCCTATGGACAACGGTTCTGTCATCCGTATTTTGGATGACTGTGCCAGCTATGTCATCATTGCCGACAAACCGGTTCAACCTACTTCGGAAGTTCCCTCCCACCTGAGCGTACACAATTACCTCATCAGCATAGGCTCTCCTTACAAAGCATCCGTGCATACACACCCCATCGAACTGATTGCCCTGTCTCACAACAAAAAGTTCATGGAAAAAGATGTGGCAACCAACCTGTTATGGAGTATGATTCCTGAAACAAAAGCATTCTGTCCGCGTGGCCTGGGCATGATTCCTTATCAATTGCCTAGTTCTGTAGAATTAGCCGATGCAACCATCAAGGAACTAGCCGATTATGATGTCGTTATGTGGGAAAAACACGGCATTTTTGCCGTTGACCGTGACGTAATGGCCGCATTCGACCAAATCGATGTTTTAAATAAATCCGCATTGATTTACATCGCTGCCAAGAATATGGGATTTGAGCCGGACGGTATGAGTCAGGAACAGATGAAAGAAATGAGTGTGGCTTTTAATCTACCCAAATAATATTTTATAGTCTTCCCCTAACGGGGAGATTTTAAAGATGATTTGACTCCGCATGGGGACAAATCATCTTTTTTATTATCGGGACTCAAAAGATAAATCGCGTACTTAACTCATTGACAGTTTGATTATCTTATGTTTTTTTCAGAACAATGAGTATTCTTTTTGGCTATCTTTGGCAAAGACAGATTCACTAAACCTACAGAGAGATATGAAAGCAAATAAATTATTCCTTTTGGCAGGTCTCCTTCTATCAGGCAGTATGATACCTATAACGGCTCAGAACAAGAAAGAGAAGAAACAACAAAGAGAACAAGCAGTACGCGAGGCTGTTGACGCAAAGGCATACAAAATCAATGTGGACCGGGTAATGCCTATGAAAGGAGGCAGCAAACACCTGACTTCCGATTATTCTTTAGAAATAAGAAACGATTCGGTATATTCCTATCTGCCTTATTTCGGAGTGGCGTATAACGTTCCTTACGGAGGTGGAAAAGGATTAAATTTTAGTGCTCCTCTATCAGAATATACTTCAACATATAGCAAAAAGGGAAATGCTAAAATCACACTAAAAGTACGGAACGAGGAAGACAATTACCTTTACAATATCACCATTTATCCCAATGGCAGCAGTAACATACAGGTCACCCCCACAAACAGACAATCTATTGCTTTTTCCGGAGAAATGGATCTAAAGAAGAAAGAATGAACCATAAATAAAAAAGGGAGATGTCAAAACTAAAACAACCTATCGAACTATATGATCAGGTCATTTTAGTTTTGCTCCCCTCATTAAATTACAGCTATTATTTACTTATTTCTCTAACCGGCTAAAGAAATTCTCAATGGCTTCCTTATTGACAAAAACTCCTTTTACTCCGGTCACTTCCACCGTATCCATCAACAAAGCCAAGCCCTGATAACCGTTTTCATCCTTTGCCAGTACTTCCTTCTGATAAATTTCAGCTGATTGGCAGGCTTTACCATCCTCAGGTAATTTCTCGAACCGGCCAAGGTAATAATTGCCTTCAAAGAAATTATGTGTAGATTCTGTCAACTGGAATCTGCTGGATTCGGGAGCATAAAAAATATTCCCACTAATAAATGTACTATCCGGATATCCGCCCCATGAATCCAAAGTAATCATAGTACGGTCGATATCAGCCGCAGGTTTACGGTTCACATGAATAATGTTACGGGTAATGCGACTATCCTTTACAGGACCTGCCAGATGAACAGCCGGTGAGAACATCCCGGCACGAGTCGGTTCAGGCCGCACTCCGTCACCTATACTCACATTGTAACGGACAATAGTGCCCAAGTTACCTACATTAAAAGATGCGTCGGCCGTGCCGTCATTGCAAACCAATACCAAGCCACCATAGTTATCATGACTATAATTGTACTGAATGACCGTTCCCCGGCAATTCCAATCCGAATCAAATCCCTGTGCATCCCACGGAGCCTTATGACCACTTACCTCATTGAATTGCACTAAAGTATTATCACAACTCCACGGCCAAATACCTGCTGCCGCCTCTGTGTCAGGAAGCATATCAGGACAGTCACGCATTACATTGTATTCTATCAAGGTACTGTCACAACCGATAGGTACAATACCATCCCCTGGTACTTCCTCTATCAAATTTCCCCGTATCACGGTATGCTTGCTGGGATGCCAGTTCTGCCGGTCGCTATAAGCAGCCCAAATCATAGCATTACGGGTACATCTCAAAATATGGCAGTTCTCTATGGTTAACCTATTGAATGTTGAAATTTTCTTTTCACCGCCATTCACTATATAAATACCGCACCCTCCGCCTTTTTCTTTTACCAACGAACCATTGACATCCCGTACAGTCACATTATTGACAACAATGTTCTGCGATACGCCATAATCCATACACTCTATCTTCAAGCCCGAACGATAAGGCAGAGGCTGCCTGCCTGTATTCACGATTTCCAAATTCTGCATCGTTATATAGTCCGAATTACAGATACGGGCTGCATACAAGGAAGTATCATATCCCACAATGCAAGGTTTCCGTTCACCATCACCATAAGCATCTATATAAATACGATCTTCGGGTATACCCTGTCCGGTGATTTCAAGTTCGCCATTAAAAACCTCACCGCGCTTCAACAAAACTTTATTGCCCGGCAGTAATTTCACACCACGTAGCTTTTCCAGACTTTTCCATGCTTCATCCGGGGCTAACCCACTATTATTATCATCACCGCCGGTAGCATCCAGATAATAGCACACTGGACTATCAGAACATGCTGCCAACAGGAAGGAAAATAAAAGAAGGATCATTGTTTTTCTCATTTCTCTTCCGCTTTTAAAAAGTTATCAATTTTATTCCAGAAGTTGTCAGAACAACCAGGCTTCACCACAGATTACGCAAATTCACACAGTTTTTTGATTTAAAGGTTATTTGCCTCCTACTTCTTTGTGACAGTCCGTGTACCCTGTGATGAAAACCTGCACTCCACATTACTTCCACAAGTCGTGCTGAACCAGTTTCTTGTTAGTATCCAGTTCGGCAGTCGGCAAAGGCCATACATAATCCCTCTCACCGTTGAACTTACGTGCTTCATAAGCCAAGCCATACATAGTGCGTTCATTCTCTATATTGGCTACCGCCTTATCCAATTCCTTCCAACGATAAAGGTCAAACAAACGCAAACCTTCAAAAGCCAGTTCCACACGACGCTCATGCTTAATGACTTCCAACAATTCATCTTTAGAAAGAGAAGTACCTTCCACTTCCTCTACGGTGGGCATGTTCACATCCGCACGTTGCCGCACTTCATTAACCAAAGCAGTTACATCACTATAAACATAGCCTCCTTTCTGTACCATCGCCTCCGCTAAAGATAATAAAACTTCGGCATAACGCACCACATAAAAGTCTTGTCCATTATCCCAAGAGTTAGAAGTATCCGTAGGATCAAAATACTTATAAACATATACGGTAGACAGAGAAGCGGCAGCTCCGCCATATACATTGGCATACGGATTTGAAGCCGAAGTATCTATACCTCCTTTACCGTTCCAAAGCATACCGGGAACAAACAAAGTGCTATATAAACGCGGATCACGATTCTCAAAATGAGCAGGATTAGGCTTGCTGACATCCAAGCCACCCCCACCGTTCAGTTCGGCTATCTTCGTATCGGTAGTCGGTTTACCGTCTTTGCAATAATAAGCATCCGCCAAATCTATAGTACCATTCATTGCTTCCAGCGGAGTATTCCAATGCGCATTAAAAGCAGCACCTTCACTCATACCCGGTCCTTCATAACGGACTGCAAAAATGATTTCAGGAGAAGTTTCTCCACTTTGAGTAAACAGTTTGGCATAACTCGGATCAAGCGAGTATCCCAAACCTTGCACCTGCTTATAAGCAGCAATCGCGTCATCCCATTTTTCATTATACAAAGCCACACGCCCCAGTAAGGAAAGAGCAGCTCCTTTGGTGATATGTCCCCGTGAAGACGCGTTTTGCGGAAGTACTTCAGCCGCATCCTGCAAATCAGTCATAACATGAGCCACAATAGCCGCACGGTCCGTCTTTTCACATTCAGCCTCGTCAATGGTCAAAGGGGCGGTCAGGAAAGGAACATCCTGATACGTCATAGTCAAGTTTATATACATCAATGCACGTATGGTCTTTGCCTCAGCCTGATAAATCGCCTTTTGGGAAGCATCCATATCCACTCTATCAATATTAGCAATCAGCACATTACAACGACTGATCACTTCATAGCAATCTTTCCAATAACTGCCAATGATAGAAGAACTTGGGGTATGAATTCCCATAGCCATATCATAACCTTCCATCCAGCCACTCCAATTAAAATGCCCGCCATTATCTGATATACAATCCATATATAAAGGGCCCAATGAATATTGGTCGGAATTATAAAGCTGATTGCTCTGCAAAGCATCATAACAAGATGCCAACGCCATCAAAGCATCATCCGGCGTCTGCCAAAATGTATTGGATGAAGATTCTGTCAATGAGTCCCTCTGCAAAAAACTGTCAGAGCAAGAAGTCAGCAAAGCTCCTGACAACAGAGCCAGCCCTATAAATTTATTAATTGATTTCATAGTTGTTGCTTTTAAAATTTAACGTTAACACCAAATGAATAAGTTCTTGTATTGGGATGTACATCATTACGGGAATCTGTACTCAGTTTTTCAGGATCATAATCGTCCAAGGAAGTGAAAGTAAGCAAATTAGTTCCTGCCAAATAGAGTCTGATACTCTGGACGCCCAACTTGGTCAAAAACTCTCTTTGCCTGAAAGTATATCCGATTTCCAAATTCTTCAGGCGCAAATAATCACCTTTTGTCAACCAAAATGAAGAATAGTTATTATTAATAGTTCCTCCCAAACGAGGCATGCTTCCATTCGGATTACTTTCAGACCATCTGTCCAACCAACGGCTAGTCTTGTTTCCACCGTTGGAAATAGTAGTTTCATCCCAATTATAACGATATACACCTGCAATGCCTTGCCAGAATGTATTGACATCAAAATCTTTATAAGAGAATCCCAAGTTAAAAGAATACTGCATTTTAGGGAACGGATTTCCGATAATAGTACGGTCAGCATCATTTATGTTACCATTATTGTCTATATCTTCATACATGATATCACCTAATTGCGGTTCCTGGTTGTTTTGCAGAATCTTCTGTCCGTTCGCATTTACACGGTCCAAATCTGCCTGGGTACGATAGATACCGATGGCTTTCAGCCCATAATAAGAACCGATGGCTTCACCTTCACGATTGATCGTATTATCCTTAATGTCTTCTACCCCTTTCATATCAGTAATCTCATTTTTCACACCTGAAAGCGAGAAACCTGCCTGCCATGCCCAGTCACCTTTCTGATCGAAATAATTAGCAGCCAGTTCCCAACCCCGGTTACGAACCTTTCCCGCATTCTGATAAGGAGCATCCAAGGACCCCAGGAAAATACCCGGCATAGCGAGCTTCATCAAAATATCCGAGGTATTTTTCTCATACCAGTCAAAAGTGACATTAATCTTTCCACCCCAAAAAGCAGCATCAAAACCAAAGTCTGTAATAGTAGTTGTTTCCCATTTAATGTTCTCATTAGGTATCTTGGCAGTCTTCATACCAATCTGTTTGCTATCACCGAAATAGTAACTGCCACTAGCCGCCAATGTAGCCGCATAAGCATAGTTACCAATTTCCTGATTACCCAATTTACCCCAGCTACCACGCAATTTCAATGAGTGGAGGAACTTCACATTCTCCATAAATTTCTCATTTGTCATGATCCATGCACCCGAAAATGAAGGGAAGGTAGCATAACGATGTGCCTTGGGCATACGTGACGAACCATCGTGACGGACATTCATCTCTAACAGATAACGGCCTCCGTAATTATAATTCAAGCGTCCGAAGAATGACTGCAAGGAACTCTCTTCCGCTGATCCGGTCACATGGTCATTCATAGTACCTCCATCCATTTCATAAATATTATCGGTAGCGAATCCCTGCTTGGACGCCTCATTCTTGTCCCAACGGGTAGCCTGGATAGAATGGCCTGCCAACAGATTGAACGAATGTTTTCCTACAGAAAAATCATAGGTCAGAATATTTTCATTAATATAAGTCGTTTCCAGATAATGATAATCTGTCAGTTTATTGGTACCGACTGTGGTCAGCGCATTTCCTTCAGCATCGTATCTTATATTATTCTTCGGATTGAAAGTAGTCACATCGTTCATATAATATTTATAAGCCAGACTTGAACGGAACTTCAATCCTTTTATGATATCAATTTCACCAAAGAATTTACCATCAAAACGATAATGCTTGTTATCTTTATAGCCCATATTCAAAGCTTCAATCGGATTTTTGAATACGGATTGGGAAATATTGGGATTTCCATCCAAAAATCCATAATGTCCGTTAGAATAACGCACAGGAACAGTAGGACGGGTAAACCAAGTAAGGTAGCGCATCAAACCTTCACCGGTAACACTGGTAGTAGGCTCGTCAATGTTCTGACGGCTTCCCGAAAGATTCAGACCTAATTTTACAATACCCAATTGTGCATCCAGATTGGAACGGAAATTAAAACGTTGATTGGCCGTTTCACGCAAGATACCATCCTGCTGGAAATACTGAGTGGAAATCATGTAATGTACCGCTTTACTACCACCGTTCACAGACAAATGGTGTTGGTGCATGGCTGCTGTACGAAACATTTCCTTAGCCCAATCGGTATTGGCAAAATGATCGGGGTCTGATCCGTTTTGCAACTTTTGTAACATTTCATCCGTGTATGCTTTGGAAGGCCAGCATTCGTTATACATCTTCGCCCATTCATAAGAATCCACATAATCGGGCAGTACGGTAGCTTCTTGCAAAGCGATACTACCGGAATATGTAATGGTAGGTTTCTGCTCACCGCCCCGTTTGGTAGTCACCAGAATAACCCCGTTGGCAGCACGTACACCATAAATAGAAGCCGAAGCCGCATCCTTCAATACGGAAACACTTTCAATATCATCAGCAGGGATTTCCGCAATCTGGCTCACCGAGCTTTCCACTCCGTCGATCAAGACCATCGGATCATTGTGTTCAAAAGTTCCTACACCACGGATACGGATTTCGGGACTGTCATGACCGGCCTGGGCACCATTGTTGGTCAACATAACACCCGGCAAACGACCCTGAAGCATATTGGCAGTATTCGCTACCGGCATAGAAGCTACATCCTTGAAATTTACAGCAGCAACAGAACCCGTCAGATTTTCCTTCTTCTGCACGCCATAACCGACTACTACCACTTCGTCAATCATTTCCGTATCTTCCTTCAGATTTACATTCAGCACCATGTTGTCTTTCGAAATACGAAATTCCTGATCGGAATATCCTATAAAAGAAATGACAACAGTAGAATTAGAAGCCACCGTGAGATTGAAATTACCATCCAAATCAGTCACCGTTCCATTGGTTGTTCCTTTTTCAACCACACTGGCACCGATGACCGGTTCGCCTGTGGCATCTTTTACAATACCGGAAACTTTAAACTTGTCTGCTTGCAGACTGGAAGCGCTCACATTCATCGCAGGAATGAAGAAGCAGAGACACAGCAATAGGCTCAGTACCCGGAATGTACTGGTTTCTGTCAGAGTTTTCATGTTCATAATACTTTTTTTAAAGGTCTAACAAATAAAGATAATTCGTTTTATTTGCTAGCAAAAGTAAGAGGAACAGAAAAGAAACAGGGAGAATTATTACCGGAAAAAGGCTGTTTATTCCCTATAGAGCCTATTTTCGGTAATAATCAGCCATCATACTTCATCATATACTCTGTAGGAGAAAGTCCGAATTTCTTCTTAAAGCAGGAACTGAAATATTTAGGGTCGTTGAAACCTACGGCATACGCCAAATCGGCTATACGGATTTTCTTTTTCTCGTCTATCAGCCGACAAGCCGCTTGCAAACGGACATTGCTGATAAATGCAGAGGGAGTAAGTCCGGTCAACAGTTTCAATTTATCTGCTAGTGTAGTCCGGGCCATACCCATCTCCGCCATAAACTGTGCATGTTCAAAATCACAATCATTCAAATGGGCATTCACACAATCCACCGCTTTCCGAATAAAAGCTTCGTCCATCGAGGTGTAATTTAATTCTTTAGCTTCAAAGACCAACTGCTTACGAAAATCCACCCCCATACGTTTGCGCCGTTTCAACAAGTTATCTATCTTGGCAAACAAGACAGAGAGGCGGAGCGGTTTACAGATATAACCATCGGCTCCAGACTCATACCCTTCCACATGGTCTTCATCACTAGTCTTGGCCGTTAACAAAATCAATGGAATATGGCAGGTCTCAAATTGAGTCTTCACCCGACGGCACAATTCCATGCCGTCCATTTCGGGCATCATAACATCGGAAACAATTAAATCCACTTCCTGTTTGGCAAGGATCTCCAAAGCTTCCGTTCCATTAGCGGCCTTCAGAACATGGTATTTGCCATGCAACAGACGAACCATCAAAGCCAATAACTCCTCATTATCCTCCACTAACAAAATAGTCGATGCTGCCGGTTTCTCTTCCAACATATCAATCTCCGAAACATTCTCCATTTCATCTGCCGATAAAACAGCATAGTCCACATTTTCAGTATTCTCGTCTACCTCATCTTCAGCAAAAGCCTCGCGTCCTATAGGAATTTCAACCACAAAAGTATTCCCTTCCTCCTTATCGCTAAACACCTGTATCGTTCCATGATGCAACAATACCAAATCTTTAGTCAGCGACAAACCGATACCCGTTCCTATGGTATGGAATCTGCGATACTCCCCTTCATAGAATCTCTCGAACATATGATCCAACTTCTCTTTTGGAATCAACTCGCCGGGATTGTTCACACTCAATTTAAAAGTTCCCCTTTCCTCATCATGAGCCTGCGACACCACAATAGTTCCTCCTTCAGGAGTATATTTAGCGGCATTGGAAAGCAGATTGTACACCACTTTATCCAATTTATCCACATCAAAATATCCCGAATATTCTTCAGACAAATCAAATTGTATGGACAATTTCTGCTTTTTAACCAAAGGAGCGAAAGCCGACACTGATTTTTTCAAGAACATACTGACATTTCCATGCGAAACTTTTAGCCGCAACTTGCCATTCTCCACTTTCCTGAACTCTAAGATTTGCTGAATCAACCGGATTAACCGCACAGTATTATCAGCTATCACAGAACAAACCGACGAACTTGCCGGTACTTCTTGTTTCAGTTCATCCACCGAAGCCGATATAATAGAAAGCGGAGTCAGCAACTCATGAGTGATATTGGTAAAGAACTGTAATTTAGCATGATTGATTTCCTCCATTTTCTGCCGTTCTATCTTCCCCATCTCTATGGCCTGTTTCATCCGGATACGGTTTCTGACAATCCGATAAGTATACCATGCCAATGAAACGAACAACAAGACATAAAGGCAATAAGCCCACCACGATAACCAAGGCGGCGGAAGAATAGTTATACGCAGACATTTCATATCCGGAGACCAGATTCCATTCTGATTGGCTCCCTTTACACAAAAAGTATAAGTACCTGCCGGAAGATTGTTATAATAGGCAAACCGACGTCCAGCCTCAACGGACAACCATTCCTTGTCATATCCCTCCAACCGATATAAATAACGGTTCAACTCAGGATTGATATAGTTCAATATTGAAAAATCAAGACTGAAATTATTCTCCCGGTATCCTAATACAATTTTATCAATAAAATCAATAGCTCTGTTTGCAGCAATCCCCTCTCTGACGGAAAGAGGATAGGTACGTACCGATACATTATGTACCTTTATATCTGTAATTACTACCGGAGAATAGGCAGTATCCTGAACTATTTTATCAGGATAAAAACTGTTCAATCCACGGAATCCTCCGAAGAAAAGTTTCCCATCCGCACCCTTGAAGCAAGAATTCCGGTTAAACATATGGTCTTGCAAACCATCATCTACCGTATAGGTATGTATTTTCGGTGCAGCACCGTCCAAAGGTATATCAATGTGATACATTTCCGCATTGGTAGTAAGCCATAAAGTATGCTTATCATCCTCCAGCATGCTGAAAACAACATCTCCATTCCGGAAATAATCATTCAAGACTGAAACAAAACGATCATTCTTCCGGTCATACAAATCGAGTCCGTTACCATTCGACCCCACCCATACTCTGTTGTATCCATCCACACAAACACTCATCGCCCCGACAGTGGATAATGTACCATCCGAAGGCGTATAAAACTTAACCTTATATATTTCTCCGGATGTATCTATCCGCCATACCCCTTCATTACTAGTCGCTATCCAGATAAAGCCATCTTGATCTTCCGCCATTTTGAAAATAGAAATTTGGGGCAATGCCTGATTTGTCAAAGTCACCAGTTCATTCAAAGAATGAAGTCTTGATTCCGTATCCAAGATAAACACTCCCGAACGTGTCCCCAACCACAGATTCCCTTTCGAATCCTCCAACAAAGAATAAATACAAATATCACTCAGCTCCGGATTGGTAACGGTATTTATCACGTGTGCTTTCCCGGCTTTGACATTATAGAACCACACTCCGTCATCCCAAGTGGCAAAACACAATTCATTTGTCCTTTTACGATAAATAATATCATTGACCGTCGATGTATATCCCATATTCTTCAATACAGGATGAGAGCGGTAAGGAACAATGGTATGCTGTTTCATATCATAAAATACCAGACCGAATCCCATGATTCCCATCCACAGATTCCCATTATCCTCCTGATAGACACTGCGGACAGAGCTGGTAGGGCAATGCTCACGCAAAGCCTCCAAAGAATCATAATTAAACCGGAACTTATTTGTATTTACAGTACAAACACCTCCTCCCAGCATCCCCAGCCACATCAGCCCGTCTTTACTGCACAACAGAGAGTTCACTTCATTAAAAGGTAAATCTCCTTGAAGGTTGCCCGGAACAATATTGGTAAAATTCCCGTCTCCCGATTCATCTTCTAAAATACTGACCCCACTGCGTGAACCGATCCAGAGCTTTCCGGAATTTTTATCCTGAGCAATGGCGTAGATAATATTATCCAACAGAGAATGAGAATTTCCCTTGATGTTCCGGAATGTTTTAAATGAGAAATGTTCCGGATCATACGGATTAATGAGTTTCACCAGTCCATACCGCCAGGTACCGATCCAAATATTCCCGGCTTCATCCTGAAATATGACATGCGCCGAATTACCAGGGTTAATCCCGTCGTAAGTATAATACAATTCCTCTTGAGGACTATAACGCAGCAGCCCCTGTTCCCAAGTACCAATCCATATTTGACCTTTCCGGTCTTCGACAACAGACTTTATATCCATGTTTTTTTCACAATCGAAAGTACGGCTGCCGGCTTTTCTGCGAAACAATCCCTTGTTGCTTCCCACCCATAAATCTCCGTTACTTGCATAAAGGATACTTTCTACATTGCTTACCTGTAACAAAGGACTGATTATTTTCTCTATCTCATCCGTTTCTTTATGCAACACGTATAATCCATTGTGCGTACCTATCCACAAATTATTCTCCTTGTCTTCGGCCACCATATTCACAAAACTATCAATGGAACGTCCATGATTCACTCCATCGGGTTTATATACAACAATAGAATAACCATCGTAACGCAAGAGACCATTGTAGGTCGAAATCCATATATACCCCTGGCTATCCTGAAATAACTTCCTGACTTCATTGGTAGGGAAGTTCACCGAAGTGGAAATGGATTTAAAATGATAAGTATTCACCTTATTATCAGCCCAAAGCAAAACAGGAAAAACAAAAAGATATATTACTCCAAGAATATATTCGCAGTTACGGTGTGCCAAGTGCATAGATTCAACTTTAAGATTTGATGCAATATTCGCAAAAAAAAGCATTTTAAGCAAATATTCCATAAGATTTGTTCTAAATTTCCCCCATTTGCATACATAAGAAACTAAAATTATACCTCCAGAAACACTTAGAACAAAAAGGTTAGAGGCTGTTAAGATAAAAAATTGTATATTTGCCGATAAGTGTGACCTAATTTTAAAACAGAGAAACATGCATTACAACGACCAAGGCGCTGATTTTAAATACCTAATTGTCAATGAGCGTGACAAGCGTTTCGGCTTGTCGGTGACTACCGTCGGATTCCAGGCTATCAGGGCCGGAAGCGTTTATCCACCACGCAACCACCCGGACGCCTATTATTTCACAGCCCAGAAAGGACGTGTGCTGCATGAATATCAGTTGGTATATATCACTAAAGGACGAGGAACTTTCGCCAGCGACACAACCCCGTCTGTTGACATATCCAAAGGGCAGATACTTTTCCTGTTTCCCGGACAGTGGCATACCTATGCGCCGCTGCAAAAGACAGGATGGAACGAATATTACATCGGTTTTGAAGGCCCGATTATAGACAATCTGGTAAAAAACAGCTTTATCTCAAAAGAAAGCCAGATTCTGGATATCGGTATCAATGAAGAACTGGCCAGTCTTTTTGCCCGTGCACTGGAAGTAGCGGAAGCAGACAAGACCGCAGCGCAACAATATTTGTCCGGCATCGTTTTACACATTATGGGAGCCGTACTTGCTATCTCGCAGAACAAACGCTATGAGGTGGACAATGCGGCACAAAAAATAGAAAGTGCCAAAATCATCATGCACGAAAATGTGTACAAGGATATAGACCCGGAAGAACTGGCCATGAAATTGGGAATCAGTTATTCCTGGTTCCGCAAAGTATTCAAAGAATACACCGGTTATGCGCCCGCCAAGTATTTCCAAGAGCTGAAACTGCGCAAAGCGAAGCAGCTGTTGATTGAAAGTTCCATGTCAGTGAAAGAGATATGTTATGAATTGAATTATACCTCTACTGAACACTTTTTCTCGGTATTTAAAAAGCGTACCAATTTCACCCCTACCGAATATCGTAACTTCGGACGGGGCGGAAAAGAAAAAGAGAATGAAAACGAATAAAGAAAAAATGAGAAAAATAACCATCAATCTGGCTGCTGTGGCAGCCTTTTGCATTGTAGTTGCATCACCGGCCTTAGTAAGCAGCAGTTGCGCTACTCCAAAAACGGAGCAGGAAGATACCACTATCATACGGGAAGATTCAGGTATTACGGCATTGAAATACAGTAGTCCCGAAGTTCCCGCCAGTATTGAGTTCTGTGGCAAAACCATTGATTTGAGCCGCTTTGACCGCCACGAGCGTATGGACCGTGAACTATTGGCATTCACCTCTACCACAGCTGCATATTCTCTGACGGATGGTATGCGTTCCTCTTCCCGATATTGCCCGAGAAGTACCTCGTCACAAATGCGATCTGCTATTTGAAGATAGATGGCTTTACTTTCTTTAAAATTCATACTTACCAGCGGTTAATGATTTCAGACTCTTTAAAACGGAAATAGGCAACTATCCAGTTAAAGACGGCCATTGCGAAAAAGATTACCGTAGTTGAGAGTGTCATCGTTTCATCCGATACGGTCTGATTTACTCCACCACTGCGACCTTCAAATAGCATTTTCGCTAATACTGAGCCTATCGCTATATAAACTATAGCAATCACAACAATAGCTGAAAAAGTCTTCACAAATGAATTCTTTGGCCAAATGGAGCTACCCAAAACAAACAGGGACTGTGCAAAGAAATAAGCACTTACTCCCAACATGAAATAATTGCAATCATCGAAAACCGTCCAGAATTGTCCTTTTCCCACCAGATGAGAAAGTGGAGTAGAAGCAATTATACCTTTCAACTCGGGATAGCTAATCATATAAACTGTTACACGTGTCCAGTCCGCCAGTTTGAAAGCTATTAGAAATACGATAAGGAAACCGAAAGTGAATACCAGCCAACGTGAGAAAAACTTTTCGAACATTGTGGCAGGAATCATCAACATAGCTATCCGATTCGTTTTAGTCTTCATACGCTCCATTATAAACGAAGCACTCAAAAGCCCCATAATAACAAGTGCCCAGACGAAAGCTCCTAACTCGAAATTCCAGATAGGATCTTGGCTCACTCTCCCATTTGCCTGTAGATGATTATACTGGAAATATCCGTTCCATACGAAAGCAATCGCCATTATACCGTACATCATTACGAAGCGGAGCAAATTTGCCTTCCAACTCTCCACCATTTCTTTGCGACATAAGTTCACAAAACGGGGTGCACTAAAAAAGGTATCGCGTATCATTGTTCATTCTGTTTAGGGTGAAACATTCCTTTTATTTTCTCAGGGTCCGTAAGCGCAGCACCGAACAACAATTCAAGATTGATCTCCGACTCTTCATCATCCGTATTCGGCAACATCAGGAAATTACCCTGTATGGAAGGAAGCGTGTAAATTGCTGCTTCTGTCAATTCGCGGTCATCACTTTCAACGAAAAGAAACTTACTACAGATGTTGGCAGTGGATGCGTCAAGCAACACATGACTATTATCCATGATCACCACATGATCCAGTATCTTATCAATATCCCGCACCTGATGGGTAGAGATAATAATAGTTCTATCGTCCGACATGCCCGAAGCAATAAACTTACGGAACTGGCTCTTACCCGGAATATCAAGACCATTGGTCGGTTCATCCATAATCAACAGTGAGGTGTGGGTAGCCAATGCAAAGCTCATAAAGACTTTCTTCTTCTGCCCCATAGACAAGGCTCCCAGATCAATATCCTGCTCCATTTCAAAGTAATGCAAATATTTCACCATATCCTCCTTACTGAAACGGGGATAGAACTGACTATTCAGCTCCACGTAGCTAACTAAAGATATAGGAGGTAATTCAAATTCTTCGGGAACCAGGAACATATCCTGTAGTGTGATAGGCAACCGACGACGTACATCGGTATCATGGTACATTATTTTCCCACTCTTAGGAGTAAGCAAACCGCTCATCAGATAAAGCAGTGTAGATTTGCCGGCACCGTTCTCTCCTATAAGAGCATGAATCTCGCCAGGCTCAACTTTTAAAGAAACGTCTGTAAGAGCCTTAACTCCGCCAAAGCGTTTTGTGATATTTTTCATTTCAAGTC
>OIMB01000165.1_pt1 | contig 24074 bp, 26 predicted proteins | sample 1584581 | NCBI WGS metagenome assembly OIMB01 (sample SAMN02674606, study PRJEB24791) | human gut metagenome, SKBSTL068 | isolation source: stool | host: Homo sapiens | place: USA | reverse complement strand
ACGATCTGTGTAAGACAGCACAGGCCAATGCGCAGGCTGCGTATGAACGGCTGTCACAGGCAGAGGATGAACTGTACAAAACCAATGAGCAGATTCATTATGCGGGGCAGTACCTTTCTACAAAAGAGATTCAGCAGCAATTTACGAAAGCAATTTTCAAGAAAAAATTTCGCGCAGAGTATTCCAAGGAATTGGATGCCTATGCAGAATCCGTGAAATACTTCCGGGAAGAAAATGATGGAAAGCTGCCATCGCTGAAATCTTTGAAAAAACGGAAAGAAGAACTGACCAAAGAAATCGCGGAGAGGAAAAAGGCATATGCTCCCTTGCGGGAAGAATCCAAGCGTTTGGAAATTGCATCGGATAATGTGTACAGCATCTTCCGAAAAACCAATGAGATGAAATCCGACCTTGCATGGAAACGCGAGTGGGAGGCCAAAGTCCGCGAAAAGGCAAGGCAGGAGCCTCGACAGGAACAGCGCGAGCGTCAACCGAAACGCAAGAAGCGCAGCTATGATATGAGCCTGTAATCAGCAGGGTCTTCCACCCCGCACCCCGGAACCCTACCGGATGCGTAAGCCCGTGCAGGGCTTTCCCATTCGGCAGGGACTTTTGAAAACGATTAGGAGGAAGTTTGAGTAAAGAGTACATCAAGGCACAAACCCCACTACCCGCTTATTTCCCTTATCCGAAATTTCTGCTGCAGATGAGCCTTTCCCATACGGCACGATTGACGTATGTTTTGCTGCTGGACCGCATGACCCTTTCGCAGAAGAACGGCTGGGTGGATGTGCAGGGCCGGGCATATGTGCTCTATCCGTTGGCAGGGCTGGCGGAAGATCTTCAGAGCAGCATTTCCAGTGTCACCCGTGCCCTGCGGGAACTGGAAGCCGCACGGCTGATCGAACGGCGGTCCAATGGCTTTTCCAAGCCAAACCAGATATTTCTCGGCGTTCCCCGGACTGCGCAGAAATGCGCAATCGAGATGGCCCAAAATGAGCAGCCTGATTGCTCAAAAGTGAGCAATACGGTTGCGCAAAACTGCACACCTAACCAAATAAATAAGAACAACCTAAGATTGAACCAACTGAATAGAACTAAAGAAGCGTATGGGCGATATCGGAATGTTTTTCTGGAAGATTATTCGGAACTGGAAATGGAAATTGCAGAGTTGGATACTCTGATCGAAGACCTTTCAGCCTATATGCAGTCTACAGGCAGGAAGTACGCAGACCATGCGGCGACCCTGCGTAGCTGGTCAGCACGGAAGAAAAGACAACAGAAACCGGGAGCAGGCATTCCGGACTATACCTACAACAAGGAGGAAAGTTTATGACGGAAACGATCCAGACAGCGATGGACAGGCTTATGACGATCTCTGTGGAACCGCAGGACTATGTTGCAGAAGATGGGCTGCTGTACTGCGGCAGCTGCAAAACTCCCAAGGAAGCGTTCTTTCAGAATGGCAAAAAACTGTTTGGGCGTGACCGCCATCCGGCTGAATGCCGGTGCAGGCAGGCTACAAGGGAAAAGCAAGAGAAAGAAGAACGTGCAAGGCTGCATTACGAGAAAGTGCAGCGGCTGAAGCTGCAGAGCTTTACCGACTGGGCGATGCAGCACTGGACATTTGCAAACGATCACGGGCAAAATCCACAGATGCAGCTGGCACAGCGGTATGTGGCCCACTGGCCGGAAATGCGGGAAAAGAATGTGGGGCTGCTGCTCTGGGGCGGTGTTGGTACAGGCAAGAGTTTTATGACGGGTTGCATTGCCAATGCCCTGATGGAACAGGAAGTGGCCGTCTGCATGACGAATTTTGCCCGAATCATGAATGAACTGAATAACGCCTTTTCCGGGCGAAATGAAGTCGTGGACAGGCTCTGCGGCTATCCGTTGCTTGTCATTGACGATTTCGGCATGGAGCGGGGCACGGAATATGCGCTGGAGCAAATTTATAACATCATCGACAGCCGCTACCGCAGCCGGAAACCACTGATCGTTACCACGAACCTGACCCTGACGGAGTTGAAGAACCCGCAGGATACCGCACACGCCCGTATCTATGACCGTCTGCTGGAGCTGTGTACACCGATTGCCTGCACAGGTCCCAGTATGAGAAAGGACATAGGACAGGCAAAATTGAACTTGCTGAAAACACTTCTGGCCTGAATGGGAGGAACGCAATTGAAAGAAAACGGCACAATGAATTGGCTGGAGCAGGTCCACCAGATGAAGAACCGGGATATTCGCACGATAGAACAGCATGAACTGCAGGAACTGCCGCAGGATGCAGTGGAACACGGACTGCCGCAGGAGGAAAGGCTGAAAAATCTGCTGGATAAAGTCGGAAATCCTTACTGCTATCTGGACAACGGAATTATTGTGAAGCTGAATTTCGCACCAAGAGGGTGTAGCACACTGTCTGAGCGCATTGGCAGGTGCTTTCAGGCTGCCAGCTGAAAAGGCAGAGAAGCTTTCGGCAAGCTGCTGAAAAAACACGCAGAAAAATTTTGCACTTTAATGCGATAAAGCACTGGACAAAGGGTGATGATTCTGGTAAGCTGTTTGTGGGTAAGAAAATAGGAATGTGCCAACTGAGCAGAACTTGCTCGGTGGGCTTGTTCTACATAGAAAATGTGGAGCCTTTCGCTTCTCTGACGAACAGTATTGCCGATTCGTTAAGGAGGTGGAAGGCTTTTGTTATACCCTGATATGAATTTGCAGAAGAGAACACAGCAAAATACAACCCGATACCGTACAGCCTTGTACTTACGCTTGTCTCGTGAGGATGGCGATAAGACAGAGAGCGACAGCGTTGCAAACCAGCGCACACTACTGGAAGCCTATGCCGCAGACCACCCGGAACTGTGCATCGTGGATGAGTTTGTGGACGATGGTTACTCCGGCTCGAACTTTGAACGGCCTGCGTTCCAAAACCTGTTCAGGGAACTGGAACAAGGGACTATCAACTGCATTCTGGTGAAAGATTTGTCCCGCTTTGGACGGAATTACATTGAAGTGGGACGTTATCTGGAACGCATTTTTCCGGTCATGCGGGTTCGGCTGATTGCAGTGACGGACAACTATGACAGTCAATCTGCGTGGAAGACCAGCGATTCCATCATGGTCCCAATGCGGAACCTGCTCAACGATGCGTACTGCCGGGACATTTCCGTCAAAATCAAGAGCCAGCTTGCGGTCAAGCGAAAACGCGGTGATTTTGTGGGAAGTTTTGCAACCTATGGATACCAGAAGGACCCCGGCAATCATACCAAGCTGATCGTGGACGAACTGGCAGCGGAAACAGTGCAGAACATTTTTCACTGGAAGATCAATGGCATGAGCAATCAGGGCATCGCAAATCGTTTGAATGCGAAAAAGGTACCGTCCCCAGCTGCACGAAAGCTGCAGAGCGGTGCAAAGCTGAGCCTGCATTTCCGCAAGAGCGATGAGCCGCCGTGGTCTGCCAAGGCAGTGGACCGCATTCTGCACAACGAGGTCTATATCGGAAAGCTGGTGCAGGGAAAGACACGACGACTGGATTATCGCTCCAAAAAGAAAATGAACGTGCCGATGCGGGACTGGGTAATCGTGGACAACACCCATGAAGCAATCATTCCGGCAGAGCAGTTTGAACTGGTGCAGCGGATTCTGGAAACCGAAACTCGCAGACCGAACGATGCCGAAACGGTGGCCCTGTTTGCAGGATTTCTTTACTGTGGGGACTGCGGCAGCCGGCTGGTGCGCAGGTCGGCCAGCTATAAGGGAAAGCGGTATATCTATTATCAGTGCTCCGGCAGCAAGCAGAACAAGGGCAGCTGCACGAGCCATAACCTACGGGATGAAAAGCTCTATAACATTGTGCGGAATGCGCTCCAGATGCAGATTCAGATCGTGATGGAGGAAGCAGCGTTTGTAGAAAGCATCCGGCAGGCCCAGCAGGAGCCCTACCGTGTGCGGCGCATCGAACGGCAGATTCGGCAGCTGACTGCAGAAAAGGCCCATACACAGGGCATTAAGGAAAAATTGTACGGGGATTACGCAGAGAAAATCCTCACACGGGAGGATTTTTTGAACTACAACGAACTGTACAGCAAGCGGATCGAAGAGTATGACCGCAAAATCACAGAACTGGAAGCAGAACAGCAAAACCTACAGACTGCTCCAAACGCTTATCCGTTTCTGGATGTGTACCGTAAGTATCGAAAATTGGAAGAAATCACCCGTCCGATGGTCGTGGAACTGATTGAGAAAATCGAAGTGTATGAGGGCAATCGGGTAGAGATTATGTTCCGATTCCACAATGAAATTGCGGACCTGCTGGAAGAACTGCATCAAAAGCAGATGGGGCAGCGTGAAGTGTCTGCTTAAAAGGAGGCTGTGACTAATGGCAAGAGTAAGCAAGAAGGTAAGTGCGGCGCAGCGGGAAGCGGAGAACACACCGCACCGTATCTGGAAAACCGCAATTTACGCACGACTGTCCGATTTTGATGATGTACTTCGGGATACGGAATCGCTGGAAGTGCAGATTTCTTACATCAAAGAGTATATCAACCACCGGGATGATCTGATGTTGCTGGATGTGTTTGCGGACAAGCGGTGCACAGGGATGAACTTTGACCGCCCGGAATTTGAACGGTTGCTGAAAGCGTTGCAGGAGCGGAAAATCAACTGCATCGTGGTAAAGGACTTCTCGCGATTGGGCCGCAATTTCGTGGAAACAGGCCAGTATCTGGAACAGGTGTTTCCGCTGTTCGGCGTAAGATTTATCGCCATCAATGATAATTATGACAGTCTGAACAGCCAGAACAGGGACGGGATGCTGGTGCCGATCAAGGGCATGATCAATGAGATGTACTCGAAAGACCTATCCCAGAAGATTCAGTCGTGCTTTCGCTCCAAGGAAGCACGGGGAGAAATCTATACGCTGGTTCCATTCGGCTACAAAAAGGATCAGAAGAATCATTTGATTCTTGATGAGGAAGTCAGCGATGTGGTGATGCGGATTTTTCTCTGGAAGAAATCCGGCATGAAAGAGCGCGAGATGGCAAAGAAGCTGTCTGCGCAGGGAATCCCGACACCTTTTACACGCCGCTGTCAGCTGGGATACCTGAAAAACACCTTGCGGGTAAAGGACCCAGCATGGCAGACCGTGTTCGTGACAAAGGTGCTGGAAAATCCAATCTACACAGGAACAATGGTCTATAACCGCATCGCCTACGATGAAACGAATCGGAAAATCGGGCAGAATCCACGGGAAAGCTGGCGGATGGTGCCGTATAGCCATCCGGCGATTATCAGCTGGGAACTGTTTGATGAAATTTCCGCATTACGAGAAGCCGAGCAAGCAGTCAAGGAAGAGCGAAAAAAGTGGTGCAGACAGCGCAGAGAGAACAATCCGAACATTTTCAAAGGCAGAATCTTTTGCAAAAAGTGCGGAGAAAAATTGGCTTGTCATTGGCAAAGTGATGGTGCGCTGTATTTTTACTGTGTATCTTGCCATGTTTCAATTTCAGAGAAAGACCTCTGGAACGGCATTAACAAGGAGTTGCACCAGCGGATGGAAGAACACCGTGATTTGCAGAAGCTGGTACGGAAAAGCTCTGGAAAAAGCAAACTCCAATCAAAAGAAATAGCTACAAAACGTGAAATTGAACAGGCGTCAGGCAATATCGTTCGACTGGAATCACAGAAGCGCAGCGGCTACGAGCAGTATGTTCTCGGAAAACTTTCAAAAGAAAAATTTCTGGAACTGAGGCAGGTTTTGGAAAATGAAATCACAACACTGAAACAGACGAAAGCTGAAAAAGAGAAAGAACTGGCCGTTGTTCAAGAAGAATTGCGGCAGAAAAAGCAGATCGCAGGCAGCACAGACGCCCTTTTGACGGCAGATAATCTGCTGCAGTATGTAAAGAAAATTGAAGTGGATCACAAGAAAAATACTTACACGGAATTTGTGTTCTAACGAAAAAGGAGGACAGACAATGAAAGAAAAAATCTATGATGCCCGGACAGGAATGGAATATGTTTTGGTGGGTGATTATTATCTGCCAGCCTTGAAACTGCCACGGACCCGTCCGATTGGCCGCTGGGGGATGCTGCATAAGGCGTACCTAAAACTGCGAAAACCAGCCTATTACCAGAGCTTGCTGCTGAGCGGAAAACTGGATACTGTTTTGGCAAATGTGGAAGAGCAGGCAGCAGAGCGATATGAGGTTTTGATCGAGCAGATGGGATCTGCAGCGCAGCCATTGGACAAGTGGAACGGTTTACCATGTTCTGAAAAATGAGAAGTATAAGGGAACCTATGTGGGCGCGAAATTCATTATGCCGGTTCCTTGCAAGCATCGGGTCCTGCGCGCTCCCTTGAAACAGCAGGTACGAATTGAGGACAGTCATGCCGCCATTGTGACCCCGGAGGAATTTGAACAAGCACAAAAGGTTATTATGCTGCAGCATGGGAAGCATCAGGCCGGGAACTACACAAAACACCAGTATCCCTTGAAAGGCAAGGTCTATTGCGGCTACTGCCAGAAGCTGATGAAATATCGTGTACTCAAGAAGCTTGGCCCCTCGTTTAACTGCAGATTTTCGGCCACAGCGGTGGACAGCCCTTGCAAGCGAATCCCGATCTCTGAGAAAATGCTGGAAGAGATTGTCCGAAACGCGCTGACAGTGCAGATAAAGCAGGCGGAGCATATACTGGAAATCCTGCACGAACGGGAACGCAAAGCGTTGATTTGCTTCTCCGCACTGGAACGGCAGGAAGAAAAGCTGAGTGAAGAAAAGGCAGAGATCGTAAAACAGCGCGTCGCGCTGTATGAGCAATACGCCGACGGGAATATGAGTAAGGAAGAGTTCATCCGGCAGAGAGATGCCTACAGAGTGCAGGAAGATGAAAAGATGGAGCAGATCCAACGGCTTCGCACCGAGAAAAATCAAATTTTCCAGCCTGTGAAGAAGGATACGGATAATTTGCAAGCCGTGATGGATACTGTGGGAGGAGCAGGCGATGTGATGCACTTGTCGCAGAATGTGGTGGAAACCTTTATTGACCGCATTGAGGTTTTCAACGATGAAAGCGTGAAAATTCGTTTTACATTTGAAGATGTATTGAAAAATTACGAAGCAGAGTGAGAAATGATATTTGCGTTTTTGAAAAGTTCATGCTACAATAACTATAGAAGGGAGTGTGGAGGAAATGGTTCTCCAGTACTATGTGGTAGAAAATGCGACCGGAAAACAAATTGAAATCGATATTGAATCGGCAACCAACGAAGACCTGACCTCTACAAAGGAAAAGTGGCAATCTGATTGGACGAGTGAATTTATCCGCGACCCGAAGCTGGAAAAGTATGCAGCGAAAACAGATGCTGGCGAAATTGTAGCATTGGGTGCATATCGAGAAGATGATCACGGAATATCAGTTTTTATTGCGAATATTGAAGCACATCCTGAGAGTAATCCGACAATTAGCACCGTGCGGAAATACGCAGGCATTGGTCGAATGATGATTGCTTATGGTATTCAATTGTCGATTGATAGTGGACATGGTGGTATTGTAACCTTTGAAGCAAAAACAGATGAACTGTATGATCACTACATCAAAGATTTTCAGGCAGTTCCGATTTTTCAGCCACATTCGGGAGGCCCAAAGCTGCTTATGCTGGCTGATGAAGGCGCACAAGAAATTTTCAGTACCTACTTATCTTAAAGATTGGAGGGTTCAGTATGAAAGATCAAGAACTTGAGCTGCAGGTTGCTCCTATGAGCAATGATACAATGGAATATTTGAATGTTTTATTTGGCGTATGCAAACGCTTTAAAACAGATTATTACCATGCAACACCGAAGCAGCGTGAATTTATTGATGCAGTGGCTACGCACGAGTACCAGCTGATGAAAGCCCATGAGAAAGGACTGAGCCGTGCTTCTGTTCCTCCTTTTATGGGAATGAAGCGGAGTGAACGCAGCAACAATATGCCTGCTTGATAGTAAGAGAATAAGCTAACATAATAAGTGCTCGCATAAACCACAGACAGCACCCAAGATGATTCGAGGGTGCGTCTGCGGCTTATGCGGGCCTTTTTATTTTGTGATTTTAATACGGATGGATGTTAAATTCCAAGGCTGACGAGAGTGGCCTTTAACTCCTTCGCCGTGCGGATAATGATTTCCTGCTCAGTTTCGTTGCAGTCCAATAGCAGACGATGCAATTCGGTGTTGGAAGTTGAAACGGAATAGTGAAGACTGTCTATTAACAAATCATCAATGGAAATGCAGAGGGCGTCGGCAATATCGACCAGAGTGGCAACGCTGGGGTGTTCTGTGCCTTTTTCAATTTTGGCCAGAAATTCACGACTGCGATTGATTTTAGAGGCTAAGGCTTCCTGGGTGATATTACCACACTGCATTCTGAAATAACCAATACGTTTTCCCAAAGCAACATAATTGACGGACATAAGTAAATCTTCCTTTCGAATGCCCGCATAAGAGTACTTTTATTATCTGGCCTATGGAAAAACGAATCAAGAAGAACGAAAAGAGCAGCCAACATAGAAGTCAGAATTTTCGTTTTTCACCTCTAGCGGAGATGGCTTCTGAGGCCAAAATGTGACCCAGTAGGTCACATTTTAAGGAACAAGTGACCTGCTGGGTCACAGAAAAATTATCTGACAGGTGTATAATAAAACCATAAAATTGAACAGCACGATAATGTGAGCGAGAACGAAGTGAAAAAGTTACTGACGCTGTACAGCGGGGTTCAGTTAACGGATGTACTTTCATTTGTATAGAGAAAATGATGAAAATGTGGCTCAGAATTTGGCGGGGCCACCCCTAGCGGTCGTGTGTTCTGAGGCAATTTTGTGAAGTGTTACATCACAATTTGCTGCACATGTGAAGTGCCACTTCACAGAAAAAATCATCTGATAAGAGTATAATAAAAGCATGAAATCAAGCTGCGAAAATAAAGTGGGGAAAACGAAATGGAACGGCTGCTGACACTGTATAGCGAAGTTCAGTCAACGGATGTACGGTGGCTGTGGTATCCCTTTATTGCAATCGGGAAAATCACACTTCTGCAGGGTGATCCCGGCGATGGAAAATCTACCATGATGATGAATCTGATTGCGGAACTTTCAACAGGAGGTAAGACCCCGGACGGATGCAAAATTGGTACGCCGCAAAAAGTGATTTATCAGTGCTCAGAGGATGGTGTTTCAGACACGATTAAGCCCCGCTTGGAACGCTGCGGAGCAGACTGCCGGAAGATTGCCTTCATCAATGAAGAGGTTTATAACGGCCTTACATTGGATGATGAGCGCATCCGTCAGGCAATCATTGAATTTCGGCCTCGATTGGTCGTGATCGATCCGATTCAGGCTTATCTTGGCAGCGATTCGGATTTGCAGATTGCAGGCAGAGCGCGGAAACTCATGCGCCGCCTTGGAATGTGGGCTGCTGGTTACGACTGCGCTATCGTTCTGATTGGACACCTCAACAAAAAAGAAGGCTCCAAAGGGCTGTACCGCAGCCTTGGCAGTATTGATGTTGTGGCAGCAGCACGAAGCGTCCTGCAGGTGGAGCGAGATACCGAGAATCCTGATATAAGAATCGTACATCAAATCAAAAACAGTCTTGCGCCTACGGCAGAAGACATCCGCTTTTCCATTTCTGCCGACAAGGGCTTTCGATGGCTGGAATGCAGGCCACAGCTTTTTGAAAAACAACAGCCGGACGCCGAACCTAAATTTGATACAGAGCAACAGAAAGCTGCCTACTGGATCAAGCATTTCCTTGAAAAAGGCGATATGAGCGCAAATGAAATTTATTGCCGTCTGGACAATGAGGGTGTCAGCAAACGAGTGGCGCGGATGGTAAAAACGGAAATGGGAATCCACTGCTACCAGAAGAAGCGGAGATGGTATTGGAGTGTTCAGCTGGAAGAAGGTGCTATGAATGGAGCGCAAGTATAAAGTAGGCGGCTATGTGAAACTTGCAAAACTGTGGGAACGCTCTAAGGATGCAGCAGTAGCCTATCACAGTTCCTACTATGCTGAAAAGTTCAGAGATGATGCAGATAAAAGGCTGGTTGGTGTCTATATTGACATCACAGGGAATAAGGAAATTTATAAACGCCCGGAAATGGTGCATCTGCTCAAAGATTGCAAAAAGGGTGCCGTCAATCTGATTTTTTCACAGACAAGGGCCTACCTTGCAGCGAATACCTGTGATTTCTGTTTTCTGCTGAAATATCTGTTTGATTTGCCGATGCGGGTGGACATTGTTACAGATGATGACGACCAGAGAATTGACACGATTCTTGATGTTGAGAATCAGCGTCAGAGCCTGAAAGAATTGGCCGAAAAATATACATCAATCCGTGAGAAAGAATATCTTGCATGGAAAGCACGACTAGAACATGAAATGGAAAAGGCAGATGGAAAATGAATGAAGGACAGTATGATTCAAAAAATGTAGAACATATTTCAATAGAAAATATCGAAGTTGTGTCCAATGGAATGGATTGGAAAAGCAGGCATTTGGAAGCTGAAAAGAGAAAAGCCGAAATCCGCGACAGAATCCATAAGCAGACTGAACAGGGTCAGAAATCAGCAAAAGATTATTTCCGCCCTGCAAAGCCGACCCCATCAATTTATGACAGTGACCTAAAACGTGTGGCCGTTTATGCCCGTGTCAGCACATCTAGCGAAGAACAGATTTCCTCTATTGAAAATCAAACTCTATACTACACCAAAAAGATTGCAGAAACGGAAAACTGGAATCTGCAGGATATTTACAGTGACGAGGGAAAATCGGGTACTTCACTGCGGAAACGAGATGCGTTTAAGCGAATGATGCGAGATGCCAAAGACCAGAAAATGGATTTGATTATCTGTGCCAGCATTTCGCGTTTTGCCCGGAACTTTTCGGATTGCATGACACAGATCGCAGCTTTGAAAACCATGCATCCTGCACATCCCATCGGTGTGTACTTTGAAACAGAGAATATCTATACGCTGAATCCAAGCAGTCAATACAGTCTTGACATTCAGGCTCTTTTGGCAGACTGGGAATCGGGCAATAAGAGTCGCCGCATGATCCTTTCGTATGACCAGCGTATTATGACAGGTCAGTACCCGGTGGCTGACCTGATGGGGTATCGGCATACGAAGGATGGACAGCTTGTGATTGAGCCGGAAGAAGCAAAGACGGTACGTTTTATCTTTCTGGCATTTATTCAGGGCTATGATTACGAACAGATTGCAATGATCCTGACACAGAAGAAGCGCAGCACCCTGCGCGGCAGGCAGGAGTGGAATGGCATGATGGTGGCTAACATCATGAAAAACGAACGTCGCTGGGGTGATCTGGAAGCTCGGAAGAGCATTGTGGTGGACTACAAGTTGGGCAAGGTCACAAAGAATAACGGAAATCGCTGCTCTGCCTACGTTCCAGAACATCACGAAGCGATTGTTTCACCGGGAATTGCACGGGCTGCACATCTTGTGGCATCCAGCAAAAAGAAGTGCGGGGTGCAGGATATTGTAGTAATCCAGCAGGGAGCATTGAAAGGATTCGTGGGCATCCATCCGAACTGGAGTGGCATCAGTGTTGATAGTATTCACAGTCTTTGTCTGAGGGCCTATCTTCCGGAAGAGGTGGCGAAACTGAATGATATAGCAGAGATGAGGGCTGGAACAAAGCTGGAAAAGCCCCTTCGATCGGAATATCTGACGATTTCAGGCACTTGCTTTATCAATCAAAGCAGCCCGGTCATAACAATCTCAAAAAATGGAATCCGTTTCAGCAAAGCGTGTCATACCCGCTTGGATGACTGCGAGCATGTGGAACTGCTCTATCATCCGATTCTGCAAGTCGTAATCCTGCGAAAAAGTAATCGTGATGCTTCAACAGCGATACATTGGGAAAATAAGGATAAGATTTGCAGCAGCTTTTCATCCAGGGCATTTTCAGGGGTGATATTTGAAGCAATGAACTGGAAGTGGAGTTGTCGTTACCAGTGTCGTGGTATCTGCCGTGGAGAGGAAAATGCAAAGTTCCTAATTTTTGAATTGGATGAGTCCCGGATTTTGATTAGAAAAAATCAGTATGAACAGATTGAGGATCGTTCGATGAATCTGAAATGTCGGCTGTATCGGAGCAAGTGGGTTCAGAGCATTACAGTTAGTGATGTGATGGAATCCGGCCAAGTCGTAGAAAACCCCATGATTGGTGCAATTCCAAGCAGAAATGAAGTTCAACGTGAACTGGATGACCTTTTAATGTCGATGTAGGAGGATTTGTGAAATGGAAGAAAAAAGCAGGGAACAGGAACTGAGCGTACGAGAAATCTCCTTGATTCGTGAGTTAACGCAGATACGAAAAGAACATAAAAGAGAACTGGAGTACGAAAAATTCGATGGCTATGAGCTTCCACCGCGCACCCAATTTTCCATGCTGAATAAACCTGCAGTGAGCATAAAATATGGCGTTATGAAATTTAATATGGCCTGCATCCGGCTTTTTGAAGGAATCAAGTATGTTCTTCCGATTTTGCATCCAAACAAAAAACGGCTTGCATTGATTATGTGTCCGGAAGAAGACAGCGCGTCTGTTGAATGGGCACGGCAGAAGGACGAAAACTGGGTGAATAAGGATATTACCTCTTTGGAATTTGTGGAAAATATCTTCAAACTCATGAACTGGAACCGAGAATGTCGTTATAAAGTGCTTGGACGGGTGGCTAATTCTGATCAGGGCCTTTGTATGTTGTTCGATTTGGAAGAAGCAATCATGTTCACACCGAAGCCACAGGAATATACGGACCCGCTTACTGGCGAAATGAAGAAAAAACAGATAAAGTTCTTCCCGGATGTCTATAAGGATCGAATCGGGAAATCTTATAATGATTACATCGCTGGTCATCAGATGAACCTGTTCGAGGATTTTATTGGGTATCAAGGCTCTGCTGTATTGGATGAGCCTGAACAGAAAACAGATACTATTTCAGTACCGATACCGCAATGTGAAGAATCTGAAAATATACCTTTATCAGATTTTCCGGAACAGCCTGAAAATGTACAACGACCGGGCAGTGAGGTTGTTGAGAAAGGAATGCTGACATGAGTTCTGGACGAATTATGAATCTGCTGGTGACGATTCCGGCAGAAAGCCGAAGAATGAATGTGGGAAAGGATGTTATTCGTGTTCTTGGGAGCCCGACCTATATTTGTGTTTTGCAGAGGAAAGATCGGAAGTCTATTGCGATTACTCCGTGCACCGCTGAACATCCCATGTCCTTTAAGGTTCCAGACAGGCTGTTGACCGATGGGCAGTGCCGAATGATGATTAACGGAATACAGTTCATTCAGGTGTTGCTGGAAGCAAATGGTCTGGCGGCAGGAAAAGACCATCAGTTTAAAGGACGGTATGATGCCGAGAAAAATGCAGTTACCATTTCGCTTGAAAAAGATGAACAAAGTGCCCTCTCGCCTCAAAAGTGTACAACTTGACATCACGTCCACTTGGTCGTATAATACGTCCAAATGGACGTGATGAAGGGAACCAATATTATGAGTGGTGGAATTTTAGATAGTTTTCAAACGATAATTCCAACAGCAGCGGCTGTCTTATCGGAAAGACGACAAATGTTAAGGATGACGCAACAAGAGGTTGCTGATCGAGCCAATATAACTTTACGTCAATATCAAAGGCTGGAATCTGGGGAAAGAAATATTTTGACTTCCTCTTTTGGCTTGGCCTGTCGGGTAGTTGAAGCTCTTGATATGGATGTTTCTAAATTCTATCATGGTGACTATTACCTTGAAGAATTGAAAACTATTGAAGGCAAATGATTTGGTGACAGGGGAAAACATCAATTTAAATGACGGCATGATGCCGAAAAAAGAGCAATATAAAAAGAATTATCCCGTGGAAACAGGGAAGATAATGCGTGAAAAGTATGAAAATGGATTGATTCGGAATGAACATGAATTTAAGGAGGTGCTGAATAATGTGCTATTTAGTAGCAAAAGATCGTAATGCACATGGTTGTTTTGCTCTAAAAACGACGCATGGGAAGCATCTGGTGGAATTAAAAAGAGAATTGAACAAAGAAGTTGGATATAAGGGAGTACAGCTTGTAACAATCAGCAGGCCAACAGCGTATGGTGAGTATGCGCCTTACCACTTTGTGGATACAGAACAGGAATTTCAGACTCTTGTGAAGGGCCTTCGTCCATAAAAATGCTGTACGTGGGAGCAGTGTATTTCAGTTCAGGCGATTGGTGTGTGCTGGAATAATACCATCTGTAGTCAGGTTAAGCCCCCGAATTATGAATAAGAAGATAAGCCCTACAAGGCTCAAATTGGTGTAAGAACCGATTGAAAGCCTTGTAGGGCTTTTTTTTTTACAAAAATTTTTGTTCCTTACTTGACAACCGCATAGGGTCAACCAAGAAAACCTACGATAACTAAATGGTTTTGACGGCTTGAGTTGTCCTTCAAATGTTTTATTTGTTGAAAAACTGCAAGAAGCGGGAAATCCTGAGGGTTATATTAGGTGGCTTTTGGAAGCTCTGTTTTGACCCACAAAAAGGAGCAACAAATAAAGATCGAAGGAGAGTTCAAGCCTACGGTGGATTGCCTTTGTGCGACCCGCCGTGGGTTTGTTTGCTTTTGTCCATAAGGAAATCCACTGCTACCAGAAGAAGCGGAGATGGTATTGGAGTGTTCAGCTGGAAGAAGGTGCTATGAATGGAGCGCAAGTATAAAGTAGGCGGCTATGTGAAACTTGCAAAACTGTGGGAACGCTCTAAGGATGCAGCAGTAGCCTATCACAGTTCCTACTATGCTGAAAAGTTCAGAGATGATGCAGATAAAAGGCTGGTTGGTGTCTATATTGACATCACAGGGAATAAGGAAATTTATAAACGCCCGGAAATGGTGCATCTGCTCAAAGATTGCAAAAAGGGTGCCGTCAATCTGATTTTTTCACAGACAAGGGCCTACCTTGCAGCGAATACCTGTGATTTCTGTTTTCTGCTGAAATATCTGTTTGATTTGCCGATGCGGGTGGACATTGTTACAGATGATGACGACCAGAGAATTGACACGATTCTTGATGTTGAGAATCAGCGTCAGAGCCTGAAAGAATTGGCCGAAAAATATACATCAATCCGTGAGAAAGAATATCTTGCATGGAAAGCACGACTAGAACATGAAATGGAAAAGGCAGATGGAAAATGAATGAAGGACAGTATGATTCAAAAAATGTAGAACATATTTCAATAGAAAATATCGAAGTTGTGTCCAATGGAATGGATTGGAAAAGCAGGCATTTGGAAGCTGAAAAGAGAAAAGCCGAAATCCGCGACAGAATCCATAAGCAGACTGAACAGGGTCAGAAATCAGCAAAAGATTATTTCCGCCCTGCAAAGCCGACCCCATCAATTTATGACAGTGACCTAAAACGTGTGGCCGTTTATGCCCGTGTCAGCACATCTAGCGAAGAACAGATTTCCTCTATTGAAAATCAAACTCTATACTACACCAAAAAGATTGCAGAAACGGAAAACTGGAATCTGCAGGATATTTACAGTGACGAGGGAAAATCGGGTACTTCACTGCGGAAACGAGATGCGTTTAAGCGAATGATGCGAGATGCCAAAGACCAGAAAATGGATTTGATTATCTGTGCCAGCATTTCGCGTTTTGCCCGGAACTTTTCGGATTGCATGACACAGATCGCAGCTTTGAAAACCATGCATCCTGCACATCCCATCGGTGTGTACTTTGAAACAGAGAATATCTATACGCTGAATCCAAGCAGTCAATACAGTCTTGACATTCAGGCTCTTTTGGCAGACTGGGAATCGGGCAATAAGAGTCGCCGCATGATCCTTTCGTATGACCAGCGTATTATGACAGGTCAGTACCCGGTGGCTGACCTGATGGGGTATCGGCATACGAAGGATGGACAGCTTGTGATTGAGCCGGAAGAAGCAAAGACGGTACGTTTTATCTTTCTGGCATTTATTCAGGGCTATGATTACGAACAGATTGCAATGATCCTGACACAGAAGAAGCGCAGCACCCTGCGCGGCAGGCAGGAGTGGAATGGCATGATGGTGGCTAACATCATGAAAAACGAACGTCGCTGGGGTGATCTGGAAGCTCGGAAGAGCATTGTGGTGGACTACAAGTTGGGCAAGGTCACAAAGAATAACGGAAATCGCTGCTCTGCCTACGTTCCAGAACATCACGAAGCGATTGTTTCACCGGGAATTGCACGGGCTGCACATCTTGTGGCATCCAGCAAAAAGAAGTGCGGGGTGCAGGATATTGTAGTAATCCAGCAGGGAGCATTGAAAGGATTCGTGGGCATCCATCCGAACTGGAGTGGCATCAGTGTTGATAGTATTCACAGTCTTTGTCTGAGGGCCTATCTTCCGGAAGAGGTGGCGAAACTGAATGATATAGCAGAGATGAGGGCTGGAACAAAGCTGGAAAAGCCCCTTCGATCGGAATATCTGACGATTTCAGGCACTTGCTTTATCAATCAAAGCAGCCCGGTCATAACAATCTCAAAAAATGGAATCCGTTTCAGCAAAGCGTGTCATACCCGCTTGGATGACTGCGAGCATGTGGAACTGCTCTATCATCCGATTCTGCAAGTCGTAATCCTGCGAAAAAGTAATCGTGATGCTTCAACAGCGATACATTGGGAAAATAAGGATAAGATTTGCAGCAGCTTTTCATCCAGGGCATTTTCAGGGGTGATATTTGAAGCAATGAACTGGAAGTGGAGTTGTCGTTACCAGTGTCGTGGTATCTGCCGTGGAGAGGAAAATGCAAAGTTCCTAATTTTTGAATTGGATGAGTCCCGGATTTTGATTAGAAAAAATCAGTATGAACAGATTGAGGATCGTTCGATGAATCTGAAATGTCGGCTGTATCGGAGCAAGTGGGTTCAGAGCATTACAGTTAGTGATGTGATGGAATCCGGCCAAGTCGTAGAAAACCCCATGATTGGTGCAATTCCAAGCAGAAATGAAGTTCAACGTGAACTGGATGACCTTTTAATGTCGATGTAGGAGGATTTGTGAAATGGAAGAAAAAAGCAGGGAACAGGAACTGAGCGTACGAGAAATCTCCTTGATTCGTGAGTTAACGCAGATACGAAAAGAACATAAAAGAGAACTGGAGTACGAAAAATTCGATGGCTATGAGCTTCCACCGCGCACCCAATTTTCCATGCTGAATAAACCTGCAGTGAGCATAAAATATGGCGTTATGAAATTTAATATGGCCTGCATCCGGCTTTTTGAAGGAATCAAGTATGTTCTTCCGATTTTGCATCCAAACAAAAAACGGCTTGCATTGATTATGTGTCCGGAAGAAGACAGCGCGTCTGTTGAATGGGCACGGCAGAAGGACGAAAACTGGGTGAATAAGGATATTACCTCTTTGGAATTTGTGGAAAATATCTTCAAACTCATGAACTGGAACCGAGAATGTCGTTATAAAGTGCTTGGACGGGTGGCTAATTCTGATCAGGGCCTTTGTATGTTGTTCGATTTGGAAGAAGCAATCATGTTCACACCGAAGCCACAGGAATATACGGACCCGCTTACTGGCGAAATGAAGAAAAAACAGATAAAGTTCTTCCCGGATGTCTATAAGGATCGAATCGGGAAATCTTATAATGATTACATCGCTGGTCATCAGATGAACCTGTTCGAGGATTTTATTGGGTATCAAGGCTCTGCTGTATTGGATGAGCCTGAACAGAAAACAGATACTATTTCAGTACCGATACCGCAATGTGAAGAATCTGAAAATATACCTTTATCAGATTTTCCGGAACAGCCTGAAAATGTACAACGACCGGGCAGTGAGGTTGTTGAGAAAGGAATGCTGACATGAGTTCTGGACGAATTATGAATCTGCTGGTGACGATTCCGGCAGAAAGCCGAAGAATGAATGTGGGAAAGGATGTTATTCGTGTTCTTGGGAGCCCGACCTATATTTGTGTTTTGCAGAGGAAAGATCGGAAGTCTATTGCGATTACTCCGTGCACCGCTGAACATCCCATGTCCTTTAAGGTTCCAGACAGGCTGTTGACCGATGGGCAGTGCCGAATGATGATTAACGGAATACAGTTCATTCAGGTGTTGCTGGAAGCAAATGGTCTGGCGGCAGGAAAAGACCATCAGTTTAAAGGACGGTATGATGCCGAGAAAAATGCAGTTACCATTTCGCTTGAAAAAGATGAACAAAGTGCCCTCTCGCCTCAAAAGTGTACAACTTGACATCACGTCCACTTGGCCGTATAATACGTCCAAATGGACGTGGCGAAGGGAGCTAATACTATGAGTACCGGAATTTTAGATGGCTTTCAAACGATAATTCCAACGGCAGCGGCTGTCTTATCGGAAAAACGACAAATATTAAGGCTGACGCAACAAGAGGTTGCTGATCGCGCAAAAATAACATTACGTCAATATCAAAGGCTGGAATCTGGGGAAAGAAACATTTTGACTTCTTCTTTTGGCTTGGCGTGTCGAGTAATTGAAAGGTGAGTTCATCGGCGGTTATGCAATCTACGGCTACTGCAAAGACGAACGGAACAAAAACCGTCTGGTGGTAGACGAGTATGCAGCAGACATTGTTCGCTCAATCTACCGCAGAAAATTGGAAGGCATGAGCGCACAGGCGATTGCCGAGCAGTTGAACAGTGAGAATGTACTGGCTCCCAGCGAGTACAAACGGCTGTGCGGTTTGAACTATCACAGTGGCTTTAAAGCTGGCACTCATGCAAAGTGGCAGGCAATTCAGGTGCTTCGGATTCTGAAAAATGAAGTCTACACAGGGACGATGGTGCAGGGCCGACGGCAGAAAATCAATTACAAAATCAAGAAGATTCGGGATGTGGAAGAATCCGGCTGGATCAGAGTTCCCAATATGCACGAAGCAATCATTCCGCAAAAGCTGTTCGATACCGTGCAGGAGGTCTTGAAACTGGACACTTGCCCATGTTATAACATCAACGACAATGTTATATTATGGACAACTGTTCGTAAAAATTTAAGGATTATGAAGGAGTTGTACAGCTTGATATGAGGAGCGATTTATGGTAAGATGAAAGTACAATAAGAGCTTATGCGCTCTTGTTGAATCTACTGCGAGGAAGTGAATGCCGATGGAAAAGCAGAACACGGTAGAAAATCAGCTTGCCCACACGATAACTCAGACGGAGTTTGATTCGGACTATGATAAGACTGCCAAAAAGCTGCTGGCGAACAAGCAGATCCTGGCGCAGATTATGAAGGGCTGCGTAGATGAATACAGTGAATGTTCCGTAGACGAAATTGCTGAAAAGTATATCGAGGGAACTCCAGAGGTTGGCACGGTTGGTGTTCACGTTGATGATACAAATAGACCTCCGAAGGCTCCCGAAATAATAACTGGAAGCAATAATGAGGATTCTACGCTGACGGAGGGAACGGTGCGTTATGATGTTCGCTTTGATGCGATTGCTCCGGCCACAGCGAATGATGCAGCACAGCAGGATGTGATTCGCCTTATTATCAACGTGGAAGCACAGACTGCATTCAATCCGGGATACCCGCTGACAAAACGTGCAATCTATTATTGCAGCAGAATGATCTCTGCACAGCATGGGCCGATATTCAAAAAATCGGAGTATGGAAAAATCCGAAAAGTGTATTCTATATGGGTTTGTACAAAACCATCTGATGAATTTCAGAATACGCTTACGAGATATTCGATTCGGCCAGAACGGTTGATTGGAAACGCTACTGAGAAATCAGAAAATTATGATCTGATGAGTGTGGTAACGATCTGTCTCGGAAAACCTGATGCAGAAAACTATACGGGTATTTTGAAGTTTCTGGACGTGCTGCTTTCTTCGTCAAGAGCAGCTACAGAGAAAAAGAAAATTCTCGAAGAAGAGTTTGGCGTTGCAATGAGCGAAGAACTGGAAAGAGAGGTGCTTATTATGTGCAATCTGAGTCAAGGTGTTAAGGCCGAGGGAAGAGAAGAAGGCCGGAGAGAGGGCATTAGTATTGGTGAGATAGGAATGCTTGTGCAGCTCGTCCGAGAGGGAGATTTGAAGCCGGAGCGCGCTGCAGAAAAAGCCAATATGACAGTCGAACAGTTTAAGAAGGTGATGGAAAACACCCCGTTGCAGGCTGTATAAAATCAGATTAAAACCACTCTGTAAGGTAATGCCTCGCAGAGTGGCTTTTTTAGAAAAATGCAATTTTTGACAGGATGGTAATAGGAATATTAGAAAAAAGATATAATCAGTAATGGAGGATAATTTTATGCACAAAATTGAAATTGAAGTTTATGAAATCGAGTGCGCAGATGGATTATTCAAACTAGCAGAAAATAATGATGATATTGACATTATTAAGGAAAAGAATTTTAATGGAGATATAACAACCATTGAAGTATATGTGGGTCTTGCAGTTAGTATAATTGTAGCGGTTACGCCCATTTTGAAAGGCATGATTAAGCAAGGAAAAGTGTCTTCGCTGAAAATAGACGGAGAAAAAATTGAAGTGTCTGGAGTGTCGGAAAGACTAATTGAGAAAATACTTAAGGAAAAAGGCGTTTTGCATGAAAATAGTGCTACCGATACAAAAGTAGAAGAAATGCCGACAAAAAATGAAAATGTAGAAAATAATCATCTATGATTTCAGTGGAAGAAATTATTGCTAGAAAGATTTCAGATAGGTGTTGTAGACGTCAATTCAAAGAATCTAAGCAGGTGAATTTAATAGTCCAAGAATGTTGTGAGGATTTGCAAATGCCTGTTCCACAGATTGTATACTGTGAAACTTTAACAAGAAGCTTTAGTGCATTTTATTTAAGAAATCAGCCATACATAATCTATGATAGCTGTTTGATGGAAGCACTATATATTTATGACTGCATCATTATGTCAGGAAATAATGAGCAGGATATGGAAAAATTGTTTTTTAAATTGATAGGGGAGGAATTGATTCTTAGAGATGATTTGCCAAGAAGTTTGTATTTTTCTGGGAAATATCGGAGATTAGATTATTCGTTTGAAAAAACTCACAATAAAATGGAACAAGAAATTGGGCAGATGCTCTCGGCACAAAACTATTTTTTGATTGGACATGAACTGGGACACCTCTATTTGGACAAAAGTTTTTCTGACGGAATCCCCGAAGGGTATTGGAATTTCACTAAAGTGTGTATGTGTGTACTGACAGAACGATTGATTGGTGATTGCTCATTAGAAGATTTTATAAAAACAAGATATGGATATTTTCTGGATATATGTCCAAAGACGCTTGATGAATATTATGAATTGGTGTGGAAAAGTAATCGGTACAAACACTTTGTAGATGAATGTTACTGCGATTTTCAGGGATTGAAGTTGCTTCTTGAACACTACAAACAATCTGAAAATTCAATCAGAGCGATTTCGGCGGCGCTTAATTATCTTATCTTGCAAGAAGCAATAAGAAGTGATATGGCCGACCAAAAATTCTTTTTTGGAGATGCTACTCATAATGCTTCAAAATCAATGTATTTCTCTGTGCTCAGAATAGAAATACTAGTGTTGACTATCCAATATAATAGAATAAGCAATATAGAACAGGCGTTTAAGGAAATTGGTAACAGGTCAGCACTTAGCCGACAGTGGGCGAAACTGGTCGAAAAGATTCCTAGTGAAGAGTCTTTTTCATTGGTTTTTGAAAAGGATTTGCCCAACATGGATAGCAAGAAATTGATTGATACGCTTATAGCAACATTTTATTATGCGCATATAGACTGAAAATAATAGATAAGCTCTATAAGGCTCAAATTGGTTCAAAACCGATTGAAAGCCTTGTGGGGCTTATTTTTTTGCGCTTTTTCAAATTTATTTGTGAAAAAAGTTGTCCAGGACTTGACATCGGGCGGTCTGCTGGGCGTCTGGGGCAAATGGATGAAACACGCCAAGTACATACCTGAAATAAAATCGGCGGTACGGCGCAAAGCCTTGTATCCCGACAGACAGCAGCACCCCGGCCTCCCTTAAAAAAGGAAAGCCGGGGTGCTGTTGTATCGGCCCGGTCAGCCGTCCATCCGGCGCTCGACGAAATCATCCACCATCTTGTCCAGCTGGCTCACGGCGTGTTCGGCGCCCTTCGCCAGCTTGCGGGCGGTGCGGCGCATCTGGCGCTGGCTGGTGTTGGTGGCCATGACGCCGGCAGCACCCAGTGCGGCCCCGGCGGCCATACCGAGCAGGAGCGGGGCGGTGGAGCTTGTGTGTTCGTTTTTCATGGGAGAAACTCCTTTCGAATCGGAAATTTTGGGCGGTGAGGCTAGTATTTCCGCCAAAGGATTCACTATACGCTTTTTTTGTGCAGGAAAATGTGGTATACTGTATCATATTCTGATAAACTGGGCTGGCTGTGGGCTGGCCCGGCTTATGGGAAAAGGCATATCCTGCGAAGGAGGTTTCTTTTTTGCTGAAGATAACAGAACCGAAAAAAGTTCTCTGTATCCACGACCTTTCCGGCGTGGGGCGCTGTAGTCTGGCGGTCATCCTGCCGGTGCTCAGCGTCATGGGCATCCAGCCGGTGGCCCTGCCCACGGTGATGCTCTCCACCCACACCGGCGGCTTTGGCGCTCCGGCTCGTCTGGACGGCTGCGCCTACGGGGAGGCCGCGCTGGAGCACTACCGGGAGCTGGGGCTGAGCTTTGACTGCATCTACACCGGCTACCTCGGGGGCGAGGCGCAGGCCGCGCTGGCCGAGAAAGCCTTCGACCTCTGGCCTTCGGCCTACAAGGTGGTAGACCCCGTGATGGGGGATAACGGCAGGGCCTACACCACCGTCACCCCGGCCTTCATCGACCGGATGCGACACCTCTGCCGCCGGGCCGACCTTATCCTGCCCAACGCCACCGAGGCCGGGCTGCTGCTGGAAAAGCCTCTGCCCGACCCGCTGGACGAGGCGGGCGCACAGGCGCTGGCCGACGAGCTGGCGGCGGCGCTGGCCCCCAACGTGGTGGTCACGGGCTTACAGCTGGACAAGTACATTGCCTGCGCCGGTGCGGGCCGCGAACGCTTTGTGGTCAAAAAGCTGCACATCGCCCGCAATTTCCCCGGCACGGGCGACCTCTACGGCGCGGTGCTCATCGGCTCGCTCATTCAGGGCAACGCCCTGAGCGCGGCGGCAGACAATGCAGCGGAATTTGTGGCGCTGGCCATCCAGAAGACGCCCTATGATCAGGACACCCGCTTCGGCGTCTGGTTCGAGCCTCTGCTGCCCCGGCTGTGCCCGCTGCGGGAAGAGTGAGGCGGCGGATATGAGCGAAAAACCGACCCTGAACATCGTGCTGGTGGAGCCGCGCATCCCGCAGAACACCGGCAACGTGGCCCGCACCTGCGCCTGCACGGCCTGCCGCCTCCATCTGGTGGGGCCGATGGGCTTTGCCATCGACGACCGGAAGCTCAAGCACGCCGGGCTGGACTACTGGCACTATCTGGACATCAGCTATTATGATGGTCTGGACGACTTCTTCGCCCGGAACGCCGGGCCGTTCTACTACTTTACGACCAAAGCGCCCCAGCGCTACACCGACGTCGCCTACCCGGACGGGGCCTACCTCGTGTTTGGCCGGGAGGACGCCGGGCTGCCGGAAGCGCTGCTGGCAGCCAATCAGGAGCACTGCATCCGGATGCCCATGCGGGACACCTGCCGCAGCCTGAACCTGTCCAACAGCGTCGCTGTGGGTGTGTACGAGGTGCTGCGCCAGTGGGATTTTCCGGAGCTGCTGGACCACGGCCATCTGCGAGACTATGAATGGAAATGAGGGATACTATGAGCAAAATTGCGATTCTGACCGACTCCTCCTGCGACATCCCGCAGGAGCTGGCCGAAAAATACGGCATCGACATCATGGGCTTCCATATCCTGCTGGACGACGAGGATATTGTGGAGCGCGAGAAATACACCCCCGAGGAGTTCTACGACAAGATGCGGGCCGCTAAGGGCATCCCCTCCACGGCTGCCATC